>ERZ1066123.1372-NODE-1372-length-14598-cov-7.161659_pt1 | contig 14598 bp, 15 predicted proteins | sample MGYA00382770_ERZ1066123 | MGnify/ENA primary metagenome ERZ1066123 (study PRJEB33369, sample SAMEA5778353) | biofilm metagenome | biome: Industrial cooling water; feature: Water cooling tower basin; material: Biofilm | place: United Arab Emirates | collected...
ATGTGGTGGCGCTGTTCGGCGGGCTCGGCCTCGGCGTCGCGGCTGCCGTCTCGGTGGCGGCGCTGCAGGGGCCGTCGCAGGTGGCCGGGCGGGTGCTGGAATTCGGCATCGGCACGCGGGCGCATCCGCTGACGGTGGCGCGCTGGGGGGCGGCGCTGCTGCCGCTCGGCATCGGCGCGCTGCTGGCGTTCGGCACCCCCGCGGCGGCGGCCTTCATGATCGGCTACGGCGCCTCCAACGGCATCATGACGATCAGCCGCGGCGCGGTGCCGCTGGTGCTGTTCGGGCCGCGCGGCTACCCGACGCTGATGGGCCGGATGGCGCTGCCCATCCTGCTCTCCCAGGCGGTGGCGCCGATGGCCACGGCGCCGCTGGTGGGGTCGCTCTCGGCCCCGACGATCTTCGCCGCCGGCGGGGTCCTGGCGGTGGCGGCCATGGCCTGCCTGCTGGCGATCAGCCCGCCGCCAGCGGCTTCTGCCCCGTCTCGGCCCGGATTGCGTTGATGATCTGCAGCACGCGGGCGCGGAAGGGCGCGTACTGCACGCCGAATTCCTCGACCAGGCGGCGGTTGTCGATGAGGTAGTTGCCGGATTTCTCGCGCCCGCCGGTCTCGTTCTCGAAGCGGATCTCGGCGTCGGGGATGAACTCCCGCACCATCGCCGCCAGCGCGCCGAGGCTGATGGTGTGGCCGCCGGTGGCGTAGACCGCGTGCTTCGGGCGCTCGGACGCGGTGATGCGCGCGAAGACCTCGGCGACGTCGTCGACATGCACGGGGCAGCGCATGGCGTCGCGGTAGGGGAAGGTCACGCCCTGGCCGCGCGCCGGGGTGGTGATGCAGTGCACGTGATCGACCGAGCCGAACAGCTTGTCGGGCCCCGTGACGTTGGCAGGGCGGATGCCGGTGATGACGGTGCCGTGCTTCTCGCGGTAGTCCTGCGCCTGGAACTCGTTGAAGATCTTGTGCATCGCGTATTGCGGCGTGCCGTGGCGGGGATCTTCCTCGGTCACCGGGCGCTCGCCGAAATGGCTCTGCAGGCCGCTGACGGCCAGCGAGCTGGCGTAGAGGGTGTGCGGCACGCCGACCAGCCGCGCCGCCTCGAAGACGTTCTGCATGCCGAGGACGTTCAGCTTGAACGCGACCTGCGGCGGCAGGTCGGAGCCGATGTGGTAGGCCAGGTTCACCAGCCGGTCGGGGCGCGTCTCCGCCACCGCGGCGATCACCTCGTCGAACTGGCGCACGTCGCCGCGGCGGAAGCTGGCGCCATCCGGCAGGCTGGGTGGCGGGGCGATGTCCATGCTGGTGACGGCGTCGCCGCGCGCAAGCAGCAGGGGGATGAGGCGCCGGCCGATGAAGCCGGAGCCGCCGATGATCAGGACCTTCATTGCGCCTCTCCTCCCGGTGTCCTGCCCGCCGCGCGGGCCGGCATCGCCGGCGGACGCAGCGGACAGGCAGGCCGCTGGCAACCCGGCCCGATGGTGCGCCGCAGGGGTGCGCCCGGCAACCGGGGCTGGCGGCGCCGCGTTGCCCAGCGGACAGGCAGGGGCGGCAGCCATGACGGAGCAGGTTCGGGCGAGGGCGGCAGCGGGCGAGGCGGCCGGCATCCCCTTCGAGATTCCCGGCGCCACCGGCGGGCGGTTCCGCATCGAGGTGCTGAACGAGAATGCCGAGGCCGGGGTGGTGACCAGCATCGTCCACCTGCCGCCCGGCGGCCGCATCCCGGCGCATCGTCACGGTGCCGGCGCCGAGATGCACTTCGTGCTGGACGGCGACCTGATCGAGGCCGGCGAGGCGCTTGGCCCCGGTGCCTTCCTGACGCATGCCGCCGGCGTGGTGCATGGCCCGCAGGAGAGCCGCGGTGGCGCACGGGTGCTGACGGTCCAGCACTGGCAGTCGCGCGGCGGCAGCTTCGACTTCGAGATCGTCGAGGAGGGCGGCGCGGCCGCGGCGCCGGTGCAGGGTGGCGGCGAGACGGCCGCCGCGCCCCGCATGGAGCGGAGCGACACGACCCGCACTGCCTCCGCGACGGCGCCCGGGGCGGCGGAGGGGCATGCGCCCAAGGCACCTGATGACTCGGGCGGGCCGGTGGAGGCCGCGGAGGGCGTACCCGTGGTGGGTGGGGATGCGGCGGCGCAGGACCGCGGCCTGGCGGAGCAGTCCCTCGGCAAGGGCTACGGCTGAGCGGCGCTCAGGCGCCGACGCGGCGCTCCGCCCGCCGCAGCACGGCGCAGAGCCGGGAGAAGGAGAGCCAGAAGGCGCCGTGTCGCGGCGCGTGCTCGGCGTTCGGACCGGCCCCGGGTTCGCCGCGGCGCAGCAGGCCGAGCCGCGCCTCGAACCGGCCGCGGGCGTTCTCCAGGAAGGCATCGGCGGCGCAGAGGTATTGTTCCAGCATCTCCGCCGCGACCTCGATCTCGACAAGGGCGTTGCCGTCCAGCGTGAAGCGCTTGAGCGCGCGGCATTCCTGGGCGAGGGCCAGGTGCAGCCGGTGCTGCTCGGCCAGCAGCCGGGCCATGCGCAGCCGCGCCTCGCGCGCGGCGTCGACCGGATCCTCCCCGCGTTGCATGCGCGGCCTCCTCGGCTGGCGAGCCTGCATCCTGCCGCGCCTGGGTGAAGGCCCCATGAACGCCGCCGGTTGACCCGACACCTTTCGCGTCCGCAAGCTGCCCCCGGTCGAGGGAAGGAACGGGCTGGGATGCTGCCGCTGGAGGGCGTGAAGGTCGTGGAGGTCGCGCAGAACCTGGCCGGCCCCTATGCCGCCGAGATCCTCGGCATGCTCGGGGCGGAGGTGGTGAAGATCGAGCGCCCCGAGGGCGACGACGCGCGCGGGTGGGGCCCGCCCTTCTTCGAGGACATCGCCACCTCCTTCCATTCGGTGAACCGCAACAAGCGCAGCGTGGCGCTGGACCTGAAGGATGCGCGCGCCGTTGCCTGGCTGACGGAGTTCGTGCGGGGCCAGGACATCCTGGTGCAGAACATGCGCCCCGGCTCGCTGGACGCGATGGGGCTTGGGGCGGAGGCGCTGCGCGCGGGCAACCCGCGCCTCATCTACTGCAACCTGCACGGCTTCGGCGCCAGGGGGCCGAAGGCGCTGCACCCGGGCTACGAGCCCACGGTGCAGGCCTTCGCCGGCATGTTCAGCATGAACGGCACCATCGACGGCCCGCCATCGCGCGTGGGCATGCAGGTGCTGGATCTCGGCACCGGCGTCTGGGCGGCGCTGGGGTGCCTGGCGGCGTTGCAGCGGCGGCACCACACGGGCGAGGGCTGCGTGGTCGATACCTCGCTGCTGGAGACCGGCATCGGCTGGATGGCGCAGCACATCACCGGCTACAACATCACCGGCCGGCAGCCGCCACGCGACCGCACCGGCAACCCGAAGCTGATCGTCTTCCGCGCCTTCGACACGGCGGATGGCGAGATCGTCGTCGCCGCGGCGAACGACCGGCTCTTCGTCAAGTTCTGCGCCGTGCTGGGGCATCCGGAGTGGGGCGCGGACCCGCGCTTCCGCACCAACCGCGACCGCATCGCCCATCGCGGGATCATCGAGCCGCTGCTGGAGGCGGCGATGCGCACCCGCACCAATACCGATTGGGAGGCGCTGCTGGAGGCGGCGGGCGTGCCGGCCTCGCCCATCCACGACATCGCCGCGGTGAAGGCGCATCCGCACGTGCAGGCGCTGGGCATCTTCCAGCGCATGGGGCGCTTCGACTTCGAGGGGGTGGGGCTGCCGGTCAGCTTCGACGGCGCCCGCCCGCCGGTGCGCGAAGGCGCGCCGGCGCTGGGCGAGGCGAATGCGGCGCTGGGGGCGCCGGCGCCGAAGCGGGTGTAGGGCTCAGCGGCCGAGGGGGCAGGGGAGGTCGCGGGCGGCGTGGAGGATGCGCTCGATGGCGACGCGGCCATCCGGGCGTTCGGTGTAGAGGATCAGATACCGGCCGTGCACCGCACAGCGCACGCCGGGGCCGTATTCCTCCCGTCTCCGGTGGAGGCGCGGACGCTCGGCCAGCCGGCGGCAATGGTCGCGCAGCTCCTGCACGAAAGCGGCTGCGCGTTCGCGGCTATGCTCGCTGATGTAGTCGGCGATTCCGCGAGGGTCATTGCGCGCCGCTCGCGTGTAGAGGGGACGGTCCGTCACTCGCCCGCGCGTTCTGGCACGGCCCGGTACTTCGCTTCGAGCGGCGCGAAGACCTCGTCCTCCGTCAGCAGCACGCCATCGCGGCGGTTCTCCTCGATCGACTGCCGGATCGCCTCGACATCGAGGCCACGGAACATCGCCTCTTCCGCCTCCATCCGACGCAGCGCGTCCAGCACCACGGCGTCCGCGCTCGGGTAACGGCCATCGCGCATCAGGCTTTCGATTAGGCGTTCGGACTCGGCATCGAGCGTGACGGTGCTGGGCATGGGGCGTAGCCTACCACGCCACGCCCCCGCGGGTCACGCGCGCTACTCCGCCCGGATGCCCGCCTCCCGCACCACCCGCGTCCAGGTCGCCAGCTCCGCCGCGAGCTGCGCGGCGAAGGCCTCCGGCCCGACATCGATCGGATCGAGTCCTGCCGCCATGATCCGCGTGCGCAGCGCGGGCTGCACCAGCGCCGCCGCCATGTCGGCATGGATGCGGTCGCGCAGCGCCGCCGGCAGCCCCGCCGGCGCCAGCACGCCGTACCAGGACCCCGCCAGCACGCCGGCATGGCCGAGCTCCGGCATGGTCGGTACCTCCGGCAGGTCGCGCCAGCGGCGCTCCGCGGTGACGGCAAGGCCGCGCAGCGCGCCGGACTGGATCGGCGCGACCGCGATGGTGGCGTTCAGGAACCCCGCCTGCACCTGCCCGCCGAGGATCGCCGCCTGCGCCGGTGCCGCGCCGTTGAACGGCACATGCGTCAGCGCGATGCCGACGGACTGCGCAAACAGCGCGGTGACGAGATGGCTCGACGTGCCGACGCCGGAGGAGACCATGGTCAGCCCGCCCGGCCGTGACCGCGCCGCCGCGATGAACTCCGACACGGAGCGCACCGGCACGGAGGGATGCACCGCCAGCACCATCGGGTGGAAGGCGAGGTTGATCACCGGGGTGAAGTCGCGGATCGGGTCGAAGGGCAGCCGCGCCATCACCGGCGGGTTCATCACATGGGCGCTGGCCGCGACCAGCAGCGTGTGCCCGTCCGGCGCGGCGCGGGCGACGAGGTCCGTGCCGATCGTGCTGCCCGCGCCGGGGCGGTTCTCCACCACCACGGGCTGGCGCCAGGCCTCGAACAGCCGCTCCGCCAGGGCGCGCGCGACGATGTCGGTGGGGCCGCCGGGTGCGAAGGGCACGATGATGCGCACCGGCCGGTCCGGCCAGGACGCCTGGGCGCGCGCCGCGGCGGGGGCGGCAAGCATCCCGGCAAGCGCGGTGCGGCGCGTGGTGCGCATGGCGTCAGAGCGGTCCCAGCCTGCCGAGTTCCATCGCCTTGATCTGCAGCGCCAGGTATTTCGAATTGATCCGGCACTGCGCCAGGCCGCCGGCGATGAACCACAGCCCCTGCTGCGGCGTGCGCTTGAACATGTTGTTCAGCTCGCCATCCGGGCCGATGCCCCAGACCGGCCCGATGCGCTCCGCCATCGCCTCGCCCAGCGCGCGGCGGACGAGTTCCTGCTGCGGGTAGTAGCCGGTGGCCAGCACGATGAGGTCGGCGGGCACCGTCGAGCCGTCCTTCAGCAGCGCGCCCTCGGCGCAGAAGCGCTCGATGCGGTCGAATTGCAGCAGGCCGAGTTCACCATTCGCCAGCAGCGCCGAGCTTCCGGCATCGAGGTTGTAGCCGCCGCCGCGGCGGAAATACTTCATCTGGTGGCCGGTCTCGTCCTCGCCGATATCGTGCTTGAAGCCGACGCGCTTCAGTCCCTCGATCAGCTCCCTGTCGAGCTGGAGCATGCGCTGCACGACGGCCTTGTAGCCCTTGATGATCAGCGGCGGCGGCGCCGAGGCGACGATCAGGTCGCGGTCCTCGAGCGACCCGTCCTCGTCGAAGATCGCCTCGTTCAGCCGCGCGCTCGGGTTGATCGAGACGACAGTGGTGGAGCCGCGCTGGATCAGCGTGGTGTGCACGCCATGGCTGTGCAGGTCGAGCGCGATGTCGTTGGCGCTGCTGCCGGTGCCGAGGATGAGCGCCCGCCTGCCCTCCCAGCCCGCGCCGCTGTCGAAGCCCTCGGAGTGGATGACCTCGCCCCCGAACTCATCGAGGCCGGGCAGGTCGGGGATCATGGGGTAGGAGCTGACGCCATTGGCGAAGACGAGGTGCCGGGGCCGGACGATGCGCTCGGTGCCGTCGCCCCGCCGCAGCCGCGCGGTCCAGCGCTTCGCCCCCTCGTCCCATTCGCCATGGACGAATTCCGTATCCGTCCAGCAGTTGATCTCCATGGCGTCGGCGTAGAATTCGAACCAGTTCCCCAGCATGTCCTTCGGGATGTAGGTCGGCCAGGTCGGCGGGAATTCCATGTAGGGCAGGTGGTTGATGTGGACCGAGTTGTGCAGCGCGAGGGAATGGTAGCGCCGGCGCCAGCTGTCGCCGATGCGCGGCCATTTCTCGACGACGAGGGTATCGACGCCGAGCTGGTTCAGCCGCGCCGCCGCCGAGAGCCCCGCCTGGGCCGCGCCGATCACCAGCACCGCCGGCTCGCGGTCCTCGTAGGCCTGGGCCCTGCGGCGCATGTCGGCCCAGTTGTCGCCGCCGAAATTCCGCGAATAGGCGGCGCCGGTCGGCCGGTTGGCGCCGATCCGCTCCTCATGGCCGTGCAGCGACTGCAGCGTCGTCGAGATCAGCCACGCCCGCATCGCGCCGCCATCCTCGGCCGCGAGGCGGATGATGCCGGCGCCGCGGCCCTCGGCTGTCGTGAACTCGAAGATCGCCTCGATGCTGTCGATGCCGAGGCGCTTCACCCGGCGCGGCGGCTTGCGATCCGGCGGCAGGTGGAACCCCCGCGCCTGCGTGCGCGCCTGGTCCGCGGCCAGACGGTCGGCGATGCGGTCGCGGCCGGCGACCGGCGTCATGTGCCAGGTGAAGGCCAGGACGTCCCGCCAGTGCGAGTCCGCGTGGAACAGGGCCGCGATGCCTGCGACATCCCGGGCCGCGAGCGCCGCCTCGAAGGCGCCGAGCCAGTCCGCGGCGGAACGCCGGGCGTGCTCCGCCCGCTGGAACTCACTCCAGGATTGATCGGATCCGTCCACCGCTGCCTCCACGAGGCGCTGCGGCCGAAGCCCGCCTCACGCGGCATTATAGTCGGCCGACCGACCGTGCGTCCATGCCGGTGGCGGCGGGTCTCGAAGGGTTGCTTCGCGAGCCCGCCCTACCCCTGCGTCCGCGGCGCTCCGCGCCGGCGCCAGGCGCTCATCTGCTCGGCGCTGGTGTGCACATGCACGACCACCGGCTTCGTCTTGACCGCGAAGGCGCGGGCAATGCCGGCCTCCACCTCCGCTTCCGAGTTGATGGTGATGCCCTCCGCGCCGAACACCCGCGCCCAGGCGGCGAAGTCGGGGTTGGTCAGCTTCACCGCCGCCTCGTAGGGCCGGTTCGGGTAGCGCACCTCGTGGTGCATGCCGATGGTGCCGTAGCGCTTGTTGTCGGAGATGATGATGATCGGCGTGCCGCCATACTGCATGGCGGTGGCGATCTCGTTGCCCGTCATCAGCGCGCCGCCGTCGCCGAGGAAGGCCACCACCTGCCGCCCTGGCGACCGCAGAGAGGCCGCGACCGCCATCGGCACGCCGGCACCCATCGCGCCCACCACCGAGGAGAGGAAATTCTGCCCCGGCCGGAACCCGATGTAGCGATGGATGAAGGAGGAGAAATTTCCCGCATCGCTGGTGACGACGGCGTCCTTCGCCAGGTGCTTGGCCGTCTCCACGCAGATCGCGGCGAAGTTCACGCCGTCCGGCATGCTGTCCCACTCGGGCGCCATCAGCCGGCGATGGATGGCGTTCAGGCCGGCGACCCAGCCCTGGCGCCTGCCCGCATCCGGCGGCGCGCCGCGGGCCAGCAGCGCGCGGATGATCTCGGCCGGCTCGGCGGCGATGCCGAGGTCGGGGCGGAAGACGCGGCCGATCTCGTTCGGGTCGGGCCAGACCTGGACCAGCGGGATCTGCGGGTCGGGCGCGGTGGGGAAGGAGTAGGACTGGCTGACGCTGTCCGTGATGCGCTCGCCGATCGCCACCAGCAGGTCGGCACGCCGCATCTCCGCGACCAGGTCCTTCGGCACGCGGATGCCCATGTAGCCGCCGTAATTCGGATGCTCCGCGTCGAAGAGCTGCGGCCGGCGGTGCGTGGGGCTGATCGGCAGCACCCATTGCTCGGCGAGCTGGCGGAGCTGGTCGAGCGTCTCCATCGAGGCGTTCGCCAGCGCGCCGCCGACCCAGATCAGCGGCCGCTCCGCCCCCGCGATCATCGCCGCCATGCGGTCCATGTCCTCGGCCCGCGCGCCGCCGAAGACCCGCGGGCGGGGCCTGGCCAGCGCGGTCTCGGTCTGGATGTCGAAGATGTCCTCCGGCAGCACGACCGCGACGGGGCCGGGGGTGCCGCTCTCGGCCAGGTGGAAGGCGCGGGCGATGGCCTCGCTGGCCTGCTCCGGCTCGTTCACCTCGATGACGTCCTTGGTCACGTCGGAGAGGAATTTGGCGTAGTTCTGCTCCTGCAGCGCGAGGCGGCCGAAATCCCTGCGCTCCACCTGCCCGACCAGCGCCACCAGCGGCGTCGCGTCGTGGAAGGCGGTGTGGAAGGCAACCATGGCGTTGGACAGGCCCGGGCCGCGCGAGACCAGCAGCACGCCGGCACGGCCGCCCTGCATGCGGCCATCGGCCACGGCCATGAAGCCGGCGCCCCCCTCATGCCGGCAGACGACGAGCTGCACCGAAGGCACCTCGGTCAGCGCGTCGGTGAGGCCGAGGAAGCTCTCCCCGGGGACCATCCAGATCTTGTCCACCTTGTGCGCGACCAGGCTTTCGGCCAGCAGGCGGCCCACGGTCTTGCTCATGAATGTTTCCTTCTCCCGGTCGATGCTATTCCACGCGGATGCCCGCCTCGGCCACCACGCGCTGCCATTGCGGCACGTCGGCCTCCAGCAGCGCGGCCAGTTCCGCCGGGCCGGTCAGCAGCGGCACGGTGCCGGCGGCGGCGAAGCGGGCGCGGATGTCGGGCAGGTCGCGCAGCGTCCCCAGCGTCGCCGCCAGCCGTGCCACGATGGCGGGCGGCAGGCCGCGCGGGGCGGCGATGGCGTACCAGTTCAGCGCGGCATAGCCCGGCAGGATCTCGGCGATAGCCGGCGCCTCCGGCAGCGCCGGGATGCGCCGCGGCGTCGCCACGCCGAGCAGCCGCGCCCGCCCGGCCTGCACATGCGGCAGCGTCTCCACCGTGCTGGAGAACACCATGTCGATCTCGCCGGCATAGAGCGCCGTCATCGCCGGCGCCGCGCCGCGGTAGCTCACATGGGTCAGCTCGATGCCGGCCGCGGAGGCGAAGAGCGCGCCGGCGAGGTGATTGGAGGAGCCGACGCCGCCCGACCCGTAGGTCAGCCGACCCGGATCGGCGCGCGCCGCCGCCAGCACCTCCTGCACGGACCGGAACGGCCCCGCGGCGCGCACCACCATCGCCGTCGGCACGTCGGCGACGTGGCTCACCGGCGTCAGCGCCGTCCGTGGGTCGAGGTTCTGGCTGGGATACAGGGCAGGCACGCTGGCCAGCGAGGCGCTGGTCAGCAGGAAGGTCTGGCCATCGGGCGGCGCCTGCACCACGGCGCGGATGCCGATGCTGCCGCCCGCGCCGGGCCGGTTCTCGATGAGGAAGGGCTGGCCCAGGCGCTCCTTCAGGTGCTCGCCCAGCAGCCGCCCGACCGTGTCGATCGGCCCGCCGGCGCCGAACGGGATGATGATGCGCACGGGCCGGTCCGGCCAGGCCGCGCCCTGCGCGCTACCCTGGGCACGCCCGACGCCGGGCAGCGCCAAGGCGGCGGAAAGCAGCACGGGGCGGCGATGGATCACGCGCGGTCTCCTCCGGCGCCATTGAAGCCGAGTTGCGCGCCGCTGGGAATGCGGGGAAGCTCCGCCCAGGATGTACGAGCAGATCCTCTGCGATGCCGGCGCCGGGCACGGCGGCATCGCCACCGTCACGCTCAACCGCCCCGAGCGCCTGAACGCCTGGACGCCGGTGATGGAGCGCGAGCTGCGCGATGCCGTGCAGCGCCTCGCCGCTGATGACACGGTGCGCGCCGTCATCCTGACCGGCGCCGGACGCGGCTTCTGCGCCGGCGCCGACCTCGGGCAGCGCAAGCCGGGCGAGCCCTACCCGGAATGGCCCGAGGGCGGCATCGGCGAGGATGCGGACCCGAATTTCACCGGACGCTACACCTACCTCGCCGGCGTGCCGAAGCCCGTCATCGCCGCGATCAACGGCGCGGTGGCCGGCGTCGGGCTGGCGATCACGCTGTTCGCGGATCTCCGCTTCATGGCGGCCGGCGCCAAGCTTTCCGCCGCCTTCGCCCGGCGCGGGCTGATCGCCGAGCACGCCACCGCCTGGACGCTGCCGCGGCTGATCGGGCCGATGAACGCGATGGACCTGCTGCTCTCCGGCCGCACCATCCCCGCCGAGGAGGCCGAGCGGATGGGACTGGTGCGGGTGCTGCCGGCGGAGGGGTTCCTCGACGCGGCGCGCGCGGCGGTGCGGGAATTGACCGGGCTGTCCTCGCCGCGCTCCATGCGCGTGATCAAGCGCCAGGTCTGGGAGGGATTCTTCCAGGACCTCGCCACCGCCTCGCGGCGCGCCGCCGAGGCGCAGGCCGCCAGCCGCGACAGCGCCGACTACCGCGAGGGCATCGCCGCCTTCCTGGAGAAGCGCAGGCCGGGCTTCGCGGAGCCATGATCGCCATGCACCGCCGCGCCCTGCTGGCCGCCGCCGCGCTGGCCGCACCCGGCCTCGCCCATGCGCAGGGCGTGGCCCGGCCGAGCCGGCCGATCCGCATCATCGTCCCCTTCGCTCCCGGGGGCTCCGGCGACATCACGGCGCGGCTGATCGGCGCGCATCTCGAGGCGCGCACGGGCCAGCCCGTGGTGGTGGAGACACGCCCCGGCGCCAATGGCGTGGTCGGCATGCTGGCGGCGAAGGGCGCCGCGCCGGACGGGCACACGCTGGTGGTCGCCACCACCAGCACCCATGCGGCCAATCCCTCGATGATGCGCGACCTGCCCTACGACCCGGAGCGGGACTTCACCATGGTGGGCTACTACGCCTCCAACGGCACCTACCTGGTGGTGCGACCGGAGGCGCCCTGGCGCGACGTGGCGGCGCTGGTCGCCGAGGCGCGGGCGCGGCCGGGGACGGTATCCTACGGCTACTTCAATGCCTCGTCGCAGGTGCCCGGCGCCTATCTGGGCGTGGTCGCGGGCGTGGACCTTCTCGGCGTGCCGTACCGCGCCATCGGCACCGCCTTCGCGGACCTGATGGCGGGGCGGCTCTCCTTCATCTTCGTCGATACCACGGCGGGCGACGCCTTCCTGCGCCAGGGCCAGGTGCGGGCGCTGGCGGTCTCGCGCGACGGCCGCTGGTCGCGCTTCCCGGACCTGCCGGCGCTGAGCGAGACCTGGCCGGATTTCGTGCTGACCGGCTTCCTCGGCCTGGCGGTGCCGGCGGCGACGCCGCGCGCGGTGGCGGAGCGGCTGAACGCGCTGGTCAACGAGGCGATCATGGCCGAGCCCACGATGTCGCGGCTGATCGAGTTCGGCTTCGACCCGCGCCCGCTCGACCTTCCCGCCATCGCCGTGCTGGTGCGGCAGGAGCGCGGGAAATGGGCGCGGTACACGCGAATGGCGGGGATCGAGGCGGAGTAGTCCACCTTCCCTCCCCCGCTTGCTGGGGAAGGGCGGGGTGGGGGTTGGTAAGGGTCGCCGCGGTGGTGCGGCCACCCCCATTCCCCAACATCGGCGCAGTGCGCCGACCCCTCGCCAGCGGGGGGAAGGGGGAGCTACAGGAAGCTCCGCAACGGCGTGCCTGCATCGGCCAGCGCCGCCGCATCCAGCACCTTTCCGCCCGCGATCAGCCGCCGGCAGGGCGTCGCGTCCCGCCCGTTGTTGATCAGCACCGCGCCGCGCGCGCGCCCCGCCGTGTCCAGTGCGATCGCCGTCAGCCGATGCTCGCCCTCCGCGCGCTGCACGAGGGTCAGCGAGGGGTCCGGGTCGCCCAGCACCTGCAGGTTCCAGCCGAACTGGTCGGTCCAGTGCCACGGCACCTCGTCCGGCGGCGCGTCCATGCCGAGGATCGCGCGGGCCACCGCGGCGGGCTGGGTCTGCGCCACCTGCCAGGCCTCCAGCCGCATCGGCCGCCCGCCCCAGAACGGGTGCGGGAAGCGCGCCACCTCGCCGGCGGCGAAGATGCCGGGGATGCTGGTGCGTCCCTGCGCGTCGGTGAGGATTCCGTCCTGCACGGCGATGCCGGCGGCCTCGGCCAGCGCCGTCTCCGGCACGCCGCCGATGCCGGCGACGACGAGGTCGGCGGCGATGCGGGCGCCATCGCCGATCAGCAGCAATCCGCCATCCGGCGCCGGCTCGATGGCGCGCAGCGCACAGGACAGGTGCAGGTCGACCCCGTGCCCGCGGTGCAGCGCGGCGCAGCGCGCGCTGATGGCGGGCGGCACGCAGCGCGCCATCAGCCGGTCCGCCGCCTCCAGCACGCTCACCGCGCAGCCGAGCTGGCGGGCGGAGGCGGCGACCTCCAGCCCGATCAGCCCGCCGCCGACCACCGCCAGCCGCGGCCGCGCCGCCAGCCGCGCCTTCAGCGCCTCCGCATCCTCCAGCGTGCGCAAGGTCAGCACGCGGGGGTCCTCGGCGCCGGGGATGCGGAGGCGCCGCGCGCGGGCGCCGGTGGCGAGCACGAGATGGTCCCAGCCGATGCGCTCGCCCGCGGCGGTCTCCACCGCGCGTGCCGCCGGGTGGATGGCGGCGACGCGCGTACCGAGGCGGAGGTCGATCCGCCGCTCCGCGTAGAATTCCGCGGCGCGGACAAACAGCCCTTTGCCCGGATCCGTGCCCAGCAGCACCGCCTTCGAGAGCGGCGGCCGGTCATAGGGGGGGTGCGCCTCCTCGCCGAGCAGGAGGATCCCGGCCTCGGCGTCCAGCTCGCGCAGCGCCTCGGCGCAGCGGCGCCCAGCCTGGCCCGCGCCAATGATGACCGTGCGCAAGCGGGGCTAGACCTGCACGAAGACCGCGCCGTTCTCCACCTTGGTGGGGTAGGTCGCCACGTCCATCTCGGCGGGCTCGCTCAGCGCGCGGCCGGTGCGGATGTCGAAGCAGGCCTGGTGCAGCGGGCATTCCAGCTTGCCGTCCTCGCAGAAACCCTCGGACAGCAGCGCGAATTCATGGGTGCAGACATCGTTGATCGCGAAGATGCCGTCGGCCAGTCGCACCACGGCGACCTGCACGTCGCCGATGCGGATGCCGAGCGGGGTCTCGGGCTTGAGCTCGGCCTCTGCGGCCACGCGGTGCCAGTCTGCCATGGTGGGTCAGCGCCTCGTCTCAGAGTTCCACAAGGATGTACTGGTCCTCGACGGTCACCGGGAAGGTCTCGGCGACGAAGGGCCCCTTGGCCAGTTCCTCGCCCGGCGCGACCGTCACCTGGTAGGTGCGCGCGCGGATGCTGTCCGGGTCGGTGTAGGACTGGCCGGTGCGCAGGTCGAACTCCCAGCCATGCCAGGAGCACTGCACGAACTCGCGCGGGCGCGACAGGTCGTAGGTGCCCGGCTCCCGCGAGCTCAGCCGCCCGACCAGGCGGCCCCGGCAGAGCGAGCCGCCCTCATGCGGGCAGCGGTCGGTCAGCGCGTAGTATTCGCCGTTCGCGTGGAACAGCGCGATCTGCCGGCCCCGCACCTCCACCAGCTTGCTGCCGTTCTCCGGGATGTCGCCCACCCTGGCGACGACGTGGCAGGTCATGCGCGGCGTCCTCCGTGGCCATGATGGTGCGGTCGCAGCGGCAGGGCGTCAACGCGGCCCGCTCTGTTCCCTCGCGGCTATTCCGGCCGGATGTTGGCGTCCCGGATCACCGCGCCCCAGCGGGCGCGTTCGGTCCGGATCAGCTCGTCCAGCTGCCGTGGCGTGCCGCCCATCACCCGCGCGCCCAGCCCGGCCATGCGCTGCCGCGCGGCGGGGCTCTCCAGCGTCGCGTTGGCTGCGGCGTTGAGCGCGGCGACAACGGGCGCCGGCATGCCCTTCGGGCCGAGCAGGCCGAACCAGCCCTCGATGGTGGCCTCCGGGAAGCCGCTCTCGGCCATGGTGGGTATGGCGGGCACCAGCGGGCTGCGCCCTTCCGAGGTCACGGCCAGGCCGCGCAGCTCGCCGCGCTGCAGGACGGGGGCCATCAGCGCGAGGTTCTCGAACATCACCGGCACGCGGCCGGTCATCAGGTCGGCGCGCACCGTGCCGCTGCCGCGATACGGGATGTGCACGATGTCGATCCCCGCCAGCCGCTTGAACAGCTCGCCCGCCAGGTGCTGCGCGGTGCCCATGCCGGTGGAGGCGAAGCTCAGCGTTCCCGGCTTCTCCTTCGCCAGCGCAATCAGCCTGGCGATGTCGGTGACGCCGAGCGACGGGTGCGCGA
>ERZ1066123.1373-NODE-1373-length-14596-cov-7.244206_pt1 | contig 14596 bp, 8 predicted proteins | sample MGYA00382770_ERZ1066123 | MGnify/ENA primary metagenome ERZ1066123 (study PRJEB33369, sample SAMEA5778353) | biofilm metagenome | biome: Industrial cooling water; feature: Water cooling tower basin; material: Biofilm | place: United Arab Emirates | collected...
TGAAGCCTTCACCCCCACCCCAACCCTCCCCCCTCAAGGGGGAGGGAGAAAGATCGATCCGGACCGCGTGGGGTATAACGACCGGGGAGACGTCGCCGGAGGGTTGCGGGTGAGCGTGCAGATTCAGGCCATCGAGTCGATGCCGTTCGCGGAGAACTCGTACCTCGTCTGGCGGGACGGGGCCGCGGACGGCGTCGTCGTCGACCCGGGGTTCGAGCCGGACTTGATTCTCGACGCCGTTCGGGCGAAGAAACTGCGGGTGGTCGCGGTGCTGAACACGCACGGGCACGTCGACCACATCGCGGGGAACCGGGCGATGAAGGCCGCGTTCCCGGACGCGCCTCTCGTCATCGGCCGCGGGGACGCCGGGATGCTGACCGACCCCCGCGCGAACCTGAGCGCGACGTTCGGGTTCGACGTGACCAGCCCGCCGGCCGACCGGCTCGTCGACGAGGCGGACGCGGTCGAGGTCGCGGGGCTGCGGTTCGAGGTGCTCGAAATCCCGGGGCACTCGCCGGGGCACGTCGTGTTCCTCCTCCGCGAGGCGGGGGTGGTGCTGGGCGGGGACGTGCTGTTCGCCGGCAGCATCGGGCGGACGGACTTCCCCGGCGGCAGCCGGCCGCAACTGGTGGCCGGCATCCGGGCGAAGTTGTGGCCCCTGCCGGACGAAACCCGGGTCTACCCCGGTCACGGCCCGGCCACGACTGTAGGGGAGGAAAAGCGGTCGAACCCGTTCGTGGCGTGAGCGCACGAAAAAACCCCGCCGAACCGCGGTGTGACCCGTGATTCGGTGGGGCCGGAACAGAGAAGAGGCCGATGGGCGACATAGTGACGTTTTCGGAACCGGGAGTCAACGCCACTTTTCCGCGGGATCGATTCGGGTCGAAAGTGCTTCCGCCGCCGGGGTATGCTGCCGGCCCGGAGGACGACCCATGGCGATTGTCGCGCTCTTTTTCCTGATCCCGGCGACCGTCGTCGCCGTCTACTACGCCGCTCTCACGACGCTCGGCTGGCGGTCGACTCGCCGGCCGGGTGGACTTCCGCCCGCGATTCGCTTCGCGATCGTCGTCCCGGCCCACGACGAAGAACCGGTGCTGGGTGCGACACTGTCGGCGGTCGCCGCGAGCGAGTACCCCACGGGCTCGGTCTCCGTGCTCGTCGTCGCGGACAACTGCACGGACCGGACCGCCGCCGTCGCGAGGGAACACGGGGCGGCCTGCGTCGAGCGGTTCGACGCGGTGCAACGGGGGAAGGGGTACGCCCTCGCCCACGCGATTCCGCAAGCCCTCGCCGACGGCCCCGACGCGGTCCTGATCCTGGACGCCGATTGCCGGTTGGAGCCCGGCGCGTTGGCTGCCCTCGCGGCGGAACTGGCGGCCGGGGCGGACGCCGTGCAGGCGGCCGTCACGATGGGCGACCCGGACGCGGGGCCGGCGGGCGTCGTGATGGCGGTCGGGTCGGCGATCGAGAACGGCGTGCAGGCCGGGCTGTCGCGGTGCGGCGGCACGGTCCGGCTCCGCGGCACCGGGATGGCCTTCCGCCGCGAGGTGTTGCACCGCCACCCCTGGCAAACCTTCGGGCTGGCCGAAGACGCCGAGTACGGCGCGGTCCTGCGGAAGGCCGGGGTGCGGGTGCGGTTCGTCCCGGACGCGGTCGTGCGGAACGCGCCGCCGGCCGGGGTCGCGGACCTGTGTAAACAGCGCGAACGCTGGCGGGCCGCCCTCTTCGTCGGCGGGGCGAGCGTGTTCGACCGGCTCACCGCGAGCAAGCCGCTGATCCTGGCGCACCTGGCGGCGACGGTGCCGCTGGCGGCGGTCGCGTCCGTCGAGTTCTTCGCGTGGGGGCTGACGCTCGTCGGAATCACGGGACTGGTCTACGCCCGCGCGATCCGTCGGGCTGGAGTTTCACCGCGGGCCGCCCTCGGGCTGTGGCGGACGCCCGCGGTCGTCGCCCGGCTGGCGTGGGTGACGGCGGGCGGAGTCGTCAGCCGCGGCGGGGCGTGGGTCCGGACCCCGCGGGTGGCGTAGCCGTCACCCGGCGAACCGGCCGGCGCGGAACATCGCGATGTCCCGTTTCGTCTCCCCGCGGTCGACGAGGTCGGCCAGCACCTCGCCCACCGCGGACGCGAACTTGAACCCGTGCCCGGAGAAGCCCGCCGCGAGCGCGACCTGCGGGAACCCGGGGTGAACGTCGATGACGAAGTGCCGGTCCGGGGTGAGGGTGTACAGGCACGTCTGGGCCGCCGTGCGGGGGCCGTCCGCGCCGGGGAGGTGCCGCTTCAGGAACGCCCGGACCGGAAGCTCGTCCTCCGGGAATACCGCGCGGTCGACCGCGTCCGGGCCGGACAATTCCGGTGCCCCGTAGTGTCGGGCCGCCTTGTGCCCGCGGGCGTCGACCGCCGGCAGGCCGTAGAACGCGCCGGCGGGGGTTTCCGCGAGGTACACGGGGAACCGGTCGCGGCGGAACAGGGCCGGATCCACCGGGGCGAACCACTGGAGCACCTGCCGCATCACGGTCAGCGGCACGCCGATGTCCCCGAGCATCTGCGAGGCCCACGCCCCGGCCGTCACCACGAGGTTCGCCGCGTGGTACGTCGACTTCGCCGTCCGCACCTCGACCGCGGCCCCGACCGGCTTCCACGTCTGCACCGGTTCGTTCGCCTTGATCGTCGCCCCGAGATTCATTGCCGCGTCGCAGTACGCCCGAACGCACTCCTCCACGTACAGGAACCCGGCCCGGTGTTCGAGCACCCCGACCACGTCGGAATCGAACTGGAACGCGGGGAACCGGCGGCCGATCTCGTGGCCGGGGAGCTCCTCGACGAACAGCCCGTGTTCACGGGCGGACGCCCTCACCCCGGAAACGAGTTCACCCCCCGGCGGGCCGACGTTCAGGCACCCGGTCAGTGTGAGCAGGTGCCGGCCGGTCCGCTGCTCGAGGTCGTACCACCGGGAATACGCCCGACGAACGAGGGGAACGTAGGCGGGGTGTTCGTAGTACGCCTCGCGGATGACGCGGGTGTGGCCGTGCGAGCTGCCGCGGTCGTGGACGAGCGGGAACTGTTCCAGGGCAAGAACGTGCCGGCCGCGGCGGGCGAGCTCGAACGCGGCGGCCGACCCCATCCCGCCGACGCCGAGGACGATCACATCGTAAAGGTGGGGCATCGCGTCGGTCCCGACCGGCGGGCGGGCGTTACTGGTTCGCCGCGATTTCCCGCAGCGCCGCGAGCCGCGGCTTGGCGTCGGCGAAGGCGGTCGCCCGGCGGATCGCTGCTTCCAGTCTCGTTCGCGCGGCCCCGGCCGGCAACCCGCCGGCCGCGGCGGTCAGGCCCCGGGCCAGCGCGTCGGCGGCCCGGCCGGTCGCGTCGGGGGCCTTCTGCAACGTCGCTTCCGCGGCCGCGAGCAGGTCGGCGGACGCCGGGCGAAGCTGGGCCGGGTCCAGACGGACGGCGTTCCGGAGGGCGGTGTCCGCCTTCGCGTCGTCCCCGGCGGCGACGAGGGCGGCGGCGAGTCGGCGGTGCGTGTCCGCGTCGGCCGGGTCGGGGTCGAGGAGGCGGGCGAGGTCCGCGGCGGCCGTCTTCGGTTCGCCGCGGCGGAGGGCGATCTCGGCCCGGCCCCACGCCGCGGGCCGGCACCGCGGGTCGGCCGCGAGGGCGGTGTCGAAGTCGGCGGCCGCGTCGTCGGTGCGGCCGGCGGCGAGCCGGGCGTGCCCGCGGAGGACCAGGGCGGGTACGCACGCCGGGTCGAGTGACAGCGCGGTGTCACCGGCGGCGTCCCAGGGCTTGCCGTCCTTCCGCAGCCGGTCCGCCTCCGCCGCCCACAGCAGCGCAACCAGCCGGGGAACCCGAAGGGTCTCGCGAAGCCGGGACAGTGTCCGTTCGAGATCGCGGCGCGGCTGCTCCGCCAGGAACGCCCGCACTTCCCCGAGCGCCGCGGCGTACCCCACCTGCTGTTGCACCCCGTCCCGGACGGCGAGGACGCCGACGAGTTCGCCGCGGTCGTTGACCACCGGGCCGCCGGCCGACGACCCTTGCGCCGGGAGCTGCAGCACGTTCGCGACGGGCTTCGGGTCGTCGTCCCGCGCCGGCCCGACGTGCGTCTTCCCCCGCTGGCGGACGACGCCGGCCGCGTAGCACCACGCGAACTCCGTCCCGGTCGGGTGCGACACGGCGTGGACCGCTTCGCCGACGACCGGCTCCGATTCCGCGAGTGCGACCGGCTTCGCCCACGCCGGGACGGCTTCGAGGCGGACCAGCGCGAGGTCGCGAACCGGGTCGCGGCCGACGACGGTGCCGGTCTGCCACGCGGTGCTCTGGCGAAGCCCGACGGGGTCGGCGTAGGCGTCGCGTTCGCCGACGACGCGGCCGTCCTTCAGCAGTGGGAAGAGCACCGCGACCCGGTCGGCGGGGCCGACGCCGAGGTGACTGGTCAGGACGAGGCGGCGGTCGACCAGCACGCCGGCGGTGCGGGAGTCCGTCGCGGTGGGGCGGATCCAGACGGTGGCGGGGGCGAGTTGGGCGTATGGTGTTTCATTTTCCCCTCTCCCCCAAAGGGAGACGGATTGGGGGTGAGGGGAATGCGCTTCACGGGGAAAGGGGAGCGTCTCGACCCAGGGAGTCTTCCCCTCACCCGGCCTACGGCCACCCTCTCCCCCAAGGGGAGAGGGTAAATCCTCGAGAATCCTTCGCAGTTCCGCCGCGCTGACGCCGACCGTCGCCAGCGGGGCGCGCGTCCGCAGCGCCGTGACGACGGCCACCACCTTCCCGCTCCCGTCCAGCACCGGCCCGCCGCTGTCCCCCTCGGCGATCGGCAGTTGCAGCAGCAGCGACCCGGCCCCCTTCGCGAGCGTCGCGCCGCGCCACGGGTAGCCGTCCGCGAGGCGACCGCCCTGGCGGACGTGGCCGGCGGTGAGGTTCCACGCCGTGTCGAGGTCGCCGCGGTGGCCGACGGAACAGACGGGCTCGCCCGGGAACACCTCCGAGTTCGCCAGGGGAAGCCCGCGAATTCCCGGCGGCAGGGCGTCGAGCCGGATCACCGCGAGGTCGGCGGCGTCGGACTTGTGGACGACGGTTCCGTCGACGAGCCGGCCGGCCTTTCGCAACTCGGCCCGGCTCCCGAGGTACGCAGCCTTTTCCGCGACGAGAGCCCCGTCCCGCACCTCGGGAAAGAACACCTCCACCTTTTTCTGCTCGCCGACGACGTGGCGGCACGTCACTATCAACCGGCGGTCGGCGTCCGCGACCCACCCTGTCCCGACGCCGTCCGGGCGGGCGTGGACCCAGCCCACGTTGGGCACCGCCACGGCGTGCCTGAGCGGCCACGACGGGGCCGCGAACAGCACGGCAACGGCAGCGGCGGCTCCGAGCGGCATGGCGAACCTCCCTGGGAGAGTGTCCGCATTGTCCCATTTCCGACGAACCCGACAAGCGACCGTTCGACGGCTTTCCGATAGAATCAGCCCTGTCGAGCGGCCCCCGTGGGACACCCATGCCCGAGATCACCAGGGAAACCCTCCGCGACTACCTCAACGACGCGCTCCCGGACGCGGAGATCGCGGCGATCGAGAGGGCGCTCCGCGACTCGCCGGACGTGCGGAAGTTGTTCGATTCCGTCCGGCAGGAAGCGGACCGCGGCGAGCACTCCGTCGGGGCCGTCTGGCGGCGGGAGCGGCTGAGTTGCCCGACCCGCGACCAGCTCGGCGGCTACCTCCTCGGGGCCGGCGACCCGGAACTCATCGACTACATCGGGTTCCACCTCAAAACCATCGGCTGTGCCTACTGCCAGGCGAACCTGGACGACCTGGAACGGGTGCAGGCGGAAGCCGTCGAGCCGGCGGCGAAGACCCGGCGGCGACGGATCGTCGATTCGGCGGCCGGCGTGTTGCCGAAGGGGAAGGGGAAGTAACTCACCCCGCGGTGGGGAGGTCTTGCGGGTCGGGGGTGGCGGCGGTGGCGCTGAGCCGGCGGACCATCCGCTCCAGCTTGTCGAACACGTCTTGGGAGCCGGCGGTCGAATACGCGACGACGCTCAACAGCGTCGCGACACACCGGACCGTTTCGGTCTCCGCGAGCGGGAACCGGCTGCGCAGGTCGCTGTCGGTGGCGAGGGCGCGGGCGGTGGCCAGGCTCGCGGCCAGGTCTTCGAGCGCCCGCTTCGCGGACTCCGCCGGGGCCGGGCCGGGGGCGTTTCTCGCGTGGACGCCCCGCTGGAGCGCGCCCAGCAGCCGTGCGAACCCCTGCCGGGCGTCCGCCTCGAACTCACTCAGCAGGGCTACGTCGACCCAGGTCGGCGGCGGCATGCGGGTTCAATTCTTCAGGGCGTCTGTACCAGTGTTCAAGCCTACCCCGGTCGACCCCGGCCGTCAATCGGACCCGGCCCCCCGGGCAGGGCGACTCAGTGCATTAAGTCGGCAACTCGCTCCGCGAGTTGCGGGCTCATGTCCCGAGAACGCAACACTCGTTTCCGAGGGATGACGTGCAGTGACTCGCGGAGCGAGTGACCGACTGAATCGGCCGAACTTGAATCGTTGCGTCGCCCCAGTCCCCCGGGTCCGCCGGTCGCCGCTTCGGTCGGCACGACCGATCGGGCGACTCTCCATTGTTTGCGGGTCGCGAATCGGGAACAATGGAAGCGACCTCGGACCCCGACGGACCCGGAACGATGGACCCCCTGTTCGCGGAACTAACCCGCCGGTGCGAACCGGCCCCTCTCCTGGGGTACTTGAACTTCTCCGACGGCCGCCCGGACCCCAAGTTCCGGAAGGGCCTCGCAGACGTGTTCGGCGCACTCGCGTCCGTCGGCGACCGCACGCCGTGGGCCACCGCCGGCAACTGGCTCACATCGCGGGCGGCGGAACTGGAAGGGTCCGGCCCTGCCGCGTTCCGGGATCTCGCGCAGGCGAAGCAAGTCATCCCGCTCGCCTTCGCGGACGTGCCGAAGGCGTACCGCGCGCACCACTCGGACCTGCTCGCGCACCAGCCGGACGAGTTCCTGTTCACGTCGCTGTTTCTCGCCCGCTGTTGCGAATCCGCTCTCGCGGAACGCGCCGCCGGCACCGCACCCGAGGAAATCCCCGCCGCCGCGGTCAACCTGCTCAACGACTACGTCGGCTACCGGCCGATCGCGGTCCTCGAAACCCGGCCGCAGACGGACTACTACTCGCACGAGAAGGTGTGTGCCGTCCCCGTGTTCGCCCGCGTGGTCGGGGTGGTGCCGTCGAAGTACGCGGACATCCTGCGGCCCGCCCTGGACCTGCTCGCGAAGACGAACCCCGACCTGCTCCGGGAGGCGAGCTTCGACCCGGAACGGATGGAAGAACTCGCCGTTGATCCGCGGGCGGTCGACCACGTCCACCCCGTCAGCAAGCGGCCGAGCATGCTGTTCGGCGAGTGGGACCCGCACCGCATCGACGCCCGCGGGTTCTTCCGGCGCTACGTCCTTCGACAGCCGACGCTCGACGCCCTGCACTCGTGGGCGAACCCGACCGACGGCAGCCCGAAGCCGGAACGCCTCTTCGAGTCCGCCGCCGTGCTCGCCGGGACGATCCTGATGGGGGCCGGCATGTCCGGGGCCGGGCCGACGACCTACGATTCGACGGTCACGCTCGACGAACTCGTCAAGCGAATCGCCCGCTACCGGGACGCCTTCTACCAGCAACTTCTGAAGGCCGTCGCCGGGCCGCACGGGGAGCGGCTGCGGGACGAGGCCCAGAAGCGGAAGCAACCGTTCGCCGGGGTGCGGCAGTTCCTCAACGCCGCGATCGCGTCCGAGAAGGCGCTGCACCTGCAAGAGCGCCGGCTCGCGATCCTGTTCGCCGCGATGGGCTACCCGAAGGCGGCCCGCGACCGGGCGGTGCGAATCCCCGGCCCGTCCGCCCGGTTCGGGTGCGAAATCCGCGTCCGCCAGACGGAAGCCGGCTTCGCCGTGAAGGCCGGCCGACCCGCCGACGCCGCCAGGGTTCTCGCCGAAGCGGAGGATCTGCTTCGCCGCGGCATCGACTGCGGGGCGCTCATCGACCCGTGGAACATCCTCGGCTACCAGGGGCTTTTCCCCACCTTCCCCAGCGGCCGCGACTCGGTGCGCGACCCGCGGGCGGAAGACCTGATCCTCACGATCGGCCGGCAGTTCGACGCCTACGCCCAGGCCCTCGCCGGTGCGTCCGCCGCCGCCGATTCCGCGACCGAGAACCGCCTTCGCAACCAGATGCGGACCCTCGCCGAGTGGTGGGACCGCTTCGCGACCACGACCGTTGCCGACCTCCCCCGCGTACTCGGGAGCGAACGCGCCGAGGCCGCCGACCACGTCGCGGAGGCGCTCGCCCTGTGGAAGACCGGCGGGGCGGCCGACCCCGGCTTCTGGCGGAAGCACCGCGACGGGTTCAAGACCCCGGCCGCCTACGCCCAGGTGATCGAAGCGTTACTTGACCGCCCGGACTACCGCGCCGCCCTTGCCCTGCTCGTGACGTGGCTGTCCGACGCGGAAACGGTCCCCCTGCAAGATCCGGCCGCCGCCTTCGTCCGCCTCGCGTTCCGCTGGCTCCGCGGCGTCGTGTCCGGGTCCGGCGTGTCTGCCGCCGACCGCGGCCCGCTGGTCCGCCGGTTCTTCGAACTGCTCGAAGCCAACGCCGAGGACATGTGGCAAGTCCCCGATCTCGGCCTGGCGAGCAGCCGACGTCGGTCGGCTGAGGATTCGGACGAAGACGAGGACACGGACGAAGACGAAAGCGGCGAGTTCGCCTCGGCCTACGAGGGAATGACGTTCAAGGACTCCGCCGACGACGGCACCGACGGCCCGATCGCGGACGGCGACGGCCCCGCCCCGGTCGTCGGCGACTTCCCACTCGAAGCCGATTCCGAACGCGCCGAGGACCGGTTGCGATTTCTGGCGGCGGTCGCCCGGTTGTGGCGAACCGCGGCCCGCTCCGAACTGTGGCCGAAGTCCGACAGTGCTTCCGTGGCGGCCGTCGGCGAGTGGCTGCGGGCGGCTCGCGGGAACCTGTCCGCGTTGCGAGCCCTGACGGAACGCATCCATAAGGTCGCGGTCCCGGAGCCGTCGACCGGCGTCGAAAGCGTCATGGAGTACGACCGCCGGCGGGCCATCAAGGGCCAGCTGCTCGACCTCGCGGTGCAGACGGCCGTCGAAACCGCGGCGGCGGCGAGGGCACTCGCGTCCGTCCTGGCGAAAATCCCCGAGCTTCCCCCGGCCGTGCCGCCCGAGTCGCGAACGCCCACGAAACAAGGGCCGACCGCCGACCTCGCCGGGTGGGAGGCGGTCGCCGTCCGGCTCGAGCGCGCGGTCGGGGCCGGCGACGCGGACGGGGCGCGGCGCGTCCTGCCCGGCTTCATCGCCCTGTTCCGGCACGAACCGCTGCTCGTGTGCCCGCCCGCCGACGGCGGCCCGCCCGCCCCGGCCGTGCGAGCCCAGACCGCGCTGCAAATGGTGGAATCGCTCCTCGCCCGGCTGCCCCGGCTCGGGTTGTTGCGAGAGACGTTCCACCTCACGAAGATGGCCCGGCAGATGGAACGCAACGACCCGCCCGAGGGCCGCCGCGTTTCGTCCTTCGACCAGCTGTTCCGCACCGCCGTGGTCGGCGTCGTCGACGCCTTGCTCACATCCGCCCGCGAATGGGGCGACGACGCCGGCGAAGACGGACCGCTCGCTGGGGCGGTGCGCCAGATCGCAGAGTCGTTCCACGCCCTGTGGCTGGAACACTCGCAAAGCCTGCGGCTGTCCGCCCTCGAAGCGGTGCTCGACCGGTCGGACTGGGACGAGACGAAGGACTTCATCCGCGCCTACGGCGGGGACCTGTTCACGCTGCGGTTCCTGACGCTGCCGAACATCCGCGGGATTCTCGGGCAGGGGGCCGCCGCGTGGCTCGACCGCGAGGCCGAGCGGGACGACGTGGAAACCCCGCCGAAGCTCGTCCAGGACTGGATGGCGAACAAGATCGACCGGCCGCGGGCCACCCGGCAGTTCGAGTTGGTCTTGCACGCCCTCGTCGAGCACCACGACGAGTACCGCGACTACAACACAACGACGACGCAGTCCGACTACGGCGAGAACCTCTACATCCTGCTCGACTTCCTCCGGCTGAAGGTGGCCTACGACCGTTACGCGTGGCGGCTCCGGCCCCTGGGCCTGACGCACGAAATGCTCTGCGCCCGCGGGTTCGACCGGCTCGCCGCGAAGTGGCGGGAGTTCATCGCCGGGAAGACGGGCAAGCTCGCCGACGAGTTGCTCGCGGAACTGACGGTGCGCGAGGCCGAGCACGGCATCCGCCTCCGGACCGTCCGCGACCGGCTGGAAGAACGGTTCCTGCAACCGCTCCGCATCGACCAGGCCGGGGCCAGGGTGTCCCGCGCCGCGGTCGCCGCGAAGGAAGGGCAAGCCGAGGACAACCCCTCGTTCCACGGGCTCCTGAGCGCGATCGCCCCCCTCGCCGACCACCCGTCCGGCGTCGGGCTCGACGTTCCCGCGTGGCTCCGCCGCCTGGAGGACGAGCTCCGGAAGGCCCGCTCGGTCGACCCCGAAACCGACGCCGACCCCGGCGACCAGTACCCCCACCCGCCGGGCGTCCCGATCCCGTTCGACGACCTGAAACGTCAACTCCGCGAGTGGGACAAGCCCCTCGCGGAGTGAGGCGAAGCCGCTTCCGCCCTACTTCTTGGGCTCGTCCTTGTCCGGCGGGGCCTTCTTCTCGACTTCGGCGAGGAGGGCTTCCGCGTCGGCCCGGTACGGGAACGGCCCCTTCGCGGTCGCCGCGCCCTTGAGCAACTTCTTCGCCTCGCCGAACTTCCCCTGGTCGGTCAGCAGGCGGGCGGTGAAGTAGGCGAGGTCCCGGCTGACCGTGCCCGGCGAGGACGCGGCGGCGAGCGCCTTCTCGGCTTCTTCCACCCGGCCGGACTTGTACAGGCACCACCCGAGCACCGCGAACCCTTCGGCAGACCGCTGGTTCTTCCGCACCTCGGACTCGGCCAGGTCCAGGGCCCGCCGCTTCTTGCCGGCGTCCGCGGATTCGATCAGGACCAGCGCGAGGTTCCACGCCGCGAACGGGTCGTTCGGGTAGTCTTTCGCCAGCGCCTCGAACGCCTCTTCGGCGGCGGGGAAGTCCTTCTTGTAGCGGGCGAACAGGCCCTTGAGGGCGATCGTTTCGCGGGCCTTGGGGTCGAGTTTGACGGCGGCGTCGAGGTATGGCTTGGCCGCGTCGGCCTTGCCGGAGTCGAGGAGGAAGCCGGCGTAGGTGCGGGCCGGCCGGGCGTCGCGGTCGTGGGCCGAGACGCCTTTTTTGAGCCACTCTTCCGCCTTGGCGAGGTCGTCTTTCGCGCCCCAGAGGGCGGCCATGCGGAGTTCCGGCAGGTCGGCCGACGGGTCGTCCTTCCACGCGGCCTGGAACTCGGCGAGGGCCTGCTCGGGGAACCCGAGGTGGAAGGTGGCGGACGCGACGCGGGTGCGGAGGTTCGTGTTCTTCGCGTCCTCGTTCAGCACGGCGACGAGGTTCTCCTTGGCGGCGGCCCAGTCCCGGCGGGACTCGAACACGGACGCCAGCCCGAGCCGGGCGTCGCGGACGAACTTCTTCCGCTGGTCCGGGTCCCACCGCGGGTCGGCGGCGAGGTCGAGGGCGGTCCGGCAGTTCAGGGCGGTGTCGGTCAGCCGGCCCTCCCCGAAGGCGAAGCTGCCGTTGAGGAGGTACGCGGCCGGGTGGCGGGGGTTCTCGGCGATGGCCTGTTCGAGCTGCACGCGGGCGGCCTGGCCCTGGTTCGCGCGGTAGAAGTAGTCGGCCAGCGTGACCCGCGCAGGGGGCAGCTTGGCGTCCGCCTTCCCGGCCTTTTCCAGTTCCTTCAGCGCGTCGTCGAACTTCCCGGCGCGGAACAGGTCGCGGGCCTTTTCTTCCTCGGGGGAGACCGTGGGCTTCGGCTGCCCGACCGCACCGGCGGCGAGGGCGAACGAGAGGGCGACGGCGGCGACGGGGCGAATGATCACGGCTTCTCCTGACGGATAGTTCTGGCAGCGAGTAGATAGTCCGGACGGTCGCGGGGGGTGAGGGGCAGTTCGCCCGCCGCCTTCAGGGCGTCCTCGGCGGCGGCCCGGTCGCCCTGCTTGTGGTACGTCAGGGCGAGGACCGCCAGCCCGCCGGCGGTGGCCCGGCCGGTCCGGCGGACCTTGTCCAGCACGCGGATCGCTTCCGCGTCCAGGTCGTTCGCGGCGAGGACCGCCCCGAGGACTTCCAGGGCGTCCACGGGCACCGGTTCGACCGACTCGGAGCCGCGGACGACGGCGATGTCCTTCAGCGCGAGGTCGGGGCGGCGTTCCCCCTTGAGCCGCAGCCGGGCGAGGGCGGCGGCGGACCCGAGGTCGGCGTACCTCTTCGCGCGGGCGAGTTCGTACGCCTTGACGGCGGCGGCCACGCGGACGGGCTGCCACCGCGGCTCGCCGACCTCCGCGGCGTGGGCGAGGGCGTCGGCCCGGACGCGGAGCAGGTCCGGGTGGTCGACCCACTTCGCCAGCAGCTTCCCGGCCCGGTCGGCGACGGCGGCGGCGCGGTCGGCGGACGGCTCGGAATCGAGCACCCCCCGGAAGGCGGCGGCGGCCGTCCGCGGGCTGCCGACCTTGCTGCCTTCCTCTTGGGCGGGCTGTTCCGCCTTGGCGAGGAAGTCGTCGACGAGGATCCCCAGCCCGGACGCGGTCAGGGCGTGGGCGTACATGCGGGCGGCCGCGGGCTCGGAGAGCACGGCCGGTTCGCCGAGGGAGTTGAGCAGTTCGAGCGCCTTGTGGGCGTCGCCGGCTTCGAGGTGCAGGCCCGCCTCCGTGCGAACGAGCCACGGGTTGCCGGGCGACGCCCGCCGGCCGCGCTCGCAGGCGGCGATGGCCAGATCCCGGCGGCGGGCCGCGACCGACGCCTCGGCGGCGAGGATCCACCAGACGAGCTTGTCCGGGTTCCGCTCCGCGACCTTCCAGATCGCCGCGGACGCGTCCTGGGGGCGGTCCTCGGCGCGGAGCATGGTGGCCATCATGGCGTACAGCTGGGGGTCGTCCCCGCACGCCGCGAGCCCCCGGGCGACGAAGTCCCGGGCCGCCGCGTAGTCGCCCGCCCGCCACTTCAGCAGCGCCAGCCCGTGGTAGGCGTCCGGGTTCGTCGGGTCGCGCTCCAGCACGGCCGTCCAAACCTTCGTCGCGCGGTCGTCGAGTTCCTTCCGGAGTGCGGGGTACTGGTCTTCCGTGACCTGCCCGGCCCGGCGAAACGCGAACAGTTCGGCGGACAGTCGGGCCCCGACCCGGCCGAGCCCGGCGAGGGTGGCCACGTCCCCGGCGGCGAGCGATTCGTCCGCCGCGCGGTCGGCGAGGGCCGACACCGCGGCCCAGTGGGAGACGAGGCCCGCTTCGGGCGGCCTGTCCGGGTCCGCGTCGAACCCTTCCGTGTAGCACTCGATGCGCTGGAGCTTGAACGGGGCGGGGGCCGCGAGGTCGGCGGGGCTGCCGAGGTCTTTGACGAAGATGTTCCGCACGAACACCCGCAACGGGGTCGCGTCCCGGCCGGCTTCGCGGAACAGGCGGAACGCGGTCAGCAGGCCGCCGGCGTCCGGCCGCGTCTGGGGGTGGTCCGGGGCGGGGATCTGATTCACGAACCGAACGCCGACATCCCGGTCCCCGCGCGCGAGCGCGGCCGTGGCCCGCGCGCAGTGGGCGACCCAGTCGAACGGGGCGTGGGCGAGCCGCTTCGTCGCCTCGCGCTCGGCTTCCGGCAAGCGGTTGTTGCGAAGGTTGCCCCGGACGGTCAGCACGCCCATGCCGGCGTCGGCCGGGTCCGCGTTCCCGCTCTCGATCCCGGCCTTGCGGCGGAGGGCGGTCTCGTTGCCGGGGTCCAGTTCGAGAACCGTGGCGATCGACTCCAGGGCGACCGGTTCGTGTCCGACGGCGGCCGCGGCGTCGAACTGGAACCACGCCTGCGTGATCGCGAGTTTCCGCTTCTGCTCCGGCCGCAGGACCGCGAGATAGTAGCTTCCCCCGCCGACCCCCAGCACGACGGCGAGCGCGAAGGCCGCGCGCAGCCAGAGCGGCCCGTACCACACCCAGAGCACGGCGTGGACCGGCGCGAGCAGCACCCGCCCCACCCTCTGGCGGGCACTCAACGGCAGCGGCGGACCGATCGGGGCGGACATGAGTCACCAACCAGCGGATGCTCGGGCACTCGTCCCGAAGTGGCTAAGTCAAGTATGCGGCTTCCGTCGCGCGGCGGTAAGTCCCTTCCAGATCGACCGGCACGGATTCGGTCACCGTCAGGGGCAACGGCAACGTCGGGAGGGGCTCCCCGACGGCCAGGGGTCGTCGCCAGACCGCGAGAAACCGGCCGCCGCCGGGGGCGGGTTCCCCGACCCGATACCCGACCGCGAACGGGGCGGGCGTCGGCGGCTGGCGGAGCGACAACGCCCCGGCGACCCGATCGGCGAAGGAGAACGACGGGGGCCGGCGGTGGACGTCCACCAGCAGCAGGTGTACTCCGCGGAGGAGGTAACCCGCGTAATCGGCCGCGTACGCCGCCTGGGCCGACGACCGGTCCTTGTTCCGGGGCGACACGAGTTCGATCGCGGCCACCAGCCGGC
>ERZ1066123.1374-NODE-1374-length-14595-cov-10.263755_pt1 | contig 14595 bp, 11 predicted proteins | sample MGYA00382770_ERZ1066123 | MGnify/ENA primary metagenome ERZ1066123 (study PRJEB33369, sample SAMEA5778353) | biofilm metagenome | biome: Industrial cooling water; feature: Water cooling tower basin; material: Biofilm | place: United Arab Emirates | collected...
TAACTCGCCCCACGCACCGGTCGGGATCCCACCGCGGCCTTCACCGGACGGATACGATCCACTTTCGTAAACTGAAGTTCCATAATTCGCAAAAACAACTGAGAGGTTGTGGACACGTTATCGGATAGACGGCAGGGCAGGGCAGGGCAGGGCAGGGCAAGCAAGGCGAGGGTGCTCAAGACCGATTGGGTTAGGGGCGATAACATCGGCGTTGATCGCACGTAGGTCGACTGACAGAGCCACGAAACCGGACCGATGCGCAGGCATGCATAATATGAAGACCTGCCTGAAAGCCGGCTATGACCGATCAATCTGATGTGAGTGCTCGACCTTGCTTATTGAATGCAAAAGCACATCCCCGCAGCAGACCAATAAACCGTGCGATAATTTGCAAGGTAACAATCAATCAGCCGTCGCCCATGGGCAAATGGCAGGTACCTCGAGACTGGTGAAGATCGCCGGGTTTCTCGCGGCGATCTGAAGACCATGCGCCAATGCTATTGCGGCGATGTACATGTCTGCATAGGAATAACTCTTGCCTCGGCGGATAGCTTTGACCGAGATGTCGGCAAAAGACCAAGCAGCAAGCTGCTCGAATACGAGCACGCGGCCGGAGAACAACTGAAGGGTTCGATCGAGAGCGCTCGCTAGGCCATCCTTGCGCGGGCCCTCCTCGATCAGCCCGATCCCTGCGAGCAGTTCTGCCACACTGATGCTTGTAATGAACAGGCTCTCAGCCGTCTGCTGGTCAAGCCACTTGACGAAGGTGGTGTCCGGCTCAGGCTTCATCGCCTCCGCAACGGCACTGGTATCAAGCAGAATCATCCGAACCACGTGGGCGGGGCAGGGTTGGCCCCGCGTACTGCCTCAAGAGCCTCGACATCCTCATTTGACAGCCCGCTCGACCTGCTCAGGCTCGACAGAGCAGATCCAATGCAAAGCCGCCCCCCCGGGCAAAGAGCGGCCTCTAATAACAGGCGCGCTTCAGCCTGCGGAGTGGTACGATTTTCGAAGGCACGCGCCTGAAGAGCTCGCAAGGCGGCATCCGAAAGCGTGCGGATTGTTAACGAGCCCATAGCCGTGCTCCTTTCCGACAGGACCAGACTAAGCCCTAGTCCACCTGCTAAGTGACAACAAGACCCCTGAGCAACAGCCGCATCACCATATATCGCGCAAGTGGCCTCTCGGAAAAATTATTCCCAATGGATGACGGACACGTCACAAATAATCGTAGGATCAAAGAGACGGCCAACCATCGCCGCAGGGTGCCTCCTATATGTACTCTCTCAACGAAAATCTGGTAGTCTCGACTCTGGCGAAGCGCACCGCCAATTGCAGGAGTGATAAAACGTGCCATTTAATCTGGGCTACCCGCACAGCACGCACATCTCAAAAAGGCCAGGGTATACGGGGACGAGCTTACAGGAGGTAGCCTTAAGATTTCCAAGCGAGGATGCTTGCTTTGAACACATATCACAAGCACAAATTAGACGTCTTGGTCCATGTACTAAATGCGGAACAACCGGACGCTGGTACCGACGGCGTAGTGCGAAATATGTTCAACATCCATGCGGTGCAGTATTCTCACCACTGGCCGGAACAGTATTCCATGCCTCGAAATTACCTCTAAGAATGTGGTTTTACGCTTTTCTCCATTTCGCCAACTCAAGTAACGGAGTAAATACCGTATTTCTAGAGCGCCATCTGTCAATTTCCTATTCAGCAGCCTTTCGTATGGGTCGGCGAATAAGATTGCATATGGCAGCCCTTGAGTCTGATATCGACTTTGCCGAAGCAAAAAATCTCCACACAAGGATAATAATCCTGAGGCGTGTTAGGTCTAAAAATCGCGAGCGAACTTCGGCAAACATATTTCTCGTCAGCGACGGATCGAGGGTCAACACTTGGATCTTAAATGACCCGCGAAGGCATAATTTAGCCGCTATCGTTCGGGGTCAGAAGTCGACAGGTAGAGTGTTAACAACTGATTATAGGACTTGGCGGATCTTTTCTGCTTATGGTCAGCGTAAACCACTTGCTGAATTATACCCTGACTTTTTTCATGATGACCCGACAGAGCGCGATGCAATCACTGGCTTCAAATCTTACTTTGAGCTTCCATTTATATTGAAGTATAAGCACTCATCGACAGCAAACCTAAATGGATACATCAAGGAATATCAATTCCGATATAACAGAAGAGAAAATTCCAAACAAATATTTTGGGACATGGTAAAGTCGTTCCCAAAGATTTACATGAATTCATCGCAGACGAACTTATGATCAAACTGGATTAAATGATAATGCGAGCACGCGGCCCTGGTATCGTTCAATTTTTCGAACGTTTTCCTAACGAGGACGCGTGCCTGAACCATCTTTTCTCGATTCGACTTGAGGCGGCGGAAACTTGTCCGGTATGTGGCCTGAAGGGCAAGTGGACTCGAATAAGCGGGACTACCCAGTGGCGGCACACATGCCGGTCCCACGTAACACCGCTAAAAGGGACGATTTTCTACCGGTCCCATTTGCCTCTAATGGCCTGGTTTTACGCCATTCTAATCTACGCAAATTCGACAGATTCCGTTCATTGTTCACATATCAGAAGGCAGCTTGGGCTTGGTCATCGTAGTTCATACAAACTCTGCCAAAAAATCAAGATACACATGGCTACAATGCCACGGCCAGCAATGCTTGGCGGAGCAGGTAAAACTGTGCATGTTGATGAGGTCGCCCTTCCTTATTTGCGAAGCACCGCCGGAGATGCTCAGCGTTCAGCGATTGTCCTCGGAATGGCATGTGATGACGTGACCATTTGTGGTACTATCCCAAACAGAAAAGCCGAGACAATCATACCCATTGTGCGAAAGCGGGTCCGGGCAGGTTCGCGGATCGTGACGGACATGCACAAGGCTTATGGGTCTCTAGCAAGCCTTGGATACGAACACGTTCAGATTAATCACTCAGTCGCTTTTCACGATTTTAAGGGCAACACGAACAATCCGATCGAGATGTTCTGGGCAACATTAAGGCGGAATTTCCGCGGGTTTAGAAATGTATCCGAAGAGAATCTTTGGCACTTTATTGCGGAAATCGAGTACCGTTACAACAGAAGGTTGAAACCACATATTATTTTCGAAGAATTAATCACTAAATTTCCAGAATGTTGGTCATTTTACGAAGATAATTGGCGGGCGCGATTTGAATGGCACGATCGAACAACGCAGTATGATGGTCACGATGCGACACTTGTGATCCGCTAATGGCTTCAACGAGATCTGCGCGCTAGCAGTTCTGCAATCCGCTTTGCTGCCGTGCCATCACCATAGGGGTTGTGCGCTGTTGCCATCCGTTGATACGCGCCCGGATCGTCCATCAGTCGGCAAACTTCTTCGAAAATGGCACTTGCGTCTGCTCCGACGAGCCGCGCCGTCCCGGCAGCGACGCCTTCCGGCCGCTCGGTCGTATCGCGCATCACCAGCACCGGCTTGCCGAGGCTGGGGGCCTCTTCCTGGATCCCGCCGGAATCGGTCAGCACGATATCGCTCGCCGCCATCATCCCCACAAAATCGAGGTAATCCAGCGGGTTGATAAGCGCAATATTGTCAAACCCGGCAAGCGCCGGGCGCATCACGTCGCCGACATTGGGATTGGGGTGGAGCGGGTAAATGATCGCGACGTCATCGCGGCTCGCCAGCTCCTGCAATCCTTTGGCAATTTCCGCCATGCCGGCCCCGAAATTCTCGCGCCGGTGAGCGGTGACCGCGATGATCCGCTTGCCGGCGAACCGCTCCTTCAAGGGAGCGATCGCGGGGGCCAGCGTGGGGTCGGCGGCGATCCGGTCTTGCGCGAAGAGCAGCGCGTCGATTACCGTGTTGCCCGTCACATGGATCGCACTTTCGGCAACGTTTTCAGCGCGCAAGGCCGCTGCCGCCGTTGCCGTGGGGGCGAAATGCAGATCGGCGATAACGCCTGTCACCTTGCGATTCACCTCCTCGGGCCAGGGCGAATAGATGTCGCCGCTGCGTAATCCCGCCTCGACATGGCCGACCGGAATACGCCGGAAATAGCACGCCAGGCTGGCCATCATCGTCGTCAACGTGTCGCCATGCACCAGCACACGATCAGGCAACAACTGGTCCAAGACCGCGCCGAAACTTGCAATGAGGCGCGTCGAAAGCGCATCGAGCGACTGGTCCGGCTGCATCAGGTCAAGGTCGACATCGGGCACCAGCCCGGCCAGCGCCAGCACCGAATCCAGCAGCTCGCGGTGCTGCGCGGTCACCACCACCTTGATATCAAACCGCCCGGTGTCCCGCAGCGCGGCAACCACCGGGAACATTTTGATCGCTTCAGGCCGGGTGCCGAATGTCACCACGATGCGGGGAAGCCCGCCGCGGTCCGTCATCGCCGCAACATGCCCCGCGTGTCGAACACCAGCTTGCCCGCCAGATCGGCAGGGCTGAGATGCTTGAACGCGGTGTGATCGACCAGCACCACCACAATCTCCGCCTGCCGCAGCGCCGCGTCAAGCGTCACCAGGGCCGCCCCCGTGCTTGCGAACGCCTTGGGCAATTCGTTGGTGAAGGGCTCGACCACCAGTATCCGCTCGCCATGCGTGCGGGAAAGTGCTTCGGCGATTTCAAGCGCGGGGCTTTCGCGGAAGTCGTCGATGTCGGACTTGAACGCGAGGCCAAGCAGCGCGACCTTGCCGTGCGGCGCAGCATTGAGCAGCGCGCGGACCTTGTCTTCGGTGTGAACTGCCTTGTGATCATTGATCTCGCGGGCGGTCCGCACCAGCCGCGCGGCTGAGGGCGCGCTCGCGACGAGAAACCAAGGGTCGACAGCGATGCAGTGCCCGCCCACACCGGGGCCGGGCTGAAGGATGTTGACGCGCGGGTGACGGTTGGCGAGGCGTATCACTTCCCACACATCCACCCCGATCACATCGGCGATCATCGACAGCTCGTTTGCAAACGCAATATTGACGTCGCGAAAGCTGTTTTCGACCAGCTTCACAGTCTCCGCCACACGCGCGGTGGTGTAGAGGCAATCGCCCTTGACGAAGCTGGTGTAGAGCACCGCCGCCCGCTCTGCGCAGGCCGGCGTGACGCCGCCGATCACGCGGTCGTTGTGCACCAGTTCATTGACGATCCGCCCGGGCAGCACGCGTTCGGGGCAATAGGCAAGCGCAATGTCGGCCTCGTCTTCGCAGCCGTCGCGGGGCACGGCGATATCCGGGCGCATTTCGCTGATGATTTGGGCGACCCTTTCGGTGGTGCCGACCGGCGAAGTGCTTTCGACGATCACGCAGGCGCCTGGCAGGATCTTGGGCGCAATCGCGCGGGCGGCGGCTTCGACATAGGAAATGTCGGGCGACTTGCCTTCGCCGAGCGGCGTCGGCACGGCGATCATGTAGAAACTGGCGGTCGGCACTTCGGTCGAGGCGACTAGCATCTGCGCGGTGATCGCGTCATGCACCAGCTTGGCGAGATCGCGCTCCTCGATATGCACTTCGCCCGCGTTGACCGTATCGACCACCTTCTGCGAGACATCGACGCCGCACACGCTCCAGCCATAAGAGGCGAGCAGGGCTGCAGTGGGCAAACCGATATATCCGAGGCCGATCACGGCAACCTGATGGTCAGGTGTCGCTTGGGCGTGCCCCGTCCATCCTAGTACGGCGGTCCCGTCGAAAGGAGCGTTCATGCAATCGTGATCCTGATTTCGGCAAAGACATTGAACGCAAAGCTCTTAACAGCACGTTAGGCTTGCCCCACTTTTCACCCTTTTTCTGTTTGCCTTGCAGGCACTGTAAGATGTGTAAGCGGCGGAAAAGCCACTACTCCACCACCGAGCGAAGATCTGCAACAGTAGTTTCAAACATCCGCTCGACGCCGGAACATGGGGCAGCCTAGTGCGCGCGATCTGCGCCCCATTCAATTTTGATGACTATCTAATGTCTGCGCTGGTATATGTGTAATCATCGACCACCGGCACATAGTACCTATGGCGCCCCAAATAGGGCCTAGGATGTGAAAGGTGCCGCGTATTTACTCGCTCTATATATGCCCAGGCGTCAATAATTTGTCGAACATATTCAACCGTTTCGGGAACTTGCGGAATTCTCCAGCTCGCCCGGACGCGCCCAGGCCCCGCATTGTAAGCTGCCAAGGCCAGATCATAGCGGCCGAATTCCTCTAATTGGATCCTGAGATACCTTGCACCGCCCTTCAGGTTCTGAAGCACATTAAGTGGATCGGAGACACCAAGGTCATGTGCGGTGCCTGGCATAAGCTGAGCCAGGCCGATCGCGCCTTTGGGCGAACGAGCGTAAACCTGGTAGCGGCTCTCCTGCCAGATCAAAGCGTCGAACAAGGCAACCGGAATGTTTTCCTCGCAGGCAATGGCTGCGATCAACGAATAATGTTGGAGCCGCCGCAGCTCGGTTGACGCAGGAAGATCACCCCGCGGCCTGTACGGTGTCTCCTCGCAGCCGTCGGTTAGCGCCGATAAACGCGAAACTTCCGGATTAAGGGTCGATGGTGCAAAACCGGTCTTCATCCATCGAGGAATATTGATAGCCGTTGCAAGGGGTTTAATATCACTTCGATAGGCCGAGGTGATCCCAACAAAGTCGGCTGCGAGAGTCGATGCCAGATCGGGAGCCTCGCGAAAAGTCGCTCGATCAACCCGCTCTGGCGTCGCGCTAACATGGATGACAAGTCCCGGGGGCGGGGCGCTCCCGAACTGTATTAGCTCGACCTCCTGCGCCGCCGCCGCCGCATGAAGTGCTGCTATGAACAGGCTCGCAGCGATGGCGCGAACAGGCATATCTATGCTCCTTCAAAAGCCTGAGCTTCTCTCACTAAGCATCAGAGTCAATTAGGAAAAAAGTTCCGCCTTTCGCGGCCGCTCTCTTCATCGTCGCATGCGAAAGAAAGAAAAGGAGGGAAGGGGAGGGGGAACTCGAAAGGACTTGCCATGCCCCTTACTGCCAAACCCCCTTCACAGCGCCTCGTCGATATCGTGGGCGCACTTGGCGGCAGCTGGTCAGGCTTCAGGGCAATGTGCCGATGTCCTGTCCATGAAGATTCAACCCCCAGCTTGTCACTGAGACAAGGCAACCATGATATACTGGTCCACTGCTTTGCCGGATGTGACCCAGCTGCTGTGTTGCGAGAGCTCGCATCCCTCGTGCCGGGCAAGACGTACGACTTCCCGGATGGCCCTGTACGCCCATTCGACTCTACAGCGATCGCGCGCCATCTCTGGTCGCAGGCCAAAGAGATCACAAACACCTGGGGCGAGGCCTATTGCCGCTATCGCGGCATTGCCGAGCACTATGACGACCTGCGCTATCATCCCCGATGTCCGAGGGGCAGGAAACCCGATACCGTGTTCGAGCCCGCACTGCTGGTCGGGGTACGCCAGGGCGGCGAAATCAGAGCGGTTCAACGAATCTACCTCAAGCGGGGAGGGCAGGGCTACCGCTCCAAGCTCATGATCGGCAACCCGCAGGCCGGCAGTTGGCAGGGGCGGCGCCACAGCAAGATCCTGGCACTTGCGGAGGGATTCGAAAGCGCCGCACGCTTTGCCGAACTGCACGGAGTCCCGACCTGGTCCTCGCTCGGAGCCGAGAGGCTCGATCTCCTCCGCCTCCCCCAGGGGATCGAGGAGTTGATCATTGCCGAAGACAACGATCCCGAAGGCCGGCGGGCAAGCATCAAGGCTGCCGAAGCCCACGCCCGCGAAGGGCTGACGATCCGACGCATGGCACCACCTGCCGGTTACGAGGACTGGGGAGCGGTTCCGGGTCGCCGTTAAAGGGGAGGGGGAGGGGAGGGATTGGCTTGCCAGTGATGAGGTGAGCCGAACCCAGGAGACTTCCATGACAGATCTGTTTGAAGCAGCGGCGCAGCGGCGGACGCCGGCCCAGCTTGCCGCGCGCACTCTTTCCATCCTCATCGACAACGACAGCCCGATCACACGGGCGATGATGAACGCGGCCATGGCCAGTGCTTTTGGCGGAAGTGATGCAACCGGCCGCTGGACTCAGCGCGAGAGCTTCGAGGTGCTCGAACATGCGCTTGCGCTGAGCCTTACGTCTCGCAGGCGCGCGGCACTCAACCACGATGATCTCGACAGGGCGATGGCAATCGCAGGAAAGCTCCCCACCCAAACCGTCCGCAGTGAGGACCAGATCGACTGGCAGCAGTTCTCCACGCCCATCGACCTTGCTGCCGTCGCCGTCATGCTGGCCAATGTTCAGCCCGGCGATGTCGTCCTCGAGCCGAGTGCCGGAAACGGCCTGCTGGTCGCGCAGCTTCCGGAGGTTGCCACGCTGCAGCTCAACGAACTCCATGAGGCCCGTCGCGCGCGCCTCGCGGACATCTTCCCCGCCGCCACCATCACTGGTCACGACGGGGCGGCGATTGCCAGCACGCTTGGCGCCAAGACCAGACCTTCGCTCATCCTCATGAACCCGCCATTCTCGCGCTCCATCGGGCGCGGTGTGGACCACCTTGCTGCAGTCCGACACCTCGCCGCCGCCATTACCCATCTGCGCCCCGGCGGCCGCATCGTCGCAATCATGCCGGACTGGTTCTCCCGGTCGGTCAAGATGAGTGAGGTATTCGAGACCACCCTAGCGCCCGTCACGGTTCGCAGCTCAATCCGCCTCGAGCAGGCCTACACCAAGCACGGCACCAGTATCGCGGTCAGGCTCTATGTGCTCGACAAGGTACCCGGTACCCGAACCCACACGACCATCCAAAGGGCGAACGTGGCTGGCCTGATAGGCACCCTCGAGATCGTGCCGCGCGTCGGCCTTGTCGAAGAGCAGCCCAAGCCTGCAGCGCCCGTCAAGGCCATCTCGCTGTTCGGGGCGACCCGGAACGCAAAGCCATCGGCCCCTCGCATCTTCCGCGCACCGGTCCGCAACAACGTCCTCCCCGTAGCCTACAGCGCGCTCGAAACGCCCGCGCCGCTGTTGGAGCAGGCCGGGGTCTATCTGCCCTATCGGCCAAGCCGGGTCATCTTCGAGACCGCCGGCGAGCACCCGACCGCACTCGTCGAATCCGTGGCGATGGGCTCGATCCCTGCGCCGATCCCCCACCACGTCCCACAACTACCGGAACGCACGATCTCCGAGCGTCTGCTGTCAGCATCACAGCTCGAAACCGTGGTCTACGCAGGCCACGCCTGGGGGCAGTGGCTTCCCGGCAGATTCAAGCCCGATCCCGGAGGCGTCGGGCTCTTGATCGACCAGGAGGGTGCATCCTACCGCAAGGGCTTCTTCCTTGGCGACGGCACCGGGGCAGGGAAGGGGAGACAGGTCGCCGCCACAATTCTCGACAATTGGCTCCAAGGCCGCCGCCGGGCGATCTGGATCTCGAAGAACGAGCCGCTGCTCGACGATGCCCGCCGTGACTGGGCGGCCCTTGGCGGGCTCGCTGCCGATGTCCAGTCGCTCTCGCGATGGAAGATCCATGAGCCGCTGACCCTCGATGAGGGCGTGCTGTTCGTGAGCTATCCGACGCTGCGCTCGGCACGCGGCGATCACAGCCGTCTTGAACAGCTCATCCGCTGGGCGGGTGAAGAGTTCGACGGTGTCATCGCCTTCGACGAGGCTCACGAGATGGGCGGGGTTGCAGGCGGAGAGGGCGCCATAGGGACCAAGAAGGGCTCGCAGCAGGGCATAGCCGGGGTTCTCCTCCAGAACCGCCTTCCCAAGGCCAGGGTGCTCTACGCCTCGGCCACAGGGGCCTCCGAGGTCAACAACCTTGCCTATGCCGTCAGGCTCGGCCTCTGGGGCCCCGAGACTGCCTTCGCCTCGCGCGAGGCCTTCATCAGCGAGATCCGCGCCGGCGGCATTGCCGCCATGGAGCTGGTCGCGCGCGACCTCAAGGCGACCGGCCTCTACATGGCCCGGGCGCTGAGCTTCGCCGGTGTCGAATACGACATCCTGCGCCACGAGCTGACGCCTGAGCAGGTCGCCGTCTATGACACCTACGCCGATGCCTGGGCGATCATCCACCGCAATCTCGAAGCGGCGCTTGAGCAGACCGGCATCGTCGATGACCTGGACGGAAGCACCCTGAACTCAGGGGCCAAGGCGGCGGCCCGCTCGCGGTTTGAGTCCTGCAAGCAGCGGTTCTTCGGCCAGGTGCTCCTGTCGATGAAGCTGCCCACGATCATCAGCGCGGTCGAGCAGCATCTTGCCGAGGGCAAGTCAGTGGTTCTCCAGCTGGTCACGACCGCTGAATCGATCCTCAACCGCAGGCTGGGCGAACTCTCGGCCGAGGAGCGCGCAGAGCTCGATATCGAGCTGTCCCCCCTCGAATACTGCCTCGACTATCTCACCCGCGCTTTTCCGACCCGGCAGATGGAAGTCTACACCGACGATACGGGCGAGCAGCATTCGCGGCCGATGAGCGACGAGCACGGCAATCCGGTGACAAACCCGCAGGCCGAGGCTGCCCGGGCCGACCTGATCGAGCACATCTGCGCTCTTCCGCCCATCAAAGCCGCGCTCGATGCTCTTCTTGAGCGCTTCGGACATGACAACGTCGCCGAGGTGACCGGGCGATCCAAGCGGATCGTGCCTGCGGCAGGCGGCCAGCAGAAGATCGAGACACGCACCGTGCGCTCGGCCCAGGCCGATGCAGCAGCCTTCATGGACGGGACCAAGCGCATCCTCATCTTCTCCGATGCGGGCGGCACGGGACGTTCCTACCACGCGAGCCTTGATGTCCCCAACCAGCAGCAGCGCGTCCACCTGCTCCTGGAGCCGGGCTGGAGGGCCGATCGCGCCATTCAGGGGCTCGGGCGCACCCACCGCACCCATCAGGCCTCAGCGCCGCTGTTTCGGCCTGTCACGACCGACTGCAAGGGTGAACTGCGGTTCACATCGACCATCGCCCGCCGGCTCGACAGCCTTGGCGCGCTCACCCGCGGTCAGCGGCAGACCGGAGGACAGAACCTCTTCGACCCGGCCGACAACCTCGAAAGCGAATATGCCAAGGCCGCGCTCGTCACCTGGTTCCATCTTCTGGTCGCGGGCAAACTCACCAGCACCACTCTGGCCGATTTTGAGGCGCGCACCGGCCTTGCGCTGCTCGCCGCAGACGGGGTCATCAAGGAGGAGCTGCCGCCGATCCAGCGCTGGCTCAACCGGCTCTTGGCGCTTCCGATCGGGCACCAGAACGTCATTTTTGATGAGTTCCTCGCGCTTGTCGAAACCCGCGTCGCCGCCGCCCGCGACGCCGGCACCCTCGATATCGGCGTCGAAACGATGCAGGTCGAGACCGCTACCATCCTTGAGGACACATTGCTGCGCACTGATCCGGCAAGCGGGGCGACCTCGCACCTTCTGACGATGGAGGTCGCGCGGCGGCGCAATCCGGTCTCGCTCGAGCGGGTGATCAAGCTTGCTTCCGCTGACAACACCGCTGTCTTTCTGCGCAACGGCCGGTCGGGCAAGGTTGCGCTCAGAACCGTGGCGCGCTCGGGCATGACCGAAGAGGGCACGCCGGTCCCGCGTGTCGAACTGCTCCGCCCGACGCGGCGCGAGTTTCTGCGCGAGCATGACCTGTTCGAGACCGCGTGGGAACCCTGCGACCAGTCAATTTTTGCGGCGGCCTGGTCGGCCGAGGCCGAGGAAGCGGCCAATACGGTCGATACGGAGATCATCCGGATCGCGACCGGCCTTCTTTTGCCCGTCTGGTCAGCGCTTCCTTCCGATCATCTCGCCGTCAATCGGATCGTCGATGCCGAAGGCAAGTCTTGGCTCGGGCGCATGGTCTTCCCTGAGCATGTCGGGAAGCTGCTGAAGGATCTCGGCGTCGAGGCGCCGACCGCACTCAGCCCGTCAGAGTCCCTCCGCGCGGTGCAGGCCGGGGGAACCATCGCGCTGGTGCGCCCCGTGCCCTGCGAACTCAAGCGCTCGAGGGTCAACGGATCGTGGCGGATTGAAATCGCTGGCGCACCCGCTAGCCAGCTTGCCTGGTTCAAGTCACTCGGGTGCTTCACTGAGGTGATTCAGTTTCGCACGCGGTTGTTTGTGCCGATTGAGAAGGCCGAGGCCACCATCGCTAAGCTGACCAACATCGCGCTGTGAGCTATGCCCTACTGCTTGGGTTTCTGATCGGAGTCCACATGCCAGTCGTGTACCGCATCGGTGCCGTGAGAGTTGTGATCTGGCCTAACGATTACCGTCCGGCGCATATCATGTAATAGGTCCCGAGGGTGAGGCGGTATTCATCCTAAAATGCCCTAAAGGTCTACCGGAGCCGCGTGTAAGTTTTGGCTTCAGGCTAGGAGAGGTCAGCGAGATCGCCGAAGCGTTTGAAGGCGCCATTCCAGTGCTGTGTGATGAATCGGGCAAATGCCCCGACAGATGCGCCGGCCTTTGGCGTCGACCACGCAAATGGCGGTCATCTTTTGCGACACGCCCAATCCTAAAAAATGCGGCTTCGGAACAACCAATGTTGCTCACCGCCAGGCAAAAGCCCGGATCGCAAGGCTAGCAGTGATCCGGCTCGATGTCGCGGTTAACCGAGGTCCGCAAATCGGAAAGCGCATTGAAGCTTTCAGGCCGTTTCATTCATCTTATCGAAAACGCAAAGGGGGCGGCCATGCGGACGCCCCCTCAGCTCTATGTGAAGCGATCGGCTGTCACGCAAACTCGTGACGAACAACAATCCCCTGGCGGCGCCTCATTGCAAATCCAATCGCACCAAGCCCAAGAATCATTAACATCCAAGTGCCAGGCTCGGGAACAGATGCCACGAACCGGCCAGAAAGACCCATGTCATTGCCACTATTGTTATTAAGGTTGCGCTGCTGAACCACAACTTCCAGTATGTTGCCGCTGTTGACGAAAGAAGCTCCAGCTTCTGCCAATGAAAACGTCCGAGTAAACGGCCCGACGTTTCCAAACTCATTGGTAGTCCCAAAGCTCCCCAGCGATTTTCCATTAAGAAGAAGATCTGTTACATAATTGTCTGACTTCCAAGTGGCAGTCAAAAAATTGAAAGAACTTGCGTCGGCCAGATCGAAGCTTTTCTTAAAGGTGTAAAGGCCTGGGTTAGGGTTACGGCCTGACCCGTTGTTTGAGATCCACGACGTTCCCGGCACCGCGGCGCCCCAGCTTGCAGGAACACGCGTGACGATCTTTGCCTGGGTAAAATTCCCTCCAGGATTCGTAACCGACCAAGTCGCATCGGTTTCTGCCACGACCGTAGTCGTTGCAGTTGCTGCGCTGGCGAAAGAAAGCAGCACCGATGCGCTGCCCGCTAAAAACGTTGAATACCGCATCAAATGTTCCTTTGTGTAGAGCCAACGAGCCTTCGGCAAAGGGCAGGCAACCTTGCTGAGCGCTGGACAAGTCCATGCACGAATCGCAATCTGTCACGTCCTCGCTGTCCTGCAGGCTATGCAGAACAAAGCCCGAGTCAACTTACTGTTAATCTTCCTAATTGCCCAAGCTTGAGTGCGCCCCTAGCCTTGACCCCTAAAAACATAGGCAATATCAATGCTATAATTTAAAGTGGCTCATTGATGTGCATTTGCGCGCGGCTAACATACGCTCGATACGCCTATCACACATTGAGTCGGTGTCCTGAATTGGTACGCTAAACGGTTGCTTTGTAATTTCTGAGTAGCGACATCTCGACGATCTGAGTGCCTCAGCGAAGGTTTTTGCCATGGCAACGTGGCCGTTTCTGGGTCATTCCTGAAATGGGAGGAAATTTTCAGAGGCAAAGCAAAGCCGTCATCGAAAGCCTAGGTCGTGATGGAGACGAGACTTCATCGATTGGCGGGTGGCGGTGAGGTAGAGGATGCTTTCAAAGGACACGGCGGTCTCGTTGCGGATGGCGAGACAGCGCTTTTGCTTCAGCTTGCCGAAGAAGCGCCTGACACGGTTGCTGTCCCGGTAGCGGATAGTCGGGATGCTCGGGTACCTTCCGGTTCGCTTTGGGAGTGATGATTGGCAGGATGCCCGGGATCAGCAGGCTTTCACAAAAGAAATCACCGTCGTAGCCTTTGTCCACCAGCAGCACCTTGGGTGCAGCGACCGGGATCTTCATCAGCGGCCCAGCGCCGGAACCGAACATAAACCAAGTTTCACTTGCCGTATGGCTCGTGCATGTGGCGCCAAAGGCAGCTAGTCCGCAGAACGTGGAGCATCCAGGAGAAAAGTGCCGGTTATCGCGGGCGGCGCGCCCCCAGCGTCGGCAGCGGCCCGATCAGCTCCCACTCCGCAACAGATAAGCCCTCGCGACCCCTAACTGCTCCTCTAAAAGCAGTCCTGTGGTGCCAACGCTCAGAATTCCTCTGAAGCGATGTTCGCTGATTGCTGAAGGCCTTCTTTCCGAAGGAAGCGTACACATTTCGGACACTGTAGCGGCACCATCAATCTTTGAAGACGTGCAAGGACGCCGCAACTTTCGCGATTGCTTCGCTGCGGTTTCTGACTCGCTGAAGAGGAAAGGGGAGGGGGAGTGGATGGGGTGGATCCGGGGAGGTCTTCGCCGGGTCACATCCAGGAGAATGACGATGGAACAGATGATTGCCCTTTCGAAACTGCGCCAC
>ERZ1066123.1378-NODE-1378-length-14579-cov-6.250551_pt1 | contig 14579 bp, 9 predicted proteins | sample MGYA00382770_ERZ1066123 | MGnify/ENA primary metagenome ERZ1066123 (study PRJEB33369, sample SAMEA5778353) | biofilm metagenome | biome: Industrial cooling water; feature: Water cooling tower basin; material: Biofilm | place: United Arab Emirates | collected...
GCATCGGGGAGGGGTCGGGGGAGGGGTTGTCTTCCTGCTCGCCTTCTGCTCGGACCTGGTTACGATAGGCGAACCCCGGCCGAAACCCACCCCGGAGCGCCCTCGTGGGAAGTACCACCTTCACGAACGCGCGTGTCATCCTCCCGGACGGCGTCCGCCCGGACTCGTCGCTCACCGTCGAAAACGGCCGCATCCGCGAGCCCGCCCCCGGCGACACCGTCGTCGACCTGGAAGGAAACTACCTCGCCCCCGGATTCATCGACCTGCACGTCCACGGCGGGGACGGGGCCGATTTCATGGACCTGACGCCGGAAGCGTTCCGCACCGTCTGCCGGTGCCACGCCCGCCACGGCACGACCTCGCTGACGCCGACGAGCACGGTCGCGACGTACCAGCAGTACGTCCGCTTCCTGGAACTGAACCGCGAACTGACCGGCACCGACACCGGCGGCGCTCGCATCCTCGGCGGGCACCTGTACGGGCCGTTCTTCATCCCCGCCGCAAAGGGGTGCCATCCGTCGTTGGAGTTCCTCACGCCGGACCCGGTCCGGGACGAATTGTTTCTGTCGTTCGCGGGGAGCGGGCTCCGGACGATCACCGTCGCGCCGGAATCCCCCCGCACGGACTGGCTGGTTCGCGCGGCCCGGAAGCGGGGGCTGATCGTCACGGCGGGGCACAGCTACGCCACGTTCGCGGAGGTGGAAGCGGCCGTCCAGTGGGGCGTGCAGCACGTCGATCACCTGTTCTGCGCGATGTCCGACCGCGCTCGCCTGCGGCCGACTTACGGGTTTCCGATGCGCGGCGGCGTGATGGAAGCCACGCTGTTTTTCGACGCCCTGACGACCGAAGTCATCGCCGACGGCAAGCACCTGTCCGCGGAACTGCTGCGGCTCGCGTACAAGGTGAAGGGGCCGGACCGGCTCGCCCTGGTGACGGACTCGATGCGCGCCGTCGACTGCCCGGACGGGGAGTACTTCTTCGGCCCCGAAGGCACCGGCGAGCCGGTCCGCAAGCTCGACGGCGTCGGCGTCACGCCGGACGGCCAGGGGCTCGCGTCCGGCGTCATGGGGATGGACCACTGCGTCCGCACGTTCCACCACCTGACGGGTGCCCCGCTGCACGAGGTCGTCCGGATGGCGAGTCTGACGCCGGCCCGCATTTTGGGGATCGACCGCGAAACGGGAAGCCTCGAAGTCGGGAAGCGGGCGGATCTGGTCGTGCTCGACCCGGAACTGGCGGTGAAACAGGTGTACGTGAGTGGTCGGAAGGTGTTCGACCACGGGTGAAACGGGTCAAGTCCTTGCTTCGCCCCTCCCGGCTGGCTACTGTTGGGAGTTGGACGGATCGCCCCGCCACCCCAGGATTCCAGGAATGACCACCGAAATAACGCCCCGACCCGCCCCGCTCGCGAACGAATCCTTCCAGTTGAAGCGGCACGGCGACGCCGCCGTCATCGTGCCCTCGCCGGAAGTCGAACAACTGCCCGAGAACGTGATTTTGACGGCCGCCCAGTTGATTTTGGCCCCGTTGAAGGACGACCCGCCGTCGAACCTGATCGTCGACCTGTCCGGCGTCCGGTACTTCGGCTCGGCGTTCATCACGTTCTTGCTGCGGTGCCACCTGCTCGTGAAGCAGCGCGGCAGCGAACTCGTCCTGGCCGGGGTCAGCCCCCGCATCCGGGAGCTGCTGCGGACGACCGCCCTGGACACGCTGTGGGCACTGTACGAGACGCGCCAGGAGGCGCTCGACGCGCTCAGCGGGTCGGATTGATTCATCTCTTCCACTCGCCGGCTACACTGCTTCTTCACCGCCGCGGCCTTTTGGCGCGGCCTTTTCGTTTGTACCGCCAGCTCAGACGGAAATATCTGCGGAACTCTCCGGATTGGATATGGGAAGTCGGGCAATCTGCGTCAAAATTCAACTACCGCCGATTTCAGGACTTGACCCTCAAGGAGGAGCCACTCCGACCGCCGGAGCCTGCCATGCATCCGCTCACGCTGGACGAAATGACGGCACCGGACTTCTACCAGGATCACCGCGACGACCACTTCGAAGAACACTACCGCTACCTCGACCGCTGTCGCCGGGTCCGCGTCGGGCCGGCGGTGAACGTCGTGTTCGAGAACCGGCAAACGCTCTGGTTCCGGGTCCACGAACTCGTCCGCGTCGCCCGCCTGACGGAGCCCGGCCGCGTGCAAGCGGAACTGAACTGGTACAACCGCCTGCTCCCCCGCCGCAACCAGCTGCAAGCCGCGATGTGGATCGCCGAACCGGGCCGCCGGCCGAGCCGGGCGCTGGAGGCGATTCGGGCCGCGATTTCCGGCGGTCGAATCGGGTTCCGGTCCGAAGACATCGAAGTCCCCGGCGTGTTCCTGACGAACCGCGTCGGCGACCGGTTGATCGGCCTCGCCCACTGGGTCGAGTTCCACTTCACCGCCGCCGACCGCGCCGCCTTCGCCGACCCGGCCCGCCGGTGGAGTGTGTTCGTCGAGGCCCCCGGCTACGAGCACGAGAGTCTGCCGCTGGAAGACGAGGTCCACGCCAGCCTGCTGTCCGACCTGGAAGAGTCCGACCATGACTGACTTCCGGTCTTCCTCTCCCTACCGCGGCTTCAACCCCGCCGCCTGGGTCCGCCCGATGCCCGGCCCCCGCGGCACGCTGACCGGCTTCTCCGCTTCCGGCTTCACCGACTTCAGCCGTTCGCGAATCCCCTCCGCGTACCCTTCCGACAGTTCGATCCCCAGGTACTTCCGCCGCAGCCGCTTGGCCACCGCCAGCGTCGTCCCGCTGCCCGCGAACGGATCGAGCACCAGTTGGCCGGGGTTCGACGCGACCGCGATGATCCGCTCCAGCACGGCTTCCGGCATCTGGCACGGGTGCGACGTCCGCTCCTTGAAGGTGCCGCACACCCGCGGCTCGTACCACGTGTCCGCGTCCGGGGCGAAGTGGTCCCCCGCTTCCTGCGGCCGCAGCACCCAGGTGTCGTCCGGCAACTTCCCGACGGGGTTCGCCCGCCGGTCGGCGTAGGTGGTCATCCGGGCCGACGGCACCCGCACGGGGTCCGGGTTGAACGTGAAGTTCTTCGGGTCCGCGACGTAGTAGAAGATGTGCGCGTGGCTGCGGTTGAACTTCTTGGTGCAGTTCACGCCGAAGGTGTAGTGCCAGACGATCCAGTTCCGCATCGTCAGCCCGAGGCCGTCGAGCCGGACCTTGATCTCGGCGGCGTACTCGTCCCCGATCGCGACGAACATGGACCCCGTCGGCGACAGCACCCGGCGGGTCGCCTCCAGCCAGCGGTCGGTCCACGCGAGGTACTCGGTCTTCTGCCGGCTGTCGTGGTACACGTCGTACCCGTACCCGATGTTGAACGGCGGGTCCGCGAAGACGAGGTCGACGGTGCCGTCCGAGAGGGCGGGCAGGAGTTCCAGGCAATCACCGTCCCAGACTTCGTTCCACAGCATGGGAGCCAACCTAGGGAGTCTGAGCTGACACGAGCTGAGGATAGTATTAGGCCGATCCTGCGGAATGCGCAAGGGAAATTGCGGGAAAATCCGGGTGCCCGTGTCGGACATGGATTGCCGATCGAGAAGTGCCGCCTCCGGTGTCGAAGGGGGACGTGCTGGCCGGTCAGTCGGGTTTCGCGCCCGCGCAAACGACGCGGAAGCCGATGTGGTCGCCTTTCGTGCCGTGCGGACCGGGGTCGTGGGCGACCGCGGTGCAGTGGAACGCCCCGGACCGCCACGAGCCGCCGCGCATCGCCGGGTCGCGGGTTTCTCCGGTCGCGTCGTCGGCCCGGCGGTCGCCGCACCACTCCCACACGTTGCCGAGCGTGTCGTGGAGGCCCCAACTGTTGGCCGGCAACTTCCCGACCGGTTGGCGGCCCCGGCCGTCTGCTTCCGCCTTCGGGTTGGGGGTGTAGGTCGCGTTGAACCACGAATACTTGGGCTGGTCCTTGTCGGTTTCGCCGAAGTGCCGGGCCGTCCCCGTGCCGGCCCGGGCGGCCCACTCCCATTGGGCCTCGGTGGGCAGGGCGTACCTGCGGCCCGCTCGCTTTTCCGCGTCCTGCTCCGACAGCCACGCGCAGAACGCCCGGGCGTCGTCCCAGGTCAGCATGGCCGCGGGGCGGTCGTCCTCGTTGAACTCGTCGGCGGCCCCGTCGACCTTGTGCCCCGGCCGGAACTTGCGGTACTGCCCGAGCGTGACCTCGGTGACGCCGACGTGGAAGGGCTTCGCCAGCGTGACCCGATACCTGCTCCCGTTCGGCCCCATGTCGAAGGTGCCCGGCGGAACGAGGGTCAGCTTCATGCCGGCCGAGTTGGTGACGTCTTTCGGGAGTCCGGCGGCGGCCGCGTAGTCGTCCCGGTACCGCTTCGCTTGGTCCGCGTCGAAGGGGAACCGCGGGGCGGGTGGCAACTTCGGCGGGTCCGCGGCCGGGGCGACACAACCGAGGCCGCACCCGCCGGCCACGGCAACGATCAGCGCACGCAGGGTTCCGGCGGCGGGAACAGGCATGATTCGCGTCCCTGGGTTGTGGCGGCACTCGCCGGGGTGGACCCGGCACCCGTCACGGCGTCCGGTAGCGGTACGCCCAGACGGTGACCCCGTCGATGACGACGACCGCGTTCCGGGCGGGGTCGACGTAGGCGAGCCGCTTGCCGCCGGTCGGCATCGGGTCGCCGTCCGGGGTCAGCTTCGCCCAGGCGGTCCGGTCGGGGTCGTAGGCCCAGAGGGTGTTCGTCTGGAACTGCACCAGCAGCCCGTGCCCGCTGACGGGGTCGTACCCGATCACCGCCCGCGCGTCGTGGCCGTAGGGCGTTTTGCCGTCGTCCTTGTCGCCGGCCAGGACTTTCTTCCACTCGTTCTTCGCCACGTCGTAGTGGTGCGTGTCGTGGTGCCGCTGGGCGACCAGGATCTTCCGCCGGGGGTCGTAGTAGCCGACCTGCTCGGGCTCCGCCGCCTCGCGCTCGAACGCCTTCCCGCCGCCGTTGGCCTTCAGGTCCGTCCAGGCGTCCTTGTCGAAGTCGTGGACCCAGGTGCCCCGCGTCTGCCAGTTGTTCGCGTGCCAGACGCTGCCGCCCAACTCGGGGACGAACTCCAGCATCCCGCCGAAGATGGCCACCGGGTAGGGCTTCGGGGCCTTGAAGGACGCCCACTTCTTCTCGGCGGGGAAGAACGCCCACAGCGGGGGCCCGTCGTACAGCGCGGCCGGGTCGCCGCCGAGGTCCTTGACCGCCTTCTTCCGGTCCGTCACCCACGTGTTCATGAACAGCAGGGCCTTCTTCCGCGGGTCGTAGGTGAGGCCCCACCACGTGTGCGCGATCACCGCCGGCCCGCCGCGCTTGGTCACGAGGACGCCGTCCTTGAACTCGCAGTCGGACGTGTCCTTCCCGAGGTCGGCGTACCCGCGGGGCAGGTCCGGGGCATACAGCATCGCCCAGGTGAGGGACGGCAGGTCGAACTCCCACACGTCGTTCAGGCGGTGCGGCACCCCGTGGTTGGCCCCGCAGTACAGGACCCGTTTCCGGTCCGGTGCCCAGCACATCTTGAGGGTGAAGTCTCGGCCCTTCGGCCCGGTCTTGTGCAGGTCGTACTTCTTCGCGGTGTCGTTGAACTCCCCGGTCACGTCGGCTTTTCCGAGCAAGATCGCGCGATTCGGCTTCAGCGCCGCGAGCTTCTCCCGCACTTCCGGCTTCGGGTCGAGCCGGGGTTCGAGCTTCGCCGGCGGCGCGTCCGCCCCCAGGCCGCGAGCGAACACGTTGGTGGTCCCAGCCAGGGCGAGTGTGAGAACCGTTCGGCGGTCGGGAGTCGCCGGGCTGGGATGGCTCATGGCATCACGGGTGCGGAAGGGAAGACGGCAGGGATGGGATTGTACCGTTTCCCGAGTTCAAAAACGACGACGAGACCCAGTCGGGGGCGATTTGCACCGACTTCACCGGCGAGGGGCCGGTGCGGCCCCGCCCGCCTGCACGGGGCCGCCGGACGGGACGAGCGGCTCGATCTTCACGTCGTCGATGTAGGCGGTCCCGATGCCGGTGAGGGCGAACGTCATGGACAGCTTCCCGCCTTCGGGTACGCGGCGGTACAGGTTGAAGCGCTGCCAGCCGTCGGTGACCTGGAGGCGAACCGCAAGCGGCTCGCCGCCGGCGGAGTCGTAGACGACGACGCCGTCCGCGGATGACTCGATGGACTTGGGCACCTTCGCCCAGAAGCTGACGCGGGCCAGCGACCCCGGCGGCAGATCCACGGCGGGGCTATCCACTGCGAGGAACGCCCGCTCCAGGGCCTGCGGGGCGGGGAGCGGGTTGCCGGCCTTGTCCACCTTCACCTTCGGGGCGATGTCCAGCCGGAGGCACTGCTTGCCGAGTTCCGGCTTGAGCTTCACGTCCTCGGGCCGCGTGTCGAACTGCGGGGCGACGTACCGGGTCGGCGGCAGCGGCACCTTCGGCGGCGGCACGTCGGCGAGCTTGTCCGAGTTCACGATGGACGCGACCGCCACCACCGGGTCGAGCAGGCTCTGGCGGGTGCTCCACCCTGGGAGCGACGCCACGGCCGCGCCCTGATCCGGGGCGGGGCCGCTCAACTCGAAGCGACCGTAGGGCAGGACCGTCGCGCCGGGCTTGGACCCGGCCACGTCCTTCGCCAACTGCCAGTGCAGCGGCAGCGAGTAGAAGCTGACCGCGAACGGGCTGGCGGTGGCACAGTCGAGCCCCTCGACGGCCTTGCGCCAGTCTTCACGCATCAGCACCCGCAGCGGCCGTTGTGCCCGCCGGGCCTCGCGGAAGGCGGTGTCCCACTGCTTGTTTTCCAGGTACTCCTTGCAGTTCGCGATGTACTTTTCGCTGCGAGCGAGCAGCGCCTGGGACTCCGCGACCTCCGGCCCGCCTGACTGGGTGATGCGGTTGTGGATCGCGAGCGTCTTGTTGTGCTGCTCGATGGCCTGCTGCTCGGCCCAGCGTGCCGCCAGTTCGCCGACGCGGTAGCGGGTGTGGTCCTGCCAGCGGACGATCTTCCCGTCGAGCTTCAGGTCGCTGGTGAAGACGACGGCCGCGGTCAGGTCGAACTCGGGGATGGTGATGCGGGTGCCGCCCGCGACGCGCTTCACGTCCTTCAGTTCCGTCACGCCGACCGGGGACACGAGCCAGGGGATCGCGCCGTCCGGGACGAGCGGCACCGTCACGCTCAGGGACGGCAACGCCCCTTGCGCCGGCGTGTACTGCGTCCCGGCCCCGAGCCAGACCGGGAGGACGAGAACTTCCTTCGGCCCGCGGAGGATCGCCGCCTGCACGTTGCCGTCGCTCGTGCCGATCCACTTGGCCGGTTCGGTGGCCGTGTTCAGCACCGGCTTCAGCATCTCGATTTCCGTGTTGAGCATCGCCAGTTCGAGGAGCCGGTCCCGGCCGTGGTGGGTGTTCGCCAGGAACCGGTCGGACCAGTAGCCGATCCCGCGGTTGCCGGCCGCGAGGCTGAGGTAGGTCAGAATGCGGATCTGTTCCGGGTGCGGGCCGACGGGGTCGTCGAACTTGGTCACGTCCGCCTTCCCGGCGATGGACCGGACGTACCAGTCCGGCAGGTGCGTCTGCACCCAAGTCCAGGTCATCTTGCTGGGGCTCGTCAGCGACTTCCGCTGCGCGAGCCAGTCCTTGTACGAGTTCAGTTCCAGGCTCGTGAACAGCGGCCAGCGGTGGGTGCCGACGGCGTCGACGTAGGACGAGTAGTTCTGGAAACCGTCCCACAGGTCGACCCCGCGCGGGCGGCGGGGGTCCACCTCGCGGACGGCAGAGGCGGTGCGGGCGACGCGGGCGACTTCCTCCGACGTGCGGCCGCCGCCGAGGTCCCACATGAGGACGGCGTCGGTGGACAGGAACCGACGGAGGAAGTCCGCGACGCGGTTCGCCTCGCGTTCCATCGACACGGCGTCGTTCCGCGGTTGTGGCTCGAATCCGGCTGCGGGGAGCGGCACGCTCGGGACGATCCAGAACCCCTGGCGGACCGCTTCTTCGATGGTTTCCGGCGCGGTCTCGGCCGGGAACCAGACGGTGTTGATGTTCGCGTCCCGCAGCGTCTTCAACGGCGTGTCGGTGTGGCGAATCGCGAGCATGAAGAACGGCTCGCCGTCGATCTTGACCTGGCCGTCCCGGAACTCGACGGTGCGGGCCTTCGGCAGCGCCGTCGCTCCCGGCCGGGAGGCGACCGTCCCCGGCGTTTTCGGCTTCGGGCCGGCGGGCTGGTTCGGGTCCACCTTCACCGGGCCGATTTCCAGGTCGTCGACCCACACTTCCGTGATGCCCGGCCCGGCGTAGACGTTCAGCATCAGCCGGTCGATGTAGGCTCCGGAGGAGTCGACCGCGTGGCCGACCCGCGCGTGCAGCACGGGCATGTGCTTTCGCAGCAGGTCTTCCGGGTTCCCGAGCGTGAGCGGCTGCCACTGGCGGACGTTCTTGTACGAGTCGCCCAGGATCAGGGCCGTCAGCGGGGCGTCCGGGTTCTTCGGGTCTTTTTCCTTGGGAAGTACGACCCGAGCGCGAATTTGAACGCCCGCGCGGTAGGACTTCACCCAGACGCTCGCGGTCAGGCGGTCGGTGATCGGGGCGGGGGGCGTGTCGTAGGCGTAGTGGACGTACTCGGCGTCGACGGCCCCGGCGGGCGGGTTCGCGTCGATCTTGATGTACTCGGACGTGGGCGCGTTCTTGCAGTGCTCGTCCGAGATCTTGTGGGCCTTTTCGTCGAACTTGATGTTCGCGTCCGCGGCGGCCCAGAACGGGTCGCGGCCGCCGAACCCGTTCCGGTGGATGCTCGCCTGGGCGGCCGCCGGCGTGACCGCGACGAGCACGGCCAGCAGCGACACCGGGAAGACGAGCAAGTAGTGCGAACGCGGCATCGGAAGGCCTCCCGTAACGGGCGGGATATAGCCCGCGGGGGCAACGGGCGGAAGAGGAGTTCCGCGGCCGGACCGCCGGCGGGTCAGGCCGGTCGGAATTCGCTCAAGTTTCCGCCGCGGTTCGTCGATGACGGTGCATTCGGGTTGCAAATGCCCCCCCACGCGGGTAAACCTCCGCCCCGCGGGCAAAGGATTGCCCCGCACGCGACACGTCGACCTCACCCCCGGCAAGGACGCCGCTCATGCCCCGCCCCTTCGTGGCGATCTGCCTCGCCGCGCTCGTGTGTGCCCCTGCCGTCTCCGCCGACCCGACCCCGCTCGACCGGGCACTCGTCCTGCAAACCGCACTCGCCGACGCCCGCGACCTGCTGACCGCACACAAGTCGGCGGACGCGATCGCCCTGCTCGAAAAGACCCTTCCCGCGGCGGACGGCAGCCGGGCGTTCCTCGACCTGCTGCGGTCCGCCTACGCCGCCGAGATCAAGCGGCTGCAACTCGCGAACGCGGACCCGGCCAGGGTCGCGGACCTGCGGACGAAACTGATGCTGATCGGGGGCCGTGCGGAGACCGGATCGGAGGTGGCGAAGGCGGAACCGGCCGCCGCACCCCCGCCACCGCCCGTGGCGGCACCGGCGGTCGATCCGGCACCGAGCGCGGCGCTCGATTCGCTGCGGCAGGCGGCGGACCTGTTCAACCAGGGGAAGGCGCAGCCGAAGAAGTTCGAACTCGCGGCGAAGCTCTTTGCGGCCGCGTGCGGCGGGGGGGTGGAACTGTCCCCGGAACACCACGCGGCGTGGGCGTACTGTCGGATCCGCATCGCTGCCGAGCGGCTGAACGCCCACCCGAATTACCCCGGCGTGGCGGCCGAGGTCGTCGCGGAAGTCGAGGACGCGGCCAAGCACGCCCCCGGTAACGCCGGCTTGCAGAAGGTCGCGGCCGACCTGATCGCGGTCGCCAAGTCCCGGGCCGGGAACGCGGTCGTCGCGGTCGGGGACGCGATCGAAACGGCCAGCTTCCGCGTCCGCCACGGCGGGAAGAAGGAACTCGGCGAGGCGATCGCGAAGGCGGCCGAGGCGAAGCGCGGCGAGATCGCGGCCCGGTGGTCCGGCCCTCCCGGCGGGGCGTGGGAGCCGAAATGCGAGATCGTGATTCACCCCGATTCTGCCACCTTCGCCAAAACGACCGGACAGCCCGAGTCCGCGACCGGGCGAGCCGTCGTCAAGCTGGACGGCGGGCAGGCGGTCGAGCGGCGGATCGACCTCCGGGCGGACGATGCGGCGGCCGCCGACGACGCCCTGCCCCGCGAACTGACCCACGTCGTCTTGGCCGACCTGTTCCCGACCCACGCCCCGCCGCGGTGGGCCGAGGCGGGCATGGCCGCCCTCGCGGCGTCGCCGACGGAACTCGACCGCTGCCTCCGCACGGCAATCCGCTGCCACCGGGACGGCGACCTCGTCCCGGCCGGGAAGCTGCTCGAAGCAGGCGTCCCCGCCGGGCAGGTCACGGGCTGGTACGCCGGCAGCGTTTCGCTGGTGGACTTCCTGGTGAAGTGGAAGGGGGAAAAGGCGTTCACGACGTTCCTGCGAGACAGCCAGCGGTACGGCCAGACGCAGGCGATCAAGCGGCAGTACGGCGTCGCCGACCTGCGAGAGCTGGAAGAGGCGTGGGCTCGGGGCGCGTTGAGCACGAGCCGCGGCCAAACGCCGTGACGAGCGAACGCATTACCCACGTGTCTGAGCGGGTGGGCCGAGCCTCTTCGCCCGGGTCGCTTCTCACCCTCGCTGAATGTCCGCGCATCTTCTGACCAGTTGCGCGGCATTTACCTTGCCCTGACCCCTCCAATTCCCCGGATGTGATCGGCGTGAGAATTGCACCAGTTTCCGGTTGCGCCCTGCTGCCGCGAAACTGGTCACGACCCGAGTCCGGATTGATCCGGGCCGCAGGCGGAACCGGTCGCCATTCTACCCGGAACTCCGCCCTGTGGTCAGTCCCGAAGAACTCGTCGTCAAGACGCTCGGCACCTGCCGGATCGATTCGCCGCTGTCGCACCTTCTCGCGCCGCGGGAGCGGTCCTATTACAATGTGGACGAAGAAGATCGGGTGCTGTTCGACGACACCGCCTCGGCCGTGGCGGCCCGCGGGTCGCTGGAGAAGTTGCCCGGCTTCGAGCCGGGCGGCCCGCGGCGGAAGATCTTCTTCGATCCGTCGAAGACGCGGGCCGGGATCGTCACCTGCGGCGGGCTGTGCCCCGGCTTCAACGACGTGATCCGCGGGATCGTGATGGAACTGCACTTCCTGTACGGGGTGCGGAAGATCTACGGGTTCTGCAACGGCTACCAGGGGTTCGTGGCGAAGTACCAGCGGCCGGTCCTGGACCTGACGCCGCAATACGTGACGAGCATCCACGAACAGGGCGGCACGATCCTCGGGTCGTCGCGGGGGAAGCAGGACCCGGAAGAGATCGTCGACTGCCTGGAACGGCTCGGCATCAACATCCTGTTCGTGATCGGCGGCGACGGCACCCTTCGGGGAGCCCACGCGATCGCGGAGGAGGTGGCGAACCGGGGAATCAAGATCTCCGTGGTGGGGATTCCGAAGACGATCGACAACGACATCAGCTTCATCGACCAGAGCTTCGGCTTCCAGACGGCATTTTCGGAAGCCGGGCCCGTGATTCGGGCGGCCCACGTCGAGGCGAAGGCTGCCCCGAACGGGGTGGGCCTGGTAAAATTGATGGGACGGCACTCCGGGTTCATCGCGTGCTACGCCTCGCTGGCGCACAACGACGCGAACTTCGTGCTCATCCCGGAGGTGCCGTTCGCCCTCGACGGCCCGAAGGGGTTCCTGGCGGTGCTGAAGAAGCGGATCGAGCAGTCCGGCCATGCGGTGATCGTGGTCGCGGAAGGGGCGGGGCAGGATTTGATGGCCGCGACGAACCGAACGGACGCCTCCGGCAACGTGCGGTTCGGCGACATCGGCGCGTTCCTCAAAGAGAAGATCGCCGAGTCGTTCGCGGCCGACGGGCTGGAACTGAACCTGAAGTATTTCGACCCGAGTTACTCGATCCGGAGCGTCCGCGCGAACCCGTTCGACAGCGTGTACTGTCTGCGCTTGGCGCACAACGCCGTCCACGCGGCGATGGCCGGGAAGACGGACGTGGTTGTGAGCCGCTGGCACGGGCGGTTTGTTCTGGTGCCGATCCCGCTCGCCGTCCGCGACCGGCACTGCGTGGACCCGAACGGCGACCTGTGGCTGTCCGTACTGGAATCGACCGGCCAGCCGACGTTCCGGTGAGGAAGGTCTTGTAGGTCGGGCCGAGTCTGCGAGGCCCGACATTGCGCCTCACGTCGGGCCTCGAAGACTCGGCCCGACCTACAAAACATGATGATTCGACGACTTGCGTTGCATTGAAAAATTAGGACCCCGACATGCCTGCCGACTCGTCTCCCTTCATGCCCCTGCCGCCGGTCGCGTCCGGCCTGTACGACCCCCGTTTCGAGCGCGACGCCTGCGGCGTCGGCTTCATCGCCGACCTGAAGGGCCGCAAATCGCACGCCACGGTCAAAGACGCGGTCGAGCTGCTGCGGAACCTGCAACACCGCGGCGCGTGCGGCTGCGACCAGGACACCGGCGACGGGGCCGGCATCCTCATCCAGATGCCGGACAAGTTCTTCCGCGAACAGGCGAAGGAGTACGGCATCACCCTCCCCGCGCCTGGGATGTACGGCGTCACGGTGACGTTCCTGCCGACGAACCACTCCGCGAAGGCCGCCTGCAAGAAGGCGGTCGAGGCGATCGTCGTCGAGGAAGGGCAGACCGTCCTCGGATGGCGGCCGGTGCCGGTCGTCTCGTCCGCGATCGGCTGGCTGGCCCGGTCGCAGGAACCGGCGATGGAGCAACTGCTCATCGGCCGAGGGCCGTCGGTCGTCGACGACGCGGCGTTTGAACGCGCGCTCTACGTCATCCGCTGCCGGGCGGAGCGCTGGTCGGACGCCGGCCAGCCCGCGAGCACCGCGGCCGCCTTCTACATCCCGAGTTCCTCCGCGAAAACGATCGTCTACAAGGGGATGCTGAAGGCCGACCAGCTCGGGGCGTACTTCCCGGACCTGGCCGACCCGAACATGGAATCGGCGCTCGCGCTCGTCCACAGCCGGTACAGCACGAACACGTTCCCGAACTGGGGCCTCGCGCAGCCGTTCCACATGCTCGCCCACAACGGCGAGATCAACACGCTGCAAGGGAACCAGACGTGGCTCGGGGCCCGGCAGCCGCAGATGCGGAGCCCCGGCCTCGGGAACGTCCTCGCGAAGACGCTGCCGCTCGACTTCGCCGGCCTGAGCGACTCCGCGGTGCTGGACCTCGCGCTGGAACTGCTGGTCCAGAGCGGCCGGTCGCTGCCGCACGCGATGATGATGCTCGTGCCGGAAGCGTTTGAAGGGCAGAAGGATCTCGACCCCGCCGTCCGCGGGTTCTTCGAGTACCACCGCAACCTGACGGAACCGTGGGACGGCCCCGCGAACCTCTGCTTCACGGACGGGACCCTCATCGGGGCGATGCTCGACCGCAACGGGCTGCGCCCCGGCCGCTACCTCGTCACCCACGACGACCGCGTCATCCTCGCCAGCGAAGTCGGGGTGCTGCCGAACACGCCGGACCAGATCCGCGAGACCGGCCGGCTGCAACCGGGGAAGATGTTCCTCGTCGACACGGCCCGCGGCAGGCTGCTGCACGACGCCGAGATCAAGAAGGAGGTCGCGGCGAAGCGGCCCTACGGCGACTGGGTGAAGGCGAACCAGATCACCCTCGACGACCTGCCCGCGGTCCCGCCGCCGGACGTCGACCTCGCCACGCTGCGGCCCCGCCAGCAGGCGTTCGGGTACACCGCCGAGGACGTGGTCCGCGTCCTGCTGCCGACCGCGCAGGACGGCCAGGAGCCGATTTCGAGCATGGGCACCGACGTGCCGCTCGCGGTGCTCAGCGACCGCGCCCAACTGCTGTTCAGCTACTTCAAGCAACTCTTCGCCCAGGTGACGAACCCGCCGATCGACCCGATCCGCGAGAAGATCGTCATGAACACGGAGTCCCTGCTCGGCTCCGAAGTGAACCTGCTGGACGAAACCCCCGAGCACGCCCGGCTGCTGCGGCTGAAGTCGCCGACGCTGTCGGACGAGGAACTCGCGAAGATCCGCGGCATCGCGGACAAGCCGGGGCTGAAGGTCCAGACGATCGACACGACCTTCCCGCGCGACGCCGGCGAAAACGGCCTCGCCGCCGCGATGGACCGCATCCTCGGCGAGTCGACCCGCGCGGTCGCCGGCGGCGCGACGATCCTGATCCTGTCGGACCGCGCCACGAGCGCGACCCGCGTCCCGGTACCCCCGCTGCTCGCCTCCGCGGGGGTTCACCACCACCTCATCCGCGCCGGGCTGCGGACGAAGTGCGGCCTCGTCGCCGAGACCGGCGAGGCCCGCGAGGTCCACCACGTCGCGCTCCTGGTCGGGTTCGGGGCCGGGGCGGTCAACCCGTACCTCGTGTTCGAGACGTACCGCGGGCTGGCCCAGGAAAAGCTCCTGATCGACGCGAACGGCAACCCGATGGAACTGGACAAGGCCGTCAAGAACTACAAGAAGGCCGTCGATTCCGGCTTGCTGAAGGTGTTCAGCAAGATGGGCATCAGCACGCTGATGAGCTACCGCGGCGC
>ERZ1066123.1383-NODE-1383-length-14553-cov-7.001380_pt1 | contig 14553 bp, 12 predicted proteins | sample MGYA00382770_ERZ1066123 | MGnify/ENA primary metagenome ERZ1066123 (study PRJEB33369, sample SAMEA5778353) | biofilm metagenome | biome: Industrial cooling water; feature: Water cooling tower basin; material: Biofilm | place: United Arab Emirates | collected...
TCCTGAAACAGAAGTAGGATGGGTCGAGCCGGCTTTGCGGCGAAGACCCACCGGAATGGCAAGCACTCGTTGCCGTTTCGGTGGGTCTTCGCGAAGCGCTCGACCCACCCTACGCCATGCCCGTCTGGGCCCTGGCAGTTCTGTCGCCTTTTCGCAACAATACCCCTGTCTCGTCTGCCTTCCCCAGGAGCCTGTCCCGTGACGCACTCGCACCCGCCGATGGACCGCCGCCGCTTCCTGCAGACGTCGGCCGCCCTCGCCGCAACCGCCGCTGTCTCGCAAACCGCACCCGCCGCGGACGACCCGTTCGGCGGCTTCATCGTCGGCGTTCAGTCGTACAGTTTCCGCAAATTCACGCTCGAACAGGCCCTCAAGCGGACGCAGGATCTCGGACTGAAGTACGCCGAGTTCTACCGCGGCCACATCCCGACCGACAGCTCCCCGGAGAAGTTGAACGTCGCGAAGAAACTGTGTGCCGAGTACGGCGTCACCCCGATCGCCTTCGGCGTCGAACGCTTCTCCAAGAACACGGACGCGAACAAGAAACTGTTCGACTTCGCCGCCGCCCTCGGGGTCAAGCACATCAGCGCGGACCCCGACCCGGACAGCTTCGACAGCCTGGACAAGCTCGTTTCCGAGTACAAGATCACGATCGCGATCCACCCGCACGGCCCGGTGGGGAAGGGGATGCACCGCTGGCCGTCGGCGGAAGCCATCATGAAGGCGGTCGAAAAGCACGACGAACGCATCGGCACCTGCCTCGACACCGGCCACCTGATCCGCTCCGCCCAGCTCGGCGAGAAGCTCGACCCCGTCGAGCAGATCAAGGTGATGGGCAAGCGCAACTTCGGCCTGCACCTGAAGGACCACGACAACAAGCGCAAGACCGACGTCCCCTTCGGCGACCCGACCGGCGTCCTCGACGTGGCCGGCGTGCTGAAGGCGCTCAAGGACGTGAAGTTCACGGGGTACATCGCGCTGGAGTACGAGGCCAACGAGTCGAACCCCTCGCCGGACCTGGAAAAGTGCGTGGCGTTCTTCAAGGAATCGGTGAAGAAGGTGGGATGAGTGCGCAGGGTTGGCCGCGAGGCGAAGCCGAGCGGGCGGACGAGTAACATTTCCACCTACATGTGCCGGGCGTCGGACCAGTCCCCTGCTCGGCTTCGCCTCGCGGCTAACCGCCGCGAGACAGTCCTTCTATACTGACCGGACGACCCGAACTTCTCCCCTGTCCGTGGCCGCGGCAAGGTGCCCGATGACGGCTGACGAAATCGCCGAGCACCGACGGAAGCGCTACAACGGCACCGTCGTGTACCTCAAGAAAATCCACTCGGACCTCATGGTCTTCCGGGTCAAACCCGACTTCCCCCGGCCGCAGCACCTGCCGGGTCAGTACTGCGCGCTCGGCCTCGGGAACTGGGAGCCGCGGGTCGAGGGGTGCCAGCACGAGGACTTGAAGCCGGAGGATGTGACGAAAGTCGTCCGCCGGTCGTACTCGATCAGCAACTCGATCTACTCCGAACCCGGCGTCCTCCGCGATTTGACGAAGGATGAGTTCGTCGAGTTCTACGTGGTCCTCGTCCGCGAAAACCCGGACGGCCGGGTGCCGGCCCTCACGCCCCGGCTCTTTGCGATGAAGGAGGGTGACCGGCTCAGCATCGGCGAAAAGTTCGTCGGCCACTTCACCGCGGAACACGTCAAGCCGGGCGACACCGTCCTGTTCCTCGGCACCGGCACCGGCGAGGCCCCGCACAACTACATGCTCTGGGATCTGCTCCGGAAGAAGCACACCGGCCGGATTCTGTCCGCCTGCTGCGTGCGCTACAAGAAGGACCTCGGCTACCTCGACACGCACAAGCAGTTGATGAAGCAGTTCCCGAACTACGTCTACGTGCCGCTGACGACCCGCGAGCCGGGGCTCTCGAAAAAGGTCTACGTCCAAGACTTGTTCCAGGACGGCGAGATCGAAGACTACCTCGGCGAAAAACTCGACCCGGCGAAGACGCACGTCTTCCTGTGCGGCAACCCGAAGATGATCGGCGTGCCGACCAAGGACAAGGAGACCGGGGCGCGGGTCTACCCCGAACCGCTCGGCGTGATCGAGATCCTGGAACGCCGCGGGTTCGTGACGGACAACGCCGCGGCGAAGGTGAAGGGGAACGTCCACTTCGAAGAGTACTGGTAACGGCCGCCGGCAGGGAAGGGGGGGCGATGCCCGAGATCAACGAAATCATCGGCGGCTACAAGCTGCGGACGCTGATCCACCAGGCCCAGTACACGAAGGTGTACGAGGTGGTGGAGCCGCGCAGCAACCGCCACTTCGCGATGAAGCTGATCGACATCCCGTCCGACCACAAGGAGTTCGAGCCGCAGAAGCAGATGCTGCTGAACGAGGCGGAGATCGGGAAGAAGATGAAGCACGACAACGTCGTGAACATCTCCGCGGTCGGCAAGACGAGCAAGGTCCCCTACTTCGTGATGGAGTACTTCCCGGCCGGCAGCATCCGGGTGCGGCTCATGTCCAAGGAGCCGAAAGAGAAACAGTTCCTGGTCGACAAGGGGAAGGACATCTTCCGGCAGGTCGCGACGGGGCTCGCGTACATGAACGCGAGCGGGTACGTCCATTGCGACATCAAGCCGGACAACATCCTGGTCAACTCGCTGGGGCAGGCGAAGATCATCGATTTCGCGATCTCGAAGCCCGTCAAGAAGGGGTTCTTCGCGAAGCTCTTTCACCGGGCGGGCAAGCCGCAGGGAACCCCGAGCTACATGTCCCCGGAGCAGATCAACGACGAACTCCTCGACGGCCGGGCAGACATCTACTGCTACGGGGCGATGCTGTACGAGATCGTGTGCGGCCGGCCGCCGTTCCGCGGGGCGAACACGAACGAACTGCTGAAGAAGCACCTCGTCGAGAAGCCGCCGCCGCCGCAGTCGTGGAACCCGGAGTTGACGGACGACTTCTCGAACTACGTGCTGAAGTTGCTGGCCAAGAAGAAGGACGAGCGGCCGCGGAACTTCCACGAGATTCTGATGGCGTTGAAAGACTTGCGGGTCTACAAGGTGACCGGCGGGAAAGGGAAGGCCCCCGCGGCGGGGTAGGGAACAGGGAACGCACGCATGTCGACGATCGCACCGCTGCCGTTCGAACAGGACATCCACGAACTGGAACTGGCCCTCGCCAAACTGGAGTCGGCCGACGACGCGGCCGCGCAGGCCGAGGAGGTCCGGCGGGTTCGCAAGGAACTCGCCGCGATGCGGAAGGCCCGGTACGCGAACCTCACCGCGTGGGACACGATCCTCGTCTCCCGGCACAAGCAGCGGCCGCAGTTTTTGGATTACGTCGACCTGGCGTTCGACGAGTTCGTCGAGCTTCACGGCGACCGCGCCTTCGGCGACGACCGCGCGATCCGCACGGGATTTGCCCGAATTGGCGATTACAAGGTCATGCTGATCGGCCACCACAAGGGTCGGACCACGGCCGAACGGGTGCAGTGCTTCTACGGCTGCGCCCACCCGGAGGGGTACCGCAAGGCGCTTGCGAAGATGCAACTGGCGGCGAAGTACGGCCTGCCGGTCGTGTGCCTGATCGACACGCCCGGTGCCTACCCCGGCATCGGGGCCGAAGAGCGGGGCCAGTCGCAGTTGATCGCGACGAGCATTCTGGAGATGAGTCAACTCCCGACCCGGATCGTCTGCGTCGTGATCGGGGAGGGGGGGTCCGGCGGGGCGCTCGGGATCGGCGTGGGCGACCGGGTGAGCATGTTGCAGCACGCCTACTACTCGGTCATCAGCCCGGAGGGGTGTGCCGGCATCTTGTGGAAGGTCGCCACCGACGAGACCAAGCCGCGGGCCGCCTCGGCCCTCCGGCTGACGAGCGACGAGTTGCTCCGGGTCGGGGCGATCGACGAGATCATCCCCGAGCCGGTCGGCGGGGCGCACCGCTCGCCGCGGGAGATGGCCCAGCAGTTGAAGAGCCACGTGGTCCGCAGCCTGAAGGACCTGGGCACGCGAGACACCGCCGCCGTGGTCGAACGGCGATACCAGAAGTTTCGTGCGATCGGCCACTTCTTGGGCGAGTGACACTCGCGACCCTTCTCGTCTCCTTGAATTTCCAGTGTTTGGCAGCGATTCCCGGCTGTCGATGGTGCGGGTGTGATCGAGGACCAGAGCGAAACATAAGATACATTATCGGCCTCATTCCCGCAGCACAGGCGTGGCACTTCCGTTCGAGTCTAAGAATCGGGGAATGGCGGGCGAGTCCGATAATCGATATTATGTTTCTCCCGAAGCTGCCATTCGCTCCGCTCTTGTCGTTGAAGTTAATCCCGTTCATTGCCGAAAACTCTTGCTCAAACTACTCCAAACTCCCACCACCGCAACTTTCCCACGAGACTCTCCCGATGACCATCTCGGTTGCTGCCCAGCCGGTGCCGCTGCGGGTCGGGGTCGCGGGGATGGGCATGATCTTCGACGAGACCTACCGCCCCGTCTTCGAGGCCCCCGCCCACAACACCCTGGCGACCGCCGCCGGGCCGTGTGCGGTCCGACTCCGCGCCGTGGCCACCCGGACCGGGGTCCGGGCCGAGCGGTATCGGACCCGGGCCCCCGCACCCCTCGCGGCCTTTGAATCCTTCACGGGGGACGCCGCCGCCGACCGGCTCGCGGGGGCGGACCTTCACGCGGTCTGCGTCGCCACGCCGGACGACCGCCACTTCGGCCCCGCCCGTGCGGCCCTCGCCGCCGGCAAACACGTCTTGATCGAAAAGCCCAGCGTCCTCGATCTGAGCCAACTTGACGAACTGTCCGCACTCGCCGAAAAGTCCGGCGTCGTCGCGAAAGTCGTTTACCACAAACTCGCCGACCCGGACCACAAAAAGCTCCGAACCCTCGTCGTCGACGGAACCCTTCGCCACGTCAACAGCGGCTACTGTACCCTGCTCGAACCGAAGTCGATCAGCACCGGCCAGTTCGCGGAGTGGCTCACCGGTCGGAACCCGGCCACTTACGTCGCCGTCCACTACCTGAAGCTGATCGACTTCACGTTCGGCCCCGCGTGGAAGCTGTCCCGGGTCACCGCCACCGGCCAGCGGGGGATCGTCGGCCCCGCCGACGGCCCGACCTGGGACTCCGTCCAGCTCCAGGTCGTCTACACCCACCCGGACACGCGGGAGGCCGCGTTCGACATCCACACCAGCTGGGTCACGCCGGACAACTACCCCGGCTACGTCGAACAGGAGGTCCAGTTCCGGTTCGACAACGCCGTCTGGAACGCCCACCAGCGGAAGCGGGGGGTCGAACTCACGGTCGAAGGCCGCACGCCGGGGGAGCTCAAGACCACGCCGAACTACCATTACAACGGCTCGTTCCTGGAGCCCTGGGGGGAGCGCTCCCAGCGCGGGTACGGGCTCGAAGTCATCCGCCGCTTCTTCGAGGAAGTCGCGTACATCGAGTACGGCGGCCCCCCGGCGGGGAAGGCCGACCGCGTCCGGGAAATGCGGGCACTCGCTTACAACGACCTGTCGGCCGACCGGAACTGCGTGGCGATCGTGCAGGCACTCGAAGCGATCCTGGGCGAACACGCCGCGGGTCGACCGGGTGCCCTGGTCAAGGTGAACGGGCCGCACGGGGGGCTCGCGTTGTATTCGCCGGGAGTGGCCGAACCTCGGGTGCTCTACGCGGGTCTGGTGTAGCATGAACCCCAAACGCGCCGTCGCCGTCAGCAAGTTTCTGAGCAAGCACCTCCGCCACGCCCCCGGCGACCTCGGGCTCGCGCTCGAACCCGGCGGTTGGGTGCCGGTCGCCGATTTGCTCGAAGCGTCGGAAGCAAAGAACTTCCCGATCGCGCTCGACGAACTGGAAGCGGTCGTCGAAGGGAGCGACAAGCAGCGATTCGCGTTCGATTCGACCGGCACGCGGATCCGGGCGAACCAGGGGCACTCGGTCGAAGTCGACCTGCAACTCGCCCCCGCTCCCCCGCCGGCTGTCCTGTACCACGGCACGCCCGAAGCCAACGTCGCAATGATCCTTGCCTCCGGCCTCGCCAAGATGCGCCGGCACCACGTGCATCTGTCGGTCGATGTTGCCACCGCGACGAAGGTGGGCGGCCGGCGCGGCAAGCCGGTGACCCTCGCCGTCGACGCGGCCGCGATGGCCCGCGACGGGTTCGCGTTCTTCGTTTCCGCCAACGGGGTCTGGCTCGCGGACGAAGTCCCCGCACAATACCTTCACGTCGCCGACCCTCCCCGCTAACCCCTCTCCCGCCAATGCCGCCACACGCACACCTCAACGGGACCGCCGCGAAGCCGCTCGAACACGCCGGGGAACCCGCCTCCAACGCGGCCCGGTCGTGCCTGTCGCGGGTCGAACCGCGGTGTTTGCGGACGTTCACCCCGACGCAGGCCGTCATCGCGAAAAGTGCCGGCGTCTTCCACTGGACCCCGGAAGGCCGCCGGCTGTTCGACTTTACGTCCGGCGTGCTCGTCGCGAACCTCGGCCACAACCCGACTCGGTGGACCCGACGGTTCTTCGACTACATGGGCTGGACGTCTGAGGTGGCGAGGTGGTGTGGTGGTGAAAACCTCGCCCCACCGCCACACCACCTCGCCACCCCACAAGACCCTTACTTCCCCGCTGTCGCGATGACGGCGTACAACGCCGTCACGCCGATCGAGGTGGAGGCGTCCCGCCGGCTCGTCGAGGTGCTGCAACGGGCCAACGGCGGCGCTCGGCTCCAACAGGTGATGTGGGCGGCGTCCGGGTCGGAGGCGATCCAGAAGGCGTTGTGGGCGGCGATGGCACGCGACAAGGCACGGCCGATGATCCTCGCGCCGCGGTACGGATTCCACGGCAAGAAGGGCCTGGCGAACGCCGTCACCGGGTCGGAAACCGACGCCGAGCGCGACCCGCGGGTGAAGTTCTTCGGCTTCCCGATGCACGAGTGCCGGGACGTATCCGCCCGCGACGCGGCGTTCGACCCCGCCCCGTACCGCGCCGAACTCGACGCCCTGCTCCACCAATACGGGCGGAAGTTCGGGTGCCTCATCACGGAGCCGTACCTCGGCGGCGGCGGCTCGTACCACCCGGCAAAGGCGTACCACCAGATGCTGGAGGCGTTCTGCCGGGAGCACGACATCGTCTTCATTTTCGACGAGGTGCAGGCGAACTTCGGCCGAACCGGGCACCTGTTCGCGTTCGAGACCTACGGCATCGAGCCGGACATGGTCGTCCTCGGCAAGGGGCTCGGCAACGGCGTCCCCGTGGCCGCGGCGGTCGGGCGAGCCGACATTTTCGCGGCCCTGGACTACGGCGAAGGGTCGGACACCTGGAGCGCGAACCCGCTGAACTGCGCGTCCGTTCTCGCCACCCTCGACGAGTTCGCGGCGGACGATGTCCTCGGCAAAGCCCGCGAATCGTCGGCGATTTTGGAGAACGGGCTCGTCCGGCTGAAGCGGTTCCCCTTCGTCGCGGCGGTTCGCGGCGAGAAAGGCGGGATGGTCTGGGGCATCGAGTTCCAGGAGTACGCGGGCAAGTCCGCGCCGGAGTGGGCGAACCATTTCGTGCTGGCGGCGTACCAGGGGGACGGCGGCGAGTCCGACGGCATCCACCTGCTCGGGCCGCTGTCGAAAAAGGTGGTGCGGGTGTCCCCGCCGCTGGTCATCACCCCGGCGGAAGTCGTGACCGCCCTGGGGATCCTCGACCGGGCCGCGGCAAGGATGGCGGGCGAAGTGCCGAGTGCCCGGCCAGTTCCCGCGGCTGTGTAAACACAGATTTCACCACAAAGGCACAAAGATCCACAAAGGAACACGAAGAAATCCGGTCTGATTCTTCTTTGTGATTCTTTGTGAAGCTTTGTGCCTTTGTGGTGAAATCTTCGTTTTCAAGCAGGTTCCCGATGGATGTCCCCGGCCTGACCGATGCCCTGAACGCGATCGTCGCGGCGACCGAAGGTTCCCCGTGGGAAGTCTCCGGCTTCGCGCTGCGGGCGGTCCTCGCCGTGGCGGCGGTCAGCGTCACCTGCGGGCTCGTCGGCTCGCTCGTCGTCGGCAACCGGATGGCGTTCTTCTCCGACGCGATGGCCCACACCGCGTTCGCCGGCGTCGCCTTCGCCCTGCTCGGGATCGTCGTGCTGACCGGTGCCCGCACCGGCACGGACGCCGACGGCTACCTCTGGGTCGTGCCCCTGGTCATGGTCGCGTTCGGGGCGGTCGTCGGGGTGTTCATCGCGTTCGTGCGGGAACAGACGCAGCTCACGAACGACACCGTCATCGGCGTCTTCTTCGCCCTGAGCATCGGATTCGGGGCGATGTTCCTCCCCGCCCTGCAGAAGCGGGTCAACCTCGACATCGAGCAGTTCCTGCTCGGCGGCGTGAACTTCGTCAACGACGCGGACCTCGCCATGCTGCTCGGGCTCGCGGCCGTCACCTCCGCGATCGTGGGGTTCCGGTTCAACGCGCTCGTGTTCGGCAGCTTCAACCCGAGCCTCGCCCGGTCCCGCGGGCTGGCCCTGCGGCTGAACAACTACCTGTTCATCGTGCTCCTCGCGCTCGTCGTGAACCTGTCGATCCGGGCCGTCGGCGTGCTGCTGATCAACGCGTTGCTGGTCGTCCCGGCGGCGGCGGCGGCGAACGTCGCGAACAACCTCCGGCAGATGTTCTGGTTCACGCTCGCCGGAAGTGTCGCGTCCGGGCTGACGGGTTACGTCGTCAGCACGCACCTGCTCATCCCCGTCGGGCACGGGGCCCCGCTGGAGTTCGGCCCGGCCGGGACGATCGTCGTGGTCTGCGTCGCGTGGTTCTTCGCCACGATGGCGTGGACCGCGGCCCGGCGGAAGACGCGGTCGGTCGGACCGCCCGCCGCCTGACCCCTGCCCTCTTGTTCCGAGCGGCGGGGTTCCGGAAAATACCTCCGCTTTGGACCGAACCTCCCCTGCCCCGCCGGCGTACAAAGGGGCTGGTTCCACACCGGGGGCGACCGACCCGTGAATCCGCTGCACACGGCCCAGGACTTCGTCCTGAACTTCAGTTCGATCCTCTGGGAGGCGTTGCCCTTCATCGTCCTCGGGGCCGTCGTCGCCGGCATCCTCGAAGAACTGCTGCCGCAGCAACTCATCACCCGCGTCCTGCCGAAGAGCGCACTGCCCGCCGTCATGATCGGCGGGGCGCTCGGGCTCATCTTCCCGATGTGCGAGTGCGGCATCGTCGTCGTCATGCGGCGGTTGCTGCGGAAGGGGCTCCCGCTCGGGTGCTGCATCGCGTACATGCTCGCCGGGCCGATTTTGAACGTGGTCGTGCTGTTCAGCACCTACATCGCGTTCGGCGGGCTCGGCGACCCGAACAGCGAGGCCCAGACCGCCGCCCTCCGCCGGGCCGCCGTCGAGATGGTCCTGCTCCGGGCCGGGTTCGGCTTCATCGTCGCCGTCGTGACCGGGCTGATCGTCCACCGGTTGCAGCAGACGCGCGGGACGCACGCCCTGCTGACCGAGGTCGCGGCCCCGCCGAAGAAGACGGCCCTGTCCCTGGACGTGGTCGAGGCGGAACCCCCTGCCCCGCCGAAGTCGGTCTGGCAGCGGCTGCAAAACATCTCGGAAACGGCCCTCCACGACTTCATGGACATCACCGTCTTCCTGATCATCGGCGCGGCCCTGGCGGCGGCGGCGAAGATCGCGATCGCCCCGGAAGAGATCGCGACGTTCTCGCGGGAGCAACCGTACCTGGCGATCCCCGCGATGATGCTGCTGGCCGTCATCATGTGCCTGTGCAGCGAGGCGGACGCGTTCGTCGCCGCGAGCTTCACGCAGGTGAGCACGTCCAGCAAGCTCGCGTTCCTGGTCCTCGGGCCGATGCTCGACTTGAAGCTGCTGATGATGTACACCCGCGTCTTCCGCCCCCGGCTGATCGCGACGATCGTCGCCTGCACGGTGACGCAGGTGTTCGCCTACATGATGCTTCTGAACTTGGTCCTCGAGCGCGCCGCCTCGGCCGCGACCGCCATCCCCGCACCGTAACCGTGGAGGACTCCCGATGGCCGCCGAACACGGTCACAGCCACGATCACAGCCATGCCCACGCACACGGGCATTCGCACGATCACGGTCACGGGCACGACCACGGGTCGAGCGAGTATTTTCTCGAACACTTGCTCATGATTTTCATCTGCGGGGCGTTCGGCATCGTCGCCGTGCTGATGTACGCCTTCAACCGGCTGAACCAGATGCTGGTCGAATCGTTCCACGTCCCGGTGCTCGTCGGCGGGATCGCCCTGCTCTTCTTCACCGCCGTCCGCGGGCTGGCGCTGTGGCAGGAAGCCGGCAAACTCGCCGCCGCCAAGGAACCCCACGCCCACGGCCCGGACTGCGACCACTCGCACGACCACGCGCATTCGCACGCGGGGCACGACCACGCGGGTCACGACCACGGCGGCATCTTCTGGCGCGTCGTGGTGCTCGCGTTCCCGCTGTTGCTGTTCCTCATGGGCCTGCCGAACGAGGGGTTCAGCAAGGAGTGGGTCGAGCGGCGGCTCGGCAAGGACGAGGCGCTCGGAACCCTCGCGGAAGTCCAGGCGAAGGACGGCGACGCGGTCGCCTTCGACTTCAACGAGATCGCGATGGCCGCGCACGAGCCCGCACGGCGCGCCGCCCTGGAAGGCCGCAAGGTGACGCTGGTCGGGCAGTACAAGCAACTCGGCAACCGCGAGTTCACGCTGTTCCTGCTGAAGATGACGTGCTGTGCCGCGGACCAGATCCCGCTGAAGGCTCAGATCGTGGCGACGTTCACGCCGTACGCGTTCAAGTTCCAGGACTGGGTCGAGGTGACCGGCGTGCTGCAGTTCGTCGAGAACCCGGCGACCAAGCAGTTCCTCCCGGTCGTGCGGGTGTCGAAGGAAACCGACATCAAGCCGACGACGCCGCGGTAGCCCCCTCCCCTGCCCTTCCCCGCCGCGGGGCGTACCGCCACGCGAGCGCGGCCATCAGCACGCCGCCGCCGAGCCACGTCCAGCCGGTCGGCGTCTCCTTGTCCGGGGCGATCAGGTACGCCCACAGCGGGTTGAGCAGCGGTTCCAGCAGGGTGATGATCCCCGCTTCCTGCGGGCCGACGGTTCGCAGCCCGCGGGCGAACAGGAAGTACGGCGCGGCCATCTGCGTCGCGCCGAACACCGCCAGGAACAGCAGTTGAGCGGCAGTCGGCGCGGTCAACCACGCGACCATCCCGGCGGGGTCGCGGGTCGCACAGGCGTAGACCGCCACGCACCCGGCGCTGCCGATGAGGTTCAGAACGGACAGCCACGCGCTCGATTCCGCCCGCAACGCACTCAGAAAGAGGATCACCCCGGCGTAGGCCATTCCCGACCCCGTTGCCATTAGCAGGATCTCGACCTGCTTCGCCTGCTCGTCCGGGGCCAGCCCGCGGGGCCAGTTCCCGGCGACGATGATCGCCGCCCCGGTCATCGCCACGAGAACCGTCTGCCAGTTGCGGCGGTCGGCCTTCTCCCCGAGGAACCCGACGCCGATGGCAAAGACCCACACCGGGGCGGAGTTCTGCAATAGGATCGCGTTCGCGGCCGGGCCGAGTCCGAGGGCCATCATGTAGAGCCCGCTCATGACGCCGAAACAGGCGACCATGCCGGCCATCAACGGGCGGAACCGCACCTCGGCGCGGGACACGAGCGGGATCAACACGAGCCCGGCGAACAGGCCCCGGAAGAAGGCGATTTGCAGCGGCGACAGGTGCGGCTCGTGCAGACCGAGCGGGGTCGGCTCCAGCAGCAATCGCATGAAGAAGCTGCTGCTGCTCCAGAGCACGGCGGCGAGGACCAGCCAGAGGCGGGCCGAGCGGACGCCGGTTAGTTGGGTGTGACGGGCTTGCGGGGAATCCATTCGTCCGATTCTACGGAATCCGCCCGCGGGGCGAGCGAGGCTAGGACGGGTCGCACCGTGTGCAAGAAGACCCCGCTCGACAGTCCGAGCGACGCGATCCCCAGCCCGATTTTGAGGGCGACACCGGTCCGCTGCCCTCCCGACGGGGATTGCTGAACGGCGGGGGCTCCCGCGGTGTCGGCCGTCGCGGGCAGGTTGGGCCGGGTCGGGTAGTCGGGTTGCCGCAGGCCAACCTGCCCTGCCCCACCGCCCGGCCGCGGCAGAGCGCTCGCGGACATGGGGGTGCCGATTCCGGTCACTTCGAGGTCCGCCGCGAACTCTTCCGCGGATTGGTACCGCATCCGGAGGTCGAGCGCCAGCGCCCGACGCAGGATCCGGTCCAGTGCCGGGGGGATCGCGGGGGCCAAGTCACTTGCGGGGTGGTAAACGTCCTGGGCTTTCTCCCGCGCGATTTCTTCGTGCGAGGTCCCGCGGAACGGCACCTGGCCGGTGAGCAGGTGGTACAGCGTCGCCCCGAGGGCGAACAGGTCGCTGCGGCCGTCGACCAACGCGGCGTTTGCGGCTTGCTCCTGCGGCATGTACTGCGGCGTCCCGACGGACTGGTCGCTGTGCGTCAGGTTTTCGTCCCCGCTGGCGATCCGCTTCGCGAGGCCCAGGTCGCTGAGTTTCGCGACGCCGTCCGGGTGGAGCAGGACGTTGTCCGGCTTGACGTCACGGTGAACGTAGTTCCGCGAGTGCAGGAAACCCAGCGCCTTCGCCACGTCGATGCCGATCGACACCACCAGCCCCGGCGGGAGCGGGCCGGACGCGGTCAGGAGTTCGTGGGCGGTCGGACCGTCCACGTATTCCATCGCCAAGTAATGCTTCCGCGCGTCGGAATCGTAGCCGGCCTGGGTGGCGCGGACGAGGTTCGGGTGTGAGAGCCGCCGACTCATCCGAGCTTCGCGGTAGAAGCGGTTCACGAACTGCTTGCTGTCCGCGAGGTGGTCGGCGAGAACCTTCACCGCGACCGGCGCGAGTGTGGCTTCGTCGTAGGCGAGGTAGACTTCGCTCATGCCCCCCTGCCCGATCAGGCGCAGGAGGCGGAATCCCCCGACGAAGTCGGCCGGGGTTTGGGGCGGCGGTACAGTGGAGGAGTCTGCCATCCGGAACTTCCCGGCGGACGGTCCGGACCGTCCGTTCAGCGAGTGCGAATCTGTCCGAGAGGCTCGATGACAGTTTAACCTCCGCCGGGAGGAAAGGTAATCTCGTCGGTGTGAAATTTGGGTGAATGACGCGGCGGAGCGAGAAGCCGAGTCAACGGAGATTGTCTTTTCCGAGTTTTCGGAGTTCGGCGAGGGTCGAACCGACTGCTGTTCCCCCGGCCCAGATCGCGGTGCCGGGGAACCGGGCGGGTTCGTCGTCCGCCCAGCAATCCCAGTACACGCCGGACACCTGCGTCACGCTCATCGCGAGGTGGGACGTACCGGTCACCCAGTCCGGGGGCACGGTCCCGATCGCCGGTTCCGACCCGCCCCCCGCGGGGGCCGGCTGACAGCCGATGGACAGTTCCAGCGGGATGCCGAGCAGGGCGAACAGGTCGAGCAGCCGGTAGGTGTCGAGCAGGGTCCGCGGCTGGCTCGTCCGAGGGGCGTCCCCGCAGAGCAGCTCGAGTTCCAGCCCGCCGACGGAAAATCCGCCACGGAGCAGCGTGTCGGCAAAGACCAGCGGGGAGTACGTCATGTCCTCGGACGTGAGGTAGTCGCCCCAGGGGACCGAGAGCCCCATCACGAGAGTCGCGTCCGGGGCCGCCAGTCGGGCCGCCTCGAGCAATCGGGCCCCGAGCCGCAAGCGGTCGTCTTCGTACAGGCCGAACACGTCCGCGTGGTTGAACCCGGCGAAGATCTGCCAGACGGACACGCGGTCGCGGTAGCGGGTGATGATCGTCTCGACGAAGTCGCACATGAACGCGGCGAGGCTCGGCAGGTCCCCTTCCCACTGGCTGAGCCACTCCGGGAACGGGCCGAAGGTCAGGTCGATCAGCGGACCGATCGACACGGCCAAGCCCGCTTCGGTGGCCCAATCGACGAGAGCGTCGAACTCGTCCCACTGGCACTTCGCCTCGCTCGGCTCGATCCGCTTCCAGTTCGGGACGAGCCGGACCGCGTTGAAGGCGTCGTTGTACGCGGCCGCCTCGTGCCCCGTCGGAAGGCGGGTCAGGCGGGCTCCGAAGCGGGTGTCGGGCTTGCCGTCGTCCGACACGCGGGACCGCATCAGCTGGTCGGCGAACTGGCGGGTGAAGGACTCGCCGACGGCTTGCGCCCCGGCGATCACGTCCGGGAGGAAGCGGTTGATGTCCGATTGCCCGGGGTCCAGGACGGCACCGCCGAACCGGGAAACCAGAGCCGCGAGCCGTTCCGTGTCGTCCGCCGCCGGCTCGAATCCGACACTGACCCAGTCGGCGAGTTGAGTCCGCACCTGATTCAACTTCCCGCGGGCGAGTTCCGTGAGCAGGTGGTACGGCTCGATCCGCTCCCGGAGGGTGGACGACATGAGGACCGGGCACCCGCCGCCGGGCAGCGGCCACGCGGTCGTGAGGTAACCGCTCTCGCTCACGTCGCGGGTCAGGCTGAGGCGGTTCCCTTCTAGCCGCCGGCGGGTCGGCATCGGGGACAGGTCGTACCCGCCGGCCACGCACGC
>ERZ1066123.1386-NODE-1386-length-14528-cov-61.611069_pt1 | contig 14528 bp, 9 predicted proteins | sample MGYA00382770_ERZ1066123 | MGnify/ENA primary metagenome ERZ1066123 (study PRJEB33369, sample SAMEA5778353) | biofilm metagenome | biome: Industrial cooling water; feature: Water cooling tower basin; material: Biofilm | place: United Arab Emirates | collected...
GGTGATGCACCTGATGTACTTCCGCTTCTTCCACAAGCTGCTGCGCGACGCCGGCTACGTGGACAGCGACGAGCCGGCGACGAACCTGCTGTGCCAAGGCATGGTCGTCGCCGAGACCTTCTACCGCGACGCCGCGGATGGCGGGAAGGACTGGTTCAACCCGGCCGATGTCGACGTCGAGCGCGACGATCGCGGCCGCGTGGTCGCCGCGAAGCTGCGCGCCGACGGCCAGCCGGTGACCATCGGCAGCACCGAGAAGATGTCGAAGTCGAAGAACAACGGCGTCGACCCGCAGGTGATGGTCGACCGCTACGGCGCCGACACCGTGCGCCTGTTTTCGATGTTCGCAGCACCCCCGGAGCAGTCGCTGGACTGGAACGAGTCGGGCGTGGAGGGCATGGCGCGCTTCCTGCGCCGGCTGTGGAACCAGGTGCAGAAGCACGCCGATGGCGGCACGGTCACGGCCTTCCCGCGCGCGGGCCTCGATGCGGCCACGCTGTCGCCCGCGGGCAAGGCGATCCGCCGCCAGCTGCACGAGACCATCCAGAAGGTCACCGACGACTACGCGCGCCGCTACAGCTTCAACACCGCGATCGCCGCGGTGATGGAGCTCTTGAACGCGCTGTCGAAGTTCGACGAGGCCGGAGATGCCGCCCGCGCGCTTCGCCAGGAGGCCTTCGAGGCCGTCACCCTGCTGCTGAACCCGATCACGCCGCACACCAGCCACGCGCTGTGGCAGCTGCTGGGCCACCCGGAAACCGTGCTCGAGACCTTGCCGTTCCCGGCGGTCGACCCGGCCGCGCTGGTGCGCGACTCGCTGACGCTGGCGGTGCAGGTCAACGGCAAGCTGCGCGGCACCATCGAAGTGCCGGCCTCGGCCGACAAGGCCGCCATCGAGGCGATGGCGCGCACGGAGCCGAACGTGCTGAAGTTCATCGACGGGCAGTCGGTGAAGAAGGTCATCATCGTGCCCGGCAAGATCGTCAACATCGTCGTCGGATGAATCGCATGCGCCACGAACCCCGCTCCCGTTCGACCCCGCGCGTCGCGGCCGCCGCGATCACGCTCGGCGCCCTCGCGCTGCTCGCCGGCTGCGGCTTCGCCCCGCGCGGCGCGCTGAAGGTTCCCGCAAGCTTCGGGGCCATTGCCGTCACCGCGGCCGATCCTTACAGCCCGCTGGCTGACGGCCTTCGCCGCGACCTGGCCCGCGCCGGCGCGACGACCGTCAATGCGCCGGACGGCGCCGCGCGGCTGGCCATCACCAGCGAGGCGTGGGAAACGCGGCCGCTTTCGGTCGATGCCTTCATCGCGGTGCGGGAAATGGAGACGCGTTATCGCGTCACGTTCGATCTCGTCGACGCCGGTGGGGGTCGACGCATCGACCAGCAGACCATCGAGCTGACGCGCGACTACGTCTACGAGCCAGCGGAGAGCTTCGGCAATCCGGGCGAGCAGGAAATCGTTCAGCAGGAGCTGCGCCGCGACATGCAGGCCGCCATCCTGCGCCGCGTCGACGTCGCGCTGCGCGCCGAGTAAGCGCATGGAGCTGCGCCCCGACGCCTTCCTGAAGCGCGTGGCGGGCGAGCCGCTGCCGCCGGTGATGCTGATCGCCGGCGACGAGCCGCTGTTGGTTCAGGAGTGCGCGGACGCCGTGCGCGAGAAGGCGAAGACGGAGGGCTACGGCGAGCGCGAAGTGCTTGACGCCGAGGGCAGCTTCGACTGGAACCGGCTCACGCAGGGCCTCGCGTCGTTGAGCCTGTTCGCGCAGCGCCGCCTGTTCGACCTGCGCCTGCCCACCGGCAAGCCGGGCAAGGACGGCAGCGAGGCGATCCGCGACTACTGCGCCAACCCGCCACCCGACACCGTGCTGCTGATCACCGCGCAGGACTGGAGCCGCCAGCACGCGGGCAAGTGGAGCGAAGCGATCGCCGCCGCGGGCCACATGGTGCCGGTGTGGCCCCTGAAGACGCACGAGCTGCCGGACTGGTTGGCCACCCGGCTGCGCCGCAAAGGCCTCGCCGCCACGCCCGAAGCGCTCGACCGCCTCGTCGAGCGCGTCGAGGGCAACCTGCTCGCCGCCGCGCAGGAGATCGACAAGCTCGCGCTGCTGGTCGACAAGAACGCCGGCCCGATCGACCTCGAGACGCTCGAGCGGCTCGTCGCCGAGGCCTCGCGCTACGACGTGTTCAAGCTGGTCGACGCGATGCTCGCCGGCGACGCCGCGCGCGTGCCGCGCATCCTCGCCGCACTCCGCGGCGAGGGCGAGCAGGTCGCCGGGCTGCTCGGCTTCGCGATGAAGGAAATCGTGACGATCGCGAGCTTCGCCGGCGTGCAGGCGCGCGGCGGCAACGTGATGGCCGAGATGCGCGCCGCCAAGCTGTGGGAGTCGAAGATGGCGCAGTACAAGCGCGCGCTCGATCGCCATCCGCCGTCGTCGTGGGAGCGCTTCGCGATCGCCGTCGGCGAGGTCGAGCGCATGGCCAAGGGCCGCGCCAGCGGCGATGCGTGGCGCGCGCTGGAGCGCCTGCTGCTGGCCGTCGCGCGGCCGCGCGCGGCGCCCGTCCTGCTCGCGAAGTGAGCGGCGCGGCGCGCTCGACGACCATGAGCGACTCGCACAGCGGATCGACGCTTCATCTGCTCTACGGCGGCACCTTCGACCCGATCCACTGCGGTCACTTGGCCGTCGCCCGCGCCGCGCTCGCTGCCACGCGCGCATCGCGCCTCGATTTCGTTCCGGCCGCCGATCCGCCGCATCGCGCGGCACCCGGCGCAACCTTCGCCGATCGCGTCGACCTGATCAGCGCCGCGCTGGGCGATGAGCCGCCGCTGCCGCGCGGCGAATGGGGCATCGACGCGCGCGAAGGCCATCGGGCGGGCCCGAGCTTCACCGTCGACACGCTGCGCGAATGGCGGGCGGAGCGCGACGCCGCCGCGCCCGTTGGTTTCGTGATGGGCGCCGACGCCTTCCTCGGCCTGCCGTCTTGGCGCGACTGGCGGGCGCTGTTCGACCTCGCGCACCTCGTCGTCGCGCAGCGCGCGGGCAGCGACCTTGGCGCGCTGCCGCGGACGCTCGCCGACGCGGTCGAAGGCCGCTGGGCCAGCGATGCGGCGGACCTGCATGCCGCGCCGTCCGGCCGCGTGTTCCGGCTCGACCTGCCGCTGCGCCCCGAGAGCGCGACCGCCGTCCGCCTCGCCCTGCAGGGGCGCGCGCCCGCACCGCTCGACGCCCCCGAGGCCGATGCCGGGCCGTGGGCCGCCGCAGGCGTTCCGCCGGCCGTGGCGGCGCTGATCGCCGCCCGCGGCCTGTACCACCGCCGTTCCTAGCGCTGAGGGCCGGAACACGGCGGCGTGGCCAGCCGCGCGGGGCTTCAGGAGGCCGGGGGTATACTCCGCGCCAGCCCACACAGGACCGCCCCGTTGTCGCATCCGCAGCACGTCATCAAGCCGCAGCCGCCGAACCCGCTGCCGGCCCCCGCCGACCTCCTGAAGCTCGCCGTCGGTGCGCTGGAGGAGATCAAGGCCAAGGACCTCGTCGAGATCGACGTGCGCGGCAAGACCTCGGTGTGCGACTACATGATCGTCGCCTCGGGCACCTCGACCCGCCACGTGAAGTCGCTGGCCGACGAAGTGGTGAAGGCCTCGAAGCAGGCCGGCTACCTGCCGCTGGGCGTGGAAGGCGAGCGCGAAGCCGAGTGGGTGCTGGTCGACCTCGGCGACGTCGTGGTGCACGTGATGCTGCCGCGCGTCCGCGAGTTCTACGCGCTGGAGCGCCTGTGGACGGTCGGCGACCAGCCGCCCGAGGCCTGAGCCGCTGACGGCGCGCGGAGCGCGTCGTCGGTGGGCGATGAAAGCCCGCCATGAAAGCAAGATTGGTTGCCGTCGGTGAGCGCCCACCCGCCTGGGTGGCCGAGGGCTACGCCGACTACACCAAGCGCCTGTCGCGCGAGCTGCCGCTCGAGCTCGTCGAAGTCGCGCCCGGCCTGCGCGGCAAAGGCCGCGACGCATCGCGCGCGATGCACGACGAAGGCGAGCGCGTGCTCGCCGCGCTGCCGAAAAACGCGTGGGTCGTGGCGCTCGACGGCCGCGGCAAGCCCTACACCTCCGAACAGCTCGCCGAGCGCCTCGCCGCGTGGCGCCAGCAGGGCCGCGACCTCGCCTTCCTGATCGGCGGGCCGGAGGGCCACGCGCCGGACGTGTGGGCGCGGGCCGACGAGCGCTGGGCCTTCGGGCCGATGACGCTCCCGCACATGCTCGTGCGCCTGCTGGTGGCCGAGCAGCTCTATCGCGCCTGCTCGATCCTCGGCGGCCACCCCTACCACCGCGCCTAGCGCTCGGGCGGCAGGCCGGGGGAAACCGCCGGGAGGTTGAGCCACCGCAGCCGGCCCTCGCCCACGCGCTCGGCGATGCGCCGCCCGGGGTGACCCGCCTCGGGCGCCGCGCCGATCCGCGGACCCGCCGCCAAGCCGACCCAGGTGTTCCGCCCGCTGGCCTTCGCCTGGTAGAGCGCCGCGTCGGCGAGTTCCAGCGCGTCGGTCCATGCCCCCGCCGCGCCGTCGGCCAGCGGGTGGCGGGTCCAGCCGATCGAGAAGCGCACGTGCAGCGGGCGCTCGCTGCCGAGGTCGAAGTGCAGCGTCCGGCCGTCGTCGAGCAGTCGGCGCATGCGCGCGGGCACCGCGTCGTCGGCGAGTCCGCCGAGGACGAGCAGGAACTCCTCGCCGCCCCAGCGCGCCAGCAGGTCGCCCTCGCGCAGCGAGCGGCGCAGGAAGGCGGCGAAGTCGCGCAGCACGAGGTCGCCGGCGGCGTGGCCGAAGTCGTCGTTGACGCGCTTGAAGTGGTCGATGTCGACGAGCGCGAGCACCACGCCTTCGGGATGGCGCGCCAGCATGGCCGGCATGTGCTGGAACACCGCGCGGCGGTTCGGCAGGCCGGTCAGCGCGTCGGTCTGGCTCTCGACCGCCAGCACCGCGTTGGCCTGCTCCAGCCGCTCCTTGGCGCGCTGCAGCTGCCGCGTGCGCTCCTCGACCAGGGCTTCGAGCGCGGCGGTGCGGCGGCGCTGGCCGCGAAGCGCCAGCCAGCCCAGGCCGCCCAGCAGCAGCGCCCCGCCGAGGGCCGCGAGCGGGGCCGCGGCCGGCCGCTCGGTCCAATGCGGAACGATCGCGACCGGCAGCGCCTCGGCCACCTGAACCGCGCGACCGTGCGCGTCGCGTGCCCGGACCCGGAAGCGGTACTCGCCCGCGGGCAGGTTGGTGTAGAACGCGCTGCGGCGCTCGCCGGCGTCCACCCAGTCGGCGTCGAAGCCGTCGAGCCGATACTCGAAGCGCAGCGCGCGCGGGTTGCGGAAGCTCAGCGCCGTGTAGTCGATCCGCAGGTCGCGGTCGTCGCGGTCGTCGATGCGCACGGCCGCGCCGTTGCCGGGCAGTCGGCGTCCGCGATGCCAGACCGACTCCACGTGCACGAGCGGGGCCACCGGATCGCGACCAATCGCGGCCAGGTCGAGGCGCAGCACGCCCGAGATCGACGGCAGCCAGAGCTCCTCGCCGCGCAGCAGCGCGCGCGAGCGCGCCCCGCCGTTGCAGCAGCGCGCGCGCTGCCCGCTCTGGTTCCGGCCGGCCATCGAAATGACCCATTCCGCGGCGGGACGCGCCGGCGCGCCGGGGTTTCGCGGGTCGGGCAGGCCGTCAAGCGGCACCCGGTAGACGCCCTCGGTCGAGGTGACGTACAGCGCGCCGTCGACGGCCAGCAGGTGCCAGGCGTTGAGCGTCGGCAGCGCGTCGCCGCCGAGCAGGACGGCGCGCTCGTCGGCCGCAATGGCAAGGCCCGAATCCAGCGTGCCGATGACCAGCCGGCCGTCCGGCAGCGGAAGCAGCGCGGTGACCATCCGCCCCGCCAAGGGCTGCGCCCAGGCCGGCGCCGACACCGCGTCGCCGACGACCTCGAACAGCCCGCCTTCGGTGCCGAGCAGGGCGCGCGCGCCGCCGCGCGGCAGCACCGCGCGGACGCGGACCGCGCTGCCGCCCAGCGCGCCGGCGGCGACCGGTTCGATCGCCGCGCCAGGGCGCTGCCGGAACAGCCCCGCGGCGCTGCCGATCCACGCCGCCCCGTCGTCGTCGACCACCACGGCGTTCACCTGCGCGCCCTCCAGCGCCGCCGCGCCGGCCGGCGTGACCACCGCCGCGCCGACCCGCTCGCGGAGCCCGCCGCGCGTGCCCAGCCACAGCCGGTCGCCGGGCAGGCGGGCCAGCTCGTACACCGCGGGATCGGGCAGGGCCTCGGCCGGCACGAGGGTCTCCACCCGGCCGTCGCGCCAGCGCGCCAGACCGCGATTGGTCCCGATCAGCACGCCGCCCTGGGCGTCGGCCTCGAGCGACCACACGAACGGCTCGTGCAGGCCATCCTGCGGCGTCACCCGCGATACGAGTCCGTCCCAGACCCGGAACAGGCTCTCGGTGTTGCTGCCCAGCCAGAGGTTGCCCTCGCGGTCCTCGAAACAGGCGTTGACCCAAGGATTGCGGACGAACGCCTCGTCGGACGGGGCTTCCACGCCGCCATCCGAGCGCACGCGGTACAGGCGTCCCGCTGTTCCGGCCCACAGGCTGCCGCCGCTGTCGGCGCACAGCGATTCGACCGGCTGGGTCGCCAGCGCGTCATCCGCGCCGAGGAAGCGCCGGGCCGGCCCGTCGCCCTCGAGGCGCCACAGCCCGCGCGACGTGGCGATCCACAGCGCGTCGCCTCGTCGCTGCAGGGCGGTGGGCACGGCGTCGCCACCGCCGTCCAGGGCGATGCTGCGCGTTTCCCCGCCGTCGATGCGCAGCAGCCGTCCACGCGTGCCGACCCAGAGCGTCGCGCCGTCGCCCAGCAGGGCGGTCGCGTCGACCGGCGCCAGCGCGGTCGGCACGAGCCCGGCGCCGTCGATCTCGAGCACGCCCTGCGCGGTGCCGAACAGCAGCCGCCCCGTGGGCCATTCGCCGATGGCCTGCACCCGGAGGGGCGTCCCGGCGCTGGCGAAGCGGCGGGCCTCGTCGCGACGCAGGCGAAGGGCGCCGTCGCGGGTCGAGAACCACACGTGCCCGTCGCTGGCGCGGAACGCGCCGTCGGCCATCGAGGTCTCCAGTCCGCCGCTGCGCTCGCGGTCGAAGATCTCGAAGCGCACGCCGTCGAAGCGCGCCACCGCCGCCTGCGTCCCCACCCAGACGTAGCCGTCACCATCCTGCTCGATGGCCTGGACGGCAACCTGCGGCAGGCCGTCGGCCACGGTCCAGTTGTCGATGGCGAAGTCGCCGAAGCGGCGGGCCTCGCTGAGCGCCTGTGCCGGCCCGGCTGGCAGGACCACAGCGAGCGCGGCCAGCGCCACCAGCGCCACCGGCGCCAGCCCCCGCGAGGCGGGCGGCGGCAGGCGTCGGCGGTGATCTCGGCAACGGGGCATCGCGCAAGGCTAGCGCGCCCCGGGCGGCTTGGGCATGCCGCTCGCCGGTATGCTTGCGACCATGCTTTACCTCGCGTCCCAGTCCCCGCGCCGGCGCGCCCTCCTCGAGCAGCTTGGCCTGTCGCCCGGCCTGCTCGAGGTCGACGTGCCCGAAGTGCGCCAGCCCGGCGAGCCGGCCCTCGATTACGTCAACCGCGTCGCCCGCGAGAAGGCCGGCGCCGGCCTGCTGAAGGTGGTCGCGGCCCCCGGTGCCGTCGTGCTCGCCGCCGACACCGAGGTGATCCTCGATGACGCGGTCTTCGGCAAGCCGGCCGACGCCGCGGACGCCGCCCGCATGCTCCGCCGGCTCGCGGGCCGCACGCACACCGTCTGCACCGTCGTCTGGCTGGTGCACGCCGGCGGCGAGGCCTCGGCCACGTCGCGTTCCGAGGTCAGCGTCGCGCCGCTCGACGACGACGCCATCGCGGCCTACCTCGCCACCGGCGAGTGGCAGGGCAAGGCCGGCGCCTACGCCATCCAGGGCCGCGCGGCCGCGTTCATCGCCCACCTGTCCGGCAGCTACAGCGGCGTGATGGGCCTGCCGCTGTTCGAGACCGCCGCGCTGCTGCGCTCGCAAGGGGTACTGTCGTGAGCGCCGAGATCCTGATCAACGTCACGCCGCGGGAAACCCGCGTGGCCCTCGTCGAGCAGGGCATGCTGCAGGAGCTCCATATCGAGCGCAGCCTGCGCCGCGGCGTCGTCGGCAACCTCTACAAGGGCCGCGTGCAGCGGGTGATGCCGGGCATGCAGGCCGCCTTCGTCGAACTCGGCCTCGAGCGCGCGGCCTTCCTGCACGCCTCCGACATCGTCCGCATCCCGCAGGTGCAGCCGGCCGACAGCGACGAGCTGGCCGCCGCGCCGCCGCAGCCGCCGCCGTCGATCACGTCGCTCGTGCATGAAGGCCAGGAGATCGTGGTCCAGGTCGTGAAGGATCCGATCGGCAGCAAGGGCGCGCGGCTCACCACGCAGGCCAGCATCCCGTCGCGCTATCTCGTGCTGCTGCCGTACTCGAAGGTGATCGGCGTTTCCGCGCGCATCGAGGACGACACCGAGCGCGCGCGGCTCAAGTCGATCGTCACCGAGCTCGCCGAAGGCAGCGGCATGGGCTTCATCGTCCGCACCAATGCCGAAGGGCTGGACCGCGACGCCCTCGAAGCCGACGTCGCCTACCTGCGGCTGGCCTGGCAGCTGATCCGCGAGGCCTCGTTGAGCACCCCGGTGGGCGCGCGCATCTACGAGGACCTCTCGCTGCCGCTGCGCACCCTGCGCGACATGATGAGCGCGCAGATCGACCGCGTCCTGGTCGACTCCCGCGAGACGCATGAACGGCTGCTGCGCTTCGCCGGCCAGTTCATGCCCGATTTGGCCGGGCGGATCGAGCATTACGCCGGCGAGAGGCCGCTGTTCGACCTGAACGGCGTGGAGGACGAGATCTCCCGCGCGCTGCAGAAGGAAGTGCCGCTGAAATCGGGCGGTTACCTCGTGGTCGACCAGACCGAGGCGATGACCACGGTGGACGTCAATACCGGGTCCTTCCTCGGCCAGCGCAACCTCGAGGAAACCGCGTTCCGCACCAACCTCGAAGCCGCGCAGGCGGTGGCGAGGCAGCTTCGGCTTCGCAACCTCGGCGGCATCATCATCATCGACTTCATCGACATGCACGACGTGGACCATCGCCGCCAGGTGCTGCGCACGCTGGAGAAGGCGCTGGCGCGCGACCACGCGAAGACGACGGTGTATGACTTCTCGCCGCTCGGCCTCGTGGAGATGACGCGCAAGCGCACCACCGAGAGCCTCGAGCACCAGCTCTGCGAGACCTGCCCGACCTGCGGCGGGCGCGGCATGCTGAAGTCGCTCGAGACGCTGGGCTACGAGATCTTCCGCGAGGTGACGCGGGCCGTGCGCCAGTTCGACGCGCAGCAGCTGCTCGTCATCGCCGCGCCCAACGTCGTCGCCCGCATCACCGAGGAAGAGTCCGTCGCGGTGGCGGAGCTCGAGGAGTTCCTCGGCAAGTCGATCCGCTTCCAGGCCGACGAGCAGTACGGCCAGGAGCAGTACGACGTGGTGCTGCTGTGACCAGTCGCGCGGGCCCGGCCGCGCGGGGCGGCGCGTAGGGCCATGGTCGCCGCGCGCCGCTGGTGGCGCCGCTGCCGCCGCATCGCCGGATACGGCGTGCTGCTGCTGCTGATCGCGCTGGCCCTGCTCGTGGCGCTCGCGAACCAGCTGCTGCCCGCCGTCGAGCAGCATCCCGCCGAGGTGGCGCGCTGGCTTTCGGAGCGCGTTGGCCAGCCGGTGCGGTTCACCGCGATCGACGCGCGCTGGACGCGCGCCGGCCCGCGGTTCGCGCTCGACGGGCTCGTGGTCGGGGAGGGCCAGCGCCGCCTCGCCGTCGGCCGCGCCGACCTGCAGGTGTCGGTGTACTCGGGTCTTTTCCCCGGCAGGCCGCTGACCGAGCTCAGCGTCGACGGCCTGTCGCTGACGCTGCACCAGGACGCCGAGGGCCGATGGCGGATGAGCGGCCTGCCGGAACCGGCGCAGGTTGGCGGCGATCCCCTCGATGCGTTGGCCGGATTCGGCGAGCTGCGCATGCAGGACGCGCGGCTCCGCGTGCGCGCCGAGCGCTGGGGGCTGGACCACGTGATGCCGCGCGTCGATGGCCGTCTGCGGGTCAGCGGCGAGCGCGTGCGCGGCGGCCTGCGCCTGTGGTCGACGGTGGGACGGGCGCCGCTCGACCTGAGCGCCGACGTGGCGCGCGACGGCCGCGACGGCCGCCTGTGGGTCGGCGCCGAGCGCGTCGACCTGCCGGCCTGGACGCCGGTGCTGGCGGCTCTCGGCGTCGAGCCCTTGGCGGGCTCGGGGCGGCTCGGGGCCTGGGCGGATCTGACCGATCGCCGCATCGATCGCGTCCGGGTGCAGGCCGCGCTCGAAGGGCTGCGGCTGCGGCGCGTCGGAACCGCCCTGCCGCCCGTGGCGTTCGATCGCGCCGGCTTCGATGCGCAGTGGCAGCTCGAGGCGCAGGGGTGGCAGGTGTCGGTGCCGCACGGCCGCTTCGACGTGGCCGGGAAGACGCAGCGCATCGACGACTTCTGGCTCGCCGGCGGCAGCCGGGTGGCCGTGGAGGCGGCGCGCATCGACGTGGCGCCGCTGCTGGCGCTTGGGGCGCTGAGCAATCGCCTCCCGGGTGCGCTGGCGGCGTGGGTGTCCGAAGCGCGTCCGCGCGGCACGGTGCTGGCGCTCGAGGTTCCCGCGGTCGAGGCCTCGGCGCTGGCCGGGAGCGCGCGGCTCGAGGGCGTCGCGTTCGACCCCGTCGGACGTCGACCCGGCTTGTCGGGACTGGCCGGCGCGCTGCGCTTCGACGCCGAGGGTGGGGTCCTGTCGCTCCCCGGCACCCCGATGGCCCTTGACTGGCCGGCGGAGTTCGGCGCCGCGCTGCCGCTGACGCCGCGGGGTGACGTGGCGCTGTGGCGCGACGGCGACGGCTGGGGCGTCGGCAGCCCGGATCTCGCCCTGTCGGCGCCGGGCCTGTCGCTGCGCGCGCGATTCGGCCTCGGCCTGCAGGGCGACGGCACTCGGCCCACCCTCGACCTCGCGGCCGATCTCGACGACTTCGACGTGCTCGCCGCGCGCCGCTACTGGATGCAGACCACCATGAAGCCGCCGGTGCGACGCTGGCTCGACGACGCGCTGCTCGGCGGCATGGCGCGCGACGGCCGCGTGGCCCTCGGGGGCGACCTCGACCATTGGCCGTTCCGCGACGGTGGGGGAGCCTTCGATGCGCGGGTTCGCCTCGATGGCGTCACGCTGAAGTTCAACGAGGGCTGGCCGGAAGCTACGGCGCTCGCGGGCGAGGTCGTCTTCGACGGACCGGGCTTGCGCCTCGAAGGCCTTCGAGGGCGGGTGCTCGACACCGTCGTCTCGGAGGCCGAGGGGCGCATCGAGGACTTCAAGGTGGCGTGGCTCGACCTGACGCTGCGGGGTGGCGGCGACGCGGGCGACCTGCGGACGCTGGCGCGGCGCAGCCCGCTCTACGCCCCCAACCGTACGCACCTCGATGCCCTGTCGATCCGCGGCCCCGCAGCGATCGACCTGCGCCTGCGGCTGCCGCTGAAGCGCGAGTTCGGCGAGCGCGAGGTTCAAGGCGCGCTGTCGCTCGACAATGCCAGCGTGGCCGATTCGCGCTGGGACATCGCGTTCGAAGGCGTGACCGGCCGCGTGCCCTTCACCGATCGCGGGTTTTCGGCCGACGCGCTGCCGGTGCGCTACCGCGAGTCGCCCGGCGCGCTGTCGCTGCGCGTGGGCGAAGCCGTCCGCGACGCGGGCCACGCCGCCGAGTTCGAGCTGCAGGCCGATCTCGCGCCGTCGGCGCTGCTCGCCCGGAGCCCTGAACTGGGGTGGCTCGAGCCGTGGCTGGCCGGCCGCAGCGCCTGGACGGTGCGCGTTGACGTGCCGCGCCAGCGCCCCGAGGCGCCGGCGGCGCCGTCGCGGCTGAGCCTGCGCTCCGACCTCGTGGGCACGCGACTCGGCTTGCCGGCGCCGCTGCGCAAGAGCGCGGCCACGCCGCTGCCGCTGCGCGTCGACCTGCCGCTGCCGACCAGCGCCGGGACGCTCGAGCTCAGCCTTGGGCGGCTGATGCGCATGCGCGGACGACTGGCTTCCGACCGCGCCCCGTTCGCCGCCATCGCGGAGTTCGGCAGCAGTGACGGCAGCGCGCCGATCCCCGCCTCGGGCATCGCCGTGCGCGGGCAGGTGCCCAGCCTCGATATCGGCGGCTGGGTCGCAGCCGCCGCCGGCGGTGGCACCGGCGAGGGAGGACTGCGCTCGGTCGACGTCCGCGTCGGCGCCATCGACGTCCTCGATCGCAGCTTCGGCGAGGGCCGTCTCCAGCTGCGCCGCGAGGCGCAGGGCACGCCGGCCGAGTCCCTGCGCGTGCTCTTCGACGGACCGGCCATCGCCGGCGACGTCCGCGTGCCAAGTGCCGACGGCGCCGCCGTGGAAGGACGGTTCGCGCGCCTGCATTGGCCCGCCGTGGACGCCAAGGCCGTCACCGGGCAACGCGGCGAGGCCGAGCCCGCCGTCGACGCCACCGACCCGTCGTCGCTGCCGCCGCTGCGATTCCGCATCGACGATTTCCGGCTGGGCGAAGCGCGCCTGGGCCGCGCCGACCTCGCCACGTTCCCGACGCCCGAGGGCATGCATGTCGACCGCTTCGCGACGACGTCCGACGCGCTGAAGGTCGCGGCCAGCGGCGACTGGACGCGCATCGGCGGACAGACCCGATCGCGCTTCGCCCTCGACTTCGACGCGCGGAGCCTGGGCGGCATGCTCGACGCGCTGGGCTTCGTCGGCATGGTCGAGGACGGCCCGGTCAAGGCGCGCATGGTGGGCGACTGGCCCGGCTCGCCGGGCAGCTTCCGCCTCGACCGCTTCGACGGGGACCTGCGTCTTGATGTCGGCGAGGGCCGCCTGCTCGACGTCGAGCCCGGTACGGGCCGCTTCCTCGGCCTCGTTTCGATCGCCGAGATCCCGCGCCGGCTGTCGCTCGACTTCAGCGACTTCTTCGCACGGGGCTTCGCCTTCAACGCGCTGCGCGGCGACTTCGCCTTCGACGGCGGCGCGGCCACCACCGAGAACCTGCGGATCGACGGGCCTGCGGCCGAGATCAACGTGAGCGGCACGACGGCGCTGTCGGCGCGCGAGTACGACCAGCGCGTCGAAGTCCTGCCGAAGGCGGGCGGGGTGCTGCCCGCACTCGGGGCCTTCACCGGGGGTCCGGCGGGCGCCGCGCTGGGCGCGATGGCCCAGGCGGTGTTCCAGTCGCCGCTGAAGCAGGCCACGCGCACTGTCTACACCGTGCAGGGACCGTGGGCCGAGCCCGTGGTCGACGTGGTCGAACGCGGCCCCCGGCGACCGCCGTCCGGCACGGTCCGGCCTGGCGAGGCCGCCTCGCCCGCGGCGCCCGACCGCGGCACCACGCGGGCCTCCGCATCGCGCTGACGCTCTCGGCCGGGGCCCCGCCGGCGCGCGCTCGCGGATTCGCGCCGCGGACTGCGGAAGCAGACTTGTGGGCGCGGCGGTCTGGCCCCATCGTTTGCGGATGACGATCTCGCTTGCCCTCGCCGAAAAGACCCTTCTGACGCCCACCGGCCTCACGCTCGACGACGTCGACCGCGCGCTGGCCGAACTGCTCGGCCCTGGCGTCGACGACGGCGACCTCTACTTCCAGCACAGCCGCCGCGAGAGCTGGACGGTGGAGGACGGCATCGTCAAGGACGGCGCCCACAGCATCGAGCAGGGCGTGGGCGTGCGCGCCATCAGCGGCGAGAAGACCGGCTTCGCCTACACCGACGAGATCGACCTGCCGGCCCTGCTGGAATCGGCGCGTGCCGCGCGCGCCATCAGCCGCGAAGGCCTGAAGACGCCGCGCGGACAGCGCATCACCGTGGCTGGCCACGCGCTGTATCCGGCCATCGATCCGATCGACCGCGTAGCACCCGAGGGCAAGCTCTCGAAGCTGCGCGAGATCGAGGCCTGGGTGCGCGCCGCCGATCCGCGCGTGGTGCAGGTCAGCGCGTCGCTGTCCGCCGCGGTCGATACCGTGCTGGTGGCGCGCGCCGACGGCACGCTCGCCGCCGACGTGCGTCCGCTGGTGCGCTTCAATGTGCAGGTCATCGTCGAGCAGGGCGGGCGGCGCGAGTCCGGCTACGCCGGCGGCGGCGGGCGCTTCGACTACGTCGAACTGTTCGCGAACGGACGCGCTGAAGGCCTCGCGAAAGAGGCCCTGCGCCAGGCGCTGGTGAATCTGGATGCGGTGGATGCGCCGGCCGGCGCGATGCCGGTGGTGCTCGGTCCCGGCTGGCCCGGCGTGCTGCTGCACGAGGCCGTCGGCCACGGCCTCGAGGGCGACTTCAACCGCAAGGGCACGTCGATCTACTCGGGCCGCGTCGGCGAGCGCGTGGCGGCCCCCGGCGTCACCGTCATCGACGACGGCACGCTCGACGCCCGCCGCGGCTCGCTGAACATCGACGACGAGGGCCAGCCCACGCAGCGCACCGTGCTGATCGAGGAC
>ERZ1066123.1392-NODE-1392-length-14475-cov-7.535645_pt1 | contig 14475 bp, 17 predicted proteins | sample MGYA00382770_ERZ1066123 | MGnify/ENA primary metagenome ERZ1066123 (study PRJEB33369, sample SAMEA5778353) | biofilm metagenome | biome: Industrial cooling water; feature: Water cooling tower basin; material: Biofilm | place: United Arab Emirates | collected...
GTTCAGCACCACGTAGTGCAGCCCCGCCCGGCTGCGCGCCGCGCCCCCGCCGTGGGCAAGCAGTGCGTAGGAGGCGATGAGCAGCACCTCGAAGAAGACGAAGAGGTTGAACAGGTCGCCCGTCAGGAAGGCGCCGTTCAGGCCGGCGAGCTGGAACTGGAAGAAGGGATGGAAGTGCCGCCCGAGCCGGTCCGTGCCGTCCGTCGCGGCCAGCAGGGCCGGCAGCGCCACCGCGGCGGTCACCGCCACCATCGTCGCGGCCAGGCCGTCCGCGGCGAAGGGGATCCCGAAGGGCGCCGGCCAGTCTCCGAGCGCGACGGCGAGCACCGTCCCGTCCCGGGTCGCCCAGACCAGGGCCGCGGCCAGCAGGAGGGTCAGCGCGACGGCGGCGAGGCCGATCGCGCGCGCCATGCCGATGCCTGCGCGGTGGGACGCGAGCTGCAGCACCGCGGCGACGAGCGGCACCAGGACCGGTAGGAGCGGCAGGTGGATCACCGCTCCGCCTCCCGCCCGCCGTCAACGTGGTCGGTCCCGCTCTCGCCGATCGCCCGCAGCGCCAGCGCGACCAGGAAGGCGGTGGTGCCGAAGGAGATGACGATGGCAGTCAGCACCAGCGCCTGCGGCAGGGGGTCCGCGGGCATCGTGCCGGCCGCGACCTCGCCGAGCACCAGCGGCGGCGCCTCGGCCGAGAGGCGCCCGCCCGCGAAGATGAATAGGTTGGCCGCATAGGACAGCATGGCGAGGCCGAGCACGACGGAGAAGGCGCGCTCGCGCAGCAGGAGCCAGACGCCCGAAGCGACGAGCCCGCCGATGCCGGTGGCAAGGACCAGTTCCATCAGACCCGCGCCTCCTCGAGCGCCGCACGGTCAGGCCGGGCAGCCCGCGGGGGCGGCGCCGCCCTCTCGCGCGTGCTGAGCCTGCCGATCTCGGACAGGATGAGCAGCACCGTCGCCACGACCGTGAGATAGACGCCGATGTCGAACAGCATCGCCGAGGCGAGGTGCGTCTTGCCCACCAGCGGAATCGGGACATAACCGTGCCAGCTGGTGAGGAAGGGCAGGCCGAGCGGCATGCTCGCCAGCCCCGTCGCGATTGCGAGCCCGAGGCCCGCCGCGAACAGGCGCAGGTGGTCGATCCGCAGGCGCGCGCTCGTCGTCTCGATGCCGACGGCAAGGTACTGCAGGATCAGCGCGACGCCGGTGATCAGCCCGGCGACGAAGCCGCCGCCTGGCAGGTTGTGGCCGCGCAGCAGGATGTAGAAGGCGAAGGCGAGCGCGAGCGGCAGCAGGGGCCGCATCAGCATCGCCAGCATGACCGGGTGCCGGTCCGCCTCGCTCTCCGCAGGCGGCGCGTGCGGCGCGAGGCGCAGCCCCTCCAGCAGCGCATGCGCGCCGAGCGCGGCGATGGCGAGCACCGTCACCTCGCCGAGCGTGTCGAAGGCGCGGAAGTCCACCAGGATGACGTTGACCACGTTGGTGCCGCCGCCGCCCTCGACGGCATTCGCGGTGAACCACCAGGAGATCGTCTCGAAGGGCCGCGTCATCATGGCATAGGCCAGCGCACCGACGCCGAGCCCGGTGGCGCCCGCGACCGCCGCGTCGAAGCCGGCGCGCCGGCGGGGCGCCTCCCGCGGGGCCTCGCCCGGCATGTAGCGGAGCGAGAGCAGCAGCAGCACGATCGTGACCACCTCCACCGAGAGCTGCGTGAGGGCCAGGTCGGGCGCCGAGAAGCGGATGAAGGCGAGCGAGACGATCAGCCCCACCACGCTTGCGAAGGCCACCGCGATCAGCCGCTGCCGGTGGAGCAGGGCGCAGCCGAACGTGCCGAAGAGCAACGCGACCAGCGCGCCATGCGCGGCCGGCTCGGCGGGCGTGGCAGGCAGGCCGCCGGCGAGGGTTGCCGGCCCCGCGCCGAGGAAGCCGGCCAGGCCGAGCGCCCCGGCCGCAAGGATGAGATAGAGCGTGTAGCGCCGGAGGCTGCGCGGGTCGAACAGCCCGAGCACTGCGCGGGAGGCCGCGACGGCCGCATTGAGCACCCGCTCGAAGGCGGCGGGGCCGGCCAGGTTCGGGGCGTGGCGGTCGTGCAGCTCGAACAGCACCCGACGGAACAGGTACCAGGCGACACCGCCGGCCATCGCCACGATGCTCATCGCCAATGGCAGGTTGAAGCCGTGCCAGATCACCAGCTTGTACTCGGGCGGCGGTCCGCCGAGCGCGGCGGCCGATGCGGCCCAGAGGATCGCGCCAACCGCGAGCTGCGGCACCAGCCCGACGACGAGGCAGAGCCCCGCCAGGATGCCGACCGGCACCCGCATCCAGCCCGGCGGCTCGTGCGGCTCGCGCGGCAGGTCCATGGGCGCGCCGTTGAAGAAGACGTCGTGAACGAAGCGGATGGAGTAGGCGACGGAGAGGATCCCCGCGAAGGTCGCGAAGACCGGCAGGACATAGGCGTAGCCGCCGAGCGCCCCGGCTTCCACGGCCTCGGCGAAGAACATCTCCTTGCTGAGGAAGCCGTTCAGCAGCGGCACGCCCGCCATGGCCGAGGCCGCGACGATGCCGAGGACCGCGGTCCGCGGCATGACGCGGAACATGCCGTTGATGCGGCGCATGTCGCGCGTGCCGCATTCGTGGTCGATGATGCCTGCCGCCATGAAGAGCGAGGCCTTGAACGTCGCGTGGTTGATGACGTGGAACACGGCGGCGACGGTGCTCAGCGGCGATTCCATGCCGATCAGCAGCGTGATCAGGCCGAGGTGGCTGACGGTGGAGTAGGCCAGCAGCCCCTTCAGGTCGTGCTTCAGCAGCGCGACATAGGCGCCGTAGGCCAGCGTCACCGCCCCCGTCAGGCTGACCAGGAGGAACCAAAGGTCGGTTCCCGACAGGGCGGGGTAGAGCCGCAGCAGCAGGAACACGCCCGCCTTCACCATGGTGGCGGAGTGCAGATAGGCCGAGACCGGCGTCGGCGCGGCCATCGCGTTCGGCAGCCAGAAGTGGAAGGGGAACTGCGCCGACTTGGTGAAGGCGCCGAGCAGCACCAGCACCAGCGCGACCGGGTAGAGCGGGTCGGCGCGGATCGCATCCCCCGCCGCGAGCACGGCGGACAGCTCGAAGGAGCCGGCCATGCGCCCGAGCAGCAGCACGCCCGCCAGCAGCGCGAGCCCGCCGCCGCCAGTGACGGCCAGCGCCATGCGGGCTGCGATCCGCGCCTCGATCGTCTCGTGCTTGTAGGCGATCAGCAGGAAGGAGGTGATGGAGGTGATCTCCCAGAAGACCACCACCAGCAGCAGGTTCTCGGACAGCACCACGCCGAGCATCGCGCCCGCGAAGCCCATCAGCGTGCCGAGCAGCCGCCCGAGCCCATCCCTCGGCGGCATGTAGTAGACGGCATAGAGGATCACGAGCTGCCCGATGCCGAGGATGAGGACGGCGAAGAGCAGCCCCAGGCCGTCAAGACGGAAGGAGATGTCGAAGCCCCAGTCCGGCAGCCAGGATATCCGATGGACGGCGACCTCCCCGGCCAGCGCGGCCGGTGCCAGCGGTGCGAGGAGCAGCGTCGGCAGGGCCAGTGTGCCCGCGGCCGACCAGGCCGCCGCGGAGCGGCCGAGACGCGCGGCCGCAACCGGCACCAGGGCGGAGCCGGCCATCAGCACGAGCACGGCCGACGGGAGCAGGAACGCCACTAGTCGACGCGTCCGCCGGCCGGGTACCGGCACACGGAGGAGCTCCGGCGCGCGACAGGATGGGGCGCATCGGCCCTCGCGTCCGGCATCGCAACGCCGCTCGCCATCGCTCCTCTCCTTCCGGGCCCGGCCTGCAGGGGCCGCCCCCCGAACGGGTGAGGGCGTGTCGCGTTCACCAGGCGCCGGTGGCTCCCGCGACGCCGCCGCCGGCGCGGCCGCATGCGAACCGGCATCCAGCCGCCGCGTGGCCCCCTCCACATCTGGGTGTCGTGACGAGATGGCCGGATCTCGCGCGTGCAGCCGCCCTCCGCGGCATTGCGGGCCGGCCGATGCCCGGCGCGGCGGTCCGCGCCCTCGGCACGGGCGGGCTCGGGCGCAGGAATTGCAGCGACGCCAATCCGGGCGCCCGACCATGGACCGGGCAGCGGCCCCCTGGGCGTGATCCCGATGCTGCCCGCCCCTGGCCTGCGCGCCATCATCGCCCACGCAACGAACATGGTGGACGATGCGACACGGCGTCGTTCGAACCGGGCCGCCGTGCAGCTCCGAAGGGTGGGCACCGCTGCGGGGATGTCACCGTCGCCCGGACCAACCGCAAGGTGCGGCCGGTGCCAGTCCTCGCAGCCTGCGCGTGGCGGTGCTGGCCGCCAGGCAGCCTGGAGGCCGGGCGCTCGGCGGGCCGGCGAGCCACGGACCGACGGGCTGCGCCTCGACCGCCCGCTCGCCGCGATGCGGTGCCAGGTGCGCGACGATGGGCACGGACCCGGCGTCAGCAGCAGTTCCGCACTCCGGGCGAGCAGCACGGATCGCAGCAGGACGGGCAGGCGCATGTTGGGGGGCAGCAGCTCTGGCAGCCGCAGCCATGGCCATGTCCCCAGGAGCCACCCCCCCAGGACGGCGCCTGCATCATGGCCGGCCCTGCGCCGGCCAGGCCCGCGCCGCCCGCTACCACGCGGGCGCCGCCGCCGAGCACGGCGTTCACCAGGTCGATGCCGAGCCGGACCGTCTCCGCGAGCTGGTCGCCGATGGATCTGGCCCCCGGCGCCGCGGGGCCGGGCGCCGCAGCCTGCATGGGCGCGCCCGGTTGCGGCAACGGCCAGCCCGGCACGCCGCCCGGCGGCATGCCCCAGGGCACGATCATGGCGGCCTGCATGCCGCCGAGGCGTGCCTTGTAGCGCTCGAACTCCGCCTGCGCCTTGTTCGGCTGGTCGGCGGGCGGCGTGGTGGGCTTCGGATCGTCGCTCATGGCTCGGCTCCGCTCAGCAGGAGAAGGTTTCGCACCAGCGCACGCGCGCCGTGGCGTTCACCACCACCAGCACCAGCGTCGCGCCGGGGTTCGTGGCGATGATCCCCTCCTTGACCTTGTAGCCGGCACCGGGCTGCTCGGTGCGCAGCCATGCCATCAGCGTGCCCTCGGCGTCGCGCACCAGCACGCCGACGATGGCGGTGACGGTGGGCGAGCTCGGCGTGTACTCGATGGAGAGGGAGACGCAGCAGCCGCCACCGATGAAGGCCTCGCCCATGCCGAGCCCCGGCGTCTGCTGCGCGGCCGCCGTGTCGATGGCGGCACGCTGCATGTCGACCTTGGCGCCGGCGCCCAGTTCGTCCTGAAGGCGGGCGCCATCGAGCACGGTGCGCATCGCCATGAAGCCGAGCGGGCTCGAGGACTGGATGGCGCCGGGGGTCTGGGGAGCGTCGCGCGGCTGCGCCTTGACCACCAGCTCCTTCGCTTCCGTGCGGCATTCGCGGCAGCAGCAGGTTGCGTGCGGCTGGCCGCAGCCCTGGCAATGCCCCCCATGCGGGATGCCCGGCGTTCCCCAGGGTGCGGCCGGAGCCGGCCAATGTCCGGTGTAGGTCCTGTACACGGCGGCGTGTCCCTCCCGCGGGTCAGCAGCAGACCGTCTCGCACCAGCGCAGGCGCGCCAGCGCGTCGGTCGCCTTGAGGATCACCTTGGACCCCGCGGCGACGGGGCCGAGCGGCTCCAGCGTGCGGTAGCCCGGCGTCAGCGCCGTCGCCTGCCAGTCCGTCGTCGCGCCGCCGCTGACCACGCCGATGCGTACCTCGGGCGCGGCGGCGCCCGGCTCGACCAGGTATTCCAGCGTCAGCCGCACCGGGCCGGCGCCGCCGACCAGCCCCTCGGCGGAGGGGGAGGCGGCATCGACCGCGATATTGCGCACGAGCGTCTGCGGCCAGGGCGTGCAGGGCCAGGGAAGCGGCACCAAGAACATCGGCATGCACCAGGGTTGTGGCGCGCAGCAGGCATGATGGCCCATGGCTGTCCCTCCCGATCTAGGGTCCAGGCGGTGCGGGGGGCGGCGCCGGCTCCGGCGCGGTCACGTCGCGCACGATCTCCAGCACGTCGCTGACCACCCCGAAGCCGGCGGTGATGGCGCTGCCGAGCGTGCCGGCGAGCTTGCCCGGCACGTCCTTGGCCAGGAGTGCGGCGGCGGTGTCGTGCACCAGCTTGTCGACCGCGCCGAGGCCGAACTGCCCGAGGACCGTTGCCATCACCCTCTCCTCGCTTCGCGGCGACCGGCGTGCCGGACGCCGTATTCCCTGAGTGCCCGGGCCCACCGGGCCCGTCCCCATCACGCCTGACGCGCGGCGACGCCGAATTCGGCCACCTGCCGGGTCGCCAGGCGCAGCACCTTGGTCGCCACCTCCATGCTCCAGTCCAGGTTGGGCAATGGGTCGCGTGCAGCCATCGCCCCCGCGCTGGCAAGCGAGGCGACCGCCCCACGCGCCAGCCGGATCGGTCCGCCGCCAAGCCCGCCATTGGCCAGCAGGAAGGCCCGCCACGCACCGAGATCCTTCGGGAAGGCATGATACAGGACTCGTGGCGAAAGACACAGGCTTTGCGACACCACGCCGCTGAAGACGCCGGCGCAGAAATCCTGGAAGCGGTTGTCCTCGGTGGTAAGGCGGCCGATCTGCTCGAGCACGAAGAGGCAGAAGTCCCGCAGGCTGGGATTCTTCGCGATGGTGAGGAAGATCTCGGCGGTCTGCCAGTCGCACTCGATATGCTGGTTCCACAGCGTCTCGTAATGCGAAAGCGCCCGGCGCGAGAAATCCCCGGATTCGAGTGCCCGCGCCGCGGCTTCCGCCGCGAGGAAGGCGCTCTCCATCGCCTTGTGGATGCCGCCGCCGTTCAGCGGATCCGCCTGGTTCGCCGCGTCGCCGATCAGCATCACCCGGTCGTCGACGATCGCATGCGGCCGGTAGAAGGAGGCCGAGCCGCCGGAGACCGCGCCGCAGCGTGTGGCCTTCGCCAGCGGTCCGGCGAGCTCGGTCTCGAGGAAGCGGCGGAAGGTGGCGGCGAGGCCCTGCGGCGCCGGGAAGGTCGGGTCCACGGCATAGCCGAGTCCGATGTTCGCGAGCCCGTCATCGTCGACGAAGAGCCAGCCATAGCCCGGGAAGTAGGAGCGGTCGAAATAGACCTTGATCGGCGCGCCCTCGATCCGGACGTTGCGGTAGTAGGTGCGCAGCGAGATCGCCGCGACCCCCTGCTTCAGCTCGTTCCCGATGGCGCGCGAGACGGCGGAGGCGACGCCGTCCGCGCCGATGACGATGCGCGCGCGGAACTGCCCGGTCCCGCCGCCCCTCGTCCGTGCCGACACCGTCACGCCGTCCGCGTCCCGTTCGACGCCGCGGACGACGCAGCCGCCGCGGAACCGCGCGCCGTGCGCCAGCGCGTTGCGCTGGATGGCGTGGTCGAAGCGCCGCCGGTCGAGCAGCACCGCGAAGTTCGGATAGGCGGTGCCGTCGGGGAAGCCGCCGGTCAGCGCGTGCCGGCCGTTGATGTAGAGGTCGCAGCTGTGGATGCAGCCCCTGGTCTCGGCCAGCACCTCCTCGGCGCAGCCGAGCCGGTCGAGCCAGTAGATCGCCTGCGGCGTCAGCCCGTCGCCGCAGACCTTCTCCCGCGGGAAGTCCGCCTTGTCGAGCAGCAGCGTGCTGATGCCGCGCCGCGCCAGGAAGCTCGCGGCGCTGCTGCCGCCCGGCCCGGCGCCGACGACGATGACGTCGTGCATCATGCGGCACCGCCGCGCGCGGCGGGCCCGACCGCCAGCCAGACCGGGATGCTCAGCCCCGCCTCCGCGGAGACGAGGATGCTGCTGCGATAGGTGTCGGGCGGCGTGCCAGCGGGGATGGTCCCGGTCAGCACGAATTTCTCGAAATCCATCGGCGCGATGGTGGCGTCCGGCGGCACCACCTGCAGCGTCCCGGGCGGCAGGACGTGGCCCGTGGTCTCGCCGCGGAAACCCTCGGCCTGCAGCCGGACCGGCCGCGGCGCGTCGGCGGAGTCGTTGTTGATGGAGAAGGAGATGCTGGCCGGCTCGCCCGGCACCAGCGGCAGGCGGTTGGTGATGCCGTAGGCCGCAACCTCGGGCGATGCGGCCGGCATGCCCGGCCCGACCGCCGCCGCCGGCATCGCCCCCGGCTGCGGCTGCGGCTGCGGCGGCGGCGCGGCGGACTCGGGTGGCGCGGGATCCAGCATGCGCTCGATGATGCGCTGCTGCGCCGCCGCGCCGACCGTGGTGGCAACCGTCAGGCCGAGGTTGAGCCCGGCTTCCATCAGGTCGAGCCCCCGCGAGAGCAGATCCCCGTAGCGGTCGAGCCGCGCCCGGAGATCGAGCGGGTCGGCGCCGGGCGGCGTCCCGGGCGCCGGCGCGGCGTGGCCCGCGGCCTCCGCGCCGGTGGCGCCGTTGCCGCGCTCACCGGCCATGGCGCGGCGGCTCCCAGCCCACCTGGTAGCGGTGCACGACGCCGCCTTGCGGCGGCCGGCGCGGGCAGGGTCCCTCGAAGCCGGTGCCGGGGCCCCAGATGGCGTCGTGGATCGTATGTCGGACTACGCAGCCCGGCCCCCAGACCAGGCCGAGTGCGGCGCGCGCAACCCCCACAGGCAGCAGCGCGAGCGCAAGCGGCAGGGCGAGCACGGGCGGGGCAGGGGGCGGCATGGCGCTAGCCCGACCGCACGCCCGGCTGCGCAACCGGGTACTGGTAGCGCGGCGGGCCGAGGCTGAGCGCGGGCCGGCAGGCGCGGACCTCGGTCGCCACCTCCTCGCGCCGCACCGGGATGCCGCGCTGGCCGACGGGCGCGACGCTCGGGTAGCTGCGCTCCGGCGCATGGGCCTGCTCGCGCGGCACGCGGTCGCGCGGGACCACGCGGGTGCAGCCGGTGATCTGCGCCCGCAGCACCTCGAAGCCGAGCAGGCGCACGCGCGCGAGGTACTGCGAGGGCAGGTCGAAGCTCTGGTCGATGCCGACCGCGAGCGGCGGCATGCGGCGGATGCCGATATCGACGCTCGGCACCTGGCTGACCGAGAGGTTCACCACCGGCATGCGGGTGATGTTCAGCCGCTCCACCTGCAGCGGATCGACGTGGCGGACCGAATCGACGCGCAGCGATTCGATCGTGAAGGGATCGACCTGGTTGAGTTCCTTGATGTGGACCGCGACCGGCGCGATCTTCTCGACCTGCTTGACGGTCTCGATGGTGACCGGCGCGATGTTGCTGACGCTCTTGATGTCGAGCGGCTCGATCGCCAGCGAGTCTTCGAATTCCTCGATGGTGACATTGACCATGACCGTTCTCCCGCCGGCCTAGATGCCGGGCCAGTCGTAGTTGAGCAGCGTCACCCGCGCCTCGTCGCTGATCGCAAGGTCGGCGAGCAGCGCCGCCTGCACAGTGACCAGCGCCGTGCCGCCGCCATTCGGCGCGGTGTAGAGGAACCAGGGCGCATTGCCCGCCTGCACCGCCCCGTTGACGGTCCAGCGCACGGCCGCGACGTCCGGATGGCGCGGGAAGGCCTGGAAGAGCTGCTGCTTGTTGCTATCGTCGATGTAGGCGTTGTCGAGCCCGGTGCGGTAGTAGAGCACGGCGCGGCGCGGCCGGATCTCGATCTCCGGCGCGGGCGCCGGCGCCGGGCCGAGACCGACCAGGGTGACCAGGGCGGCCGCCTTGCGCAGCGGGTCGGCACGCGCCGTCGCCACCACGATTTCGGTCGTCCCGCTGGCCAGCGTGCCCTTGGGGGGAGCGCGGTAGAGGCCGGTCGCGTCGATGCTGCCGTGGCCGGCGCCGCCGTCCGGCGCCAGCACCTGCCAGGTCACGCCGCCTGCGCTGTTCAGCACCTCTGCGCCGAAACGGACCTGCGTGTTCATCGGGTCGGTGAAGCGCTCGTCCTGCCAGTAGAGCGTCGCGCGCGCCGGCATGACCTCCACCTCCACCTGATGGCGGCAGCGGATGTGGTGCACGAACTCGACGGTGCCGGGGATCATGCGGCGATCATTCCTCGAACACGCCTTCGAAGGCGGCCTTCAGCAGCTTGCCGGGGCTCTCGCCGGTCACGTCGACCTCGGCGCGGCAGCGGCCCTGGATCTGCGTTTCGGCGGCGATGCCCTCGGTGCCGAGCGTGCCGGAGAGCTTCACCCCGAAGGCGCGCAGCTCCGCCTGCACCGGCGCGATACGGCCGGCGAAGGGCCCGAGCGTGCCGACGACGACGCGCCCGCGCCGCGCCGGCAGGAATGGCACCGCCATCGTCAGCGGCACCTCCTCGATGCGTGCGACGATGTGCTCGAGCCGCGCGATGAGCGACGCCTCGCCGCCCAGCATGAATTCGACCGGCTGCGCGCGGACCTTCAGCGTGATGTCGGGATGCGCGGCGATCGCCACGTGCGAGCGGAACTTCATGCCGCGTCTCCCCCGCGCTCTGGCGCCGTGTCGGCCGAGGCGGCCTCGGCGGCGGACTTGTCGGGCGCGCCTTCCGGATAGACCCGCTGGGCGAGGTCCGTGAACATGGTGTCCACCATCTCGTTCAGCCGCTCGAAGCCGTCGAGAGCACCGGCGATCTCCTGGCAGCTCTCGCCTTGTATCTCGAAGTGCACCATCGGGCCCAGCCTGATCGACAAATTGATCCGCGCCATGCCTGCCCTCCCCTCCGCGTCTCAGCCGTCCGCGCCGTCGCTGCCCCTGCCGTGCCCGTCCGGGTCACGGCCGAGCTCCTCGTCCGCCTTGCGCAGCCGCTCGACGAGCTGGTCGAGTGTCGTCAGCACCGTGTCGAGCAGCGCCTTCTCGCGCTGCCCGAGGGTCCGGTAGAGCTGGTCGAGCTGCACGCTGAGCTGTTGGCCGGCGGGCGAGCGCTGGAAATCCCGCCCGCGTTCCTTCAGGACGCCGGCGAATTGGTCGATCACGGAGACAAGGCCGAAGAGCAGCGCCGTACGCTCGGCGGGGACGTCCTGGTGCTGCTCAGTCGGCACGGGTCTGCACCACGGGCAAGCCCTTTGCTGCTCCTCCGGCCCGATCCGCCACAGGGCGTAGAGCGCGGTCCGCGCGCTGGCCGGGATCGCCCGGCAGCCGTTGCGATGCAGAGTTCCACTGACCACGTCGAATTGGAAGGGCGCCGACACCGCCTCCGCCCGGTTGTCGATGCGCAGCAACGGTCGGGCCGCGCGCCCCGGGTCGCGCGGCCGCAGGCGCTGCAGCGATAGCGCCGCCCAGTCGCCGAACCCGGTGCCGGGCCCGCTCTCCTCGCGCCTATTCATGGACATCCCAGGCGGATCCGCCCATGCGTGCCTGCTGGCGGTGCTTCGCCAGCCGGGTACGATAGTAGCGCGTGAGAAAGCCGAGCAGCAGGTCGCGTCCGGGGCCCGATGGCAAAATCGCGAGCAGTTGCGAGAGGTGTTTCGCAAAAATGCGACGGAGTGCGCGTTCCGGGTCGCGGATCTGATTCATGTAGGTCAGCCTGCCATCCTGCCGGTCGGCGTGGCAATCGCCATGGTCGTCGATGAACATCACCAGCGCGCCGGCGCAGAACAGCCCGGCGACCTGGTCGAGCGTGAGCCGCGGCACCAGGAAATTCGCCAGCACCAGGATCGCGTGGCCGCTGCGGTCGCGCGCGCATTGCCGCAGCAGGGCGCGGCGGCGGCCCTCGGTCAGGGTGGTCAGCGCGGCACCGTCGAGCCGCATGCGCACGTCCTCCGCCTGCGCCAGGTGCAGCTGCAGGATCGCCTGGCGCAGCAGCGGCGTGAGCACGTCGCGCGCGGCGAAAAGGCGGGCGACGATGACGTAGAACAGGCGCTCCCGGTCCGAGCGGATCTCGAACCAGCCGGTCTCCAGCAGCGCCGTGAACCGGTCGAGGTATTCCGCCATGGAGGCGGGGCCGAAATCGTCGAGGAAGCTGTCGGCGAGGAAACAGCAGCCGCCGAACAGCGCGGCGGTCCGCTGGCGCGCCGCGTCGAACTCGAAATCGCCGACCTCGGTGCAGGCATGCCCGACCAGCATCATCTTCGCCGTCAGCTCGAGCATCTTGCGGTATTCCGCCGGGCTCTCCCGCCCAAGCGCCGGGTGATGCGCGAGGACCAGCGGCTCCAGCACCTCGCGCGCCGCGCCGCGGTAGCGCCGCGCCAGCAGGTCCACCCGCTCCGCGATCGCCGGAGTGCCGGTCCAGGTCATCGCCGGACAGGATAGAGCGGAAGGTGGCCGGGCGGGGAAGCCCGCGTGCACCCGCCAACGGCTGAGGGGCTGTCGCCGCGGCTGCTACGCTGCCGGCAGCCGCATGCTGGTGCCTGCGGCCTACGCCACGGGCAGCCGCACGATGAACCTCGCCCCCGTTACCCGCCCCTCCGCATCCCGCCGGTTCTCCGCGCCGATCTGCCCGCGCAGCCCCTCGACGATCTGCCGGCTGATCGAAAGCCCCAGGCCGGAATGCTGGCCGAAGCGCTCGCCGCTCGGCCGTTCGGAGTAGAAGCGCTCGAAGATCCCTTCCAGCTTCGCCTCCGGGATGCCCGGCCCCTCGTCCTCGACGGTAACCTCGATCATGGCGCCGGCGGCGCGCCCGCGCACCCAGATCCGCCCCTCCGCCGGGCTGAAGGACAGCGCGTTGCCCAGCAGGTTGCGGAACACCTGCACCAGGCGTCCCTCGACGCCGCGCACCACCAGCCCCTCGGCCGGCGCCTCCAGGACGACCTGAGGCGCGCGCTCGCTCTCGCGCGTTGCGTTGTGCAGCTCCGCCAGCGTCGAGAGGATCGGCGCGACATCGACCGGCACCGCGACGGTGCGCGACAGCTCGGCATCGACGCGGGAGGAATCGCTGATGTCGGCGATCAGCCGGTCCATGCGCACCGCGTCCTCGGCGATGATCGCCAGCAGGCGGCGCTGCTGGTCCGGGTTGTCGATGCGGCGCAGGGTCTCGATGGCGCTGCGCACGGAGGTCAGCGGGTTGCGCAGCTCATGCGCGACGTCGGCGGCGAAGCGTTCGTTGGTGTCGATGCGGGCCCACAGCGCCGTCGCCGCCGACTGCAGGTCGCGCGCCAGGATGCCGATCTCGTCGCCGCGGGCGAGCAGCGCGCCCGGCACGCTGCCGGCCCGGCCTTCGCCCTGGCGCATCCGGGCGGCGCTGCCCGCCAGCTGCATGATCGGGCTGGCCAGCGTCTGCGCCAGGTAGAAGGACAGCGCCACGGTCAGCGCCAGCGCGATGCCGAAGATGCCGAGCACGCTGGCGCGGATCTCGAACAGCCGCTGGTCCACCTCGCGCGATTCGCGCGTCAGCAGCACGATGCCGATCGGCTGGTTGCCGCGCCTGACCGGCTCGGCGACCGAGATCAGCAGCCGCCCGTCCGCGGTGCGGCGGATATAGGGCCTCACGCCGCCTTCGAGGGCAAGCCGCAGCTCCTCCCGCCGGTCCGGGCCGAGCGCGGGCTGCCAGTCGAAGGAGGGGGCGTCCGGGTTGACATCGACGACCACTTCCCGCTGCGGCCCGCCGGTGCGCGGCAGCAGTGCAAGGATGCGATCGTAGACGCCGGCGATGCCGGTGGAGAGCGCGCCGCGCGGCTCCGGCGGCGGCAGCGGTTCGGTGATCACCGCGCCGCCCGCGCCCTCCCGGATCCGGCTGTCGGCGACCATCAGCCCGGCATTGTCGAACAGCCGCGCCCCGGTGTTGGGCGAGGGCTCGACCAGGCGGCGGAGCAGCGGGCGGGCCTGCTCCGGCACCAGCGTGACGCGGTCGTCCTGCACCCGCACCGCGGCCTCGGCGATGGCGCCGCCGTAGATGCGCGCCTGGGTGCGCAGCGCCTCCACCTCGGCGGCGAGCAGGCCGTTCTGGTACTGGTCAAGGTAGAGCATGGCAGCGGCCAGCAGCGCCGGCGGCAACACGTTCAGCAGCAGGATGCGGCGCAGCAGCGGCGAGACCCAGCGGCGGCGCGCGGGGGCGCCGCTGGCAGCCGTGGCGCCGTCCTGCTGCGGGGTGATGCCGATGTCGGGCATTGCATCTCCTCCCTCCCGCGCCGGCGGGGGAGGGGTCGGGGGTAGGGGTGGCCGTGCCACCGCGACGCCACCCCCATCCCTAACCCTTCCCCCGCCTGCGGGGGAAGGGAATCAAGCCGCCAGCGCCACGCTGTCGCTCAGATGCGCCCCCTGGCGCAGTAGCGCGCGCTGCACCGCCCGCACATCCACGGCGCGCGGCTCGACCGCCGCCTGTACCGACAGCGCCGCCGCCACGCCCGCCGCTTGGCCGGTCAGCCAGCATTGCGGGATCTCGCGCAGGAAGGAGTGGCTGGTGGCGTCGCAGGACAGGTGCCGCCCCGGCGCCAGCAGCCCGTCCAGGTCGCGCGGCACCAGCGCGCCATAGCCCACCGAGACATTGCCGAATTTGGGCGAGAGCGGCGGCGAGACGCCGATCTCGTCCGGCTGCACCCGGCCGTCCCAGCCCTCCCGCGTCACCGCGCCCATGCCCACGAGCCGCCGCGCGTGCCGCACGCCGAGCTGCGGCGCGCTGAGCAGGGCGAAGGCGCGCTCGAAGCC
>ERZ1066123.1394-NODE-1394-length-14463-cov-6.041505_pt1 | contig 14463 bp, 11 predicted proteins | sample MGYA00382770_ERZ1066123 | MGnify/ENA primary metagenome ERZ1066123 (study PRJEB33369, sample SAMEA5778353) | biofilm metagenome | biome: Industrial cooling water; feature: Water cooling tower basin; material: Biofilm | place: United Arab Emirates | collected...
CCTGCCGGCGCCGACGCGGGAGGCCTGCGAGGCGGCGGTGACGCTACCCGGATCGGGGCTGGTGGAGAGCCTGAACGTCGCGGCCGCCGCGGCGGTGCTGCTGCACGCCTTGGGCGGGCCGTGGTGACGGCGGTGGCCGACGGTCGGGTGGAGGCACCCCCACCCCGGCCCTCCCCCGCAGGCAGGGGAGGGAGGCCGCGGCCCACCCCGCCGGCGGGGGAGGGCCGGGGTGGGACGGCGCCGCCGGCCCTCGCCTTCTCCGGCGCGCTCGATGCCGCGGCCGTCGCCCGGCTCTGGCCGGACAGCATGCGCCGGGCCGCCGAGGCGCCGCGCCCGCTGGCGATCGACCTCTCCGGCGTGACCGCGCTCGATACCGCCGGCGCGGTGATGCTGCTGCGCCTGGAGCATCTCGGCGGTGCCGACACCCGCATCGAGGGCCTCGCGCCCGATAGCGCGCTCGCCGCCGTGCTGGACCGGACGCGCCGGGCGCTGGCCACCCCTTCCGCCCCGCCGCCACGCCGGCTGCCCTGGCTCGGCCAACTCGGTGGCGCCACCCTCGCGCGCGGGCGGGACGCGCTGGGCAGCTTCGCCTTCCTCGGCGAGGCGGTGATCGCCGGCGCCGGCGTCACGCTGCGGCCGCGGCGCCTGCGCCTGCTGGAGCTGTTCCGCCACCTCGACGAGGCAGGGCTGCGCGCCTTTCCGCTGACCCTGCTGCTCGGCGTGCTGTTCGGGCTGATCCTCGCCTTCCAGTCCTCCATCCCGATGCGCCAGTTCGGCGCCGAGGTGTTCATCCCGAACCTCGTCGGCATCTCGCTGCTGCGCGAGCTGGGGCCGCTGATGGCGGCGGTGGTGCTCGCAGGGCGCACCGGCAGCGCCTACGCCGCGGAGCTCGGCACCATGACGGTGAACGAGGAGATCGACGCGCTGCGCATCATGGGCATCGACCCCGTCGCCTGGCTGGTGCTGCCGCGGGTGCTGGCGGCGATGCTGGTGATGCCTGTGCTGGCGCTGGTGATGAGCCTGGCGGGCCTGGCGGGCATGGCCGGCGTGATGGGCTCGCTCGGCTTCCCGCTGGTGGCGGTGCTGAACCAGCTGCAGGGTGCCGTCGGGCTCGGCGACATGATGGGCGGGCTGTTCAAGGCCGCGATGTTCGGGCTGGCGATCGGGCTGGTGGGCTGCCGCTCGGGGCTCGGCGCCGGGCGTGGGCCGCGCGCGGTGGGCGATGCGGCGACGGCTGCGGTGGTGGGCGGCATCGTCGGCATCGTCGTGCTCGACGGCATCTTCGCCGTGCTGTTCTTTCGGCTCGGCTGGTGATGCCGGAAGAAGCACCGGAGGGGGCACCGGGCGCGGAGGCGGAGGTGGTGGTCACCGTCACCGACCTCGCCGCCCGCTTCGGCGGGCGCACCATCTTCCAGCACGTCTCCTTCGAGGTGCGACGCGGCGAGGTCTTCGTGATCCTCGGCGGCTCCGGCTGCGGCAAGTCCACGCTGCTGAAGCACATGATCGGCCTCTACCCGCCGGCCGAGGGCCGGGTCGAGATCATGGGCGAACACGTTGCCGCGCTGGCCGGCGCGGCGCGGCGCGCGCTGCTGCGGCGGATCGGCGTGATGTGGCAGTCCGGCGCGCTGTTCGGCTCGCTCACCCTGGCCGAGAACGTCGGCGTGCCGCTGGAGGAGCACACGGCGCTGCCGGCGGAGGCGCGCGCGCTGGTGGCGCGCGCCAAGCTCGGGCTGGTGGGGCTCGGCGACGCGGCGGAGCGGCTGCCGGCGGAGATCTCGGGCGGCATGGCCAAGCGCGCCGGCATCGCCCGGGCGATGGCGCTCGACCCGCCGATCCTGTTCCTCGACGAGCCCTCGGCCGGGCTCGACCCGATCACCTCGGCGGGCCTGGACCGCCTGATCCGGCAATTGGCGCGGGAACTCGGCACCACCTTCGTCGTGGTGACGCACGAGCTGCAATCGATCCTGGCGATCGGCGACCGTTGCATCATGCTCGACAAGGAGGCTAAGGGCATGATCGCCGAGGGCGACCCGCGGCAGCTGCGCGAGACGAGCGAGAACCCCGTGGTACGCGCCTTCTTCCGCCGGGAAGCAATGGAATGACGGCGCCCGGCGCCGCGCGCCGCGGCAGGGGAATGGCCTAGGGCATGGCCGAATCCCGCCGCCTGCAGTTGCGTGTCGGCCTGCTCGTGGTCGTCGGCCTGGCGCTGGCGGTCGGCTTCGCGCTGTTCTTCACCGCCAGCCGGCTGCGCGGCAGCGCGCTGGTCTTCGAGACCTACATCCAGGAATCCGTGCAGGGCCTCGATGTCGGCGCGCCGGTGCGCTACCGCGGCGTGGCGATCGGCCGTGTCAGCTTCATCGGCCTGGTCTCGGCGGAGTATCGACGGCCAGAGGGCGAGGCCTTCGTCGGGGCATTCCAGCTCGTGCTGGTGCGCTTCGCGGTGGACGAGCGGCGGCTCGGCGACGTGCCGTCCATGCAGGAGGCGGTGAAGCTCGGCCTGCGCGCACGCATCGCGGCGCAGGGCATCACCGGGGTGAACTACCTGGAGCTCGACTTCGTGAACCCCGAGCGCTTCCCGCCCATGGAGGTGCCCTGGGGGCCGGAATTCCCCTATGTGCCGGCCATCCCCTCCACTGTCGCGCAGGTGACCAGCGTCGCGGAGACGCTGCTGCAGCGGCTGGAACAGGCCAACATCCCGGACATCATCAGCAATGTCGGGCGCCTGATCACCGACCTGCGCACCGAGCTGGACGGCGGTGACCTGCAGCGGGTGCTGCGCGAGGCCGCCGCGCTGCTGGCCGCGCTGCGCAGCGCCACGGAGGGCGCGGACGTGCCGCAGCTCGCCGCCGAGCTGCGCGCCCTGGGCACCGGGTTGCGGGGCGCCGCGGAGGAAGCGCGGGGCGCCGCGGCCGATGCGCGGGCGCTGCTGGGTGCGAGCGAGGTGCGCCAGACCCTGGGCAACGTCGCCGCAGCCTCCGCCGAGCTGCGCCGGGCGATGCAGCGCCTGCCTGCCAGCCTGACCGCCATCGAGCAGACCCTGCGCACCGCGCGCGGCACCTCCGCCGATCTGCAGGTGGAGCTGCTGCCGCTGCTGCGCGACCTGCGTGCCACGGTCGCCAACCTGCGGGAGACGACGGAGGCGCTGCGGCGTTCACCCTCGCAGGCCATCTTCGGCGCGCCGCCGCCGCAACCGCAGGGGCGCCGATGATCCGCCGCCACGCGCTCCTCCTCGCGGGCCTCGCCCTTGGCGGGTGCAGCGTGCTGCCGGACCGGCCCTACCAGGAGTCGCGCCGCTACGCCCTGGCGCCGCGCCGTCCGCAGCGCAACCCACCGCGTGGGCGCGGCGGGCCGGTGCTGCTGGTGCGTTCGCTGCGCGCCGCCCCGGGGCTCGACCAGCGTGGGCTGCGCAGCATCGGCGCGGAGGGGCAGGTGAGCCTTGCCTACTGGGACGAATGGGCGGCACCCCCGGCGGACGCGGCCGAAGCGGCGCTGCGCGGCTGGATGGCCGACAGCGGGATCTTCGCCGCCGTGGTCGCGTCCGGCTCCCGCCTGTCCGGCGACGTGGTCATCGAGGCCGAGTTGGTGCGGCTGGAGGCGGTGCCGACGCAGGGCGTGGCACGCGCCGCGCTCTCCGTGCTGGCGCTGAGCGATGCCGCGCGCGACCTGGTGGGGCAGGCGCGCATCCTGGCGCAGGTGCTGGCCGAGGGGAGCGCGCCGCTGGCGGGCGACTCGCCGGCGGCGATGGCCGCGGCCATGGAGGCTGCGCTCGGCGAGGCCCTGGCATCGCTGGAGCGGTCGCTGCGTCCGACCCTGGCGTCGTCGCGGCGGCGATAGGCGCCGGATCAGCTCGGCGCCGGGTCAGCTCGGGGCCGGATCAGCTCGGGGCCGGATCAGCTCCGCGGCGGGCCGGCCGGGCCCGCGGGCTGGGGCTCAGGCCGCGGCGGCGGGCGGCTGAACTTCACCGCCTGGAACGGCCGCATCAGTGTCGAGCCGCCGCGCCCTAACTCCACCGTCCGTTTCAGCACCACGCCGGAGCCGCCTTCCACGTAGTAGGTCAGCTTGAAGGACTGGCCGGCATTGGCGCCGGTGCCCTGCACGGACCGCTCGAACACCAGCGTGCTGAAGCGCCCGGCCGGCACCTCGATGGTCTCGTAGCCGACCAGGCGCCAGCGGGTGTCGAAACGGTACTGGATGCCGCTGCCGGGCGAGGACAGGTCGGCGGTATAGCCCACATTCGATCCGGTCTTCGCCGGGAACAGCGGCGCCATGGCGGGACGGTGGCCGCGGCCCTCGCTGGCCGTGTCCTCGACCAAGCCCCAGATCAGCCGCACCTGCGCTCCGGCCTCGGTGCGGGCGAGGCAGACATTGGCATCGGCCGGGTCGGGGCCGGTGAAGGTCAGCCGGCGGCCGTCATCGTAGCTCACCGCGGTTCCCGCCGCCGGGCAGGCGAACTCCCACGGCTTCTCGCCCCGCATCTGCGCCGTCTTGCAACCGGCGAGCGGCGCCAGAACGGCGGCGAGCACGATCAAGGTAACGGCGGCGCGGCGCGGCATCGCAGGTCCTCCGGCGGGGCATGGCGGCACGGCGCGGCCATGATGGCGCAGGTCACGCCGGGGTGATACCGGGCAGGCAGGCAGGTCCATATCGCAGCTCGTGCAATTCCGTCCTCGAAGCGATAGAATTCTGCGGTCGCAGCAGAGTTGTTGACAGTCGGGGCCCTTGCCCCCCGGGTGGACCCATGCCACCGGTAGCTGCCGCCGTCCGATCCCGCCGGCCACGCGCCCTGCGCGCGGAGCGCCCGAGCGCGGCATGACCCCGGTGGCATGACCATGGAACCCGTCGAGATCCGTGCCGAGCGCGTGGCGGCCGTGCTGGCGCAGACGCCGCTGGCCACCGCCGTCACCGTCGTCAACGCCGCGCTGATGGCCCTGATCATGGGAGGACCGGGGAGTCGCGCGGCGCACCTCGCGTGGTTCGCTGCCGCCGTCCTGGTTGCGGCGCTGCGCCTGGCGATGTGGCACCGCCACGCGCGCGACCGTACCGCGGCGCTGCGCTCGAAACAGTGGGCGGCCGCCAGCGCCGCTGCCGCAGGCGCGGCGGGGCTGGTGTGGGGCGTCGGCGCCGCCCTGCTCTGGCCCGCCGACGAGGCCGGGCAGCTGTTCTGGGTCTTCGCGGTGGGCGGCATGTGCGCCGGCGCCGCGGCGCTGCATGCCTCGCACACCCCGACGGCCCTCGCCTTCATCCTGCCGGCCGGCCTGCCGGTGGCGGCGCGCTTCGCCTGGAGCGGGTCCGAACACGAGCTGGGCGCCGCGGCGATGAGCCTGGTCTTCGTGCTCGCGCTCATCGCCACTTCGCGGCACTCCGGGCGGCTCTTCGGCGCCTATGTCGGCGCGCGGCTCGACCTGGCGCGGCAGGCGGCGGCGCTCGACGCGGCGAATGCCAGCCTGCGGGAATCGATCGCGCATCACCGCGCCACCGAGGCTTCGCTGCACCACGCCCAGAAGATGGAGGCAGTCGGCCAGCTTACCGGCGGCATCGCGCACGATTTCAACAACCTGCTGACCGCGGTGCTGGGCAGCCTGGCGCTGCTGAGGAAGCGCCTGCCGGCGGATGACGAGCGCGCGGCGCGGCTGCTGGAGAACGCCCGGCAGGGTGCCGAGCGTGGCGCGGCGCTGACCGGGCGGCTGCTCGCCTTCGGCCGGCGCCAGTCCCTGACGCCGAGCGCCATCGACCTGCCCGCCCTGGTCGCGGGCATGTCCGCGCTGCTCGGCGGCTCGCTCGGCGCCGGGGTGCGGATCGAGGCGAGGTTCCCGCCCGGCCTGCCGCCGGTGCAGGCGGATTCCAACCAGCTCGAGCTGGCGGTGCTGAACCTGGCACTGAACGCGCGGGACGCCATGCCTCGCGGCGGGACGATCACCATCACCGCCGAGGAGCGCCGGATCGGGCCGCACGACGAACCCGGCCTCGCGGCGGGCGACTACGTGGTGCTCTCCCTTGCCGATACCGGCGAGGGCATGGACGAGGCGACGCTGGCGCGCGCCATGGAGCCGTTCTTCACCACCAAGGGCGTCGGCAAGGGCACCGGCCTCGGCCTGTCCATGGTGCACGGCATGGTCGCGCAGTCGGGCGGGCAGCTGGTGCTGCACAGCCGCCCGGGCGCGGGCACGGTGGCGGCGCTTTGGCTGCCGCGCGCCGAGCCGGGACAGCCCACGGCACCGGCGCACGAGGCGCCCGCCCCGCTCGCCGCGACGACGCACGGCGCCGGCGTGCTGCTGGTGGATGACGATCCGCTGGTGCTGGGCAGCACCGCGGCGATGCTGGAGGATCTCGGCCACCGCGTGCTGATCGCGGGATCCGGCGAGCAGGCGCTGGAGATGCTGCGGAGCGGTGCGGCGGCGGAGCTGGTGATCTCCGACTACGGCATGCCCGGCATGAACGGTCAGGAGGTCGCCGAGGCAGTGCGGCGGCTGCGCCCCGGCCTGCCGGTGCTGATCGCCACCGGCTATGGCGAACTGCCGGCGATCGCCGAATCGGGGCTGATGCGGCTGTCCAAGCCTTTCAGCCCGGACGCCCTGGCGCAGGCGGTCGCGCAGCACCTGCGACCCGCGCCAGCGGCAGGGTGACCGCGCCGGACGCCCGCTATCCGGAACACTTGCGGAATTGTGCGCGACGATCGAGGCGGCGTCCCGCAATGCGCCACGCCGCCGTACCCCTCGCGCTCCTGCTCGCCGCCTGCGCCGGTAGGGATGGCGGCCCCGGCGGCGCCGCTACCCGACGACCCTGTAGCCCTCCTCCGCCACCGCCGCCGCCACGGCGTCACGCGGCAGGCGCGTCTCGGCCTCCACCCGGCCGGCGGCGAGGTCGACCCGCACCGCCGCGCCCGGGTCCTTCGACCGGATCGCCGAGGTCACCGCGCGCACGCAGTGCTCGCAGCTCATCCCCTCCACCGTCAGTGCGATCTTCGTCATGCGTGCGTCCTTCCAGCTCGTCGAGAATTGGGCAGTCCGGCCGTTCGTCGCCGTGGCAATGCGCGGCAAGGTGGCGCAGCGAGGCGGCGATGGCGTCGAGCGAGCGCGCCTTCGCCTCCAGCGCCGCCACGTGATCGAGGGCGATGCGCCGCACCTCCGCGCTGGCCCGTCCGCCATCGCGCCAGAGGGCGAGCAGCCGGCGCGCCTCCTCCAGCGGAAAGGCAAGGTCGCGAGCATGGCGGATGAAGCGCAGCACGGCGATGTCGGGCTCGGCGTAGACGCGGTAGCCATTCGCCTCGCGCCGCGCCGTGATCAGCCCGATCGCCTCGTAGTGGCGGATCATCTTCTCGGAGATGCCCGAACGCCGGGCCGCCTCACCGATGGTCATGCGGCCTCCATCGCGCCAGCAGCAGCGCATTCGCCAGCACCGAGACCGAGGACAGCGCCATCGCCGCCCCGGCCAGCACGGGCGAGAGGAAGCCGAACGCCGCCAGCGGCACGCCGAGCAGGTTGTACGCGAAGGCCCAGGCCAGGTTCTGCCGGATCTTGCGCAGCGTGCGCCGCATCACCTCGAGCGCCGCGGGCACCAGGGCCGGATCGCCGCGCAGCAGCGTGACACCCGCCGCCTGCATTGCGACGTCCGTGCCGGTGCCCATGGCGATGCCGACATCGGCGGCGGCGAGCGCGGGCGCGTCGTTGACGCCGTCGCCCACCATGGCCACGCGGGCGCCCTCCGCCTGCCAGGCGGCAACGCGCTCCGCCTTGCCCGCGGGCAGCACCTCGGCCGCCACGTCGTCGAGGCCGAGCCGCGCCGCGACGGCGCCGGCCGCGGCCGCGCTGTCGCCGCTGATCATGGCGGCGCGGACGCCGAGGCGGCGCAGCCCGGCGATGGCGGCGGCCGCGCCCGGCTTCTCCGCATCCTCGAAGGCGAGCAGGGCCAGCACGCGCGGCGCCGGCGCGGTTTCCACCAGCCAGGCCGGGGTGCGGCCGAGCGCCGCCTCCGCCTCGGCCCGCGCGGCCAGCGCGCCCGGCGGCGCTCCGGAGTCCTGCAGCGCGCGCGGGCTGCCCAGCAGCAGCGTCCGGCTCCCGACCATGCCGCTGACGCCGCGGACCGGCAGCGCGCGGAACGCCTCGACCGCCGGCAGCGGGGCATCGCCGAACCGCGCCAGCACGGCGCGCGCCAGGGGGTGCTCGCTGCCGGCCTGCAGCGCGGCCGCCAGTGCCAGCCCCTCGGCCTCCGTCACGCCCTCGGCCACATGCAGCGCGGCGAGGCGCGGCCGGCCCTCGGTGAGGGTGCCGGTCTTGTCGAAGGCGACCAGCGTCACGCCGTGGGCGCGCTCGATGGCCTCGGCGTCACGCAGCAGGATGCCGGCGCGCGCGGCGGCACCCGTGCCGGCCATGATGGCGGCGGGCGTCGCCAACCCCAGCGCGCAGGGGCAGGCGATGACCAGCACCGCGACGGCGTGCAGCAGGGCCGCCTCGGCTCCCGCCCCCGCGAGCAGCCAGCCTACCAGCGTGACGGCCGCGATCGCCACCACCACCGGCACGAAGACCGCGCTGACGCGATCGACCAATTTCTGCACCGGCGCGCGGCTGGCCTGCGCCGCGGCGACCAGCGCGGCGACGCGGGCCAGCACCGTCTCGGCCCCCACCGCCCGCACCTCGATCACCAGCCGCCCGTCGAGGGCGATGCTGCCGGTCACGACGGCAGCGCCGGGCTCCCGCTCGATGGCGCGGCTCTCGCCGGTGAGCCCGCTTTCGTCCACGCCGGCGCGGCCTTCCAGCACCACGCCATCGGCCGGTATGCGCTCGCCGGGACGCACCACCACGCGGTCGCCGACGCGCAGCGCGGCGGTGCCGACCTCCTGCTCCGTGCCGTCGGGGCCGAGCCGGCGCGCTGTGCGCGGGCGCAGCTCCAGCAGGGCGCGGATCGCGGCGCCGGTCGCCCGCTTCGCCCGTGCCTCCAAATAGCGGCCAAGCAGGATGAAGAGGATGATGACGGCACTGGCCTCGAAATACAGGTGATGCCCGGCATGCGCCGCACCGTGGCGCAGCAGCATCCAGGTGGAGAGCCCCCAGGCCGCGCTGGTGCCGAGCGCCACCAGCACGTCCATGTTGCCGCTGCCGGCCCGCAGCGCCGCCCAGCCGGCGCGGTAGAAGCGCGCCCCCAGCCAGAACTGCACCGGCGTCGCCAGCGCGAATTGCACCCAGGGCGCGGGCATCCAGTCCTGCCCGAGCGCCATGCCCAGCATGCCGGCCAGGAAGGGTGCGGTGAGCAGCCCGGCGATCGCGAGGTCCCGGCGCTCGCGCCGCAACGCGGCGGCCTGGTGCTCGGCCTCGGTATCCGCGGTGTCCCCTTCGCCGGTGACGCTGTAGCCGGCAGCGGCGACCGCCGCGGCCAGCGCCGATGGCTCCGTGCCGGCCAGGGCGCGCACCGCGGCGCGTTCCGTGGCGAGATTCACGCCTGCCTCCAGCACGCCCGGCACGCGACGCAGCGCGCGCTCGACACGGCCGGCGCAGGTGGCGCAGGTCATGCCGCCGATGCCGAGTTCGACGCGCCGTTCCGGCACCGCATAGCCGGCGGCCGTCACCGCCGCAGCCAATGCGTCCGCAGCGGCGGTGCCGGCCACCTCGACGCTCTCGGTCGCCAGGTTCACCCGCGCCGCCATCACGCCGGGCACCTGGGCAAGCGCCCGCTCGACCCGGCCGGCGCAGGAGGCGCAGGTCATGCCCTCGATTGGCAGCGAGAGGGGAGCGGCGAGAGACGCGGCATCGGGCATGGGTGGTCCTTTCGCCGCATAGGTGGTGCCTCCCATGATGGGAAGGTCAAGCCCATGTCCGTGCGCGCGGCCAAGGCAGCGCGATTGACACGCCAGCGCGACCTTCCGACATGGCTCGCATGCCACATCGCCGGTCTGCCCGTCCCGCCCTGCTCCTGCTTGCCCTGCTGCTGGGGGCCTCGCCGGCCGCAGCGCAGGATGCCGCGCAGGGCTTCCGCGTGGTGAACCGCACCGGCGTCGACGCCGCGGCCCTCAACGCAGTGCGGACGCCGCGCGGCGCGCAGGACGACTGGGGCGGCAACCTGCTGCGCCCGGACCGTCCCCTCACGCCAGGCGGCGGCTTCCGGGTGCAGCCGAATGCCGATGCCGGCTGCCGCTTCGACCTTCGCCTGGTGCTGGCGGATGGCCGCGAATCGGTGCTGCGCGACCAGGACATCTGCGCCAGGCGGGATGTCGAGATGGCCACGGCCGCCACGCCCGCCCCGTCCCGCCCCGCCACGGTGGTCACGCCGCCGCCAGTACCCGACGTGGCGCAGCAGCGGCCCAACCCGCAGGCGCGCGGCGTCTCGGTCGGCACCGGCTTCCTGGTGGCGCCGGACCGCGTGCTGACCAACCAGCACGTGGTGGATGGCTGCAACCGCATCGTGCTGCGCGCGCCGGACGGGCGCTGGCTGGGCGCGGTGCCGCCGGCGCGGGTGGATGCGCGGCTCGACCTGGCGTTGCTGTCGGTGCCGGGGCTGCCCGGGCCAGTGCTGCCGTTCCGCGGCGGCCCGGCCGTGCGCCGCGGCGAGGGCGTGGTGGCCTACGGCTTCCCCCTGGCGGGGCTGCTCTCCTCCGATCCGAAGCTGACGCGGGGCGAGGTGAACGGGCTGGCCGGCATCGGCGACAACCCGGCGCACTACCAGATCAGCGCCGAGGTGCAGCCCGGCAATTCCGGCGGCCCGCTGCTCGACATGCAGGGCCATGTGCTGGGCGTGGTGGTCTCCAAGCTGAACGCGCAGCGCGTGGCGCAGCGCACCGGCGACATCGCGCAGAACGTGAACTTCGCGGTGAAGGTGGAGGCGGCGATCCCCTTCCTGCGGCGTGCCGGGCTCGAGCCGCGCCTCGCCCCCAGCACGGGGCCGGAGCGCGGCGCCGCGGATGTGGGCGAGATCGCGCACCGCAGCACGCTGTTCATCCGCTGCGAGAAGTAGCGCTGCGGGAAATGGGCCGGGCGACGGTTGCCCTACTGCCGAACCGGCGCGGCAAGCGGCGCCGGCGTGCGGTTCTGCAGCAGCACCGAGACGCCGCTGGCGACGATGCGCTCGGCCGCCGCCGCCAACGCCTTGCGGTCGGGCAGCGCGTCCGGCGGAAAGGGCTCGTGCAGCACCAGCGTCGCCCGTGCGCCGCTGCGCCGGGCCAGGCGCCAGAAATGCGTGCCGATGTCCATGTCGCCGTACCAGGCGAAGATCGGCCGGTCGCGCCGGCAGGCCGGCAGCCCGCCCAGCCGGTCATAGACCAGGCTGACGGGCTGGATCATGCGCGCCGCCCCGGCGGTGGCCAGGAAGGCGGAGCGGAAGGGCAGCACCCGCGTGCCGTCGTTGCTGGTGCCCTCGGGGAACAGGATCAGGCTGTCGCCGGCGCCGAGCCGCGCGCGCATCTCGTCGGCCTCGCGGCCGGTACCGCCACGGGTGCGGCTGACGAAGAGCGTGCGGCCGAGCCGTGCCACGGTACCGATCAGCGGCCAGCGCCCGACCTCGGCCTTGGCGACGAAGCAGGCCTCCAGCGCCGCGCCCAGCACGAGCACATCGAGCCACGAGGAATGGTTCGAGAGGAACAGCACCGGCCGCTCCCGCGCGGCCGTCCCGACCACCCGCAGATCGAGGCCGATCACCCGGCAGAGCCCGCGCCAGTAGACCCGCGGGAAGCGCGCCTTCGCCGACCCGGGCAGCGCGACCAGCACCGCCTGCACCGGCACCGCCAGCAGCGTCCAGAGCAGCGCCATCACCAGCCGGCGGATGGCGCGGATGCGCCCGCCCAGCGGGCGTTCCTGGAAGATGTCGCCGAAGGCGCCGCCCGGCAGGGCGGGGCGGAAGCGCAGCGGCTTGCCCCGGCGCAGGCGGCGCGGGCGGGGCGACTCGGCGGAGGCGGTGCGGGCAAGGGCGGGGCTCATTGGGGAAGCGCCATAGCCCGTGCGTTGCGACACGTGGATGAACACTCCGGGACGCGGGCGTGACATCGGCGCGACGCCTTCCGGACCGGCGCCCTCGCTCATGCCCCGGCTCGTCTCCCTGGAATCCCGAGCGCGCGCAGCACGATGCCCTCGGTCAGGACCTCCGGCAGCACGGCCGGCGCGCCGCCGCCGGCGGGATAGAGCAGATAGAGCGGCACGCCCTCCCGCCCATGCGCCCGCAGCAGCGCGCCGATGGCGGCATCGCCGCCTGTCCAGTCGCCCTTCATGTAGGCCACGTCGCGCGCGGCGAAGGCCGCCTGCACGGCGTCGGCGCGCAACACCAGGCGCTCATTGACCTGGCAGGTGATGCACCAGGCGGCGGTAAGGTTGACGAAGACCGGCCGCCCTTCCGCCTGCAGCGCCGCAACCCGCGCGTCGGACCATGGCTCGGCAGCGTCGGCCTCGGCACGGAGGGGGGGCGGCGGCGCGGCGGCGAGGCCCGGCAGCAGGGCCAGGGCGCCGATCGCCGCCACCAGCGCCGTCGCCCGGCCGATCCCCCGCCCACGCGCCCCGGCACTACGCTGCGCCGCACCCAGCGCCCAGGCGGCGAAGCCGATCAGCACCGCACCGCCCAGCACGAAGCCGAGCCCCTCCGGCCCCGCCTGCTGCGCCAGCACCCAGGCCAGCCAGGCGGCGGCGCCATACATCGGGAAGGCCAGGCCCTGCCGCAGCCGCTCCATCCACGGCCCGGGCCGCGGCAGGGCGCGCGCCAGCCCCGGCGCGATCCCGAGCAGCGCATAGGGCGCGGCCAGACCGAGGCCGAGCGCACCGAACACGGACAGGGTGGCGGCCGGCGGCATGGCCAGCGCCGCGCCCACCGCCGCCGCCATGAAGGGCGCCGTGCAGGGCGTCGCCACCAGCACCGCCAGCGCCCCGGTGGCGAAGCTGCCGGCATGGCCGCCGCGCGCCGCCAGCGCCTCGCCCGCCCCAACCACGCCGCCGATGCCGAAGACGCCCGAGAGGTTCAGCCCCACCGCCAGCATGAGCCAGGCCATGGCGGCGACGAAGGCGGGCGCGGTGAACTGGAAGCCCCAGCCCGCCACCATCCCCGCGGCACGCAGCCCGACCAGCGCGGCGCCGAGCGCGAGGAAGGTCAGCACCACGCCCGCCGTGTAGCTGGCGGCATGCGCCCGCACCTCGGCGCGCGCCGCGCCGGAGAGCCGCGCCAGCGCCATTGCCTTCATTGCCAGGATGGGGAAGACGCAGGGCATCAGGTTCAGGATCAGCCCACCGACCAGGCCCCAGAGCAGCGCCTGCCATAGCGGCAGCACGGTGCCGGGCAGGGCACCGACCGGCGCCGCGACGGTGTAGGCCGCGCGCACGCCGGCGGCGTCGGTGATCACCACCACGCCGTCGAGCAGCCCCGGCAGCGCGCCGGCGGCGCCCGCCGGCCGGGCGAGCGCCAGGGTCAGCACCCCGTCGCCGAGGGTCAGCGCCTGCGGCGCGGCATTGTCCAGCAGCGGCGCATCCGGGAAGAAGACGGCGTCGCGCACCGTGGCGCGGGACAGGTCCGGGCCGGCCAGGGTCAGGCTGCCCTGCCGCCCGGCGAAGCCCGCCGTGGCAGGCCAGGGCGACGGTCGGGGCAGCGCCGCCTCCGCCTGCGCGAACAGCGGCGCGAGGCCGGCATCGAACCGCCCTGGCGGCGGCGCCACCGGGATATCGAGGGTGAACCGCCCCTCCTCCGGGATGCAGACCTGTTCGCAGACCAGCCAATTGGCCTCGGCCGCGAGGCGGAAATTCCCGCCGGGCTCGGCCGTGGCCGGCACGGTCACCGGCAGCGCCAGCAGCACCTCGCCCGTGTAGCCGAAATTCACCAGCGGTCCGAAGGGTATGCGCTCCGGCGCCGGCCAGGCGATCGGGCCGGCCGTCGCCCCCTCCGGCAGGGTCAGCGCGATCTCCGGCGGCGCGCCCGCGTCGCCGGGATTGCGCCAGTAGGTATGCCAGCCCGGTGCCAGGCGCAGCCGCAGCCCGACCCAAAGGGTCTCGCCCGGCGCCACGCTCGCCTGGTCGGCGACGAGGGTCGCGGTCGCCCGCGGCGAGCGCACGGCGGCACTCTCCCCCGCGCCGGCAGGCAGGGCGGGCAGCAGGGCGGCAAGCACGGTCAGCAGGGCCAGCAGGCGGCGGCGCATACCGGAGAGATAGCGCCGCCCGGCCCCGATCAACAGCGCCCCGTCGCCGCGGTCAGGCGAACAGGAAGTCCGCCGCCTCCAGGATGCCCGTGGCCTGCACCCGGATCTCGGTGCCCGGCACGCCGTCGAACCGCACGCGCGCGTTGCCGTTCGCCGCCACCGTGATGGCCAGGTCCTCGAACCCGTCCACCCCGAGCGCCGCGAAGGCCGTGACATCGAGCAGATCCTCGCCCTGCACGAAGCGCTTCACCCGGTCGATGCCGCCGCCCGGCGCACCGGTTGCGCCGGCCCACTCGAGCACGTCGAGCTGCGGGTGCGGGTGCACGACGGCGGCGAGCGTCCGCTCACCGCGGGCGGCACGCTCGCCCATGAAC
>ERZ1066123.1395-NODE-1395-length-14462-cov-7.917401_pt1 | contig 14462 bp, 11 predicted proteins | sample MGYA00382770_ERZ1066123 | MGnify/ENA primary metagenome ERZ1066123 (study PRJEB33369, sample SAMEA5778353) | biofilm metagenome | biome: Industrial cooling water; feature: Water cooling tower basin; material: Biofilm | place: United Arab Emirates | collected...
ACCGACGCGCTTGATCAGGCCACCCAAGCGGCCGTCCACGCCCGAAACCAACAGCGCAGGCCCCATTCGTTGGCCAAGCGGCGAATCTCTGCCTAGTCCCCACAGGACCACAGGGCCAGAAGCGCCCTGCCGGTTACCGCATCCATATCGGCCGGGAGGGCAAGGCACTGGTGATTGTACACTCAGCGGCGGCACCAAGGCACGGCAGCAGGTCGATATCGCCGAGGCGTGGGCGTGCCGGGCCGCTTGTCGTCGGCGCAAGGCAGCAGGAGACACTTGAGGCCATGGCCCTCACCCGGGACCTCTCGGCGACTACGAAGGCGCGCGCAGAACGCGACCCGCGTTTGCGTTGCGCCCTATTCCGTGAAGCCGCGCAGGCGCTCCTGGATGGCGACCTCGCCGTCTGCAAGGGACTGCCGCACGACCTGGTGAACGCGATGATCGGCTTCGCCGGTGCGGCGCAGGCAACCGGGCTTCCAGCGAAGTCGCTGATGCGCATGCTAGGCCCGGCCGGCAATCCGCGGGCCGAGAACCTCACTGCCCTGCTCGCCGCACTAAGCATGGGCGTCGAGGTGCGGGTCGCCCCCGCCTCGCGTGCCGCCGCCCGAAGGACAATCACCCCATGACCTACGACTTCGACCTTTTCGTCATCGGCGGCGGCTCGGCCGGCGTGCGCTGCGCACGCATCGCCGGCACCCATGGCGCGCGCGTCGGCGTCGCGGAGGAGCGCTTCTGGGGCGGCACCTGCGTGAACGTCGGCTGCGTGCCGAAGAAGATCATGGTCAATGCCGCCGAATACGCCATGTGGGCCGAGGACGCGCCGCGCTTCGGCTGGGACCTCGCGCCGCCTGCCGGCTTCGACCTGGCGAAGCTCGCCGAGGTGCGGGACGCGGAGGTGGCGCGGCTGAACGGCATCTATGGCAGGCTGCTCACCGGGGCCGGCTGCACCGTCTTCGATGCGCGCGCCACCTTCCTCGATGCGCATGCCCTGAGCGTCGGCGGCAAGCGGGTGACGGCGGAGCGGATCGTGATCGCCACCGGCGGCCGTGCCGTGCGGCCGGAGCTTCCGGGCGCCGAGCTCGGCATGCTCTCGGACGACGTCTTCCTGATGCAATCCGTGCCGAAGCGCCTGGTCGTGGTCGGCGCCGGCTACATCGCGCTGGAATTCGCCTGCATCTTCCGCGCCTTCGGAGCGGAGGTCGATGTCGTCTATCGCGCCGACCTGCCGCTGCGCGGCTTCGACCAGGACATCCGCGAGGCGTTGAAGGAGGCGCTGGAGGCCCAGGGCATCCGCCTGCACAGCGGCCACAACCCGGCGCGCCTCGATCGCCAGGGCAGCCACCTGCGGCTCAGCCTGCTCGGCGGCGAGGGCGTCGAGGGCGATGCCGTGCTGTTCGCCCTGGGGCGCGAGCCCAATACCCACGGCCTCGGCCTGGAACGGGCCGGCGTGGAGTGCACCGCCGCCGGCGCCATCGAGGTCGACGAGGACCACCGCACCACCGCGCCGCACATCTTCGCCATCGGCGACGTGACGGACCGGCTGAACCTCACGCCCATGGCGACCGCGGTCGGCCACGCCCTGGCCGATACGCTGTTCGGCAACAACCCCCGCCGCGCCAGCTACCTGAACGTGCCGACCGCCGTCTTCACCTCGCCGCCGATCGGCACCGTGGGCATGACGGAGGCCGATGCGGCGGCGGTCTGCCCGGTCGATGTCTACGTTACCCGCTTCACGCCGATGCGCCACACCATCAGCGGCCGGCCCGGGCGGAAGACGCTGATGAAGCTCGTCGTCTGCCAGCGGACGCGCAAGGTTCTCGGCGCCCACATGCTGGGCGAGGACGCCGGCGAGATCATGCAGGGCATCGGCATCGCCGTCGCCGCCGGCCTCACCAAGGAGGACTTCGATCGCACCATCGGCATCCACCCGACCGCGGCGGAGGAGTTCGTCACGCTGCGCACCCGCACGCGCGAGGCCGGGCCGCCTCTCCAGGCGAAGGCGGCAGAGTGAACGCCTCGTCTCGCCTGGCCGTCGCCTTTTCCTGCATCGGCCATTTCCAGCACCACGTCCTGACCGGGCTCTTCCTCACGCTGGTCGTCATGCTGGAGCGTGCCTGGGAGCGCCCCTATGACGAGCTGATCGGCCTCTGGACGATCGGCGCGCTGCTGGTGGGCGCGGGGGCGCCGCTGGCCGGCTGGCTGGCGGACCGCTTCGGCCATGCGCGCATGATGGCGGTGTTCTTCCTGGGCGCCGGCGCGGCCACCATCGCCGCCGGCCTCACCGCGGGCCCGGCACCGATGACGGTGGCGCTGGCCGGGCTCGGGTTGTTCGGCGCGATCTATCACCCCGTGGGCCTGGCCTGGGTGACGCAGGCGGCGCCGCCCGGCGCGCGCGGGCGGGTGTGCCTGACGCCCCCTATTCCATCGCGCCGCACAGGCGCCGCCCGGCGCGCGCGGGCGGGTGATGGGCGTGGTCGGCATCGCCGGCTCGCTCGGCGTGGCCGCAGCGGCGCTGGTGGCGGGCGGGCTGGCGGCGCTGTTCGGCTGGCGCACCGCGTTGATCCTGCCTGGCGCGCTGACCTTCGGCCCGGGCCTGGTGCTGGCGGCGCTGACCGCGCGCGGCGCCTTCGCCGGCGTCGGACGTGTCGCGCAGGCGGATGGCGGCACCGCCGCCCCGGCCGAGGACCCGGCGCCGGAGCGCACGCCGCGCGTCGTGCTCGCGGTGCTGTTCGTGACGCTCGCCTGCGGCTCCATCCTGTTCAACGCCTTCGCCACCGCCATGCCGAAATGGCTCAGCGAGGCGCTGGAGACGACGGACATGGCGACGATCGGCGCGCTGGTCGGCTTCGTCTTCCTGTTCGGCAGCGTCGCCCACCTGATCGGCGGCTGGCTGGCGGACCGCGTGGCACTGAAGCCGCTCTATGTCGCCAGCTTCGCGATGAAGCTGCCGCTGCTGCTGGTGGCGGGGCTGGTCGGCGGATGGCCGGCGGTGGCGGTGGCGGCGCTGTTCACGCTGATGATGGACATCGGCGTGCCGGCCGAGAACCTGCTGCTGGCGCGCTACTCCTCCGGCCGGCGGCGCGGACTCGCCTTCGGCATCAAGTACGCCATGGGCTTCGTCGCGGCGCCGCTCGGCGTCGGCATGGTCGCTGCGCTGTATGGTGTCGGTGACCGCGGCTTCCTGGCGATGTTCCTGGCCCTGGCCGGGCTGACCCTGGCAATGCTCCTGGCTGCGCTGGCGCTGCCTGGGGCTGAGCGCGAAGCGCCGGCAAATGCGCGCCCGCTGCCGGCGGAATAGCCGCCCCGCTCCCGGGGACATCGCTTGAAGGCCGGAATGCCGCTCCGGCGACGAGAGGGTGGAGACGGCCGTCGTTCCGGGCCGCGGCCGTCCTGCGGACCTACGGTCCGCCCCTGCTGGCGGCGCTGCGGATGAGGTCCCTGGCATGCGCTTGGCGGTGACCGGCGTTCCGGCCAGGTACAGCAGGCAAGGCCTCCCATGCATCAGGCCTCGAGCCGGGCCGAAGCGGCGGGGGCGTCCAGGCGATTGCCCTGAGGAACAACGCAAGCAGTTGCGGGCCGGCTGCGACCTACCCTATGGTCGGGCAAGCGGGACGCATCGATCCCGAGGGGAGCGCGAGCGTGGCGTTGCACGGCGTCCGCGATCGTCGGGCATAAGGGGGCAACGCCTTGGCGGCTGAGCCCATCCTGGCCGCCGCGCATGTCAGCCTGCGATTTGGCGGCGTGCGCGCGCTCACCGATGTCTCCTTCCACGTGAACCCCGGCGAGGTCTTTTCCATCATCGGCCCGAACGGCGCCGGCAAGACATCCATGGTGAACTGCATCTCCGGCCGCTATCGCCCGACCGAGGGGCGCGTCCTGTTCGACGGGCGGGACATCACCCATTTCCGGCCCAGCCGGCGTGCCGGCCTCGGCATCGGCCGCACCTTCCAGAACCTGGCGCTGTTCGGCCACATGACGGTGCTCGACAACATCATGGTCGGCCGGCACCACCTGTTGCGGCACGGCTTCGCGACGGGCATGCTCTACTGGCTTGGTGGCGCGCAGCGTGAGGAGCTCGCGCACCGCCGCGAGGTCGAGGAGATCATCGACTTCCTCGAGATTCAGCACGTGCGCAAGGCCGTCGCCGGCACGCTGCCCTACGGGCTGCGCAAGCGGGTGGAACTGGCACGCGCGATCGCGCTGAAGCCGAAGCTGATCCTGCTGGACGAACCCATGGCGGGCATGAACCTCGAGGAGAAGGAGGACATGGCCCGCTACATCCTCGACCTGAACGAGGAATGGGGCATGACCGTGCTGATGATCGAGCACGACATGGGCGTGGTGATGGACATCTCGCACCGCGTCATGGTGCTGGATTTCGGCAGGAAGATCGCCGAGGGCACGCCGGAGCACGTCATGGCCGACGAACATGTGCGGCGCGCCTACCTCGGCGAGGCGGACGAGGCAGTGGCCGAGGATGCCGCGGAGGCCGCGGCGCCGTGACCGACGACACCCTGCCGAAGCTGCTCGCCCGCAACGCGCGCGCCCACGGCGCCGAGGTCGCGCTGCGCGAGAAGGCGTTCGGCATCTGGCGCAGCATCACCTGGACCGAGTACGAGGCACGGACGCGCGCCATGGCGCTCGGCCTGCTCGCGCTCGGCCTTGGCGCCGGCGATGTGGTGGGGCTGATCGGCGACAACCGCCCGGACTGGGTGATGGGCGAGATCGCCGCGCATGCGATCGGCGCGCGCAGCCTGGGCGTCTATCGCGACGCGCTGGACGACGAGGTGGCCTACCTGCTGGAATTCGCCGGCGCCAGCGCGGTGATCGCCGAGGATGAGGAGCAGGTGGACAAGCTGCTCAACGTGAGTGACCGGCTGCCGAAGCTGCGGCATATCGTCTATTCCTACCCGCGCGGCATGCGCAAGCACGAGGACGCGCGGCTGCTGCCGGTGAGCGAGCTGGTGCGGGCCGGCGATGCGGCGCATGCGGCCGATCCGTCGGCCTGGGCGCAGCTGGTCGCCGGCACGCGCGGCGAGGATGTCGCGGTGCTCTGCACCACGTCGGGCACCACGGCGCGGCCGAAGCTGGCCATGCTGACCGGCGGCGCACTGGTGCGGCACTGCAAAAGCTACCTGCGGGCCGACCCCAAGAGTCCGCAGGATGAATACGTCTCCGTCCTGCCGCTGCCCTGGATCATGGAGCAGATCTACGTTCTCGGCTGGGGCCTGATCGCGCGGATGAAGGTCAATTTCGTCGAGGAGCCGGAGACGATGATGGCCGACCTGCGGGAGATCGGCCCGAGCTTCGTGCTGTTCGCGCCGCGCGTCTGGGAATCGCTCGCCGCCGACGTGCGGGCGCGCGTGATGGACGCCAGCCCGCTGAAGCGGCGGCTGTTCGATCTCGGCATGAAGCTTGGCCTGGCGGCACTCGACCGCGGTGGTCGCTCGGCCCTGGCGGATCAGATCCTGTTCCGCGCCCTGCGCGATCGGCTGGGCTTCAGTCGGCTGCGCTCGGCCGCCACTGGCGGCGCCGCGCTCGGGCCCGATACCTTCCGCTTCTTCATGGCCATGGGCGTGCCGCTGCGCCAGCTCTATGGGCAGACCGAGCTGCTCGGCGCCTACACGGTACACAAGGAAGGCGACGTGGATTTCGACACGGTGGGCGTGCCCTTCGACGCCGGCATCGAGATCCGCATCGACGCGCCGGACCAGAACGGCGTGGGCGAGATCGTCACCCGCCACCCGAACATGTTCTCCGGCTACCTGGGTGCCCTGGAGAACCCGGACCTGCGCGACGGCTGGCTGCACACCGGCGACGCCGGATATTTCGACAAGGCGGGGCACCTGGTGGTGATCGACCGCATCAAGGACATCGCCACCACCAGCGCCGGCGACCGCTTCAGTCCGCAATTCATCGAGAACAAGCTGAAATTCAGCCCCTACGTGGCGGAGGCCGTGGTGCTGGGCGATGGGCGGCCGCACCTGGCAGCGATCCTGTGCATCCGCTTCCCGATCGTCGCGAAATGGGCGGAGCGCCGGCGCATCGCCTTCACCACCTACAGCGACCTCGCGGCGAAGCAGCCGGTGCTGGATCTGCTGCGCGCCGAGGTGGAGGCGGTGAACGCCACCTTGCCCGCGGCGCAGCGCATCCGCGACATGGTGCTGCTCTACAAGGAGCTGGACGCGGACGACGAGGAGCTGACGCGCACCCGCAAGGTGCGCCGCGGCGTGATCAACACGAAGTACGGCGGCATCATCGCGGCGATCTACCGTGGCGACCGGGCGATCCCGGTGGACACCACCATCGCCTTCCAGGACGGCACGACGCAGCGCATCCGCACCATGCTGCGGGTGATCTCCATGCGGGACGGCACCGCGCCGGCCCTGGCGCAGGCGGCGGAGTAGCACGATGGAATGGGCCCTGCTGTTCCAGCTGACGGTCAACGGCTTGATCGTCGGCGCGCTCTACGGCGTGGTCGCGATGAGCTTCGTGCTGATCTACAAGGCGTCGCAGGTGGTGAACTTCGCACAGGGCGAATTCCTGCTCGTCGGCGCCTGGGTGTGCTGGTGGATGCTGACCGAATGGCAGCTGCCGTTCTGGGCCGGGTTCCTCGTGACGCTCGCCTTCATGACGCTGTTCGGCATCGTCCTGCAGGTGGTGGTGCTGCGCCCGCTGATCGGCGAGCCGGTGATCAGCGTGATCATGGCGACGATCGGCCTCGGCATCTTCTTCCAGGCGCTGATGAAGTGGATGTTCGGCGTCTTCGCCAAGCCCTTCCCGCCGATCTTCACGACCGAGCGCGTCAGCGTCCTCGGGCTGGAGGTGCAGACCGTCTACCTCCTCTCCCTCGGCATCAGCCTCGTCATCATGCTCGGCTTCGCCTGGTTCTTCACCGCGTCGAAGCACGGCCTGGCGATGCGCGCCACCGCCTTCGACCAGCAGGTGGCGCAATCCCTCGGCGTCTCCGTCCCGCGCGTCTTCGCCATGTCCTGGGCGATCTCCGCGGTGGTCTCCGCGGTCGCCGGCGTGGTGGTGGGAGTGGTGAACGGCGTCTCCTCGGCGCTGTCCTTCTACGGCATCAAGGTCTTCCCCGCGGTGATCCTGGGCGGGCTGGATTCCGTCGTCGGTGCCGTGCTCGGCGGGCTGATCGTCGGACTGCTGGAGAACTGGGCGCAGTGGCTCGATGCGGGGTGGCTGAACTGGGGCAACATGTACGCGATCGCGCCGTTCTACGCACTGGTCCTGATCCTGCTGATCAAGCCCTACGGCCTGTTCGGCACCAAGAACATCGAGCGGATCTGAGCCGATGGTGGCGATGACCCCGGCCGGCGACTTCCGCGCGAGCTACCAGGCGGACACCACCATCTTTCCCACGCGCAACAGCCGCATCGCCGTATGGATCGGGCTGGCGCTGCTGTGTGCCGCGCCGCTGGTGCTGGGCCGCTACGAACTCGGCCTGCTGGTGAACATCGGTATCATGGGCATCGCGGCGCTCGGGCTGAACATCCTGGTCGGATTCACCGGCCAGATCAGCATCGGCCACGCGGCCTTCTTCGGCTTCGGCGCCTTCGCCAGCGCCTGGCTGCACGACGTGGCGCATATCCCCGTCGCACTCTGCATCCCGCTGGCCGGCGTGATGACGGCGGCCGTCGGCCTGGTCTTCGGTGCACCGGCCGCCCGGCTGAAGGGCCTCTACTTGGCGATCGCGACCCTCGCCGCGCAGTTCATCCTGGAGGATTTCTTCGCCCGCGCGCAGTGGTTCACCGGCGGCGTCGCAGGCCGCATCACCGAGCCCTTCGAGATTCTCGGCTGGCGCGCCGACCGGGAGGAGAGCTTCTTCTACGTGGTCCTCGCCTGGGTCGTGATCATGTTCGTGGGCGCGGCGAACCTGATGCGCACGCGCGATGGGCGGGCGCTGGTCGCGGTGCGGGACCACTACCTAAGCGCCGAGATCATGGGCATCAACCTGGCCTACTACCGGACGCTGAGCTTCGGCATCGCCAGCTTCTACGCCGGCGTAGCCGGCGCGCTCTACGCGCACTACCTGCTGTTCGTGAGCGTCGAGGCGTTCAACATCCTGCTCTCCATCCAGTTCCTGGGCATGGTCATCATCGGCGGCCTGGGCAGCGTCAGCGGGTCGCTGATGGGCGCCGCCTTCATGGTGCTGCTGCCGGAGGTCGTGCAGGCCGGTGCGGACGCCCTGGCCGGCGGCGCGATCGACCGCGCGCTGCGCCTCGGCGCCTCGATCTCCTTCCTGCGCGAGATGGCGATCGGCGCCGTCATCATCCTGTTCCTGATCTTCGAGCCGGACGGGCTGGCGCGGCGATGGCGGTTGATCAAGGCGTACTGGAAGCTCTACCCCTATTCGCACTGAACCAAGGCGGGAGGACAGGAAGACGATGCGCAAGACGATACTCGGGCTGGCCGCGGCGGCGTCGCTCGCGGCATCGGCCGCAACGGCGCAGCCGATCCCGGTCGGGCACCTGATGGACCTTTCGGGCGCCACCAGCGATGTCGGCACGCCCTTCGCCCAGGGGGTGAACGACACCTACGCCTGGGTGAACCGCACCCGCAACGGCATCGGTGGCCGGCAGGTGAACGTGCTCGCCTTCGACTACGGCTACCAGGCGCCGCGCGCCGTCAGCCAGTACCAGGCCTGGAGCCGCGATCGCGTGGTGGCGATCAATGGCTGGGGCACCGCGGACACCGAGGCGCTGGTGCGCTTCGTCACGCGCGACCGCATCCCCTATGTCTCGGCGTCCTACTCCGCGGCGCTGACCGATGCCGGCGGGCGCTCCGGACGGCAAGGCGTGGAGGCGGCGCCGTTCAACTTCTTCTACGGTCCCTCCTACTCGGACGCGCTGCGCGCCATGCTGCAATGGGCCGCCGAGGACTGGAAGGCGAGGGGCCGCCCGGGCCGGCCGAAATTCGTTCACATGGGCGCGAACCACCCCTACCCGAACTCGCCGAAGGCGGCGGGCGAGGCGCTGGCCGCCGAGCTCGGCTTCGACGTGCTGCCGGCCATCGTCTTCGCGCTGACGCCCGGCGACTACACGGCGCAGTGCCTGACCCTGCGCCAGCAGGGCGCCAACTACGCCTATCTCGGCAACACGGCCGGGTCCAACATCTCCGTCTTGCGCGCCTGCCAGACAGCAGGCGTCGACGTGCAGTTCCTCGGCAATGTCTGGGGCATGGACGAGAACGCGATGAAGGCCGCCGGCGCGGCGGCGAACGGCGTGGTCTTCCCGGTGCGCACCGCCGCGGTCTGGGGTGCGCAGGCGCCGGGCATGGCCAATGTGCAGGCGATCAGCCGCGTCTCCGACCCCGCCGGCACGGCGTACCGGCCGGTGCACTACCTGGCCGGCATCTGCTCCGCCATGCTCACTATCGAGGCCATGCAGAGCGCCGCGGCGAATGGCGGCCAGGTGACGGGCGAGCGCATCCGGGACGGCTTCTACGCGCGGCAGGACTGGGTGCCGGAGGGCTTCCAGGGCATCTGCGCGCCTTCCACCTTCACGCCGGCCGACCACCGCGGGCAGCTGACCGTCGCGCTCTACCGGGCGCGCGTCGGCGGCGACACCAGCCAGGGCAGCGTCGCAGAGCTGATGCAGGCCGGCACGATGGGGCTGGAGCCGGTCAAGACCATCACCCTGCCGCGTCGCCCGGACTGGCTGGGCTGGTGAGCGACTTCGCCGCGACGCAGCCGGACGCGGCGCCGGGGGCAGCCCCGGCGCCGGAGCCGCTTCTCGCCGTGAACAACATCGAGGTCGTCTACAACGACGTCATCCTGGTGCTGCGCGGCCTGTCCCTGGCGGTGCCGAAGGGACGGATCGTCGCGCTGCTGGGCGCGAACGGTGCGGGCAAGTCCACCACGCTGAAGGCCATCTCCGGCCTGCTGAAGACCGAGGACGGCGCGGTGACGCGCGGCGAGATCCGCTTCGCCGGCGAGCGCATCGATGGCACCGACCCGCACCTGATCGTGCGCCGCGGCATCTTCCAGGTGATGGAGGGGCGGCGCATCATCGCCGACATGACCTGCGTGGAGAACCTGCGCCTCGGCGCCTTCACCCGCGGCGACACCGCCGGTGTGAAACGCGACATCGAGATGGTCCACAACTACTTCCCCCGCCTGAAGGAGCGCGCCGGCCTGGCCGGATACCTCTCGGGCGGGGAGCAGCAGATGCTGGCGATCGGCCGCGCGCTGATGGCGCGGCCGCAGCTGATCCTGATGGACGAACCCTCCATGGGCCTCTCGCCGCTGCTGGTGAAGGAGGTCTTCGGCATCATCCGGCGGCTGAACCAGGATCTCGGCATCACCATCCTGCTGGTCGAACAGAATGCGCGCATGGCGCTCTCCGTCGCCAGCCATGGCTACGTGATGGAGCAGGGCAAGGTGGTGCTGGACGGCACCGCCGAATCGCTCGCGGGCAACGAGGACGTGAAGGAGTTCTACCTCGGCGGCCATGGCGCCGAGCGCCGGAGCTTCAGGAACCTGAAATCCTACAAGCGGCGGAAGCGCTGGCTATGACGGAGCACTACGACGCGCTGGAGACGCGCAGCACCGACGCGCGGATGGCGGCGATAGCCGCGGCCCTGCCGCGTGCCGTCGCGGCGGCGCAGCGCGGCGCGCCGCATTTCACCCGGCTGCTGGACGGAGTCGATGCCGGCGCGGTGACCGACGCCGCGGCACTGGCGCGGCTGCCGGTGACGCGCAAATCGGCGCTGATCGCGCAGCAGGCGGAAGATCCGCCGTTCGGCGGCCTGGCGCCGCTCATCCACATGGCGCGGGTCTTCGCCTCGCCCGGCCCGATCTATGAGGGCCAGGCAAATACGCCCGATCCCTGGCGCTTCGCCCGCGCGCTGTTCGCCTCCGGCCTGCGCGCCGGCGACCTGCTGCACAACTGCTTCGCCTACAGCTTCACGCCGGCGGGATTCATGCTGGATCTCGGGGCGCGCGCGCTGGGTTGCCCGGTCTTCCCGGGCGGCACCGGCCACACGGAGATGCAGGCGCGCGCCGCCGCCCATCTCCGGCCGCGCAGCTACAGCGGCACGCCGGATTTCCTGAAGGCCATCCTGGAGAAGGGCGACGAGCTCGGCCTCGATCTCGCCTCGTTGCGGGTCGGGCATGTGACGGGCGGCGCCTACCTGCCCTCGCTGCGCGACTGGTACGCGGCGCGCGGGCTGACCGTGCTGCAGAGCTACGGGACCGCCGATCTCGGCATGGTCGCCTACGAGAGCGAGGCGCGCGAGGGGCTGATCCTCGACGAGGGCGTCGTGGTGGAGATCCTGCGCCCCGGCACCGGCGACCCCGTCCCCGATGGCGAGGTGGGCGAGATCGTGGTGACCACGCTCGACGCGCAGCATCCGCTGATCCGCTTCGCCACCGGCGACCTCTCCGCCATCCTGCCGGGCGTCTCGCCCTGCGGCCGCACCAACCGGCGCATCCGCGGCTGGATGGGACGTGCCGACCAGGCGGCCAAGGTGCGGGGGATGTTCGTGCGGCCCGAGCAGGTGGCGGAGGTGCTGCGCGCCGTGCCGGGCGTGACCCGGGCGCGGCTGGTGGTGGCGCTGGAGGGCGAGCGCGACACCATGCTTCTGCGCGCCGAGACGGGCGATGCCAGCGCCGGTCCGGCACTTGAGCGCGCTTTGCAGGCTGCGACCAAGCTGCGCGGCGCAGTGGAGGTGGTGCCGCCCGGGAGCCTGCCGAACGACGGCAAGGTGATCGACGATACGCGGCCGGTGCCGGCGGGCTGAGACGACGGAAGCTGGCGTCCCCAACGGGATTCGAACCCGTGTTACCAACGTGAAAGGCTGGTGTCCTAGGCCTCTAGACGATGGGGACGGACCGGGGCCGGGTAGGGCGCCCGCCCCACGGGGTCAAGGCCCGCTCACCACCGCCGCATCGGTCAGGTGCAGGCAGGCGGTCACCGACTCGTTCCAGCGCTCTGCGCGCAATGGCCCGCAGAGGTGCAGCGGCACGCCGCCCGAGCCGAGCAGCGCCTGCGCCAGCGGCCCATCCTTCGCGCGGAAGCAGATCGCCTTCAGCCGCCCGCCACCGCCCTCGCCCTCGATGAAGGCGCGAATGGTGCCGCCCTCCTTGCCGACGCGGTCGGCACGGACGATGCGCGCGCGCGGCAGGGCGAAGACCGGCTCCTCATTGCCGGCGCCGAAGGGTGCCAGGCGCTCCACCTGCCCGGCCAGGTCCACGGTCGCGGCCGGCACGGCGACGACGCCTTCCACCATCAGGTCCGCCGCACCCGGCAAGCTGGCCGCGCTCGCCAGCCGCTCGTCCAGGAAGGCATGGAAGGCGGCGAACCGGTCGGCACGCAGCGTGAAGCCCGCCGCCATGGCGTGGCCGCCGCCGGCCTCCAGCAGCCCCGACTGCCGTGCCGCGATCACCGCCGCGCCGAGGTCGATCCCCGGCACGGAGCGGCCGCTGCCCTTGCCGATCCCGCCCGCCAGCCCTGCGACGCAGGCGGGGCGGTTGAAGCGCTCCTTGATGCGTCCGGCGACGATGCCGACCACGCCGGGGTGCCAACCCTCGCCGGCGACCAGCACCACCGGATGGCCCGCGGCCACCTGCGCCTCGGCGGCGGCGAGTGCGGCGCCGAGCACGTCCGCCTCCACCTCCTGCCGGCGCCGGTTCACCACATCCAGGCGCTCGGCCATGGCGCCGGCCTCGACCGGGTCGTCGCAGAGCAGCAGGCGCAGGCCGAGATCGGGCTCATCGATCCGGCCCGAGGCGTTGATGCGCGGGCCGAGCACGAAACCCAGCGTGTGCGCGGTGGGCGCGTCGCGCACCTGCGCGAACTCCAGCAGCGCGGCGATGCCGGCGCGCCCGCGCCGTGCCATGACCTTCAGCCCCTGCGCGACGAGGGCACGGTTCACGCCGGTGAGCGGCATGACGTCGCAGACCGTCGCGAGCGCCACCAGATCCAGAAGATCGAGCAGCCGCGGCTCCTCGGCCCCTGCGAAATGCCCGGTGCGGCGCAGCGCGCGATGCACCGCGACCATGGTGAGGAAGGCAACCGTCGCGGCGCAGACGTGCCGCAGGCCGGAGCCGCAATCCAGCCGGTTCGGGTTGACCACCGCCGCGACCGGGGGCACCGGCCCCTCCGCCTTGTGGTGATCCAGCACCACCACCTCCGCGCGCCCCTCCGCCGCGGCCAGCGCAGCGTACGCCGCGACGCCGCAATCGACGCAGATGATCAGCGTGGCGCCGCGGTCGCACAGGGTGCCGATCGCGACTGCATTCGGGCCATAGCCCTCCTTCAGCCGGTCCGGCACGTAGTGCGTGACCATGCAGCCGAGCTGGCGCAGCGCCCGCACCATCAGCGCGCCGCTGCACGCCCCGTCCACGTCGTAGTCGCCGAACACGGCGACGGTCTCGCCGCGCCGCACCGCATCGGCCAGCCGTGCCGCCGCCCGATCCATGTCGGCAAGGGTGGAGGGATCCGGCAGCAGCGCCCGCAGCGTGGGGTCGAGGAAATCGCCCGCCGCCTCGACGCCCACCCCGCGGGCCGTCAGCAGCCGCCCCACCAGCTCCGGCAGGTCGAGGCGCTGGGCGATGGCGAGCCCGGTGCGCTCGTCGCCGGCGCGCCAGATCCAGCGCCGCCCGGTGACGCTGCGCGCGACGCCGAGGACCGGCCCGCCAGGCGCGGTGCCGTCAGGCGACAAAGGCGGACGGCTTCAGCGCGAAGTTGTGATGCCCCTCGATGAAGCGGACCGTGCCGGATTTCGAGCGCATGACGATGGAGTGCGTATAGGCCCCGTTCGGGAAGCGCCGCACGCCGCGCAGCATCGGCCCGGTGGTGACGCCGGTGGCGGCGAACATCACGTCGCCCTTGGCCATGTCGTTCAGGTGGTAGACGCGATTGGGATCGGTCACGCCCATCTCGCGCGCGCGGGCGATCTGCGCGTCGTCCTCGAACAGCAGCTTGCCCTGCATCTGCCCGCCGATGCAGCGCAGCGCCGCCGCCGCCAGCACCCCCTCGGGCGCGCCGCCGGAGCCCATGTAGATGTCGACGCCGGTGTCGGGCTGCGAGACCGCGACCACGCCGGAGACGTCGCCATCCGGGATCAGCATGATGCGCGCGCCGGCGGCGCGGCAGGCCTTGATGCGGTCCTTGTGGCGGTCGCGGTCGAGCAGGCAGACCACCAGGTCGGAGATATCCACCCGCTTCGCGCGGGCCAGCTCGCGCAGATTCTTCTCGGGCGGCTCGTCGATGTGCACCACGCCCTCCGGCACGCCGGGACCGATCGCCAGCTTCTCCATGTAGATGTCGGGGGCGTGCAGGAAGCCGCCCTTCTCGGCCAGCGCGACGACGGCCATGGCATTCGGCCCGCCCTTGGCGGTGATGGAGGTGCCCTCCAGCGGATCGACGGCGATGTCGACCTCCGGCCCGCCGCCGGTCTTCGCATAGAGCCCGACCTTCTCGCCGATGTAGAGCATCGGCGCC
>ERZ1066123.1396-NODE-1396-length-14450-cov-6.398819_pt1 | contig 14450 bp, 8 predicted proteins | sample MGYA00382770_ERZ1066123 | MGnify/ENA primary metagenome ERZ1066123 (study PRJEB33369, sample SAMEA5778353) | biofilm metagenome | biome: Industrial cooling water; feature: Water cooling tower basin; material: Biofilm | place: United Arab Emirates | collected...
CGTGCTCCCGATCTACCACCGGTAACCGCGGCGAACCGCCGGGCCGCCCCCGGAGCTGTTCCGGGGGCGGTTTCGTTTTTTGTGGCAAGAACGCGGCGCGGCGTGGTGAGGATTTGGGCAGTCCCGCGTCTGCTTTGTAACGGCACCACCCTGTATCGTCCTCCGCAGACCGACTTTCACCCCAGTGAGTCCCGCATGAGCACCCCCGCCCCCGAACTGGCCGCCTCGGACATGGAGTCGATCGAGAAGCTGAAGGGCGCGTTCGACCAGGTCCGGTCGCAACTCGCGAAGGTGATCGTCGGGCAGGAAGACGTCATCGAGCAACTGCTGATCGCGATGTTCGCCCGGGCGCACTGCATCCTGGAAGGGGTGCCCGGGCTCGCGAAGACGCTGATGATCTCGACGCTGTCGCAGACGCTGTCGCTGAACTTCAGCCGGATCCAGTTCACCCCGGACCTGATGCCCGCGGACATCACCGGGACGGAGGTCATCGAGGAAAACAAGAGCACCGGCCACCGGGAGTTCAAGTTCCTCCCCGGCCCGCTGTTCGCGAACGTGGTCCTCGCGGACGAAATCAACCGGACCCCGCCGAAGACGCAGGCCGCGCTACTCGAAGCGATGCAAGAGCGGCAAGTCACCGTCGGCCGCACCCGGCACAAGCTGCAAAGCCCGTTCTTCGTCCTCGCGACGATGAACCCGATCGAACAGGAAGGGACGTACAACCTGCCGGAAGCCCAGCAGGACCGGTTCATGTTCAAGGTGTTCGTGAAGTACCCGAGCTACAAGGACGAGTTCGAGATCGCCCGGCGGACGACCGGGCTGCAGTCCGAGGAGCTGAAGCCGGTGCTGACCGGGGACCAGATCCTGGACCTGCAAACCCTGGTGCGGAAGGTGCCGGTCACGGACCACGTCATCCGGTACTGCCTCGCGATCGTCCGGCAAACCCGCATCGGCGAGCCGGGGGCACCGAAGTTCATCAAGGACTGGCTCAGCTGGGGGGCCGGCCCGCGGGCGGTGCAGAACCTCGTGCTCGCGGCCAAGGCCCGTGCCCTGCTCTACAACCGGGCGTTCGCGACCACGGACGACGTGAAGGCCCTCGCGCTGCCGGTCATGCGGCACCGGATCGCGACGAACTTCACCGCCGCGTCCGAGGGCGTGACGACCGACACGGTGGTGGAAAAGATCCTGGCCGAGACGCCGAGCAAGGAAGGCGAGCTCGAAAAGGACGAGCGGTTCAAGAAGATCTTCGCGTAAACCCGTGCAGCCGCGACGCGACAGCGGAGCGCGACGACCGTCACACGCTCCGCTGACGCGTCGCGGCCAAACGTTTCCGAACCCCCGCATCACCGGAACACCCCAACATGGTCGCAGCAGCGAAGGCGGACCCGAACGACCCGAAGCGGTTCCTCCACCCGGAGACGATCGCCAAGATCGCGGGGCTCGACCTGCGGGCCCGGCAGGTCGTCGAAGGCATGATGGTGGGGATGCACAAGTCCCCGTTCTTCGGCCAGTCGGTCGAGTTCGCCCAGCACCGCGAGTACGCCACCGGCGACGACATCCGCCACCTCGACTGGAAGGTGTGGTCCAAGACCGACAAGTTCTACATCAAGCAGTTCGAGGCCGAGACGAACCTGCGGGCGAACCTCGTCGTCGACACGTCCGAGTCGATGCTCTACGGCAACGGCCCCATGAACAAGTACGAGTACGCCTGCACCGCGGCGGCGTGCCTGGCCTACACGATCGTCAAGCAACAGGACTCGTGCGGGCTGTTCAGCTTCGGGTGGGACGTGAAGTCCGTCCTCACCCCGAAGAGTTCCACCCGGCACGTCAACGCCATCGCGAAGGCCCTCGACCTGTCCCGGCCCGGCGAGAAGACGGACATCTTCAAGGTGCTCACCCGCGTCGCCGAGGCCACCACCAGCCGCGGGCTGACGATCATCTTCTCCGACCTGCTCACCGACCGCGAGCCCATCTTCAAGGGGCTGGAGATGCTCCGGCACCGGCGGCAGGACGTGATGGTGTTCCACATCCTCGACGACGACGAACTCAACTTCCCGTTCGCGGGCATGACCAAGTTCGAGGGGATGGAAGAACTCCCCCACCTGTTCTGCGACCCGAAGGCCCTCCGCCACGGCTACCTGGAAGCCCTGGAAGAGTACCTCGTCGAGGTCCGCCGCGGCCTGACCCGGATCGGGGTCGACTACTCGCTGATCCGCACCAGCGACTACCTCGACGCGGTCCTGTCCCGGTTCCTGTACCAGCGGCTGGCGGCCCGCGGGAAGGCGACCGCGAAACGGTGAACCAATGCGGAATGCGGACCTCGGCACGGGGAATTGAAACACCCGTCCCAGTCTCGCATTCCGAGTTCCGAATTCCGCATTCCGAATTGGGTCGACCCGCGATGAACGACTTCATCAACCCGGCATCGATGGCGGCCGGCGTCGCCCTGGTCAGCGCCCCGATCCTGATCCACCTCATCAACCGCATGCGCTTCAAGCGCATCCGGTGGGCCGCGATGGAGTTCCTCCTCAAGGCCCAGAAGCGGATGCGGCGGAAGATGATCATCGAGCAGCTGCTGCTGCTCTTCCTCCGCTGCCTGATGGTGTTCCTGCTCGGCCTGCTCGTCGGCCGGTTCTTCGGGTGCAGCCCGGACGGCGTCGACAAGCGGCAGACGATGCACGTCGTCATCCTCGACGACTCCCCGAGCATGGCCGACGGTTGGACCGACAACAACGCCAGCACCACCGCGTTCGACCAGGCGAAGAAGGTCGTCACCGAGCAGATCGCCGCGTCCGCGGCGCAGGCGACCACCGCCCAGACGATGGAAGTCCTGCGGCTGTCGGACCTCGGCAGCCCGATCTCGGCGGGTCGGCTGAACGCGACGACGATCGAGGAACTCGGCACCAAGTTGAAGGCGGTCGGCCCCAGCCCCGTCCGCGTGTCCGTCGCCGACGGGTTGAAGCGGGCGAAGGAGCTGTTCGCCGCCCAGGGCACGACCGACACGGCCCAGGTCGTCCACGTCGTCAGCGACTTCCGCGAGACGGACTGGCAGCGGGACGGCGAGCCGATCAAGCAGATGATCCAGGAACTGACCGCCGCAAAGGTGAAGGTCCACCTGACCGACGTCGTCCACCCGTTCCGCAAGCCGGACGAGCGGAAGACGCTCCTGTCGCACGACAACGTCGGCATCACCGAGTTCCGGGCGGAACGCGCCATCACCGCCCGGGACCAGCCGGTCAAGTTCGTCTTGAAGGTCAAGAACTACGGGGTGTCGGAACTGAAGGATCAGCGGTTCTCGATCTGGCTCAACGGCGTGGAAAACACCTCCGTCTCCTTTGCCACGCTCCCGCCGAACGTCGAAGTGGAACAGCAGGTTCTGCTCACGTTTCACCGCGCCGGCAGTGAAGACAAGCCGCTCGACCGGTTCAGCTTGGTCATGGCGAAACTGGAGGCCCCGGAGAACGGCGGCATCGCGGTCGACAACGTGCGGTACGCCTTGATCGAAGTCCGCGACCGGCTGCCGATCCTGATCGTCGAGGGCCGGCCGAACCTGCGGGACAAGAAGGAGGGCGACAGCTTCTACCTCCGGCGGATCTTCACCGGCGTGCTCGGCGGCTACCAGATCGACAATGCCCTGCCGGGCGACCTCGCCACGAAGGACCTCCGGCCTTACGTCGGCGTGTTCCTCATGAACGTCGGGTCCGTCCCGGACGCGGGGGCGGCGAACCTCGAAAAGTACGTCCGCGAAGGGGGCGGCGTCGGCGTCTTCCTCGGCCCGGACGTCAGCCCGAAGGACTACAACAAGAACCTGTACGCCGACGGCAACGGCCTGTTCCCGGTGCCCCTGCCCGAGCGCCCGAGCGAGCCGCTCACCGAGGAGCAGAAGAGCGCGAAGCTCTACAACTTCCAGAAGAAGTTCCTCCTCCGCGACCCGTCCGCGAAGCAGCACCCGGCGTTGCGGGAACTGTACCTCGACGAGCGCGGCCGGCCCGTCCGCGACGACAAGTTCGACAACCAGCTGCTGTTCTTCACGATCAACCAGTACTGGCCGGTGAAGCGGATCGGGAAGTGGCGGGACGACCGGGCCGTCACGGAGTTGTACTGCATGCCGAACGAACAGCCGATGTCGAACTTCGACACGTCGGTGAACCAGCTGCACACGATGCTGACGGAACTGTTCACGGACGCGGAACTGGAGAAGTACAAGAAGGTCGTGCTCGACGAGCAGTCGACCGGCGTCCGGCGGCTGTCGCTCCAGAACGAGCCGGTGTTCAAGCTGGCCGCCGCCCTCGACCGGATGCTGTCCGACCAGCGCGGCGAGGGGGACGCGACGGAGGCCGTCCTCCGCGAGTTCTGGGCGAACCCGAAGGCCGGCGACGCCCGCACCCTCGCGATGCAGATCCGCGACAGTGCGAAGTACGGCGACCCGATCTACCTCGCCAAGCGGCTCGGCCGCGGCCGGGTGACGGCGTTCCTCAGCACCGGCGGCGAGCAGTGGACCGACTGGCCCACCGGGGCCGGCGGCGGGTCCTACGTGCCGATCATCTCCGAAATGGAAAAATTCCTCTCCGGCGGCGGGGCGGACGACAACCTCAAGGTCGGCGAGACGATCGAGTTCCGGGTCGACGAGGCGAACTACCTCAAGACCGTGAAGCGGGCGTTCGTCACCCACGACCCGGCGAAGACCGGCCCGAAGGGGGGCACGGCCGACCCCGCGCCGGTCGTCGACCTCAAGGCCCAGGACATGGTCCCGCAAGAGGGCAAGTTCGTCTTCCGCTTCACGGACGACAAGCAGCCCGGCGGCTACCTCTTCACGCTGACCACGTTGAAGGGGCAGGTCGGCGGCGCGAACGTGCCGGCCGAGGAGCCCGAGTACCGCGGCGTGGCGGCGAACGTCGACACCGCCCGCGAGGGCGACCTGCGGCGGGCCACCAACGACGACATCAAGACCAACTCGCCGAACGCGGAGCTCCACTCGCTCGACGACGCGACGTGGCTGGACAAGATCAAGCAGAAGCAGACCGACCTGTCCGAGTCCGGGTGGATGTTCCTGCTGCTGCTGCTGCTGCTGATCGCCGAGCAGGCCCTGGCCGTGCGGCTGAGCTACCACGCCTCCCCGAGCGAACTGGAGTCGACGGCCCCGTCCGCGGCGGCGGCGATGCACACGTCGTCGAACCGCACGGCGGCGGAGCCGACCCCGGCGGCGTGAGCCCGCGACCCGCTCGGCTTCGCCTCGCGGCTAACCGATACGCGAACGATTCACCTTTGATTGCGAGACGGCGATGAACGACACCGGCGTGACCCGCGAGTCCGAACTGATCCTCCGCCGCCTCAGCGACGGGTTCCCGTTCGCGCCCGCCTCGGCGAGCAACGCCCTGTGGTTCGTCGCCGTCGGGGCGGTGCTGCTGCTCGGCGTGCTCTACGTCGGGTTCATGTACTACAAGGACAGCCGCACCTGCCGGTGGTTCTTCGCCCTGCCGCTCGGGGTGCTGCGGGTCGCGCTGTACCTGCTCCTCGCGTTCGCCTTCTTCCTGCCCGCGTACCAGACCTGGGAGCGGACGGAGAAGCGGTCCAAGGTGCTCATCGTCCTCGACGTGTCGCCGAGCGTGACGGCCGTGACCGACGACATCTCCCAGCAATCGGGGATCAAGACGAAGACGCGGATGCAGAAGGTGCTCGACTTCCTGACCGACGAGAAGGTCGCGTTCGTGCAGAAGATCCTGGAGAAGAACCCGGTCGCGGTCTACCGGTTCGGCACTCGGCTGGAAGAGGAGCCGACCGAGATGAAGGCCGGGTCCCCCGCCTGGACCCGCGACGAGTGGGACGCCTTCGCCCGGTACGACTTCAAGCCGATCGCGCTGAAGGGCCTGAGCCCGGCCGCGCAAACCGCCCTGAAGGCGTCCGCCGGGTGGGACGGCGACAAGCCCGGCACCGCCGACTGGGCCGTCGCGTGGTCGAACACGAAGGAAGAAATCGACGTCAAGGACGTGATCTCGGCCAAAGAAGTCAACGACATCAAGGAGAAACTCGGGAAGCGCGTGGACGTGGCGAAGTCGATCATGGCCGGCACCAACGTCGCGGACTCCCTCCGGGCGGCGATCGACCGCGAGGCGTCCAACATGGTGCAGGGGATCGTCGTCTTCACCGACGGCCGCAGCAACCTGGGGTCCGAGTCGGCGTTTAAGGATCTGACCGACAAGGCCGGCAAGGAAAAGATCCCCCTGTTCACCGTCGCGGTCGGCGAGCCGCGGGAGAACGTGAACATCACCATCACGGAAATCCAGGCCCCCGACCGCGCCCCGCCGGACGAGCCGTTCAAGGTCATCGTCGAGGCGGACGGCACCGGGCTGGAGAAGCAAGAGGTCGAGGTCCGGCTCGGGCTGTACCTGCCGGGCCGCGACGCGAAGGTGGACGCGCCGGACCACGAGATCCTCGGGAAGCTGACGTTCCAGCCCGGGGAGCCGCCGCACGGCATGGCCGAGTTTCTGATCGACCCGGACAAGCTGCCGGAAACCCTGACGGAAGAGTCGAAGAAGCTCGGCAAGCGGCGGCAACTCAAGCAGGGGGCGTGGGCGACCGTCGCGAAGATCGCGCGGGACAAGCGGGAGGTCTTCCCGGACGCCGACCACGTCAGCCCGCCGCGGGTCATCCAGGTGATCGACCGGCCGCTGCGGGTGCTGCTGTTCGCCAGCGCCGGCGGGATCATCGAGTACCAGACGCTCCGCACGCTGTTCGTCCGCGAGGTGACGCAGAAGCGGGCGGAACTCAGCATCTGCATCCAGAGCGAGGGGGGCCGGGACGGGTCCGCGGTCCAGGACCTCGACGACCCGAACCGCCTGCTGACGCGGTTCCCGGACAGGCTGGACACGTCCGGCAAGGCCCCGGCGAAGCCCGAGGACAAGTTCTACAACCTGAACGAGTACGACCTGATCATCGCGTTCGACCCGGACTGGAGCGAACTGTCGGCGGACACGGTCAAGAACATCCAGGCGTGGGTGGACAACCTCGGCGGCGGGCTCATCCTCGTCGCGGGGCCGATCCACACCTTCCAGCTCGCCCGCGCGTCGGAGGACGGCCGGCTGAAGCCGATGCTCGACATCCTGCCGGTCATCCCGGACGACGCGGTGCTCGCCGGGACGCGGGGCGTGCCCCGCACCCCCCGCCGGCTGAAGTTCGACCCGAAGCCGACCTACGACGTGCTCCGGCTCGAAGAGGGCAAGCCGGACGACCCCGTCGCCGGCTGGGAGATGTTCTTCACCGACCGGGAAAAGCTCGCCCAGGGGGAGAACCCGAAGGCGCTGGTGTCGCCGCGGCGCGGGTTCTACTCGTACTACCCGGTGAAGATGGTGAAGCCGTCCGCCGACGTGCTGGCGTCGTTCATCGACGTGACCGAGCGGGGCGAGCCGGACGCGAAGCCGTGGCTGGTGACCGGGCAGTCCCCGCGGGGCCGCACGGCGTTCATCGGGTCCGACCTCCGCCGGCTGTCCCACTACAGCATCGACTACTTCCAGCGGTTCTGGATCAAGCTGGCCCGGTACGTGTCGGCGAACCGCGACCTGAAGGCGTCCCGCGGCCGGGTGCTGCTCTCGAAGGAATACGTCTCCGGTTCGCCGGTCCGGGTGCAGGCCCGGCTCCTCGACCCGAAGGGGCAGCCCTACGAGGAGAGCAAGCTGAACCCGAAGTTCAAGGTCGTCGCCTACGCCGCGGACGGGACGCCGCTGAACAAGCAGTTCGGGCCGTTCGAGATGAAGGTCAAGAAGGGCGGCAGCGGGTTCGACGGCTACTACGCCGGGCAACTCATCGCGGACCCGCGGACCCTGCCGCCGGGCGACTTCAAGTACAAGGTCGTCGTCGACGTGCCGGACAGCCCCGGCGACACGATCGAGGGCGAGTTCATGGTCAAGCGGTCCGACCCGGAACTGGACAACACCCGCCCGGACTACCAGGCCCTCGTCACCGCCGCGAGCACGCTCGAAGACGTGAAGGGGGGGATCAAGGACCCGACGGTCTTCGAGCGGCTCAAGGGGTCCGAGAAGGACCCGACGAAGGTGAAGCTGGCGTTCAAGCTGGCCGAGACGGAGAAGCTGATGCTGATCCCCGCTTGCCTGGACGCGAAGCAGCAGACGCTCAAGAGCCGGGGGCCGGTCGAAGACCTGTGGGACAAGCCGCTGAAGTTCCAGGCCGGCGGGCAGGAGGTCGTCATCCTGGACGTGCCGGTGACGAACGCGTCCCTGTTCAACGGGCTGGCGCTCCTGTGCGGGTACTTCGCCGCCCTGATGGGGTCCTACGTCGGGTTCCGGTTCCTGACGGCGGCGCTGAAGGTCGAGAACAGTTCGTGGGCTACGCCGGCCGTCGGCGGGATCGTGTTGTTCACGGTGCTGCTGTCCGTCTTCTTTGGGGCGTTCGTGGCCCGCACGGTGCCGCCGACCTACGGCTGGGTGATGCTGCCGTTCGTGCTGATGGTCGGGGCGACCGTGTTCACGAACCTGCGGATGGACTGGATCCCGGGGCTGGCGTTCCCCGGCGCGGCCCTCGCCCTGACGGCGGTCGCGCTCGTGGGGGTGTGGGTCGCGGACGTGCGGGGCACGAGCATGGCCGGGGACTTCGCCGTCGGCGGGCTGCTGCTGGCGGCGGTCGGGCTCCTGTCGCTCGAATGGACGGGTCGGAAGCTGTTGCGGCTGGCGTGATTCGCCCCAACGGGGCGACCGCTGTTAGCCAGGGGTGAAGTGAGCGCAGCGAACGAAACCCCTGGAATACGGGACACAACACCGTAGCCCCGAAGGGGCGACCGGGATTGCCCGGCAGGGTCGCCCCTTCGGGGCTACGGTCGATTTTCGCGCTGATTCCAGGGGTTCCGCTTCGCTCCACCCCTGGCTACCCACGGTCGCCCCTTCGGGGCCACACCGATGCGAGCTAGGTAACAAGACTGAACGGTTCACGACGAATCACAGGTGAGGCACCATGACCACCGCGACGACCCCGGCCCCGCGTTCCGCCCCCGACGATTCGCCGATCTACCACCCGCTCGACCGGCTCCGCGGCACGATCCGCAAGTTCGTGATCGTCGACGGCCTGCTGACGGCCGCGCTGTTCCTCCTCGTGTGGTTCTGGGTCGGGCTCGCCGTCGACTTCGGGGTGTTCAAGCTCACCGGGTTCGACTGGGTCCAGGACGCCCCGGCGTGGCTCCGGGTGGCCGGGCTGCTGGCCGCGCTCGCCGTCGTCGCGGTCATCGTCGCGCTGCGGGTCGCCGTGCGGCTGCGGACGGAGTTCTCCTACCCGAGCCTCGCGCTCGTGCTGGAAAAGCGGTTCCCGAACGAACTCGGCGACCGGCTCATCACCGCGGTCGAACTCGCGGACGTCAAGCAGCAAGAAAAGTACGGGTACTCCGGCGAGATGATCCGCCACACCATCGACGCCGCCCGGGAGCGGGTCGGGAAGCTGCCGGTGGAGACGGTCTTCAACTGGCGGCGGCTCAAGAACCGGGCGGGGGTGTTCGTCGCCGCCGGCCTCGTCATGCTCGGCCTGTCGTTCGGGCTGTTCGCCGCGTTCGGCACCGGGTCGACCGGCCCGGCGGCGTTCGCCAACGAGTTCTACGACACGGCCATGATCTGGACCGAGCGGAACGTGTTCGTGCAGAACACCCCCTGGCCGCGGCGGGCGTTCATCGAGGTGATCGAGCCGGTCGACCTGGAGCACCGGATCGGCAAGGACGCGCCGCCGCCCGCGGTCAAGGCCCGCGCGGCCAAGTGGGTCGTCGTCGACCGCACCAACTGGGCCGGCTGGCGGCCGGCGACGTGGGAGGACCTGCCGCGGGTGTACGGGTCGGGTGCCCCGTCGCTGGACGCGGTCGTGCCGCCGTCGGTCGCCCTGACGTCGAGCAACCCCCGGCTGGACGAGGTCGAAGCCGCCGCCGAACCCGGTTCCCCCGTGTTCGCGAAGCTGGACGAGATCGCCGCCCGCCCGAGCATGAGCCGGACGTTCCGGAAGCTGGTCGTGCCGACGGACGTCACCCTGAGCTACACCGGCCTGAAGACCGGGGGCAGCATCAGCCTGACCCGCGAGCCGACCGGCGACTTCACCGGGACCGTCACCGGGCTCAAGGAGTCGGTCGGGTACAAGGTCCGCGGCGAGGACTTCGCCACCCAGCCCCGCGAGATCACCCTCGTCCCGCCGCCGATGCTCACGAAGCTGATGCGGACGGAGTACAAGCCGGCCTACGAGTACTACCCCGCCCCGGTGGTCAACGGGCAGCAGGACTTCGGCGCGCTCAAGGGGCTCCGGCAGGTGTTCCGGGACAAGGACATGTCCCTGACGGGCGACAAGTCGGTCTTCACCGTACCGGCCGGGACCGAACTCGAAATCACCGGCATCGCGGACAAGAAGCTGAAGGAGGTCACGATCCTGCCCAAGCTCGGCCGGGTGCCGGGCGGGGACGCGACGGCCCCGAAGCGGATCCCGGTCCCCGTCGACGGCGACAAGTTCACCGTCGCCTTCCGCGGCCCGGACGCCCCGACCGCGAACACCGAGTTCGAGGTCACGATGACCGACTTCGACAACGTGACCGCCAGCAAGGGCGTGCTGATCCAGGTGACCGAAGACAAGGCCCCGGAGGTCGAGGTCGGCGTGGACGTGCTGCGGAAGGCCGGCAACGTCTACCTCTGCACCCCCATCGCCCGCGTTCCGTTCCTCCCGGACAGCGTCGTCCGCGACGACAAGGGGCTGAGCAAGGTCGAGTACGAGTACACGTCGACCAAGCAGGAGTCGGCCTCGATGCTCGGGCAGCAGGGGGGCATGGTGGCCGGCGTCTGGGCGTCCGCCCCGACGTTCCCCGACTTCGGCGCGCTGCTCGGCACCGTCGTCCGCGTCAACCGGGCGGAGGTGCTCATCAAGCCGGAAACCGCCACCAAGCGGATGCCGGTCCAGCGGTTCGCGGGCGAGTACGCCGGCCTGCCGAAGGACACCCTGGACCGGCTCCGGGGGAAGCTGAACAACCCGCTCCCCGAGGACGGCGCGGTCGTGGTGAAGTCGGTCAAGTTTCAGGACCCGACCCTGGACTCGTTCGAGCTGGAGCGGGCTTTGCCGAGCATCCGCGTGATCGACAGCGGCGACCTCCAGCCCCGCTACCGGGTGGACCTGAACGTCGTCGCCACGGACACGAACGTCGAGACCGGGCCGAAGTCGAGCCGCAACGTCGAACCGATTCGGCTGCTGATCATCCCGGAACAAGACCTCCTCGCGGAAATGTCCAAGGAGGAAGACCAACTGCTGACCCGGCTCGAAGACGTGCTGAAGAAGGCCGAGGAGGCGAAGCGGAAGATGCAGGAGTCCCGCAGCCGGATGGCCGCCCCGTCCCCGCCGGCGGACCTGTTCGAGTCGGTGAAGGTGCGGGTTCTGGACCTGACGCAAGACCTCGGGAAGTCGAAGGACCTCCTCACCACCGCGCTGACGGACTACAAGCGGCTCGAACGCGAGGCGCGGGTCAACCAGTGCAACCCGCGGTACATCGACCGGCTGCAGGCCGAGACGATCCGGCCGATCGACAAGGTGCTGACGGCGCGGTTCCCGGAAGCGGAGCGGACGATCGCGGAGGTGCAGTCGGTCTTGAACACCAACACCAAGCCGAGCGAAGCACAGCTCGCCGCCGCGAACGCGGAGTTGGACCAACTCACCCGCGAGTTGAAGGCGATCATCGACGCGATCGGCGAGCAACTGTCGATCGACAAGTTCCGCAACCAGCTGCAAGACCTCATCAACAAGCAGCGCGAGGTGACGGTCGGCCTCAAGCGGATCTACGACCTGTACCAGATCCGGCAGTTCCTCCCCTCGATCGCGGCGTCGCCGGCCGTGACGCTCAACAAGGGCGAGAAGAAGGCGATGAAGCACGCCATCAACTGGAAGGTGTACGACAAGGACGACCTGAAGGTGAAGATCGCGGCCACGCCGGGCAGCGAGGTCGCCGTGCCCGCGGAAGTCGTCATCCCGAACGACGGCGTCGTCAACTCGGTGGACTACGAGATCGCCGCCGGCCAGAAGGCCGGCAAGTTCGAGGTGACGCTCACCCCCGCCGTCGGCGAGCCGGTGGTGGTGGAAGTGACCGTGAAGTGACGCGAAAAAATCGGGGCCGCTCGAACGTCCGGCCGACCGGCCCCGATCGCTCAATCCGCCTTCTTCGCCTTGTACTCGCCTTCGAGCACGTCCTTCGCGCCTTCCGCCTTCTCGGACTCGAAGTCCGTCAGCTTCGCGGTCTTGCCCGCGATCGTGAACTTGCACTTGAACTCCAGCCCGACCGGGGGCTTCGACGGGAACGTGCCCTTCTCCTTCACGTCCGTGATTTTCGCGGAGATAACGCCGTCCTTGCCGACGGTGTACTTGCACGTCGACACGATGCCGTTGTCGCCGGCCGTGACGCTGACCTTGACCACGTCGTCCCCCACGAACTGGAAGGCCAGTTCGATGCCGTCCGCCTCGCGGACCCACGTGCCGGCCAGCTTGGGGGCGTCCTTCTTGTCCTCCGCGTAGGCCGTCGAAACGAGCCCGAGTGCCAGCGCCGCGGCGAATACCGTCTTCATGCGTTCGTCCTCCGTGTTCGAGACCGCGGGTTAGGCTATGGCCGGGCGGAACTCGCGACCGGGGTCGGTTCCTTTTTTCTCGCGGCCGCTACACTGTCTTCACCTGTCCTTCGCCACGCGAGTGCGCCATGTCGCCGACCGCCCCGATTGCCGAACGGGCCGCCCAGTTCCGCCAGCGGTTCGCCGCCCTGGAGGCCGAGATCGGCAAGGTCATCGTCGGCCAGCAGGAAATCGTCCGCGGCGTGCTGACGTGCCTGTTCGTCGGCGGCAACGCGCTGCTCGAAGGCGTCCCCGGCCTCGGCAAGACGCTGTTCGTGCGGACACTGGCGCAGGTGCTCGACCTGAAGTTCGCCCGCGTCCAGTTCACCCCGGACCTGATGCCGTCCGACATCGTCGGCACGGACGTGATTTTGGAAACGCCGGAAGGCCGCCGCGAGGTCCGCTTCCGGGCCGGGCCGCTGTTCGCGCAAATCGTGCTGGCGGACGAAATCAACCGCGCGATTCCGAAGACGCAGTCCGCGCTGCTGGAGGCGATGCAGGAGCACACGGTCACGGTGGGGGGCACGACGCACAAGTTGCCGGAACCGTTCATCGTGCTGGCCACGCAAAACCCCATCGAGCAGGAGGGGACGTACCCGCTGCCCGAGGCGCAACTCGACCGGTTCCTGTTCAAGTTGCTGGTGCCGTTCACGACGCGGGAGGAACTGAACGCGATCCTCGACCGCACGACCCGCAACGAGCACGCCCACCCGAACAAGGTGATGGACTCGCACGAAATCGGCCAGTGGATGAGCCTCGTCCGCGAGGTGCTGGTCGCGGGTCCGGTGCAGGATTACGCCATCCGGCTGCTCCTGGCGACGCACCCGAACTCCGAGTTCGCGACGGCCGACACGAACCGCTACCTCCGCGCCGGCGGCAGCCCGCGGGGGGCGCAGGCGCTCATCCTCGCGGGCAAAGTGCGGGCACTCCTGGAAGGTCGCTACAACGTCTCGTTCGAGGACATCCGCAAGGTGTACCTTCCCGCGATGCGGCACCGCGTGCTACTGAACTTCGAGGCCCAGGCGGAGTCGGTCGCCCCGGATACGGTCCTCGCGGCGATCGTGAACGAGTTGAAGGAGAAGGTCGGATAAAGAGAAGAGTTCGCCACAAACTTTGTAGGGTGGGTCGAGCCGGCTTTGCGGCGATGACCCACCGGCCCCGCAAAGTAGCGATTGCCATTCCGGTGGGTCTTCGCGAAGCGCTCGACCCACCCTACAAGACTTCCGAGATTCCATGCGCATCATCGAAGGTGATTTCTCCTCCCCCGCCGGCCGGTTCGCGCTCGTCGCGGCGCGGTTCAACGGGTTCATCGTCGACCAGCTCGTCGGCGGGGCGGTCGATGCCCTCAAGCGGCACGGCGTCGGCGACGACCGCGTCGATCTCGTGCGGGTGCCGGGCTCCTACGAGATTCCGCTGGTCGCGCAGAAGCTCGGGAAGTCCGGGCAGTACGCGGCCGTCATTTGCCTCGGGTGCGTGATTCGCGGCGACACCGACCACTACGACCACGTTGCCGGGGCAGCCACCAGCGGCATCGCATCGGCGTCGCTGGCGTGCGGAATCCCCGTGATTTTCGGCGTTCTCACGTGCGACACCCTGGAGCAAGCCATCCACCGCGCCGGGGCGAAGGCCGGCAACAAGGGGTTCGAGGCCGCCGTCGCCGCGGTCGAAATGGTGAACCTGATGGCGAAGTTGCCGAAGTAACACGTTTCTCCCCCTCTCCCCTTGGGGGAGAGGGGTTAGGGGTGAGGGGAACACGCTTCCTCAGTGAGTGAACTTCTTCGTGGGGTGAAGCCTTCCCCTCACCCCCGGCCCCTCTCCCCAACGGGGAGAGGGGAGGAAGAA
>ERZ1066123.1399-NODE-1399-length-14442-cov-6.056162_pt1 | contig 14442 bp, 15 predicted proteins | sample MGYA00382770_ERZ1066123 | MGnify/ENA primary metagenome ERZ1066123 (study PRJEB33369, sample SAMEA5778353) | biofilm metagenome | biome: Industrial cooling water; feature: Water cooling tower basin; material: Biofilm | place: United Arab Emirates | collected...
GGAACCCTCCTTCGGCGCGATCAACCTGGAGGACATCAAGGCCCCCGAATGCTTCGCGGTGGAGCGCGAGCTGCGGGCGCGGATGAAGATCCCGGTCTTCCACGACGACCAGCACGGCACCGCCATCATCGTCGCCGCCGCGGTGCGCAACGGCCTGGCGCTGCAGGGCAAGCGCATCGAGGACGTGAAGCTGGTCAATACCGGCGGCGGCGCCGCGGCGATCGCCTGCCTCGACCTGCTCGTCGGGATGGGGCTGAAGCGCGGGAACATCTGGATCTGCGACATCCACGGCCTGGTGCACGCGGGCCGGCAGCAGGGCATGGACCCCTACAAGGTGCGTTATGCCCAGGACACGCCCCTGCGCACGCTGGAGGAGGTGCTGGAGGGTGCCGATATCTTCCTCGGCCTCTCGGCGCCGCGCGTGCTGAAGGCCGAGTGGCTGGGCAGGCTGGCGCCCAAGCCCCTGGTGCTCGCCCTGGCGAACCCGGAGCCCGAGATCCTGCCCGAGGCCGTGGCGGCCGCACGTCCCGATGCGATCGTCGCGACCGGCCGCAGCGACTATCCGAACCAGGTGAACAACGTCCTCTGCTTTCCCTTCATCTTCCGCGGCGCGCTCGACGTGGGCGCCACCGCGATCAACGAGGCGATGAAGGTCGCCGCCGCCGATGCCATCGCCGCCCTTGCGCGGGTCGAGGCGAGCGAGGTCGTGGCGGCCGCCTATGGCGGGCAGGCGCCGGTCTTCGGGCCGGACTACATCATACCCCGCCCCTTCGATCCGCGGCTGATCCTGGAGATCGCCACGACCGTCGCCCGCGCCGCCATGGACAGCGGCGTCGCCCGCCGGCCGCTCGCCGACTTCGCCGCCTACCGGCGCGACCTGGAGCGTTTCGTCTTCCGCTCCGGCTACCTCATGCGACCCGTCTTCGAGGCGGCGCGCCGGCAGCAGCCGCGCCGCGTGGTGTATTCGGAGGGCGAGGACGAGCGCACGCTGCGCGCCGTGCAGACCGTGCTGGACGAGGGCATCGCCGAGCCCGTGCTGCTCGGCCGCCGCGCGGTGATTGAGGCGCGGGCGCGGGCCATGGGCCTGCGCATGGATTTCTCGGAGAGCGTGCGCATCCTCGACCCAGCGCAGGACCGCGACGTGTTCGATCCGCTGATCGCGCTCTACCAGCGCAAGGTGGACCGGCGCGGCGTCCCGCCCGAGGCCGCGGCGCGCCGCGTCGCCACGCGCCCGACCGTAGCAGCGTCGGTGCTGCTGGAAGCAGGGCAGGTGGACGCCGCGCTGGTCGGCGGCAGCGGCAACTGGATGAACCAGTGGCACTACGCCCACGACGTCATCGGCAAGCGGCCGGACGTGTCGCGGGTCTATGCGCTCTCGGCGGTGATCGTGCCGAACGGCACGCTGTTCTTCGTCGATACCCACCTGCTGGTGGAGCCGACGGCCGAGCAGATCTGCGAGATGACCCTGCTGGCGGCCGAGCAGGTGCGCGCCTTCGGCATCACGCCGCGCGTGGCGCTGCTGTCGCACTCCTCCTTCGGGCAGTCGAACGCGCCGACAGCGCGGCGCATGCGCGGGGCGCTGGGGCTGATCCGCGCCCGCGACCCGGCGCTGGAAGTGGACGGGGAGATGCACGGCGATGCCGCGCTGGTGCCAGCGATCCGGGCGCGCGCGGTGACCGGTAGCGCGCTGACCGAGACCGCGAACCTGCTGGTGTTCCCGACGCTCGATGCCGCGAACATCGCCTTCAACCTGGTGAAGGCGGCCTGCGACGGGCTGCAGGTGGGGCCGGCGCTGCTGGGCATGCGCAAGCCCGTGCATGTGCTGGTGCCGAGCGTGACGGCGCGCGGCATCGCCAACCTGACGGCGCTGGCGGTGCACCAGGCGAACGCGCTGGCGGCTGAGTAGGGGCAGTCAGGACGCCGCGCCCGCCCAGGAATCGAGGAGCCGCAGGCCGAGACCCTCGAAATCCCGGGTGTTGCGCGTGGCGAAGAGCGTCGCGCCGGCCGCCAGCGCGGTGGCGGCGATCGTCGCGTCGGCAGGTACGATCGGCCGACCGCCGCGCCGCCGGGCCGCAAAGAGCCGCGCGCATTCGGCGGCCGCGTCCCGGCCGAACGGCAGGACGCGGCCCGCAAGGTCCACCTCGAACATCGCTTTCGCTTGAGCGCCGAGAACGTCGCTGTGCTGCCCTGGCGGCAACAGCGCGATACCCACCAGGATCTCCGCTTCGGTGATGCTGGCGGCCCAGAGTCGCGAGCGCGGCTGGGCGGCGAACCAGGCGGCGAGGCGCGGATCGGGATTGGGGCGCATCGCCTCCGACAGGACATTCGTGTCGAGGACGATCACCGCGAGACGTCGGGCGGATCCCGCATGGCGTCGCGCGGTGGGATCTCCAGCTCCACGCCGCCCAGCGGCTCGAAGCGCCGGCGGATCGCCGCGTACAGATTCTCCTCCGGCGCCGCCTCGCACGCCAGGGCCTCGCGCAGGATCGCCCGCGCTTCCTCCTCCACCGGGCGCCCGTGCCGCACCGCGCGCTCGCGCAGGCTCGTCTCCAGCGGTTCCTCACGGTCGGGGATCGTCAGCTGCGCCATGCCGCGCCATTCCCGCGTCGTTCCCAACCATCCTACCGGCCGCGGCGGCAGGCTGCCACCGCGGCCGGCCCCGCCATCCGCCCCCTACCGCGTCGTCACCGTCAGCCCCAGCGCCTGCTGCAGCGCGTCCGGCCCGCCGGCGGCCATGCCCTGCAGGTCGCTGAACGGCACCGGCCGGGCCGGCTGCGCGGCGATCTCGATCTCGCGCGCCTGGCCGCGCAGGAAGCGCTGCACCGCGTTGCCGATTTCCATCGTCGTCGAGCCGGAGGCCGCCGGCCCGCCGCCCTTTCCGCCGGGGGCGCCGCCCGGCGCGCCGCCGCGGCCCCCGCCGCCCTGCGGCCGCTCGAACAGCGCGCGCGCCTGGGCGGCGAGTTCCTCGCGCACCTGCTGCTCGGTCCGTCGCGTCTGCTGCGCCTGCATGCGCACGAAGCGGCCATAGAGCGACTGGTCGACGAAGCGCAGCCGCATGGAGGCCAGCCGCGCCCCGAGCAGCGCCGCCGGGTCGGTCTCCTCCGCGTTCACCCCCTCCAGCGTCATGGCGAAGCCGAGCGCGCCGATGTCGCGCGCCGCCAGCGACAGGGAGCCGATCTCCATGCGCTGCGCCGCGCGGTCGATGCGCACGTCCATGGTCATGTCGCCGACCAGCTCGCGATATCCGAAGCGCTGCATCCACTCGGCGAGACCGGGGAAGGGCTGCACGCTGATCCCGCGCAGCGCCAGGCGCCCGGTCTCGGCGCCGGTCGCGACGGCCGGCGGCGATTCGCCGCTCAGGCTGAGCGCGGCGAGGCCGCCGACGCGCTGGTCGCCCCGGCCGAGCACCAGGTCCTCCGCCTCCAGCGCGGCGGAGCCGACCGTGCGCGGCGGCGCCTGCTTCGCCACCGCGGCGGCGAAATAGGCCGCGAGGTCGATGCCGCGCAGCGTCAGCCGCCCGAGCGAGACGCGGTCCACCGGCCCGGCCTGGCCGGGCTGGCGCACCTCCAGCCCTTCCAGCGCCAGCCGGCCGGGGCGGCCATTGCCGTAATCCTCCACGGTCAGGGAGGCGAGGGCGACGGGCGTGTCGCCGCCGACGCTCAGCCCTTCGATGCGCAGCTGGTCGAAGCGCATCATGTCGGGCCGCGGCGGCTGGCCCGGCGCCGGGCGTGTCACGCCGAGATTGGCGATGCGCACGCGTTCGATGCGCGACTGGTCGCCGGCGGCGCCGGGCGCGGCGCCCTCGCGCAGCAGCACGCCGCGCAGGATCGCCTCGGTCACGCCGTCGTCGCGCAGCCCGTCCAGGGTGAGCTCGGCGATGGCGGCGCTGCGGTCGGCGCGGGTGAGGACCACCTCGCGCAGCCGGGCCGAGCCGCGGGCCGGGTCGATGACCTCCGCGCTGGCGTAGGCGAGGCGCGTGTCGGCGCCGAGCAGCTGGCGAAGCCGGCGCACCGCATCCGGTTCATCCGGGCTGGGCGGGGTGACCGGCGCGGCGAAACCGGGCGGCGGCGGCGTTGCCGGCGCGGCCTGGCGCGGCGGTCCGGGGGGGACGGGGACTGCGGGTGCAGGCGGGGGTGACGCGAACTTGTCCGGCTCCGGCGTCGCGGCGGCCGGTGGCTGCACGGGTTGGCCGAACTTGTCGGCCTCGGGTGCCGGCGCGGCCGCGGGGGGTGCGGCAACCGGGGGGCGACTGGGCTGAGCCGCCTGCGGCTTGCCCTCCTGTGCCGGCGCGCCGGCCGGCGGCGGCTTCTGCGCCAGTGCCATGCCGGCCGCTCCGCAGGCCAGGATCACCCCGGCCATTGCCTTGCCTCTGCCCCAGCCCCGCATGCCCTGATCCTCTCATTGTCGCCGCGCCCGACCAGGCGCGGCGATGGTGCCGGCCCGGAGAGCAAGCCCAGGGTATCAGCGTAAAGCATAAGGTGGGGTGCAGCGCATCCCGCGGCAGTGCGGTGATCGCGCCGGCCGCGATGCCGACCCTGGCGCGGTCCGGGACCAGCGCCCATCTCTGACGGCATCGGCGCGCTGGCCCTTGGCGGCCGGCCGGTCGATGCGCCAAGCCGTGGGAGGGCACCTTGCATGAGCTCCCTGCCTGACAAGCCCGGCGGCGGTGGCAGGCCGCCCGACAAGCCCGGCAGCGGCGCCAAGGCTGCCGTCAATGCCTTCCTCGACCGGCTGGCGGCGATGCCGCGGGTGGCGCCGGCCAGCGGCCGCCGCGGCCGGTTGGTTTTCGCCATGGACGCCACCGCCTCCCGCCAGCCGAGCTGGGACCGCGCCTGCCGGCTGCAGGGCGAGATGTTCCAGGCCACGCGCGACCTCGGCGGCCTGGCCGTGCAGCTTGCCTACTACCGCGGGTTCAAGGAGTTCGCCGCCACCCCCTTCCTGACCGACGCCGACGACCTGACGCGGCGCATGACCGGCGTGCAGTGCCTGGGCGGGCAGACGCAGATCCAGCGGATGCTGGAACATGTGCTCGCCGAGACTCGGGCCGAGAAGGTGAATGCGCTCGTCTTCGTCGGCGACGCCATGGAGGAGCAGCCCGACCCGATCTGCCACCGCGCCGGGGAGCTTGGCCTCATGGGCACCCCCTGCTTCGTCTTCCAGGAAGGCGACAACCCGATGGCGACGAACGTCTTCCGCCAGATCGCCAAGCTCTCCGGCGGTGCCTGGGCGCCGTTCGACGCGGGCTCGGCGGATGCGCTGCGCGACCTGCTGCGGGCGGTTGCGGTCTTCGCGGCCGGTGGGCGCGGCGCGCTGGCCCGGCTGCCGGGCGCGGCGGCACGACGGATCGCCGGCCAGCTGCCGGCGCCGGCGCGGTAGCAGGCGGCGGGGACGGAGGCGAGCGTGGTCTGGCTTGCCCTCGGCCTGGGTGCGCTGCTGCTGGTGATCTGGCTGGCGCGGCTGTTCGCCACGGCGCGGGTGGACACGGTGCGCAAGGTCGGCACCTGGTCGCTGGCCGGGCTGGGCGGCGTGCTGCTCGTGCTGCTGCTGTTCAGCGGCCGCGGCGGGCAGGCGCTGTGGACGCTGGTTTTCCTCGGCCCGGTGATCTGGCGGCTGCTGCAATCCTGGCGCCAGGCCCGGCGCTTCGGCCGCGGCGGCCCCGAGGGGGCGGCCCCTGGCGAGGAGACCGCCGTCCAGACCGCGACGCTCGCCATGCGCCTCGACCATGCGAGCGGCCAGATGAGCGGCCGGGTCCGGCGCGGGCCGCATGCCGGGCGCGAGCTGGCCGAGCTGACGCTGCCGGAACTGCTCGCGCTCATGGCCGAGTGCCGCGCCAGCGATCCGGACAGCGTGGCGCTGCTGGAGGCCTGGCTGGATCGCACCGCACCCGAGTGGCGGGAGGCTGAGGCCTTTGCCGGCATGGGCGGCGGCGGGGCCGGGGCGGCGGCGGCGGCCGGGCCAATGGGGCGCGAGGAGGCGCTGGCGGTGCTCGGCCTGGCCGAGGGAGCGACGCCGGAGGAGATCCGCGCGGCGCACCGCCGGCTGATGCGCGGGGCGCACCCGGACCACGGCGGCAGCGACTGGCTGGCGGCACGCATCAACCAGGCGCGGGACGTGCTGCTGGGCTGACGCAGATCCCGCCCGGATGGGCACACGGGCGCAATCTGCGCGCAAGCGCGCCGCGCTGCCGTCGCGCCCGCCGGCATGCCGTCAGCCATGTCCCGCCAGCCACCCTTCCGGAGGCACCGCGCCGCCGCCGGGCAGCCCCGTACAAGGACCCCTGCCATGCCGCTGAACGTCAACCTCACCCGCATCGTCCTGAGCCGCGCCGACGGCTACACCCTGTCGAAGGCCCGGTTCCGCAAGCTCTGGACGCTCAAGATCGGCTGCATCTACAACTGCACCGGCAACGCCGCTCCGGACACCGACAAGGACACGACGCAATTCCTCGACGCGATCTGCCAGGACGTGACCGACCTTGCGATCGACTGCGTCACCGTCTTCAGCGGCATCTTCACCGTCGCGGCGGATCGCGTGAAGGCGATCACCTAACCTGTTGCAGGGTGCGGCCTTCACTCCCGCGGTGCCGGGCGAATACCGCACCCTCGCGGAGTTCGCGGAGCTGATGGTGGCCGTGCAGCAAGTCTCCCGCTCCTCCGTGGTGAAGGGCCTCAACCCGGATCTGCAGTTGCTGGGTGTCGTCGAGTTCAAGGAGATCCAGCTGTGACCTGGCCGTGCCAGGGCCGCGCGGCGGCGGACAGCCGCCGCATCGCCCGGACGCCGCGCGGCATCGCCGTGGCACCGAAGCGTTAACCGCGGGGGCCGTAGGATCCTGCTGGGGGCAATGACGCCGGCGTGAGGCCCCGCGCGGGTCCTCCGGTGGACCCGAGGCGCTGCTGCTTGCTCCGGCGGGGGGCGCGTGGCACTTCTCCGCCGGGCCCGCCCCCCGTGCAGGAGACTGCCCTTGCCGAGCGTCAAGCCGTTGAAGAAGGCCGTCCTGCCCGTTGCGGGCCTTGGCACGCGATTCCTGCCCGCCACCAAGGCGATGGCAAAGGAAATGCTGCCGATCGTCGACAAGCCGCTCATCCAGTACGCCGTCGAGGAAGCCCGCGCCGCCGGCATCGAGCAATTCTGCTTCATCACCGGGCGCGGCAAGACCGCCATCGTCGAACATTTCGACGTCGCCTACGAGCTGGAACGCACCCTCGAGGAGCGCGGCAAGACTCGCGAATTGGTCGAGCTGCGCGCCCAGGCAGTGGAGCCCGGCTCCATCGTGACGGTGCGCCAGCAGGTGCCCATGGGCCTCGGCCACGCCATCTGGTGCGCCCGCAGCTTCGTCGGCGACGATCCCTTCGCCATCCTGCTGCCCGACGACCTCATGATGTGCGACGTCTCCTGCACCGCGCAGCTCGCCGCCGCCTACCGCGAGACCGGCGGCAACGTGGTGGCCATCGAGGAGGTACCGCGCGAGCGGGTGAACCGCTACGGCGTGCTCGACGTGCAGCAGGACATGGGACGGCTGGTCTCGGTGAAGGGGCTGGTGGAGAAGCCGCCCGTGGACAAGGCGCCGTCCAACCTCACCGTCATCGGCCGCTACGTGCTGATGCCGGAGGTGATCGGGCATCTCGCGCGCATGGAGCGCGGTGCCGGCGGCGAGGTGCAGCTCACCGACGGCATGGCGCGGCTGATCGGCACCCAGCCCTTCCACGGCGTGCGCTACGAGGGCCGGCGCTTCGACTGCGGCGACAAGGCGGGCTTCCTGGAGGCGCAGATCGCCTTCGCGCTGAAGCGCGACGACATGGCGGGGCCGGTGCGCGAATTCCTCGCGCGCTATCGTTGATCTGACGCGTCCGGGGTAGCGGGGAGAGGCATGCGCATCGCCATGGTGGGGGCCGGCTATGTCGGCCTGGTCTCGGGGGCCTGCTTCGCCGAATTCGGCGTCGATGTCTGCATCGTCGACACCGACGCCTCGAAGATCGAGGCGCTGCGCGGGGGGCGCATGCCGATCTACGAACCCGGCCTCGACAAGCTGGTGGCCGACAACGTCGCCGACGGAAGGCTGAGCTTTACGAATGACCTGGCGGAGGCGGTGCGCGGCGCGGAGGCGGTGTTCCTCGCGGTGGGCACGCCGTCGCGCCGCGGCGATGGCCATGCCGACCTCACCTATGTCTATGCCGCGGCCGAACAGGTGGCGAAGGCGGCGCAGGGGCCGCTGGTGCTGGTGACGAAATCCACCGTCCCGGTGGGCACCGGGCGGCAGGTGCAGGAGATCGTCTCCCGCACCCGCCCCGACCTCTCCATCGAGGTGGCGTCCAATCCGGAATTCCTGCGCGAGGGCAGCGCCATCGGCGACTTCATGCGGCCCGACCGCGTGGTGATCGGCGTGATGGACGGTCCGGGCGGCGAGCGGGCGCTGGCGGTGCTGCGGCGCCTCTACCGCCCGCTGAACCTGATCGAGGTGCCGATCCTGAGCGCGCGCATCGAGACCGCGGAGCTGATCAAGTATGCCGCCAATGCCTTCCTGGCGGTGAAGATCACCTTCATCAACGAGATCGCCGACCTGTGCGAGCGGGTCGGCGCCGATGTGCACGACGTCTCGCGCGGCATCGGCCTGGATGGCCGGATCGGGCGGAAATTCCTGCATCCCGGCCCGGGCTACGGCGGCTCCTGCTTCCCGAAGGACACGCTGGCGCTGGCGCGGACCGCGCAGGACAGCGGCAGCCCGGTGCGGCTGGTGGAGACCACCATCGCGGTGAACGACGCGCGCAAGGAAGCACTGGCGCGGCGCGTCGTCGAGGCCTGCGGCGGCAGCGTGCAGGGCCGCACCGTCGCCGTGCTGGGCCTCACCTTCAAGCCCGAGACCGACGACATGCGCGACGCGGCCTCCCTGGTGATGGTGCCGGCGCTGATGGCCGCCGGTGCCCGGGTGCGCGCCTTCGACCCGCAGGGGATGGGGCATGCGAAGCCGCTGCTGCCGGTCGGCGTCGAGTACGCCACCTCGACGCTGGACGCCGCGACGGGCGCGGATGCGCTGGTGCTGCTGACCGAATGGAACGAGTTCCGCGCCCTCTCGCCGGAGAAGCTGAAGGCGGCGATGCGCGGCGACGTGCTGCTGGATTTCCGCAACGTCTATGACCCGGCGGCGATGCGGGAGGCGGGGTTCGCCTACCGCTCCATCGGCCGGCCGTGACCGAACCGCAGGACGCAGCGCGATGACCGTCTTCCACCACCGCTTCCACCCCACCGTGCTGCGCGAATACGACATCCGCGGCATCGTCGGGCAGACCCTGTCGCCGGAGGATGCCTTCGCCATCGGGCGTTGCTTCGGCTCGGTCGTGGCGCGGGAGGGGGGGAAGCGCGCGGCGGTCGGGTTCGACGGCCGGCTCTCCTCGCCCGACCTCGAGCCGCAGCTCGTCGCCGGGCTGCGCGCCTGCGGCCTTGAGGTGGTGCGCATCGGGCTCTGCGCCACGCCGATGCTGTACTTCGCGGCCTACGCCCTCGAAGCCGACGGGGCGGTGATGGTCACCGGCAGCCACAACCCGCCGGACTACAATGGCTTCAAGATGATGAAGGGGAGGAAGCCCTTCTTCGGCGCGCAGATCCAGGAGATCGGCCGCATGGCCGCCGAGGGCGACGTTGTGCCCGTCTCGATCGAGGGCTCGGACCGCCATGCCGACATCGCCGAGGATTACGCCGCGCGGGTGCTGCAGGACTACGATGGCGGCGAGCGCCGGCTGAAGGTGGTGTGGGATCCGGGCAACGGCTCGGCCTGCGACATCACCAAGGTGCTGGCGGCGCGGCTGCCGGGCGAGCATTTCGTCATCAACGGCGACGTGGACGGCACCTTCCCAAACCACCACCCCGATCCCACGGTGGCGAAGAACCTCGAACAGCTCATCGCCGGGGTGGCGCGGGAGCGGGCCGACCTCGGCATCGCCTTCGACGGCGATGGCGACCGCATCGGCGTGGTGGACAACGAGGGACATATCCTGTTCGGCGACCAGCTCCTGGTGGTGCTGGCGCGGGACGTGCTGCGCGCGCATCCGGGCGCCACCGTCATTGCCGACGTGAAGGCCAGCCAGGTGCTGTTCGACGAGGTGGCGAAGGCCGGCGGGGTGCCGCTGATGTGGAAGACCGGGCATTCGCTGATCAAGGCCAAGATGGCAGAGACCGGCTCGCCGCTGGCCGGAGAGATGTCCGGCCACATCTTCTTCGCTGACAAGTGGTATGGGTTCGACGACGCGCCCTATTCGGCGGTGCGGCTGCTCGGGATCGTGGCGCGCATGGCCGAGCCGCTGTCCGCCGTGCGCGCCGCGCTGCCGCAGGTGATCAACACGCCGGAGTTGCGCTTCGACTGCGCCGAGGACCGCAAATTCGCCGTGGTGCAGGAGGTGAAGCAGCGCCTCGCTGCCGAGGGCGCGCGGGTGCAGGACGTGGACGGGGTGCGGGTGCTGACCGAGGATGGCTGGTGGCTGCTGCGCGCGTCGAACACCCAGGCGGTGCTGGTGGCGCGCTGCGAGGCAGGCAGCGAAGCCGGGCTGGAGCGGCTGAAGGATCACCTCTCGCGCCAGTTGCAGGCGAGCGGCCTGGCGGCGCCGGATTTCTCCGGCGCGAATGCCGGGCACTGACCCGATGTGGGGGCTGATCCCGGTTCTGGATCCGGTATAGCGCGCCTGGCCCACCCCCACCCCGGCCCTCCCCCGCCAGCAGGGGAGGGAGGAGCGTCGCCATGACCCGCCTCACCCGCCGCGCCGCGCTGATCGGCATCCTCGCCGCCCCCACCCTGTCGCGGGCGCAGACCATCGCCCGCCCCGCCCGCATCATCGTCGGCTTTCCCGCCGGCGGCTCCTCCGACGTGATCGCGCGGCTCTACGCCGAGCGCCTGCGCGGGCCGGCCGCCTACGCCACCCAGATCGTCGTCGAGACCCGCACCGGCGCGGCCGGGCGCATCGCGGTGGAGACGGTGAAGTCCGCCATCCCCGATGGCGAGACCATCCTGCAGACCCCGGCCTCCATGCTCACCCTGCAGCCGCACGTCTTCCCGCGCCAGGTGCGGTACGACGCGCTGGTGGATCTCGTCCCGGTCTCGACGGTGGTGAGCTTCCCCTTCGCCCTCGCCGTGCCCGCCGCGCATCCGGCGCGCGACTTCGGGGGCTTCGTCGCCTGGGCGCGGACGCAGCAGGAGGTTCCCTATGCCTCGCCGGCGGCGGGCGCCGCGCCGCACTTCCTCGGCGTGATGCTGGCGCGCGCGATCGGCGTGCGGATGGAGCATGTCTCCTACCGCGGCGCCGCGCCGGCGATGCAGGACCTGCTCGCCGGGCGCATCCAGGCCTTCATCGGCGTGCTCGGCGACATCGCGCCGTTCGGGGCGCAGGGGGTGCGGATCCTCGCCGTTTCGTCGGAGCGGCGGCTGCCGCGGTATCCGGACCTGCCGACCTTCGCCGAACTCGGCCATCCGGCGCTGACCAAGGGCGAGTGGTTCGGCATGCTGCTGCCGGCCAACACGCCGGGGCCGATGGTGCAGGGGCTGTTCGAGGCGATCCGCCGCGCCGCTGCCGAACCCACGATGCGCGAGGCGCTGGAGCGGCTGGACTATGCCGCCACCGTCTCCGACAGCCCCGCCGCCTTCGCCGCCCGCATTCGGCGCGAGCGCGAGGAATGGGCGGTGACCGTGCGCGAGAGCGGGGTGCAGCTCGATGACGGGTGATCGGCGCGACCGCGGCGGTTGACGCCGGCGCCGTGCCGTTGCCGTCTCAGCCGGAGCGGCATCCGCGCCGCCGTTGCCGGGATGGAGACCGAATTCATGACCCCCATCCACCGCCGCGCCCTGCTGCTCGGCGCCGGCGCCGCCACGCTGGCCGCACCGGCACTGGCCCAGGGGGGCGGCACCGACTGGCCGCGCCAGCCGATCCGCGTCGTCGTGCCCTTCCCGGCGGGCGGCACCACGGACATGCTGGCCCGCCTCTTCGGCCAGCGCCTGTCGGAGACGCCGGGCCAGCCCATGCCGGTGGAGAATCGCGGCGGCGGCGGCACCAGCGCGGAATTCCAGGCCATGCTGCGCCAGCAGATCAGCAGCATCCGCGCCCTGGTCGAAAGCGTGCTCATTTGGCCGGAGTGAGCGCGCGGCCGCTGTTCCTCTACGGCACGCTGCTCGATCCGGCGGTGCTGGCGCGGCAGGCGGGGCAGCGCGGGCTGGCGTGGCGGCTGCTGCCGGCGCGGCTGGCGGGCTGGCGGCGGGTGGCGTTGCGTGGGACCCCCTGGCCGACGCTGCTGCGCGATGCGGAGTCGGCGACGGAGGGAGCGGTGCTGCGCACGGACGCGGCCGCCCTGGCCCGGCTCGCCGCCTATGAGGGGCCGGAGTATCGGCTGGTGCCGGTGCGCATCCAGACCCGGCGCGGCCCCCGCGCGGCGCGGGCCTGGATCGCGCCGCGCTGGCGGGCGGATGCGGGGCGATGCTGGGCTCCGCCGCGATGAGGGACGCGGCCGGGCTTTCCGCCTTCCTCACGGCGATGCCCGGACTGGCGGGCGCGCTGCAGGCCGTCGCGGCGCTGGCGCTGCCGGAGGCCTGGATCGGCGCGGGGTTCATCCGCAATGCGGCCTGGGATGCGCTCAGCGGCCTGCCCTTCGGCAGCAACCCGCCGAGTGACATCGATGTGGTTTGGTTCGATCCGGCAGGCACCGTGGCCGATGACCTGGCCGTCGAGGCCCGCCTGGGCGCGGCCATGCCGGGCTTGGCCAGGCCGGGCTTGGCCTGGTCGGTGCGCAACCAGGCGCGCATGCACGGCCGCAACTGCGACGCGCCCTATGCCAGCACGCTGGATGCCGTGGCGCACTGGCCGGAGACGGCGACGGCGGTCGTCGCGCGCTGGACGCCGCGCGGCGTGGAACTTGCCGCACCCTGGGGCCTGGAGGACCTGCTCGGCCTGGTGCTGCGCCCGACGCCCGGCTTCGCGCCCGGCACCGCGAAGCACAGCGCATTCCTGCAGCGGGCGGCGGCGAGGCGCTGGCAGGCCCGCTGGCCCCGCCTCGTCCTGCACGCCGATCCCCCCGCGCGCCCGGCGCTTCCCGAAGAATGACCGAGAAGAAAAGGAGGGGGTCTGGCGGAGTTCATCTCCCCCAGCGCTTTCTGGTCCGCGCCCGCGCCCCTACCCTGGCCGCGAGGAGGACCGCCGCCATGCTGCAACCACCCCCTGCCGAGCCCGGCATGCGCGAGGAGGAGGTCGATACCCCCGCCCTGCTGCTCGACCTCGATGCCTTCGAGCACAACCTGGATACGATGGCGGCGCTGCTGGCGCCCACGGGTGCGAAGCTGCGCGCGCATGCCAAGACGCACAAGTCGGCCGTCATCGCGGGGCTGCAGATGGCCCGCGGCGCGGTCGGGCAATGCGTGCAGAAGGTGGCGGAGGCCGAGGCCCTGGCCTGGGGCGGCATCCCCGACATCCTGGTCAGCAACCAGGTGGTCGGAGCGCGCAAGCTGGCGCGGCTGGCGGCGCTGTCGGGGATCAGCCGGGTCGCGGTCTGCGTCGATGACGAGGTCCAGGTCAGGGGCTGCGAGGCGGCGGCGGAGGCGGCCGGCATCCGCCTGGCCGTGCTGGTGGAGATCGATGTCGGCGCCGCCCGCTGCGGCGTGCCGCCCGGCCCACCGGCGGTGGCGCTGGCCGAGCGTATCGCCGCCAGTCCGCACCTGACCTTCGGCGGGCTGCAGGCCTATCACGGCAGCGCCCAGCATCGCCGCACGCCGGAGGAGCGCGCCACCGCGATAGCCGGCGCCGTCGAGGCGGCGCGGCGCACGGTGGAGCAACTGCGCCAGCGCGGCCTGGCCTGCCCAATCGTCGGCGGTGCCGGCACCGGCACCTTCCGGCATGAGGCGGCGTCGGGCGTCTTCACCGAGATCCAGGCCGGCTCCTATGCCTTCATGGATGCCGACTACGCCCGCAACCAGGATCCGCCGCCGTTCCGCCAAAGCCTCTTCGTGCTGGCGACGGTGATGAGCCGGTCGATCGCGGGCGTCTGCGTCGTGGATGCCGGGCACAAGGCGGTGCCGACCGATTCCGGCCTGCCGCTGGTCGCCGGCCGGCCCGGGCTGCGCTACGCGGGCGCCTCGGACGAGCATGGCAAGCTGCTGGTCGAGGATGGCGGCGCGGCGCCGCCGCTCGGCGAGAAGCTGCGGCTGGTGCCCGGCCATTGCGACCCGACGGTGGACCGCTACGACTGGTATGTCGGCGTGCGCAAGGGGCGGGTGGAGTGCCTCTGGCCGATCGCGGCACGAGGCGGAATGGCGTAGGCGGCGCCTGCCCGACGCTACTTCCGCGAGCGACTCGGCGTCGCGGGCACTGGCCGTGCCGGCGCAGCGGCAGGCCGGCGGATGGTGCCGCGGCTGGTATCGCCCTGCTCGATCCTGGCGGTGCTGCGCGGCGGCGCGGCGGTGGCGGTGCGCAGCATCAT
>ERZ1066123.1404-NODE-1404-length-14402-cov-19.433958_pt1 | contig 14402 bp, 14 predicted proteins | sample MGYA00382770_ERZ1066123 | MGnify/ENA primary metagenome ERZ1066123 (study PRJEB33369, sample SAMEA5778353) | biofilm metagenome | biome: Industrial cooling water; feature: Water cooling tower basin; material: Biofilm | place: United Arab Emirates | collected...
ACCAACGTCGCCTACAGCTACACCAACCACGCCGAGGACCAGCCCTGCCACCTGCAGGTGAAGGACTGGGAACTCCAGAAGCGCAGCGAATACGATGTCTTCGGCGGCCCCTCGCAGCGCTACTGCCCGGCAGGGGTCTACGAGTGGCTGATCGACGAGAAGTCGGGCGAGCCCCGGTTCCAGATCAACTCGCAGAACTGCGTCCACTGCAAGACCTGCGACATCAAGGACCCCAACCAGAACATCAACTGGGTGACGCCGGAAGGCGGCGGCGGGCCGAACTATCCGAATATGTGATCGGACGGGGCGGCATGTTGTCTCTCGAGCGGATACGTGCCGTCCTGGCTGTGCTGGTGTTCCTCGCCGCGCTCTTCTTCGCCGGCTTCACGAGCGAGAACCTCAAGCAGGTGCTGCCCGGGGTCGACCGTGCGATCCTGATCATCGGCTTCATCCTCGGGGCGTATACGGTCATGCGATGGATCGCGAAGGGCTCTTTCGCACGCCTGCAGCGAAGCAAGCGGCGCGCGTGACAATCACCGAAACCGCCTACGCCAAGATCAACCTCGCGCTGCATATCAGGCGGCGGAGGGAGGACGGGTATCACGAGCTCGAGACCCTCTTCGCCTTCGTCGATGCGGGCGATGTGCTGACGGCGGCGCCGGCCGCGCAGGACAGCGTCACCACGCTGGGCGAGTTCGCGGGGGTGCTCGACAATCCCTTCGACAACCTCGTGGCGCGCGCCCTCAATGCCCTCCCGCGCCCGCAGGGCCTCGCGGTGACACTGGAGAAAAACCTCCCTGTCGCGGCTGGCCTCGGCGGCGGATCGGCGGATGCGGGGGCGGTGTTCCGGATCGTCGAGGCGCTCCACGGCCTGCCCGATGACTGGCCCGCGCGCGCGGCCAAGCTCGGTGCGGATGTGCCCGCCTGCGTGCGCAGCCGCACCCATATCGGCCTCGGCACCGGCACCGAGCAGGAGGACGTCGAGGACGACCTCGCCGGCACCCCCGTGTTGCTGGTCAACCCGCGCGTGCCGCTCTCGACAGGCCCGGTGTTCAAGGCGTGGGACGGCGCGGATCGCGGTGGGCTCCCCGAAGGCCCCGCCAGCCGGATCACGCGGGAAGGGCGCAACGACCTCGAAGCCCCTGCCATTTCGCTCTGCCCGGTGATCGCCGAGGTGCTGGCCGCGCTGGCCGACACCAACCCGTGGCTCGCCCGCATGTCCGGCTCCGGCGCGACTTGCTTCGCGCTTTACGACACGCCCGAAGCCCGCGACGCGGCGGCGGCGGCCTTACCGCGCGAATGGTGGACGATGGCGGGGCGGCTGCGGTGATCTGTCCTGAGTCCCGTTCGTGTCGAGCGAACTCGAGACACCCCGGACAGACCTCTCGACTTCGCTCGAGGCGAACGGAAGTGGGGGCATGAACGAAGTCTTCCGCCAGCTCGGCACGCCCGTCCCCGGCGGCATCGTGCTCATCGCCGACCATGCCTCCAATACCGTGCCCGCCGACATCACCCTCGGCATCCCCGCGCACCTGATGGGCGAGCACATCGCCCTCGACATCGGCACCGAGGCCATCGCGGAAATCCTCGCCCGCGATCACGCCATCCCCGCCCACATCGCCGCCGTCAGCCGCCTGGTCTGCGACCTCAACCGCGAGGAGGACGCGCCCGGCCTCGTTCCCGAAGCGAGCGACGGGCACCTCATCCCCGGCAATATCGGCGCGGACCGGGAAGCGCGTCTCGCCCGCTTCCATCGCCCCTATCACACGGCGCTGGCCGCGTGGCTGGAGCGAAGCGAACCCGCGCTGATCCTCTCGCTCCACTCCTTCACCCCGCGGCTCGAAACCTCGGATGCCGCGCGGCCGTGGGAGGTGGGGGTGCTCTACAACCGCGACGAGCGCGCCGCGCGCATCGCGATTCCGCTGCTCGAAGCTGAGGGGCTGAACGTCGGCGACAACCTCCCCTATTCGGGCCGCGATCTCAACTACACCATGAACCGCCACGCCGAGGCCGAGGGCTGCGCCTACCTCGGCATCGAGCTCAGGCAGGACCTGACCGCCACCCCCGCCGACCACGCCCGGTGGGCCGCGCTGTTGGCGAAAATTGCGCAAAGGGTTGCGTCGGCGCTCACCTGAAGGCAAGGGCGTGTCGCAAATCGCCGCAATCGGGAAATCTTATGTCGCACACCTTTGACAAGTCGAAGCTCCCCAGCCGCCACGTTTCGGTCGGTCCGGAGCGCGCGCCGCACCGCTCCTACTACTACGCGATGGGGATGACCGAGGAGGAGATTGCGCGGCCATTCGTCGGCGTGGTCAGCGCGGGGAACGATTCGGCGCCGTGCAACACCACCCTCAACGCGCAGGCCGATATCTGCCGCGAGGGCGTGATCGCGGGCGGCGGCACCCCGCGGCGCTTCAACACCATCACCGTCACCGACGGCATCGCGATGGGCCACCAGGGCATGAAAAGCTCGCTCATCAGCCGCGAGATCATCGCGGATTCGATCGAGGTTTCGGTCCGAGGCCATTGTTATGACGCTCTTGTCGGCTTTGCCGGCTGCGACAAGAGCCTGCCCGGCATGATGATGGCGATGCTGCGCCTTAACGTGCCCTCGATCTTCGTCTATGGCGGCTCGATCCTCCCCGGCACGCACCGCGGCAACGACGTGACTGTGGTCGACGTGTTCGAGGCCGTGGGCCAGTTCGCCGCCGGCAATTGCCCGCTGACCGAGCTGATCGCGCTTGAAAAGGTCGCCTGCCCCGGCCACGGCGCCTGCGGCGGCCAGTTCACCGCCAACACCATGGCCTGCGTCGGCGAGGCGATCGGATTGTCCCTGCCGAACAGCAACATGGCGCCTGCTCCTTACAGGTCGCGTGACGATATCGCCGTGGCCGCGGGCAAGCAGGTCATGGAGCTCGTCGCCCGCAACCTGCGCCCCCGCGACATCTGCACCCGCGAAGCCTTCATGAACGCCGCCCGCGTGGTCGCGGCCACCGGCGGCTCGACCAATGCCGCACTCCACCTGCCCGCCATGGCCAACGAATGCGGCATCGACTTCGATCTGTTCGACGTCGCGGAGGTCTTCAAATCAACGCCTTACATCGCGGACCTCAAGCCCGGCGGCAAGTATGTCGCCAAGGACATGCACGAGGCGGGCGGGGTCTACATGGCGATGAAAACGCTGCTCGACGGCGGGTTCATCGATCCCAACCCGATCACCGTCACCGGCAAGACCATCGGCGAGAACCTCGAGGAGATCACCTGGAACCCCGACCAGAAGGTGTTCTACGATGTGAAGACCCCGATCACCCCCACCGGCGGCGTCGTCGGCCTCAAGGGCTCGCTCGCCCCCGACGGCGCGATCGTCAAGGTCGCCGGGATGGCGCGCCTCCAGTTCTCCGGCCCGGCGCGGGTGTTCGACTGCGAGGAGGACGCCTTCGCCGCCGTCGAGAGCCGCGACATCGCCGAGGGCTGCGTCATCGTGATCCGCTACGAAGGCCCCAAGGGCGGCCCCGGCATGCGCGAGATGCTCTCCACCACCGCCGCGCTTTACGGGCAGGGCATGGGCGAGAAGGTCGCGCTGATCACCGACGGGCGCTTCTCGGGCGCGACGCGGGGCTTCTGCATCGGCCATGTCTGCCCAGAAGCCGCCGACGGCGGCCCGATCGCGCTGGTCGAGAACGGCGACATCATCAGCATCGACGCCGAAACCGGCAGCATCGAGCTCGAAGTACCCGCAGAGGTGCTCGCCAGGCGTCTCGAATCGTGGCAGCCCCGCACCAACGACTATCAATCGGGCGCGCTTTGGCGCTATCAACAGGTGGTCGGAAAGGCGCGTTACGGGGCGATCACGCATCCGGGCGCGAAGGCGGAGACCCATGTGTTTGCGGACATCTAGCGCGACTGTCCTGCCACTGGCGGCGCTGCTCGCGGCCTGCGGGTCCGACAGCGGCGCCCCTCCTTCGCCGGCGGCCTCCGCCTCGGCCTCGCCCTCGGGCGCGGTGATGACCTGCGCCATCGGGGCGGGGGCCTCACTGACCCCGGGCTGCTTCGTCGAGCGCATCGCGGGGACCTCCGAGATTATCCTCTACCATCCCGATGGCGGTTTCCGGCGGCTGACCCGCGATCCCGCCAGCGGCGCGCTCTCCACCCGCGACGGGGCCGAGCAGGTGGTGATGGAGCAGGGCGGGCAGGATGCGGTGCAGTTCAGCATCGCGGGCGACCGCTACCGCATCCCGCTCGCGCTCCTCAACGCCTCGTGAGCGCCGCGCAGGTCCTCACCGCCTCCCAGATGCGCGCCGCCGAGCAGGCGCTGTTCGATGCCGGCACGAGCGTTTCCGATCTGATGGAGATCGCCGCGGGCGGTGCGGCCGAGTGGATACACCGCGTGGCTGCGGGCCGGAGCGTCACCGTGCTGTGCGGCCCCGGCAACAATGGCGGCGACGGCTACGTCATCGCCCGCCGCCTGCGCGAGAGCGGCAATGCCGTCACCGTCATCGCCCCGCTGGAGCCTGCCACAGATGCCGCGCGCGAGGCGCGCCGCCGCTGGGGCGGACCAGTCGCCAGCGGAGCGGGGAAGGGACCGGGCGACGTCTTCGTCGACTGCCTGTTCGGCTCCGGGCTCGCCCGCCCCCTGATCCCGGAACACGCGCTGCTGCTACGCGACCTCGCCGCGCGCCACCGGTTCCGGGTCGCGGTGGACGTGCCTTCGGGCATCGCCAGCGACAGCGGCGCGGTGCTGGGCGAGCGGCTGCCGGCCTTCGATCTGACCCTCGCGCTCGGGGCTTGGAAGTTCGCTCACTGGAGCCTGCCGGGCCGAGTGTTGATGGGGCAGATGCGGCTTGTGCCGATCGGGATCGCGGGCGTCGAGGGCGCGGCGCAGCTGATCGGGCGGCCGCGCCTCGCCGCGCCTGCCGCCGACAGCCACAAGTATCGCAGGGGATTGCTCGGCATCGTGGCCGGCGCGATGCCGGGGGCGAGCCTGCTCGCAGCGATGGCGGCGCAGCACGCAGGGGCAGGCTATGTGAAGCTCCTTGCCGCCGCGCCCGACCCCCGCACGCCGCCCGACGTGGTGACCGACAGCGCCCCGCTGGCGGAGGCACTTGCCGATTCCCGCATGGCGGCGGTGCTGGTCGGGCCGGGGCTGGGGCGGGACGATCCCGCGCGCGATGCTCTTGCGGCGGCAATGGAACACGCGCGGGCGGTGGTGGTCGACGCCGATGCGCTGGTGCTGCTTGCCCCGGCGCTGCTGCCGGACGGCAAGCCGATCCTCGCCACGCCCCATGATGGCGAGCTGGAGGTCCTGTGCCGCAGCTTCGGGGTGATCGCCGAAGGACGCCGCGCGCGGGCGCTGGCCCTCGCAAGGGTCAGCGGCATGGTGGTGCTCGCCAAGGGCCCGGACACCTGCGTCGCGGCCCCCGACGGCCGCCTGGCGCTCGCCCCGCCGGCTCCGAGCTGGCTGTCGGTCGCGGGCACCGGGGACGTGCTGGCGGGCATCGCCGCGAGCCGCATGGCTGCGGGCAGCGATCCCTTCGCCGCCGGATGCGAGGCGGTATGGCTTCACGGAGAGGCGGCGCGGCGGGCGGGGGCCGCCTTCACGCCCTCGCAGCTTGCCGAAAGGGTGCCCGAGGCGCTAGCGGCCTCCCTGTGAGCAGCACCGAACAGATCATCCGCCTCGCCGCCAAGGGCGACGGCGTCACCCCCTCCGGCCGCCATGTCGCAGGCGCGGTGCCGGGCGATGTGGTGGACGGGGCGGGCGAGATCACGCCCGGGCTGCACCACATTGCGCCGGCCTGCCGCCACTTCGCGCAATGCGGCGGGTGCCAGTTGCAGCATGCCGACGATGCCGCGCTCGGCGATTTCGTCACGGACCGGGTGGTCAATGCCGCGCGCGGGCAGGGGCTGGAGGCGGGCGAGGTGCTGCCGGTCCACCTCTCGCCCCCGCACACCCGCTGCCGCGCGGGGCTGCATGGGCTGCGGACGGCGAAGGGGGCGGTGCTCGGCTATCGCGAGGGCGGGGCGCACCGGATCGTCGATCTTGCCGAGTGCCCGGTGCTTCACCCGCAGCTCGCCGCGCTGATCGCGCCGCTGCGCGCCTTCGTCGCGGCGCATGGCCCAAAGGCAATGGTGGGGATCGACCTGACGCTGGCCGATCAGGGGGTCGAGGCGAGCCTCGCGCATTTCCCTCTGGAGGGCCTCGGCCCCACCGAGGCGGCGCTGGATTTCGCACGCGAACAAGGGCTTGCGCGGCTTTCCTTCGATCAGGGCTATGGACCGGAAACTATCTGGGAGCCGGAGCCGGTGACGGTGACCCTCGCCGGCGTGCCCGTCGGCCTGCCGCCGGGCGCCTTCCTGCAGGCGACGCAGGACGCCGAGAGCCGCATGGTCGCCGACGCGGCGGAATGGCTGGGCGATGCCCGCATGGTGGCCGATCTCTTCGCGGGGCTGGGCACCTTCGCTTTCGGCCTTCAAGCCAAGGGCAACGACACCCGCAAGGTGCTGGCGGTCGAGGCCGATCAGGCCGCGCACCTCGCGTGCAAGGCGGCGGGCGCACGCAGCGGAGGGCAGGTGCTCGCGCTTCACCGCGACCTGTTCCGCGCACCTCTCGAGCCGGCCGAACTCAACCGCTTCGACGCGGTGCTGCTCGATCCCCCGCGCGCCGGGGCGCGGGCGCAGGTGGCTGAAATCGCGGCCAGCACGCTGTCGCGGGTGGTCTACGTCAGCTGCAATCCGTCGAGCTGGGCGCGCGACGCGGCAGTGCTGGCACAGGCGGGGTTCAAGCTCGCGAAGCTGCGCCCCGTCGGCCAGTTCCGCTGGTCGACCCATGTCGAGCTGGTCAGCCTGTTCGAACGCTAGGCGCGGAGCATTTCAAGCAGTTGCGCCTCGAGCCAGGCGCGGTGCCCGGGCTCGACATAGGCGTGGCCCGCGCCCTCACAGCGGCAGATCCGCGGATCGCTGCGGTCCCATGCGCTCTCGAAGACCTGTGCGGTCCGGTCAGCGGTGGCGATCAGGATGCGCACCGGGCCGGCAAATCCCGCCAGTCCGGCCGCCATGTCCTGCGCGAGGCTCGAGGGCGGCGGGGGCGGACTGACGGCGTGGACCAGCCCGCGGGCGAGTTTGCGCAGATTCACACCTCCGCCGAGCAAGCGCATGATTTCGCGCGGGTTCGTGAGCTTCTCCAGATAGCGCGCGCGGATCGCGGCGGGGGGAGGGGTGGCGTCGTCCGCCGCGGTGCCGTCACCGTCGCTTTCGATGGTCCAAGGGTTGGAGAGCACCAGCGCGTCGCACCCCGCGCCCTTGGCCAGCATCAGCGCCGAGGCGGCGTCGCAATTGCCGAAAGCCACCACCCGCGACACCTGCGGGGCCATCGCCCGGAAGGCATCAAGAGCGGCGCCTATGTCCTTGGCCGAATGACGGAAACCCCGGTTCTCGCCCTCGCTGTCGCCGATCCCGCGGCGGTCGAAGCGGAAGACGGGGAAGCCTGCTGCCGCGATACGCGCGGCCATGTCGGCCTGCCCGCCGAAGGCGCCGCTGCGGATCTCGTTGCCGCCGCTGACGATCAGCAGGCCGGTCGTCCCCGGCGCGGTGTCGAGCGTGCCGGCGAGCATCAGGCTGCCGCAGCCGAAGGTGTGCGAGAGGCGGGTCATGCACCTGATTCCGCGAGGCTCTGGACGATCAGCGCGGCGAGGCGATCGGCCTGGCCCGCATCCTCGTCCGGCTCGGCGCGCAGCCACAGCCCGGGGCCGCCGACCTGCGACTGGGCAATGTCGGACTGACCGGGGGCGAGCGCGGGTTCGGCACTTTCCAGCGCGGCGAACATCGCCGCCCCGATCGCCCACCCGCCGAGCACCAGCCCGCGTGTCCGGCCCTCGGCCATCAGCCCTTCGGAAGTCTCGGCGATCCCGGCCTCGCGCGCGGCGATGGTGCGCGCGCGGATCATGCCGCGCAGCAGTTTCGGGCCGGACTGGGCGGCATAGTGCCAACCCGGAAGGCCGGAAGGCGCGACCAGCCCGCCCGCGCGGATCGCGAGCACATGGGTTGCGCCGAGGCTCCGCGCGGCTGCCGCCATCGCTTCGCTCCAGCCTGCAAGCGTCTGATCCCGAAGCGGGACGGTGCTCTCGTTGCAGCCTGGCAGGTCGGGCAGCAGGCTGTCGATCCCGGCTGCATCAAGCCGCCGCATCAGCTCCACGGTGAAGCGGCGCAGCTTGTTTGCCTCGTCAAACCAGGCGGGGCAGACGAGCACCCGTTGCGTCCGACCCCGGTCGAAGGCGAGGAGCATTTCCTCGGCCGTATCAGCCCCGCCGGTTGCCGGGATGGTCCACGTGGAAATCACGCTGAGCGATCTCGGAAGGGGGCGGGCGGCAGGTCAGCGCGCCTCGAGCTTCGCGCGTGCGAAGGCGAGGAGGCCGCCATAGGTTTCGAGCATCTCGCCGTCGACGTCGTCATCCTCGATCACGATGCCGAGCCGGTCCTCCATCTCGGTCAGCAGCCCCGCGACCGCCATCGAATCCAGTTCGGGCAGGTGGCCGAACAGCCCCGAGTCCGGCCCGAAGCCCGCCGCCCGCGCCGGATCGAGGCCCAGCACGTCGGCGATCAGCGCCTTGAGTTCGCGGTCGAGCGCGTTGTCTGCGGCGTCGCTGTCGAGGTTCGAAGAGGTGGTCATCAGTGCCCAAAATCCCTGTTGCAGGCCGTGGCGGCGGGGCTTAGCCATGCGCAGGGCCGCGTGCAAGCATTGCCCGCGCGCGGGAGCAGGCTTCAGCCCACCGCGCGCCGCAGCCACCGCTTGGCTAGCGGGGCCCAGCTTTGCGGGCGTGCCGGAGCGAGACAATCGATGCGGAAACGTTCCCGCACCTCCTCCATCCAGTCGGCCTTGTAGCTCTGGTCGCCGGTGCCGAAATCGACGAGTGCCACCCTGTCGGTGTCGATCACGTGCTCGAACAGCGCCGCTGTGAGCGTGGTGCCGGCCGAGAGGTTCTTGTGGCTTTCGAGGTGCGCAAGCTTGTGGATGTAGGCGATGGAATTCTCGACCGTCCAGACCTGCGCCGCCACCGCCACGCCGTCGGCGCGCGCCACCCCCAGACGCAGCCGCCCGGCCGCGCCCTCGGCTTCGGCAAAGGCGCGCAGCATCGCGGGCTGGTCCTCGGCCGGTTTCCAGCTGGCGGCGTAGATCGCCTCGTAGTCGGCCCAGACCTGCGCATCGAAGCGGGTCAGGATCTCGGTCTCGACCTTCTTCGCCTTCCGCTTCAGCGTGGTGCGCAGGGGGCCGGGACGGCTGTCCCAGTATTCGGCGAAGCTGCGGCCCTTGACGGGCAGGATGTGGTTGATGTCGCAAGGCTCGACCGCGACCTGCCAGCCCGCGGCGCGGAAGGCGCGGGCGAGCCGGTCGGCCGATCCGTCCTCGCCGGGCACGGGTTCGAGCGTGACGCGCCACCCGCGCTGCTTGAGCTGCCGGGCGATGGCGACCAGCAGGCGCTCGCCCGCCGGGCCCGCCGGGGCGAGTTCGCGCCAGGTGAAGCTGTACCAGTTGCGCAAGGGTGTGATTCGCCCGCCTGCCTCGGTGAGGGCGAGGGCGGCGGTTTCGGCCCCGTCGCCCGCCATCGCGATCAGGGGCACGAGGCCGGTCTCGGCTAGCAACGCGAACCACTCCGCCCGGTCGAAGGGCGCGGCCACGCCTTGCGCAGTCAGCGCTTGCAAGACGTTAACGCTATCGTGATACCGCGCTTCGATCACCTGAAAGAACACTCCCGATCATGCCGCAGCATCCCGATCCTCTCCCGCGTCCGCTCGATACACTCGCCGAACTGGCGGTGGCGGCGGGGCGTGGCGAGGCACCGGCACTGGTGCTGCGCGAGGGCACGCTTAACCACAACCGGTTAAGACAGCGTGTTGCTCTGCTCGCCGGATGGCTTTCGCGGATGGTGCCCGAGAAGGGCGCGCGGGTGGCGAGCTGGGCGGCGAAGGGCGAGCTGACCTGCCTCCTGCCGCTCGCCGCGGCGCGGGCGGGGCTGGTGCATGTGCCGATCAATCCGCTCCTGAAGCGCGCGCAGGTGGCGCATATCCTCGCCGACAGCGGGGCGAAGCTGCTGATTGGCACGGGCTCGCGGCTTGCCGGGCTGGAGCCGGGCGATCTGCCCCCGGGCTGCGCGGCGCTGGGCGAGGCCGAGGCGCTGGCGGCGGCCGAGGCGGCAGGGGTGGAACTGCCACCCTCCGAGGCCGATCCGTCGGAGCTTGCGGCGATCCTTTACACCAGCGGCTCCACCGGTCGCCCCAAGGGGGTGATGCTGAGCCATGCCAACATGTGGCTGGGCGCGGTCAGCGTGGCGCATTACCTCGGCCTTGCCGACGACGACGTGACGCTCGCCGTGCTGCCGCTGTCCTTCGATTACGGGCAGAACCAGCTTCTGAGCACATGGTATGCGGGCGGCTGCGTGGTGCCGCTCGATTTCCTGTTCCCCAAGGATGTCGCGAAAGCCTGTGCCCGGCACGGGGTGACGACCCTTGCCGCGGTGCCGCCGCTGTGGGTGCAGCTGACGGAGACCGACTGGCCCGAGGAGGCGCGCAAGCCCTTGCGACGGCTCACCAATAGCGGCGGGGCGCTGACGACCGATCTGGTGCGGTCCCTGCGCGGCCTTTTCCCCGAGGCGCGGCTGTTCCCGATGTATGGCCTGACCGAGGCCTTTCGCTCGACCTATCTCGATCCCGCGCTGGTCGACACCCACCCGACCTCGATGGGCAAGGCGATTCCCTTTGCCGAGATTCTCGTCGTGAACGACGCGGGCGACATCGCGGCGGACGGCGAGGAGGGCGAGCTGGTCCACTGCGGTCCGCTGGTCGCGCAGGGCTACTGGCAGGACCCGGAGCGCACGGCGGAACGCTTCAAGCCCGCGCCCGCGGCCTCCACCTATCGCGGAATGGCCGTGTTCTCGGGCGACCGCGTGAAGCGCGACGCGCAAGGGCTGCTCTATTTCGCCGGGCGGCGCGATGCGATGATCAAGAGCGCGGGCAACCGCATCAGCCCGCAGGAGATCGAGGAGGCCGCGCTCGCCACCGGGCTCGTCGCCGAGGCGGTGGCGCTTGGCGTGCCGCACGCGCGATTGGGGCAGGCGGTGCATCTGGTGGTGCGCGGCGATGCGGCGGCGGGGGAGGAGCTGCCGAAGCGGCTCCAGCGCGACCTGCCCAATTTCATGCAGCCCCAGCAGATCCACTGGCGCGAGGCCATGCCGCTCAACCCCAACGGCAAGATCGACCGCACGGCCTTGCAGAGCCAACTCAACGAGGAATTCGGCGAATGAAGCCCGTCGGCCCCATCCCCGCCGGTTACGAGACGATCGACGGCGAGCTCGCCATCGGCGGGCGCCGCGCGAGCGAGCTTGTCGCGGAAGCCGGGCGCACACCGCTGTTCGTCTATTCGCGCGCCCATCTCGATGCCCGTATGGCGGCGCTGCGGGCGGCCTTGCCGGCGCGCGTCGGGGTCAATTTCGCGGTCAAGGCCAACCCGCATCTCGCGGTGATCGGCCACATGGCGCCGCTGGTCGACGGTTTCGACATCGCTTCGGCGGGCGAGCTGGCGCTGTGCATGGCGGTCGGCATCGACCCGCGCCGGATCAGCTTTGCCGGCCCGGGCAAGCGGGACGACGAGCTGGAAGCCGCGATCCGCGCCGGTGTGACGCTCAATTGCGAGAGCGAGAGCGAGGGCGCGCGTGCGCTGGCGATCGGCGAGCGCCTCGGCGTGCGCCCGCGCATCGCGATCCGGGTCAATCCCTCCTTCGTGATGACCGGATCGGGGATGAAGATGGGCGGCGGAGCCAAGCAGTTCGGCATCGATGCCGATCGCGTTCCGGCGCTCGCCCGCCACCTCATCGCCGCAGGGGCCGAGTGGCGGGGCCTGCACATCTTCACCGGCAGCCAGACCCTGTCTGCCGACGCCATCATCGAGGCGCAGGCGAATGTCCTCGCGCTTGCCGCCAAGCTGACCCGCGCGATCGGCCATGCCTGTCCCAAACTCAACATGGGCGGCGGCCTCGGTATTCCCTACTTCCCCGGCGACACGCCGGTCGATCTGGAGCGCGTCGGCGCGGCGCTGGCAGAGCGGGTCGCGGACCTGCCGGTCGAACTCGCCGATACCGAACTTTGCATGGAGCTCGGTCGCTACCTCGTGGGCGAGGCGGGGGTCTATCTCTGCCGCGTGATCGACCGCAAGGAGAGCCACGGGACGACCTTCCTCGTCACCGACGGGGGCCTCCACCACCAGCTGGCCGCTTCGGGCAATTTCGGCACGGTGGTGCGCCGCAACTATCCTTCGGCGATTGCAACCCGTTACGGGGCTGAACCGACGGAGGAGGTGAACATCGTCGGCTGCCTGTGCACTCCGCTCGACCGGCTTGCCGACAATGCCATGATGCCCCGCGCCGAGGTCGGCGATCTGGTCGCGGTGTTCTGCGCCGGCGCCTATGGCGCCAGCGCCTCCCCGAGCGCATTTCTGGGTCACGGTCCGGCCGCCGAAATGCTCGTCTGAGCACGCGCCGTTAACCCCTGCCGGGGCGCTGTCCCGATCCGGGATGGGGCCGGTTTTGGCGCTGTATAACTAACCAGATGTTCACCATTTCCGGCGACAAGAGCCCCGATATCCGGGCGCTTTCGTGTCGCAGGTCGCTCCTGCGGGTTAACGGGGCCCCACCCAGGAACGGCCAAGGATCCATAACCGATGTTTCATCGTCCGCCTCTCAAGCACCTCGCGGCTCTCGGCCTTGCTTCGGCCCTGCTGGGGGCCTGCGCGGGCGGGGGCAAGCAGCTGCCCCCGGCGAGCTACGGCGACGGCTCCGTCGCGCCGTCCGAGGAATACACCATCGGGCCCTTGGACGAGATCACCATCCACGTCTGGCGCAATCCCGAGCTTTCCGCCGACAAGGTGCGCGTGCGCCCCGACGGGCGTCTCACCATCCCGCTGGTGCAGGACATCCCGGCGGTGGGCAAGACCGCGACCCAGCTGCAGGACTACATCGCCGGCGAGCTGTCGAAGTATATCGAGCAGCCGATCGTCTCGGTGATCGTCAACACGCCGGAAGGCAACTTCACCCAGCAGGTGCGCATCATCGGCGCGACCCCGCAGCCCGCCTCGCTGCCGTTTCGCGCCAACATGACGGCGCTCGACGCGATGATCGCCGTGGGCGGTCTGGGCGAATTCGCCGCCGGCAACCGTGCCAAGCTGATCCGTCTCGACCGCGAGAAGGGCACCCAGGTCGAATACCGCCTGCGCCTGTCCGATCTCATCCGCAAGGGCGATTCCAGTGCCAATGTCATGCTCAAGCCCGGCGACACCATCATCATTCCCGAAAGCCGGTTCTAAGGGGCGCGCGGGGGCATGAGCGAGATCTTCGACGAGCTGCGCGCCGCGCTGTGGTCGGTCTGGCACCGGCGCTGGATCGCGATCGCGACCGCCTGGGGCGTGTGCCTGCTGGGCTGGCTCGTGATCGCGATGATCCCCAACAAGTACGAATCCAAGGCGCGCGTCTATGTCGACGTGCAGGACGTGCTCTCCAAGCAGCTCGGCATTGCCGGTGACGGCAAGGAAGAGATCATGCGGGTGCGCCAGACGCTCTCGAGCGCCAAGAACCTCGAGAAGGTCATCACCTCGACCCGCCTCGGCGAAGGCATCACCGAGCGCGGCGCGCTCGATGCCGCTATCGCCGAGCTGGAAAAGAAGGTGAAGGTGACCAGCGAGCAGGACAACCTGTTCGAGATCACCGCCGAGATCGGCCGCGGCGACCTCGGCGATGCCGAGAACGCGGTGCTCGCGCGCGATGTGGTGCAGAAGCTGCTCGACATCCTGCGCGAGGAACACGTGATCGGCAACCGCACCGGGATCAGCACCGCGATCGGCGATCTCGACCGCCAGCTCGACGAACGCAAGCTCGAGCTGGAACAGGCCGAACAGCGCCGCCTTGCCTTCGAGGCGCAGTATCCCGACCTCGTCGGCGGTTCGGAGAGCCTGTCGAACAAGGTCCAGCAGGCGCGCACCGAATTGCGCAATGTCGATGCCGATCTGGCGGCGGCGGAAAGCGGACTGGCGGCGATCTCCGCCCAGCTCGCCAGCACCCCGCGCTCGCTTGCCGGCGGCCCGCAGGCCAGCGGTCCGCGCGCGGCGCTGCTCCAGGCCCAGACCCAGCTCGCCGAACTGCGCGCGCGCGGGCTGACCGACAGCCACCCCGATATCGTCGCGATGAACCGGCAGGTCGCGCTGCTCGCCAAGCAGGCCGCAGGCGCGGGCGAGGATGCGGGCGGCACGCCCAACCCCGCCTATGCCTCGCTGATCGCGATCCGTTCCGAGCGGCAGGCCAGCGTGGAGGCACTTCAGGCCCGCCGCGCCGCGCTCCAGAGCAATTTCGCCGCGCTGATGGCGAGCC
>ERZ1066123.1407-NODE-1407-length-14365-cov-21.130468_pt1 | contig 14365 bp, 10 predicted proteins | sample MGYA00382770_ERZ1066123 | MGnify/ENA primary metagenome ERZ1066123 (study PRJEB33369, sample SAMEA5778353) | biofilm metagenome | biome: Industrial cooling water; feature: Water cooling tower basin; material: Biofilm | place: United Arab Emirates | collected...
GAGTTGGAATGAGAAAGGCCTTCCCCCGGCCGGTCGCGGCATCACCGTTGGTGCTGGGTGCCAGAAGTGACCGTTGTCGGGCCCGTAGACCCTTCTGCCGGAGGTCGGCCATGTCTCGCGTTCACGATACCCCCACGTTCCCGTCCTGCACCATCGGCCTTGATCTCGGCGACCAGACGAGCGCCTGGTGCGCCATCGACGCCGCCGGCACGATCACCGGGCGCGGCACGATCGGCACCACGCCGGCGGCGCTCGCGGCGTTGAGCGCGGCGCATCCCCGGGCGCGCGTGATCCTCGAGGCCGGCACGCCGTCCCGGTGGGTGAGTCGGCAGCTCGCCGCCGCCGGGCACGACACCGTGATCGCCAATCCGAGCCGGTGCTACGCGGGGCCGCGGCGCCAACGCACCGACCGGCGCGACGCGGAGTTCCTCGCCCGCCAGGGGCGCGCCGACGTGACGCTGCTGCACCCAATCACGCCTCGGCGCCCGCACACCGATGCGCCGCTCGCGGTGCTCCGCGCTCGCGATGCGCTCGTCCGGGTCCGCACGACGCTCATCACGACGGCCCGCGGGCTCGTCAAGCCGACCGGCGCGCGGCTGCCAGCGTGCAGCGCCGAGCGCTTCCCGCGGCAGGCGCTGCCGCACGTGCCCCCCACCGTGCGGGCCGCCGTCGCGCCGCTACTCGAGTCGATCACGCAGCTGACCGCGCAGATCCGCGCCTACGACCGGCAGATCCAGCACCAGCTCCTGCCGCAGTATCCGATCGCGCAGCGCCTGGCCAGCGAGCTCGCCGGCGTCGGTCCGCTGACCGCGCTCGCCGTCGTGCTGCTCATCGACGACCCGGCCCGCTTCCGGCGCAGTCGCGACGTGGGCGCGTACTTCGGGCTCGTGCCCAAGCTGGACGAGAGCGGCACGCTGACGCCGCAGTTGCGCATCACCAAGGCCGGCGACGCGCTCGGGCGGCGGCTGCTCGTCAACGCCGCGCACTACGTCCTCCATCGCGGGCCCGACACGGCCCTCCAGCGCCACGGGCAGCGGCTGATGGACCGCGGCGGGCTCAACGCGCGCAAGCGCGCCGTGATCGCCGTCGCGCGCAAGCTCGTCGTGCTGCTGCACCGGCTCTGGGTCACCGGCGCCGCCTACGACCCGACCCGAGGGCTCGCCCCCGCCGCCTGACCGCCCCCCCCCCCCCGCACGCCCAGAGCCCCGCCGGCGGTGACGACGATCTGCGCCTCGCGCTTCGAGCACGCCACAGAGTTGGTCGCACCGCCCCTGGCACGTGGATCCCAGCATGCAGCGCTCCCACGGGAGCTGACTGCGGATAGAAGAGTGCTCCACGGGCTGGCGATGTCCCGCCTTCGGCCACCACGGTGGCCTTGACTCCCTGTCCTTTCTCATAGAAGGCGCAGAGAGATCCGACAGAACCTCTGCGCCTCTGCGGTGAGTTGCGATCTTCACCTGCATGGGACGCGTGTGTCGCGCACCCGCCGCGTCTCCGGCCGTCGTCCGTGGCTGCGTGTTGACGCGGTCCACGATGCAGCGGTGCCGCATGCGACGACGCCCCCCGTCGCGCGAGGGCGACGGGGGGCGTACGGTGGAACCGTGTCGCTCAGGCGCGGCGGCGGCGGCGCGCCACGATGCCGAGGCCGGCGAGGCCGGTGGCCATCAGGGCGTAGGTGCCGGGCTCCGGGACGATCTGCGGGCCGACGAGGAGGCCGTCCGTGACACCATCGCCGAGCGTCTGGATGACGAGGGTCGTCTCGACGTTCGGCGTGAAGCCGCTGATCGACACGTCGATCGTGCAGTTCGGCCTCGCGCTTGTCGGGAAGATGCCATCCCCGTCACGGCAGAAGCCGGAGTCGGTCTGCGGGAAGCCCAGAGGCGAGCCCGTAACGACCTGCGTAAACGTGAGGGGCGTGCCGCCAGTGTGCGTGATGCTCTCAAGCTGGTTGTCCCAACCGAGGGACACGTTCAGCACATTCGACGTCGGCGTGAAAGTCGTTCGCCAGATATACCGATAGCGCTTCAGGTTGTCCCCAGCGCTGTTCCCCCCCTGAGTCGCGCTGCTGTTGACCGAGATCCATTGAAAGACACCCGGCGAGTTCGGTCGCCAAGGAGCGGGCGGGTTCGTCACGATCACGCCGTCAATTGGATCATTGATGCTTGGCGCTGCGCCAGGGAGGAGCGCGGTCGACGTCACCGTCCACCGGGGATCGGTAGCAAGAGGAGTCGCGCCCGTGAAGGCGAAGCCCTGCGCCTGCAACGTGCCGGCGAGGCCGAGCGCGGCGATGGAGAGGAGTCTGCGCATGAGGAACCCGGGTGAGGTGTGGGAACGGGTGCGCATCTCGCCACCCGACACCAGCGGACCCGAGCATTCCGCATGCCGAGCTCTTCTTGGTTGCTAAAGTACTGATAGTAAACGAGTTAGGCACGTGACTCGGCTCCACTACCCGTGAGCGAACTCGTCCATTGATGGCCCCACCCCACGGCGACTGCGGCACCCGCGCCACAGTCGAGGCCGGCTTGTCTGCCGCCACCTCTCAGTCGAAATCGAGCCCCAGGTCGAGCGCCGGCACCGAATGGGTCAGCGCCCCCACCGAGATCCAGTCGACCCCCGTCTCGGCGATCCCGCGCACCGTCTCGAGCGTCACCCCGCCCGAGGCCTCGACCGTCGCGCGCCGGGCGATGAAGTCGACGCAGCGCCGCAGCTCGGCCGGGCCCATGTTGTCGAGCATGATCACGTCGGCGCCCGCGGCGACGGCGTCCGCGACCTGCTCGAACCGGTCGCACTCCACCTCGACCTGCGCCCCGGCCGGGAGGAGCGCGCGCGCCGCGGCGACCGCGCGGGCGACGTCGCCGCCGACGGCGGCGAGGTGGTTGTCCTTGATCAGCGCCATGCTCGCCAGGTCGCGGCGGTGGTTGCGCCCCCCGCCGCAGCGCACCGCCCACTTCTCGAGGTCGCGCCAGCCGGGGGTCGTCTTGCGCGTGTCGAGGATCGCGGCGGGCGTGCCGGCGATCGCGTCGACGAAGCGGCGCGTCAGCGTGGCGACGCCCGAGAGGCGCATCGCGTAGTTGAGCGCGACGCGCTCCGCCTGCAGCACCGCGCGCGCGGGGCCGGTGATCTCGAGCAGCACGTCGCCCGCGGTCACGCGCGCGCCGTCGGCGACCCTGCGCGTCGTGCGCACGCCGTCGAACGCGCCGAACGCCGCCTCGGCGAGCGCGAGCCCGCAGGCGACGCCGGGGCGGCGCGCCGCGAGCCGCGCGGACGCGACCGCGTGCGCGGGGATCGTCGCGAGCGTGGTGACGTCGTCGAAGGCGCGGTCCTCCTCGAGCGCCGCCCGCACCGCGGCCGCGGTGGCGGCGCGGTCGAGCGGGAAGCCGAAGAGGTCGGCGCCCGGCGGGAGCGCGCTCACTCGCCCGGGTCGACCGCGGCGTCCGGCGCCGGCGAGAGCTGCGGCGCCGGCTGCGAGCCGCCGACCGAGATCATCCGGTCGATCGCGCGACGCGCCTTCGCCGCCACGTCGGCGGGCACGGTGATGCGGTGCTCCATGTGCTCGAGCGCCCGCAGCACCTTCGGCAGCGTCGTCACCTTCATGTAGGCGCAGCTCGCGCGGTCGTTCGCGGCGTGGAAGACCTTCCCGGGGTTCTCGCGCCGCAGCCGGTGCAGGATCCCGATCTCGGTGGCGACGATGAACTCCCGGTGCTCGCTCTGCGCGGGGCGGCGGATCATCCCCTCGGTGCTCAGCACCTGCAGCTGCCGGCTCGACACCGCGCCGCTCGACACGGCGTCGAGGACGCTCGTGCTGCAGCCGCACTCGGGGTGCACGAGGAACTCGGCCCCGGGGTGGCGCGCGCGCATCGCCTCGATGTGCTCCGGGTCGATCCCCGCGTGCACGTGGCACTCGCCCATCCAGACGACGATGTTCTCGCGCCCCGTGACGCGCTTCACGTGCGCGCCGAGGAACATGTCGGGGCAGAAGAGGATCGTCGTCTCCGGCGGGATCGCCTCGATCACCTCGACCGCGTTGCCGCTCGTGCAGCACCAGTCGCTCTCGGCCTTCACCTCCGCCGTCGTGTTCACGTAGCTCACGACGACCGCCCCCGGGTAGCTCGCCTTCCACTCGCGGAGCTGCGCGGCGTTGATCGTGCTCGCGAGCGAGCAGCCGGCGGCCATGTCCGGCAGGAGCACGGTCTTGTCGGGCGAGAGGATCGCCGCCGTCTCGGCCATGAAGTGCACGCCGCAGAAGACGATCACGTCGGCGTCGGTGCGCGCCGCCTCGCGCGAGAGGCCGAGCGAGTCGCCCACGAAGTCGGCGACGTCCTGCACCTCCGGGCGCTCGTAGTTGTGGGCGAGGATCACCGCGTTGCGCGCCTTCGCGAGCGCGCGGATCTCCTCGTGGAGCGCCTGGTCGTAGTGCGCCTCGAGCACGGTCATGACGTCGTCACCATTCGATGTGGGTCTCGTTCCACTTCCGGCGCGCGCGCGGGAAGTCGCTGCGATAGTGCCCGCCGCGGCTCTCGCGGCGGAGAAGCGCGGCCTGCGCGATGAGCCGCGCCGTCTGCGCGAGGTTGCGCTCCTCGGTGGCGCCCTCGGGGAGGCGCGCCTCGATCTCGTCGAGCCGGGCGACCGCGGTGCGCAGCCCGCGCGCGGTGCGGTCGATCCCGGCGTGCTGCCACATCACCTGCCGCACCGCGTCGGCGGCGACCTGCGCGGCGCCGCGGTCGAGGAGGCCGGGCACCGCCCAGTCGCTCGCCGGCGGCGGCGTCACCGGGCGCGGCGCCGAGGCCGCGATGTCGCGCGCGACGCGCTCCGCGAAGACGAGCCCCTCGAGCAGCGAGTTGCTCGCCAGCCGGTTCGCCCCGTGCACGCCGGTGCACGCCACCTCGCCGCAGGCGTAGAGCCCGGGGATCGTCGTGCGCCCGGCGAGGTCGGTGACGACGCCGCCCATCATGTAGTGCGCCGCCGGCGTCACCGGGACGAGGTCGCGCCGCGGGTCGATGCCGCGCGCCGTGCAGAGCCGGAAGATGCCGGGGAAGCGGCGGTCGAAGCCCTCGATCGCGCGCGCGTCGAGGAAGGCGCGCCCGGTGCGCTGCTGCGCGCGGAAGATCTCGCGCGCGACGACGTCGCGCGGCGCGAGCTCGGCGAGCTTGTGCCGCGAGGGCATGAAGCGGTGCCCCGTCCCGTCGAGGAGCGTCGCCCCCTCGCCGCGCACCGCCTCGCTCACGAGCGCGAGCGGGTTCTCGGGGGTGTCGAGCGCGGTCGGGTGGAACTGCACGAACTCCATGTCGGCGAGCGTCGCCCCGGCACGGTGCGCGATCGCGAAGCCGTCGCCGGTGGCGACGACGGGGTTCGTGGTGTAGCGGAAGACCTGCCCGCACCCGCCCGTCGCGAGCACGATCGCCTCGGCGAGGACCTCGACCGCGCGCCCCTCGACCGCCGCGCGGACGCCGACGCAGCGCCCGTCGACGAGGATCAGGTCGAGGACGCGCGCCGTCTCGAGGAGCCGCACGTTGGGGCTCAGGTAGACCTGGTCGACGAGCGTGCGCACCACCTCGGCGCCGGTCTGGTCGCCGTGCGCGTGGACGATGCGCCGCCGCGAGTGCGCGGCCTCCTTGCCGAGCTTGAGCGCCCCGCCCGCGGTGAGGTCGAACTGCGCGCCGGCGTCGAGGAGCTCGCGCACGCGGTCGGGCCCCTCGGTGACGAGGACGCGCACCGCCTCGGCGTCGGTGAGCGCGCCGCCGGCGGCGAGCGTGTCGCGCCAGTGGAGCTCCGGGCTGTCGCCCGCGCCCAGCGCCGCGGCGATCCCCCCCTGCGCCCACATCGTGTTGCTGTCGCGGAGCGTGCGCTTGGTCATCAGCAGCACCGCCCCCTGCTCGGCCGAGCGCCAGGCGGTGTGGAGCCCGGCGACGCCGCTCCCGATCACGAGCACGCGCGTGACGATCCGTTCCATCAGGCGGCACTCCCGCGCTCGGGCGCGGCGGGGTTCTCCGGCGGCGTGACGGCGCTGCGCGAGGGGCCGCGGCGGAGCGAGGGCGAGAGCCGCGCGACGCGGAGCAGCTCGACCGGCGGCGTGGCGGCGGTGTTGGCCGGCGGCCCGCCGATCGCCTCGGGAGCCTCGGTGGCGGCGAAGCGCCAGAGCTGCGCGGGGCGCTGCGCGCCGGCGCGGCGCATCTCGCGCGTGGGGCGGACGATGCCGAGGAGCTCGACCTTGCGGCGGAAGTTGCGCTTGTCGAGCGGGCGGCCGAGGATCGCCTCGTAGACCCGCTGCAGCTCGCCGAGGGTGAAGCGCGCGGGGAGGAGCTGGAAGCCGACGGTCGTGTACTCGAGCTTGTTGCGGAGCCGCTGGACGGCGTAGTCGACGATGCGGCGGTGGTCGAGCGCGAGCGCGGGGAGCGCGGCGACGGGGGCCCAGCGCGCGGCGCCGTCGCCCGCGGCGGGCGCGTCGGCGGCGTTCGCCGCCGGGGCGCGATCGGCGGCGACGAGGGCGTACCAGGTGACGGCGACCTCGCGGTGCGCGGGGTTCCGGGTGGGGTCGCCGAAGGTGTAGAGCTGCTCGAGCCAGACGTCCTCGGCCCCCGCGGCCTCGGCCAGCACGCGGCGCGCGGCGGCGACGAGCCCCTCGTCGTGGCGGGGGGTGGTGCCCGGGAGGGCGAGGGTGCCGTCGCCCGCGGGGACGAGGAGCACCTGGAGGGCGTCGTCGCGGATGGTGAAGAGGGCGACGGCGGTGGAGACGACGGGCGGGCGGTCCGCCGAGGTGTCGTGCATACACGAACCTCGGTGTTCAGGCTACACGAAGTCAAGAGGGGTGGCCCCGAAAACGCGCGTCCCCGCGGCGACCGTCATCATCCTCTTCCACGCGGGGTCTGGCACCTCTGGCACCGGCCGGTGCCAGAGGTGCCAGACCCCGCGTGGACCGCGTGGAAAAGGATGATGCAGCCGACGCTACCCGGGCTCAGAAGAGCCAGGCCAGCCCCGCATTCAGGTCCGCCGTCGTCCCGCTGAACCCGTCGCCGACGCCGCGCAGCCGCCCCTCGACCACGAACGACACCGCCGTGAACCTCGGCAGCACGCGCACCCCCGCCGCCCCGCTCACCGCCACCCGCGTCCGGCGCGAGTCGCCCGCCTCGCTCGAGATCCACGAGCCGATGCCGACGCCGAGGTACGGCCGCACCACCGTGAACGGCACCTGCAGCTGCAGCTGCGCCTCCGGGACGACGTAGGTCACGCGCCGGTCGAACTGCTCGCGCGGCGACATCGTCGAGATGCCGAGCTCCCCGACGACGAAGCGCGTCCCGAACTCGGTCGCCGCCCGCAGCGCGAAGATCGACGCCGTCCCCGTCCCCGACAGGTCGAACGACGAGAACCCCGCCGTCACCGCGAGCCCTGCCGTGGGGACGCGCGGCAGCGGCGGTTCGCGATCCTGCGCCGCGAGCGGGGCGGCGGCGGTGGCGGCGAGGGCGAGGGCCGCGAGCGGACGGACGAGACGCATGGGGCGCGGGGTGTCGGGTGACGGCATGGAGCGTGGGGGATCAGGCGTGCGACCGCGCACCGACGGCAGGGGATCCGCCGGCGACGGTCACGGGACGCGGGTCGCGCGCGCCGGCGATGTGCGGGCGCGAGGGCGTCGCGCGGATCGCCGCGCGCTCACGCCACCCCCGCCCCCTCGCCGCGGTGCACCAGCGGCGAGTAGTCGCGCCACCACAGGTCGGCGGCCGAGCCGAGCGAGCGGTCGGCGCACTCGGCGATCGCGAGCCGCGACGCGACGCCCTCCTCGAGCTCGCGCGCGTCGGCGCGCCCCGCGATCGCGCGCGCCGCGAAGCGGAGCAGGATGCGCGTCTCGTGCCCCTCGACGTCGTCGAAGAACCAGCCGCAGCTCGTGAACATTGCGTGGCGCGCGGTGCGCGCGTCCCACGACGGGAGCGCGTCGCCCGACATCGCGCCGTCGCGCTCGTCGAGGCGGTCGGCGAGCCAGCGGAGCGCGTGCCGGAGCGGCGCGCGCCACTGCTGCGAGGGGTGGCGCCCGTGGTCGATGCGGCAGCCGCAGTTCGACCGCCACCGCTCGACGCCGTGCGCGCAGCTCCACGCGCTCGGGCTCACGAGGCGCGCCGTCTCCCACGCGTCGCGGCTCGCCACGAGCGCCCCCGCGCCGACGACGCGCGCCTCGCCGCTCCGCTCCACGTGCCCGACGGCCGCGGCCAGCCCCATCTCGCCGTGCCGCTTGTGGTGGCCGAAGGTCTCGCCGTCGGTCGCGACGCTCGTCACGCCGTGCGCGCCCGCCCCGCGCAGCAGCGCGTCGGCGAGCGCGCGCCCGTCCTGCACGAGGTTCGTGAAGCCGATCGCCCCGCTCGTCCCGCCGTCGTAGGGGACGAGCACGAGCGAGCGGGCGCCGTCGCGCCAGGTGACCGGGTGCGTCGAGCGCGCGCCTCCCTCGAGCTGCGACGGCGCCACGAAGGTGAAGCGGAGCCCCGCGTCGCACAGCGCCGCCGCGGTGTCGTCGTCGATCGCCGTCTCCGGGCACCAGAAGCCCTCGGGGGCGCGCCCGAAGCGGCGGCGGAAGTCGGCGAGCCCCCACGCGATCTCGCGCGCGCGCTCGGCCGGCGTCGCGAGCGGGAGGATCACGTGGTGCCACGACGTCGCGATCGCGTTGCCGTGCCCCGTGCGCGCGAGCGCGTGCCGGTCGCCGGCGACCATCGCGCGGAGCACGTGCGCGCCGTGCCGGTCGAGCCAGGCCGCGAGCGTCGGCGCGACGTTGAACGAGACCCACTCGAAGAGGTTCACGCGCCGGTGCCCCTCGAGGTCGCGCGCGTCGGCGAGGCGCGCGTAGCACTCGTCGGCGATGCGCGCGTTCCAGTCGTGGAACGGCGCGGCGCTCGGCTCGACCGGCACCTCGCCGGTGAACGGGTCCTCGCGCGGCGGCTGGTAGCAGTGCGCGTGGATCGTGACGAGCGCGGGCGACGGGCGATCGGCCATGCGGGCGGTCCGGGGGAGCGGGTGGGGGCCGGGGCGCTCAGGCCGCGGCCGGCGGCGCGAGCGCGCCGTCGTCGCCGGTCGCGTCGGGCGAGACCGGCAGCTCGAGGACGATCGCCCGCGCGGACGCGCCACCGCCGCGCGGGCCGTCGCCCTCGCCGGCCGGCGCGAGCGCGACGCGGAGCGCGCTCACGACGTCGGCGGCGTCGAAGCAGTCGTCGCGGCGCGCGTGCGTCGCGGCGAGCGCGGTCGCCGCGTCGACGTCGTCGCCGACGAGCGCGTCGAGCAGCGCCTCGCAGGCGTCCATGTGCTCCGTGACGCGCCGTGCCGCGTGGTCGGCGGCCTCGTCGCGCGTGAGCATGAAGGGCCAGTCGCTCGCCTGCGCGAGGAGGAGCTCGCGCGCCGCCTGCACGAGCGCGGCGCGGCGGGGCTCGTCGTCGATCGCGACGCGCGCGACGGCCCAGAACCGCTCCTCGAGCGGCCACAGGCGCCGCCAGAGCCACGCGGTGCGCGCGTTGAGCCACATCGCGAACGAGCCGAGGGCGCCCCACGACCCCGCGTCGAGCACCGCGTCGCCGGGGGCGCCGTCGCCGCGCGCGGGGGCGAGCGCCTCGCTCGCGGTCGCCATGGTCACCGGGCGCGCGTCGCCGAGCGCGGGGTGGACGGGCGCGGCGGCGAGCGCGCGCGTGACGGCCGCGAGGAAGTCGGGGCCCTCGCGCCACCAGTGGCCGAAGAGCTCCGCGTCGAACGGCGCGACGACGACGCGCGCCCCGCCCTGCGCGAGGTCGGCGAGCGCCGCGGCGAAGTGCGCCGCGTGGCGGCGCGCGGCGTCGGCCGCGGCCGCGGGGTCGTACGCGCCCTTCGCGTCGAGCGCGGTCGCGTGCGAGGTGACGCGCCAGAGCCTGAGCCCGTGCGCGTCGTCACGGCGGTGGAACTCGAGGTACTCGGCGCTCCCCGGGTAGCCCCCCTGCCGGCTCCACACCAGGCGCGCCGACACGGGGTCGCGCACGAGGAGCGCGAGCGGGTCGGCGACGCGCGCGGCGTCGAACGGGTCGAGCGACTCGGCGACGCGCCACGGACGGTGCGCGACCGCCGGCGCGAGCGCGCCGAGCGTCGCACGCCAGGCGTCGGCGGTGCTCGTCCCGGGGCCGACGAACGGGCCGCGCCACTGGTGGAGCGCGTGCGGCCACCCGTCGGGGAGCGCGATGCGCAGCGCGGGCGCGCCGTGCGCCCGTGCGTCGCCGTCGTCGCCGCGCGCCGCGTCCGCGAAGCGGCGCGCCTCGGACTCGTCGAACTCGAGGGGGCGCATCGCCGTCGCCGCATCGCGCCGCGCCGGACGGACGTCATCCGTCGGCGCGCGCGATGCGGTCGCGTGGGCGACGCCGCTGTCGCGCGCGATGCCGTCGTGCGCGAGCGGCGCCGCACCGCTCGCGGTCGGGAACGCGCCGCTCTCCATCGCCGCGCCGCTGTCCATCGCCACGCCGCTGTCGAACGGAAACGCCACGCTCTCCATCGCCGCGCCGCTGTCCATCGCCACGCCGCTATCGAACGGAAACGCCCCGCTCTCCATCGCCGCGCCGCTGTAGAACGGGAACGCACCGCTCTCCATCGCGGCGCCGCTGTCGAGCGGGAACGCGCCGCTCTCCATCGCCACGCCGCTGTCGAACGGGAACGCGCCGCTCTCCATCGCGACGCCGCTGTCGAGCGGGAACGCCCCGCTCCGCCACGCCGACGCATCGGGCCACGGCCACGCGCGCCCCGGCGACGCGCCCTGCGCGCCGCCGCTCGTGCCGTCGGCGGCGGCACGCGCCGCGCGCAGGAAGGCATCGAGGTCGTCGAAGACCGGCCACGGGCGCACCGGCGCGATCGCGCCGTCGTCGAAGGCCGCGCGCGCGACGCGCAGCGCGGCGTCGATCGCCCTCGCGTCGCGTGCGCCGCCGTTCGACGCCGCGCGCGACGCGACGCCCGAGGACGCGGCCACGGTGCCGGCCGCGGGCGTCGCGCGGAGCGTGCGGTGGGGCCGCAGCGCATCGGCGAGGTCGTCGCGCGGCGCCGGCGCCGACGGCACCGCCGGCGGGAGCTGCCCCGTGCGACGCGCCTCGGCGATCTCCTCGGCCCAGGCGGCGAGCACCGCCCACGGCGAGCGCGTCTCGCGGGGCGTCGGCGTCGCCGCGCGCCCGTCGGTGCGCTCCGGCACGACGTCGGGCATCGCGTGCGCGCGCGCCTCGCCCGCCGCCGCACGCGCCGACGCCACCGGGCGCGGGAGGTGTGCGTCGACGATCGTCCAACCGAAGCCCGCGCGCCGCACGAAGGCGTGGATCCCCTCGCGCACGCGCGGCGAGGGCGCCCACGGCGCGGGCTGCCACCACCCCGCGGGGCGGTAGGCGCACTCCGGGAGCCAGCACCCCGCGGGGGCCGCGCCGAAGGTGCGCGCGTGCGCGCGGCGGCCGAGGTCGAGCTGCAGCACCACGCTCTCGTCGCGCGCGAGGAGCGGGAGGACGGCGTGCGTCGCCGCCGACCCCATGAGCTCCACGCGCCCCGCGTCGGCGTGCGCGCGCAGCGCGCGGAGCAGGTCGAAGTCGAGCGCATCGAGCCGCGCGAGGCAGTGCGCGTAGTGGTCGTGCCACCACCGGCCGAGCGCGCGCGTCGGCTCGTCGCGCGCCGCGTCGTCGCGGAGCGCCGCGCTCGCGGCGAGGCGGCCGTAGACGTAGGCGCGCAGCACGTCGGGGGCGTCGTGCGCGCCGAGCTGCGCGGCGAGCACCGGCGTCACCCCGACGGTCCACCGGACCGGCACGCCGTCGCGCGCGAGCGCGTCGAGCGTGTCGAGGAGCGGCAGGTACGACTCGCACACCGCCTCGCCGAGCCAGTCGGAGCCGTGCGGCCACGCCCCGCGGCGGAGCTGCCACGGGAGGTGGGCGTGCAGCACCAGCACGAGGGCGGTGCCGGGAGCCGGCACCGCCTCGGGGAGCGTCGTCATCTCACGCCACCGCGGTCGCGCCGCCGCTCATGCCGTCGGCGGATCGTCGGGGAGGTCGCCGCCGGCCATCGCCGGCACGTAGTAGCGCTCCGTGTACTCGGTCACCATGCGCTGCGCGGTGAACTGGCGCCCCGCGACGCGGATCGCGTGCTTCATCGTCTGCAGCCAGCGCTTCGGCGTCGCCGTGCGGCTCGGCCGGTCGTAGTAGCGCGGGATGACGTCGTGCTCGAGGATGTCGTAGAGCTTCGCCGCCTGCTCGGCGTCGTCGCGCGCGGTGTCGGCGAGGCCGCCGCCGGGGATCGCCCAGCCGTTCGTGCCGTCGTACCCCTCGGCCCACCAGCCGTCGATCGTGCTGAGCTGCGGGACGCCGTTGAGCGCCGCCTTCATGCCGCTCGTCCCCGACGCCTCGAGCGGGACGCGCGGGACGTTCATCCACAGGTCGACCCCCTGCACGAGCAGGTGGGCGATGTGCATGTCGTAGTCCTCGAGGAAGGCGACGCGCCCCTCGAACGCCGGGTCGCGCGTGGCGAGGTAGACCTTCTGCAGCACCGTCTTCCCCGGCGTGTCGGCGGGATGCGCCTTCCCCGAGTAGATGAGCTGCACGGGGCGATCCGGGTTCGTGAGGATGCGCCGCAGCCGCGCGGGGTCGTGGAAGAGGAGGTCGGCGCGCTTGTAGGTCGCGAAGCGCCGCGCGAAGCCGATCGTGAGGGTGTGGCGGTCGAGCAGGAGGCCGGCGCCGACGATCTGCGCGGCGGTCATCTCCTGCTGCGCGAACGAGCGGCGCGCCTGCACCTTCATGATGTCGAAGAGGACGTCCTTGAGCTCGCGATGCGCGGCCCAGAGCTCGTCGTCCGGCAGCGCGAGGATCCCCTCCCACGTCGCCGGGTCGTCGAGGTGGAAGCCCCACCCCTTGCCGAGGTGGCGGTCGAGGAGCTGCATGACGGGGTTGGCCATCCACGTCGCGAGGTGGACGCCGTTGGTCACGTGGCCGACCGGCACCGCGTTCGCGGGGCGGTTGGGCCACATCCCCTGCAGCATCTCGCGCGTCACGTCGCCGTGCAGCTTGCTCACGCCGGTGACGCGGCTCGCCATGCGCACCGAGCAGGCGGTCATGTGGAACGCCGTCGGCCCGTGCTCGGGGTGGAAGCCGATCGCCGCGAAGGCGTCGGCGTCGATCCCCATCTCGAGCCAGACGGGCCCCACCACCTGCTCGACCATCGCGCGCGCGAAGACGTCGTGGCCCGCCGGCACGGGGGTGTGCGTGGTGAAGACGCTCGCCTTGCGCACCGCCTTCACGGCGTCGGCGAACGACATCCCGTCGTGGACGACGTGCTCGCGCGCGCGCTCGACGAACATGAAGGCGGCGTGCCCCTCGTTCGCGTGCCAGACGCGCGGGGCGATGCCGAGCTTCCGGAGGACGCGCACGCCGCCGACGCCGAGGAGCCACTCCTGCCGCAGGCGCATCTCGACGCCGCCCGAGTAGAGGCGGCTGAGGAGCTGGCGGACCTCGGGGCGGTTCTCGGGAAGGTCGGTGTCGAGGAGGATGACGGGGACGCGCCCGACCTTGAGCTCCCACGCGCGGACGTGGGTGGGCTGCCCGTCGAGCATCACCTCGACGACGCACGGGGCGCCGTCGGGGAGGGTGATCGGGCGGATCGGCGTCCGCTCGAGCGAGATGGCGTCGGCCGAGTCCTGCTGCCAGCCGTCGGGGGCGACCTTCTGGTCGAAGTAGCCGTTGCGGTAGAGGATCCCGACGCCGACGAAGGGGAGCCCGAGGTCAGAGGCGGTCTTGCAGTGGTCACCGGCGAGGACGCCGAGGCCGCCCGAGTAGATGGGGACCGAGTTGTGGAGCCCGAACTCGGCGCAGAAGTAGACGATGGTGCGGCCGGCGAGCTCGGGATAGTTGCGGGAGAACCAGGTCTCGGCGTCGCCCGTCTCGGCCCGGAGCCAGTGCATGGCCTGGTCGTAGCGGGCGCAGAAGACGGCGTCGTCGGCGCAGGCGGCGAGGCGCGCGGGGTCGACCTGCTCGAGGAAGGCGATCGGGTTGTGGCGGACGCGATGCCAGAGGCGGTCGTCGATCGCGGCGAAGAGGGCGCGGGCCTCGCGGTTCCAGGACCACGAGAGGTTGCCGGCGAGGGCGGCGAGGCCGCCCAGTCGGGGGGGGAGCGTCGGAATCGGCACGCGGGGAAGCTACCGGCGCGGGCGCGGATGGACAGGCGGCGCGGTGACCGGGGTTCGATGTCGTGACCGGTTAGCTGTGCGCGCGTGGAATCGAGGCTTCGCGGGCGAGGTGCCGCGGTGGGGTCGAGGTCGGGGCGGAGCGTTGCGGCGCGGGTGGCATCAACAGCGGGTGGCATCAGCATCGGCCCCGGCCGCGTCGGCCCCGGGGGTCGCGTCATCCTTTGGCACGTGGGGTCTGGC
>ERZ1066123.1408-NODE-1408-length-14360-cov-16.925341_pt1 | contig 14360 bp, 23 predicted proteins | sample MGYA00382770_ERZ1066123 | MGnify/ENA primary metagenome ERZ1066123 (study PRJEB33369, sample SAMEA5778353) | biofilm metagenome | biome: Industrial cooling water; feature: Water cooling tower basin; material: Biofilm | place: United Arab Emirates | collected...
GGTCGACCCCCTCGACGATGCCCGCCGGCGAGCGGGTGTTGGTGCCGTTGGTGCGCGCGACCTGCTGGTCGTCCACGATGAAGCACAGCGTGCCGATGTCGGCCTTGGTGACGAGGTCGCCCGCGGTCGAGTTCGCGAAGCGGAAGAGCCCGGCCTTGTACTTGATCGGTGTGATGCCGGCGGCCGTCGAGGCGAGCCGGTCGCTCGCGCGCCCCGCGCCCCAGCAGGCGGTCGCCGTGGCGCCCCGGATGAGGTCGCCCGCCGCGTTGCGCATCAGGATGCCCCCCGCGAAGACCTGCTGGTTCAGCCCGAGGGTGCCCTCGCGCTGGTCGCCGATCATCTCGGGTGTGTTGCGGTCTTGCGTCAGGGGCGGCATCAGCGGGCCTCCATCTCGGATTTCAGGGTGTCGGCATAGGCCTTGGGATCGACCCCGATCAGGCGCGCGGCCTCGCGCTGGGCCGCGTGGAGGGCGACCGTGCCATCGGCCGCGACCGGGGGCGCAGTGTCCGCGTCCGGCGTCCCGAGCTTCGGCATCCCCATGATCAGCTTCTCGGCCGTCCCGCGGTGGCTCATGTGCAGCGCCACCAGCTCCTCGCGGTTGCCTGCGTTGACGCCGGCGCGCTTGTCCGCGAGCGCCTGGTCGACGTAGGCCTCCGAGGCGGCGCGCGCCTGCGCGTCGGCCTGGGCCTTCACCTGGCCCTGAAGCGCGGCGACCTGCGCCTGCAGCGCCACCGTGGCGGCGGGCGCCTTGCCCACGACCTTCGCGGCCGCGAGCACGGCGGCCGCGTCCGGGGCGCCCTCGACGCCCAGCGCCGTGCCGATCTCGGCGAGCGCGGCCTGGAGCGCGGGTCCGCCCGCCATCCTGCCCATCATCGCCCGGCAGGCGGCGAGGACCTGCTCCTCGGTCGCGTCCGGATCGAGACCCATGATCTTGATCATCTGTTCCAGGAACGTCACGGCACTCTCCATGTGCAGCGCGGTCAGGCCGCGCAGGTTGGGGCGGTTCACGAGGCTCGCCCGCAGGATGCGGCCGATCGTCTTGCCCGCGTCGTGGGTGACGACCGGGCTGATCGCGCGGTAGGCGTGGGAGGCCACGAGCGCGCGGCCCTCCTCGGTCCACTCGACGCGGCCCCAGATCCCGTCCTCGCGCGCTTCCATCGCGACGATCCAGCCCCGCGCGGGCGAGGGCTGGCCGAGCGGCGCCGCAAGGTCCGTCGCGTGGTTCTCGTCGACGGGGAGCTTGTCCGCGCCCTCGAACGAGAGCGCGATGACCCGGCCCGCATCGCCCACCCGGTAGGGCCCGCGCGCGTCGGCCGTATGGGCCGTGCCCGCGGGCAGCAGGTGGATCCACTCGGGCGCCGCGGCGGCCGCGCCATCGGCGGCGGCGGCCATCAGGACCGGGGCGAGGGAAAGGGAGGTCGTCGTCATGCCCGCATCATGGCGGGGCGCGGCCGCGCGGATAATCCGCAAGGGCCTGCGGGGGGTTCGCGGGGTCAGCGGCGGCGGGGGATGCCGGCCATCCTGCGCGCCTGCCGCGGGGCCGTCAATTCCCCGCGGCGGCGCCCTCGAGCCATCCGCCGACGATCGCGAGGATCCCCGCGCGGTCGGTCTCGGAGACCCCGAGGAACGGCCGCGCCGGGATGTCGCCCCAGAGATGCGCGTAGGCGGCCCGCGTGCCCCCGAACTGCATCATCGCGGCCTGGATACGGTTCGACCCGACCTCCACGGACGTCGGGCCGGGCACGGCGAAGATCTGCTGGCTCAGCATCCCCGAGGGCCCGAAGAGCGGCCGGCGGTCGCGGCCTTCGGTCACCGGCGACTTCGGCGCCCACTTCGAGCCGTCGGGCGCCTCGGAGCGGCCGAACCGGTCCTTGGTCGAGGCTACGAGGAACTCGCCGACCTCCTGCATCACCGGGGTCATGTTCGCGAGCCGCGCGCTCAGCGCCGCCAGGGCGGCCGTGACCTCGTCGTCCTTGACTTCGATGCGGATCATGGCGATGTCTCCTTCGTGGTCCGGTGTATCCCGATGGGTAAGGGAGCGCCGCCCGCCTGCGGGCGGCCCTGATGCCGGTTCAAGTCCGGCCCCGGATCACAACCGCCCCTCCAGCAGCTCGTACCCGTTTCCAAGGCGCCCTTCGATGCCTTGGGTGTCAACGATCGTCCCGGACCGAACCACGTTGACTGTGCCTACCTTTCGGACGTGGTAGTCGACGAGGACGACGAGCTTCGGCGTCCCCGGCCCTTTGCCGTAGAGAAGCAGCAGCGCCGGCCGGTCCGCGCGGGTCGTGTCGAGGATCACGGCATCGGGCGCCAGCAGATGACGGGGCAGCGCGCGATACCAGGCAAGGTCGACGGCCTTGGCGTTGGCGGTCTTGACGTCCCGGAACGTGTGCAGCACGTCCTCGTCGCGGACGGCGATCTCGGCGGTCTCCGGCTCGAGCCCCCGAACCCTCAGCGCGGATACCCACCGCGGCTGGAACGCGCCGACGATCCTGTGGCGGCCGCGCGGCGGGTTCGCGAGGGCCTCGTCGACGAAGGCCGCGAACGCCTCCTCCAGACGGGCCACGGCCGCGGACGGCAGACTGGCCGCGAAGGCGGCGCCGATCGGGGCCGGAAGACGCTCGGTCTTGCCGACCATCGCAAGGATCGCCTCGCTCACGCCCGCCCCGGGTGCGTAATCCCATCCCTTGTCGATCCCCACCGGCGCGCCGGTCTTCGGGCTCCGCGCCTGCCAGCCGTCCGGCAGGGGCTTGTCCGGATCGCCGCCGACCCGCCGCACGCCGGCGGGGGTCCGCGCGCCCACGACGTAGCAGGTGCAGCCCCAGCCGTTCGGCGGCGCATGCGTGGCCCAGAACGGATCGTCGGGCTCGAGCGCGATCCCGTCCCACGCGAGGTGGTGGAGCCGCGGCTCCATCGCGTTGCCGTGCCGGTAGACCCACCAGGCGAACTTGCCCTCGACGAGCTGCGCCATGCGCCCCGCGGCGTAGGAGGTCGCCATGTTGGTGCGGTAGATCACCCGCGTCCGCCAGGCCTCGCCCTTCTTCGTCCCCTCCCCGGTCCAGCCGTGCCAGCCGCGCTTCTCGACGATCGACCGGAAGTCGCGGCGGAACTCGTCGAGCGTCGTGCCGTCCTCGATCCCCTTCTGGACCGCCGCCGAGATGTCCGCCAGAAGATCGGCCTTCATCGCGCCCGCGGCGACCGTGCCCGCGACCGTGAACATGCGGTCGTGCTCGGGCCCCTCGAACTGATCCCAGCGCCCCGAGGGCCGCTGGTCGCGCAGCCGGAGCCGCAAGGCCGCGACCTGCTCCGCGAAGGGTCTCCTGAAGACGGCCGCGAGCTCGCTCACGCGCCTGCGGCCTCCCCGGCCGCCTCCTCGGCGACGGCCGCGCGCCCCCCGAGGGTCCCGGCCGTCATCGCGAGCGCCAGGACCTCGGCGAGGCCCGCGGCGTCGAGGTCGGGGAAGCCCGCGAGCAGCATCGCCTGCAGCTCCTGGAGGCTCGTCGCCGCCTCGAGCATCGCCTCGATCCGCGCGATCATCCGCCCGACCTGGGGACCGGCCTCGAGCTCGAGCCGCGCGGCCAGGATCGCCTCAGCCTCACCCCCCTCGAAAACGGCCCCAGGAGCCCCTTCCGCGTTGAGGGCGGTCACGGGTCGTCCGGACCTGAAGCCCCCTTTAATCGCCCCGCTTTGGCGTTCAATCGGCGAACCTCGCCCCGAGGGCTCGGCCTCCGCGCCCTCCGGCGGCGTGGCGGTCGCCGGAACCGGCGCCGCGCGGGGCTCGAGGACCGCGTCCTCGGGCCCGGGCTCGGCCAGGCCGAAGCGGCTCCGGACCTCCGCCTGGCCCACGCGGAGCCCGAGCGGCACGAGCGTGCCGAGCGCCTGGGCGAGCGCGGTCAGGTCCTCCTTCTCGGGCCGCGCGATCACGATCCGCGGGTAGGCGGGAAGCGGGCCGAACTCGAGCTGCATCCAGGGCCGCACCAGGTCGCGGTTCAGGATCGCGGCCAGCGCGCGGGCGTCGGCGCGCTCGATGTCCTCCTGGACCGAGCGGTGCTCGCGCCCGACCGCGTGCCCGCCCGCGATCGCGTCGGTGGTCGCGGTCTGCCCGAGCACGGCCTTCGAGATCTGCTGGTCGAGCCAGTCGGCGCGCTGGCGGTAGAGGTCGGCCGTGGCCCCCACCGACTTCGTCTCGACGAAGTCGATCGTCATCGTCTCGGGGATGATCGCCGCGCAGTCGCCGGCGATGTTGGCGACCGCGCGGAACAGCGTCTCCTTGTCGGCCTCCGAGGCCCCCGGCCCCCATTTGCCCACGCGCAGCGGCTGGCCGTAGGTCTGGGTGAAGACCGCCCAGTCCCGCTGGGTGAACGCCTTGAACATCCACCCCCAGGCCGCGACCCGGGCGAGCCCGCCCCGCAGCGCGAGGCCCGACTTCGCCTGGATCGTGGCGTGGATGAAGCGGAAGGCATCAAGCGGCCTCGCCTGGCCGTTCGGATCGAGGAGGAGCGGGGTCTCGAGGTCGTGGCGCGCGAAGCGGAACCAGCGCGGGTCGCGGCGCTTGAGCCGGTCGGGCATCCACTGCCCGGACGACGTGTCCCAGACGATCTCGGTGAACGAGAAGCCCTTCCCGATGCAGTCGAGGATGTGGAAGAGCTCGTCGGCCAGCTCGTCGCGCTTCAGCCAGGTCCGCACCATCGCGGCGCGGTCCTCGTCCTCCTGCGCGTCCGAGGCGGGCTCGACCGTCACCCCGATCTGGCTCACCGACCGCCGGCGGGTGCCGAGGACGCCCACGTAGTGCGGGTCGCGCTCCTCGATCGTCTCGGCGAGCTCGAGGTAGCGCAGGGGATCGCCCGCGTCCGCGTCGCGCAGGATCGTGGCGAGGCGGAGGGGGTTGAGCCCGTCGGCGGGGTAGCCCGAAAGCGGCGACCGGACGCCCGTCACCGTGGGGGCCGCGACCTCGGCCGTGAGGGTCTGGCGCCGCACCGGGTTGCCCCAGCGGTCGAGGAGCTGCGGGGTCTTCATCGGATGCCTCCTCGCAGGCCCGCGCCGAGCGGGCCCGTCCACCAGGCGCGGCCGCCGCCGTCGCCGGATGCGTCCTCGTCGTCCGGCGCGTCCCGCATGCGCCCGGGACCGACGTTCCCAGCCTGGGACCGCACCGCGGGCCGGTAGCCGTATTCGGCCCACCGCAGCCGCGAGGCGAAGTGCGCAAGTGCCAGGGCCACCGCGTAGTCGCCGTGCCGCCGGCGGCCGCGCTCGCCCTCGCGCGTGGCGGGCACCCGGGGCACGCCGCGCACGACCTTGACCACGCGCAGGTCCGACAGGTGCTCGGCGTCGGCGGCGATCGCGATCAGCCCGTCCTCGAAGGCGGCCTTCAGGGGGGGCATGTGCAGCCGGTACCAGTCCTCGGTGAACTTGATCGCCCAGACGAGGCCCGCCTCGTCCTCCCTCGCGCGCAGCCCGTACTTGCGCCCCATGTCCTCGGCCACGGTCCAGCCCATGCCCGTCGCGTCGAAGGCCGCGCCCACGAGGCGGGTCCGGACCGTCGAGAGGATGGTGGCGACCGCCATCTTCTGCTCGTCGCCGGGCACGCCGCGCATCTCGATCACGAGGCGCTGGCGGCGCTCGAGGCGCTTCTCGATCGAGAGCAGCACGCCCACCGACAGGTCCGCGACCCGCGCGAAGTCGAAGCCGAAGGCGTAATGGGGCGCGAGGTCCAGCCCCTTCAGGGCGTCGGCCAGGTCGTGGAGGAAGGGCGCCATCAGCACCGCGCGGTCGAGCGCGGTCCGCTGCAGGAAGTCGGGCGGCAGCTCGAGCCGAAGGACCGGCGTCCCGGCGGTCATCCGCGCCTCGATCAGCGGACCCGGCAGCCAGGCGCCCGAGCTCGCCGAGGGCACGCAGAAGAGCTCCTCCTCCGCGCCCTCGCCGTAGTCGGCGATGATGTCCGTCCGGAACCGCGCCTCGCCCTCGGGCGTCCAGGGCTCCTCCTTCACCAGGCACCGGCGCACGTAGAGGCCCTGCTCCAGCGCCTGGTCGAGGTCGATGCGCAGGTGGGCGTAGGCCTTGCGCCCCGCGAGCACGTCCTGGACGAGCTCGTTGAACGGGTTGTCGGCCCCGAGGTGCGTGGAGCAGACGATCACCTGGCCGCCCCAGATCAGGTAGGCGAGCGCCGACTTCAGGAGCGCGGGCAGGTCGTCGACGAACGCCGCCTCGTCGATCAGCACCACCCCCTGCTTGCCGCGCAGCGACCGGGGCGCCGAGCTCAGCGCGATGACCTCGAAGCCGGAGGCGAAGGCGACCCGGAACGCCTTGATGGAGCGGTCGCCGGTGGCGTCGCCGTCGGCGAAGAGGAACTCCTCGGACGCGGCGGCCGCGACCGAGAAGGCCCGCGCCCACATCCCGCAGGCGTCGACGAACTCGCGCGTCATGTCGTGCGAATAGGACACGTAGAGGAAGTCCGTGCCGCCCGCCGCCTTCTCGCGCCCGGCCCGCAGGACCGCGTAGGCCGCCAGCGCCCAGGTCAGGCCGATGCGGCGGCTCTTCTCGATCACGAGGACCCGCGTCGCCGGGTCCTCGCAGAGCCGCAGCGCCTCGGCCTGGTAGGGCAGCAGGACCGCCGGCAGCCCAACCGCTTCGATCACGGCGGGCATGGCCTCGGTCGCGGCCCGGCGCTGGGCCTCCCACTCGGCGGCGGAGACGGGGGCGGTCACGGGGTCCGCCCCGCATCCCGGCGCAGCGCCTCCGCCTCGAGCGTCCGGACGCGCTCGCGCAGCTGGTCGATCGCGAGCGCGCCCCGGCGCATCGCGGCGAGCGTTGCCTCGGGCACGCGCCGCTGCAGGCCCGCCGCCTGCGCCCGCAGGTCGTTCGCGATCTCGGCCGGGGTCGCCATCATCCCTTCACCCCCAGGATCCGCGCCTTGATCGCCTCGACCGTGTCGGCGGTCATGCCCTTCACGCGGGCCACCGCCTCGACCGCCTGGTCGACCCGGGCCCCGAACTCGGCGTCGGCCTTCCGCCTCGCGTCCGCGCTCTGGCCCTGCGCCTGGCTCGCGGCCTTGAGCGCGGACGCGAGGTGCAGGACGTCCTTCGACACCAGCCCCTCGCCGTCCCCGAGGAGGTGCAGGACCAGCGCCTTCACGCTCTCGGCTGCCATGATCGTGAGGTCGTCCGACTTCTTCGCGTCGAAGGTCGAGGCCAGCGCTGCCACGATCCGGTTGGTCTGGTCGAGCCGCCGCGTCATCCGGGCGAGCCGGACGCTGTAGCGGTTGAACGAGGCGAAGGCCGGGACCTGGAACTCGAGCTCGCCCCGGTGCTCGGCCATCAGCGCCTCGCACTTCGCGACGAACTCGGCGTAGATGTCGGTCTGCGTCCGGTCGCGGCCCGCGAGCTCGGCCGCCGCCCAGGCGACGATCCCCTCGGCCTCGGGCGGCATCAGGTCGAGCGCGGAGAGCCGGCCGCGGCCGTCGCCGCCCATCGTCACGCCTCCCGCGCGGGGCGCGAGACGCCCTCGATCGCGATCGTGCGCCTGAGGTGCCGCGCGCCCTTGTCGGTCAGCGTCGCCACCACGACCGAGCCCGCCTTGAGGAGCGTGACCGCGCCGATCTCGGCAAGCCAGTCGAGCTCGCCGTGGACCCACTCGCGCGGCCGGTCGATGCCGAAGACCTCGAGCTCGGCCATGAGGAAGCCCGAGTGGAGCCGCTCGTCGACCTGCGCCGCGAGCGCCTTCAGGATGATCAGCCGGGCGTCCTCGGCGATCTTGCGCGCCATGTCCATCATTTCCGTCCCTGTTCGATCAGCACGTCCTGCATCCGCGCGGCGATCGCCGCCACCGGGCGCAGGCGCTCGTCGAGCTTGTCGATGTTGCCCTCCATGCGCGCGAGCGTGAGCTCGAGGCGGTGCATCATCTCGGCGTTGGGCAACCGCTCGACGTGGTCGGCGAGCCGCTGGACGTCGCGCTCGAGCTTGTCGACCCGCGCCTCCACGCGCGCGAACCGCGCCTCGGTGCCCTTGTTGCGGGTGGCCCACCACGTGAAGAGGATGCCCCCGATCGACAGCAGGACCGGCAGGGTGACGACGAAGTCGTACTCGATCACGGCGGAGCCTGCCTTCTCGATCACGCAGGCCGGCCCCGGAGCATCAGCCGGTACCGCGGCGCGCGCCGCTCGAGCCAGGCCCAGAGCCCGAAGAGGATCGGCGAGAGCTGCTGCCAGGCGGCGACCGCCCGGTCGCCGGTGGCCAGCACCTCCTCGGGGCTGCCGCCCAGCCCGAGGTCGCGCAGCACCGTCCAGAGGTCGACCCCGAGGGTGTTGAGCATCACCGCGAGCATGAGGAGGAGCTGCGCGTAGAAGGACCGCGCCTGCCACACGGGCAGGGGCGGCAGGGCCGTGTTGTTCGGGAGCGTCAGCTTCGGGAACGTCAGCATCGGGGTCCTCGGGGCGGATGGAAGGGGGGATGCAGCAGGGCGCCGGAGCGTCAGGCGGGCTTGGCGTAGCGTGCGACGACCCAGCCCTCGCGCCCGTCGAACAGCACCTTGTGCCAGCCCTGTCCGCCGAAGAGACCGGTGCGCAGGACCGGCACCTCGGTGCCGTTCGGGATCTGCGCGATGACGTTCGGATTGAAGCTGGGCCAGAGCCGCAGGTTGAGCGTGGCGCCGGGGGCGGCGATCCGCACGTAGGCGCCCGCGCCGTCGGCCCGGCTCAGCCGCTCGGCCTTCGCCTCCGCCGGGTCGTCGCGGCCGAGCACCCGTGCGCGGAGGCTCTCGAGCGGGAACAGCGGGTTCGTGTCGATCTTGCGCCCCGGCGAGACGTACCAGTGCGTGGTGATGTCCTCGAGCGTGGGGATGGCATCGAAGAGCGCCGTCAGGAGCGCCAGGACCGCGTCGATCTGGTCCTCGGCGTAGGGCATCCAGAGGCCCGGCCCGTGCTGGGGCGTCGTCATCTCGACGAGCTTCCATTCGCCATAGCCGAACTCCTGGCCGAACCAGGCGAAGGCCGCGCCCCCGCCCCCCCGCGTCAGCCGGCCGGGGTTCACGACCTCGATCCCGATCGAGAAGGCGTTGCAGTCGGGGCGGCCCTGCCACGTCGACTGCCCGGCGTGGCCGGCACGGCGGTCGGTGGGGACGAGCTGCGTCACCGACCCGTCGCGCTCGACCACGAAGTGCACCGAGGCCTTCGGCGTCGTGGCCAGCCACTCGACCGCGTTGCCCGGGGCCAGGCGGCCCGCGGTGTCGTGCAGGACCACGATCTCGGGCACGATCGGCCCGCCGGTCAGCGCCGCGGCGCGGAAGGGCGCGCCCTCCAGTCTGTGGTCGATGATCCGCACGTGGGGCACCCCTGTCGCTGGGGCCCAATGTGCCCCGGAGGGCGCGCCCGAGCCATCCGCAAGGGCGTGGGGGGGATCAGAGGAGGCGGGGCTGGCGGGGATCGGCGGCGGGGGCCGCGGGGCCGGCGGCCTTCAGCCAGCCGCGCACCGTGACGTCGCTCGCGTGCAGTCTGCGCGCGATTTCGGCGACGGGCAAGCCGTCGCGCTCCCGCCAGACGCGGGCGATCCAGGGCTTGCCGAGCGGCACCCGGCGGGGCAGCGGGAGCGCCGCCAGCGCCGCCGCGCGCTCCGCCCCCAGAAGCCGCGCCACCCGGCTCCGGGCCCCGGGCGCCACGCCGAGCCAGACCTCGGCGCCCCCGAACTCGAGGAGGAACCGGATCGCGCCGTCGACGCCCAGCGCGTCGACGTAGGCAGCCAGGTGCGCGGGCGGCGCCAGGGCGTCGGTCGGCGGTGCGGCGCGGCGCGCGAGGTTCATGGGGCGGGGTCCGGGGCCTGGGCGTGTGCGGGGAACTCCGAGCGGCGCGGCGCGACGGTCACCACGATCGGTCCCTGCGCGTCCTCCCGGATCACGTAGACATGGCCGTCGATCACGACCGCGCAAGCCCCGGCGCGCGCCGCGCCCTCGAGCCGGCCCGCGATCGCGGCGCGCAGCCCCTCGATGTCGAACCCGCCCACGCGCTCGAGGTAGCGCAGGATTGCATGGTCCGAGACCCGGACGCACCCGCGCCTCACGGCCGCCGCTCCGGGTCGATCCCGGCGCGCCGGCACATCGCCTGCAGCGCGCGCGCCACGTCCGAGATCTGGCGCCAGTCCCGCAGGGCGTCCACATCCAGCGGCACGGCCCCCCAGGCCCTCCCGAACCGGCCCCGCACGAAGGCGTTGAGCGCGTCGCGGCCGGCATCGACCGTCCCCGCCTCCGCCAGAAGCCGCCAGAGCACGTGGAGGTAGCGCACGTCCGCCCGCTCGGCGGCGGGCCGGCGTCCCGGCCTGCCCTCGGCCTTGAAGCCGCGCGCCTTCAGCGCGTCGAGCACGCGGCTCATCTCGTCGGGGGTCATCGCCGACAGGCTCGCCTTCCCCGTGGCGATGAGCTGGATCTGGCGCCGGGCGTCGTCGTCGATCCCGAGGGACCGGCAGGCCGCGAAGATCATGCGCTGGCGGGTGCGATCGGTCACGGGCGCGCCTCCGGGTCGGGCTTGGCCGGGTCGGGCTTGGCGAGGTGGCGGTAGACAGCCGTGGGGGTCAGCCCCAGCGCCGCCGCGGCCGCCGCGCGCGAGGGGAAGGTCCGCCCGTCCGCCAGCGTCACGGGCTTGCCCGGATGACCCCGGCCCCGCGCGACGGCGCTGTCCGGATCGCCCCGGTCGAGCGCGCGCACGATCGTGTGCCGCGACCGGCCGAGCGCGCGCGCGGCCTCGCAGACCGACCGGTAGACGACGCCCTGGATGCGGACAGGATCGGACATGGGTCAGCGGCCCCCCTCTGCGAGGGGCCGCCGCGTGGCGTCAGACGCGAGGCACGTAGCCCTGCAGCTCGTCCGAGGCGCGCTCGACGTGACGGACGGTGAGGTCCAGAAGGTCGTAGAGCTCCTGCGGGCCGACCGCCGAGAACTGGCGGTCGGCGCGGCCGGCGTCGCCCACGAGGTCGGCGATGGCACGGAGCGCCGACGACCCTTGCGCGAGCACGTCGCGCGGGTCGTCGGAGGGGGGAAGGACGGGCCGGGGCATGTCAGACGCCCGAGAAGAGGTCGCCTTGCACTATCGGCATCCCGGCAGGGAACCGATCGATCAGACCGAGTTCCATGCACTCGCGGATGGCCTGCTCCAGTCGCGGCCGGCTGGCCCGGCCCATCTGCCAGATTTCCTCGAAGGTAAAGCCCTGTCGGATGCCCTCGACCACCTGCACCCGCAATGACCGCCCACGCATCGCCTCGGTCCGCAGCTTGACCAGCATGAAGCGGACGTCGGCCAGCGCGCGGGCCTCCATCTCGGCAAAGGCGCGATGCACCACCACAGAGACCTGCGCGGCGATCGGTGTTTTCAGGACGGCCGAGAGCATCAGCGCGCCAGCGTGGGTAAAGCCCACCGGAAGCGCCCGGTTGGCCTTCGTTGAAATCACATTTTGTGACTTCAACTCGCTCATCTCGGCTTCCGAGAGAGTGAACATGAAGTCCCCCGGAAACCGGTCCAGATTGCGGCTGACCGCCTGGTTTAGCGCGCTCACACTGGTCCCGTAGACCTCGGCCAAGTCGGCCGCGATCATGAAGGGAGGTCGGTTCGGCAGAACGAAGATGCGAGCCTGGACGCCCGCGATGTCGAAGAGGGTCTGCGGATGGGCAGTCATGTCGTACTCCTGATGTTGCGCCCGAGCGCTCGCTTCCAAACGGGTGGCCGGGCAATCGCAGGTTGGAAGACCGCGGAGTAGCGAAACGGCAGGCCTTTCGGCCTCCCGCGACGCCCGACCATGGGAAAAGGCGCGTGTCTCCCGACCGCGCGCCTCTCTCGGGCGCTACATCCGACGGGCTTCCATTCCCGATCCGGCCGTTTCTGCCGGACCGGGAGACAATGCGCCCGTTCGCGCCCGATTTCAAGTATGGCGTCACCTTGCGACTCACCGGCCTTCCGTCCGAGGGTCGGATATCCGCGAGGAGGTCGCCGTGAAGCTGCTGAACTGGCTGCGCCGCAGGGGCACCGCCCAGCCGTCCCGAACGGTGATCGTGGAGCTGCCGCCCGTCGACCTGACCACCCGGATCGTCGTGCCCAAGGTCATGCCACGCACCGACCTGCCAGAGTTCTGCGTCGAGAGCTTCGCCGAGATCGTCGACCTTCGGCCGCTCGCGGCCGAGGTCCTGGCCGACCAGCCGGTGCCCGTCGCGATCGACGTCGAGACCCTCGCCCGGCTCTGCGTCAAGGGTTTCGCAGGCCGCTACATCAGGGTCGCCGAATACCCACCCGGCGTGGACCGCGAGGCCGTGAAGCGGATGATCTGGCGCGTCACCCGCTGGGAGGCATGGCCGCGACGATCGGCACAGGCCCAGCGAACCGCAGGCGCCTTCCCCAAGCGCTTGTTCCGCTGCAGCGAGGATTGCTGTCCGGGCGCGCGCGCCATGGACGGGCTGGTCGTGCCGGTGAACGAGGTGGTCCGCCTGCCCCTCAAGGAATGCTGGGACCATAGGTGCGAGTGCGACTACCGCCTCGTGAAGCGCGACGGGAGCGTTGTCTAGCGGGCAAACCCCATCGGCGGGCCGGGGAGCGCGCGCCGGTGCGGCGCTCGACCCGGCCCGTCGAGGGGGCGTATTCACGATGTCAAGGCGCGGCCCCCGGGCGGCGCGTCCGCCCGGTCCGACGCCCTGGTCTAGCAGGCCCGCCCCCGCCGGCGCAGACCCTTCGTGCGCCTGCGGCGCAGATTGCTTGACACCAATTTCTGCACTGCCCGCGTTCACAATGCGGCCTCCCCCTCGGCGCGCCCCTCGACCCGGTCCGCGAGGCGCTGCAGGGCGCCGGCCAGCCGCGCGCGCCAGGTCGGACGCACCTCCCAGACGCCCGCGCACCAGGCGCAGAGCACGTAGGTCCCGTGGATCGTCAGGACGGGGCGCGGGTCGTCGGCCATGTCGCAGACGACGCAGTGGCAAGGGGCGGTCATAGGTCGATCTCCATCTCGCAGTCCTCGGCTTCGATCTGCTCCAGCGCGGCCGCGAGGCGGCGCAGGAAGGGGGCGACGCCCATGTGGTGCGCGCTGGTGTTGTGCAGGGTGGCGATGTCGGCCACGAGCTCGTGGCCCGTATCGCGGTCGACCTCGGCAAGGGCGGCCAGTAGGTCCAGGCAGTCCGCGGCATCGTCGACCATGGCGTCGGCGATGTCGGGTATGGAGACGGTCACCTGCATCACGACCACCCCATCAGCGAGGCGATCAGGCCGCCCGCTAGCGCGCCGCCCAGCGCGCCGAGGACCAGGGCTTCGCGCAGCCTCATGTCCGACCCTCCGCGCCGGGGGCTGGCAGGGCGAGGCGCTTCGGCTTCGCAGCCTCCGCCGCCTGCTCGGCCGCGATCTCGGCGAGGTCGCGCATCAGATGCCAGTGCGCCGTCGCGTCGGCCGTCTCGAGTTGCACCGTCACCGTCGACTTCGGCCCTGTGCCCTTGGAGCTGTAGGACTTCAGCCTTGTTCCTTGCGGCAGGTACATCACCGCCCCTCCGCCACGTCGAGCCCGGCGGGCTCGATCACGAAGTCCTCGCCCTCGCTCGACACGGTGACCCCCGCGACCAGGCGCGCCCGGTCGGGATCGGCGAGCATCGCTTCCTTGTTGATCTCGACGCGGGTGCGCAGGAACTGGCCGAAGCCGAACGACCGGCAGATCGCGATCGCGGCCTCGATCCCGCGGATCGTCACCCTCGGCGGGCGCTGCCGCCACAGGACCCGTCCGGTGCCGAACTCCACGGTCTTGACGCGCCCGCCCTTCGTCAGCTCGGCCCGGTGCGCCTCGCACCAGGTCTGCACCCCGCGCTCGGCCTCGGCGAGCTCGGCCGCGGGCTGCGCCACGGCGCGCTCGAGCTCCTCGCCGATCGCGCGCACCCGCGCCTCGGCCTCGGCCTTGAGCGCCGCGATCCGGTCGCGCAGGTCGCCCACCCGGGCGATGCCGGCGATCGCCTCCTCCTGGGACTGGGGGATCGCGACCATGGCCGGGGCCTTGGCGCGGACGCTTCTGGACTTCGTCACGTCGGGTCTCCTTCGACGGGGGTTTCAAGGGGGGCTTCAAGCGGGGCTTCCAGGACCAGCCGGGCGGGGGCCTCGCCGCCCGGCGGGATGGGGACCAGGCCGAAGAGGACGAGCGCGCCCGCCATCGCCGCGATCTCGTCGGCCGAGCAGAGCGTGACGCCGCGGATCCCCTGGGCATCGATCCGGCCCAGGCCCCGGGCGGCGAGCTCGAGCATCGCGCGGGTGCTCGGGAAGGGCTTGGTGTCAGCGGGCATCGGCGGGGCCTCCGGCGTTGGCGATGATCGTGACGGCCGCGGCGCGCGCCTCGGCGTCGGTCAGGTCGGGGCTGCGCAGGACCGAGGCC
>ERZ1066123.1409-NODE-1409-length-14342-cov-7.518233_pt1 | contig 14342 bp, 6 predicted proteins | sample MGYA00382770_ERZ1066123 | MGnify/ENA primary metagenome ERZ1066123 (study PRJEB33369, sample SAMEA5778353) | biofilm metagenome | biome: Industrial cooling water; feature: Water cooling tower basin; material: Biofilm | place: United Arab Emirates | collected...
CCTTGATCGGGGTCTGGAACCGCCACAGGTCCGGGGTTTCCTCCACGGCCTTCGGGGTCTCGACGACCTTGAACCCCTGGTTGGTGCGGTTCGGGTGCTCGATCACGAGTTGCCGGTCCGCGCCGGAGCGGTTGATCGCCTTGTAGATCTTTTCCTCGCGGAACGTGCGCGAGATGTGAACGATCCCCTTCTGGGCCTTCACCTTCGTGATCTTGCTCGTCCCCGACCCGGTTTGCGGGGTGACTTCGGTGCCGAGGTCGATGGCGTACGCGAGCAACCGCTCCTCCTTCGGCTGGACGTCCAGCACGCGGGCGTCGCCGGCGTAGGTGCTGCCCTCGAACACCGTGATCGGGCCTTGCGCGAGGTGCGAGCCCGTGGTGTTCTTGAACCGGACGCCGAGGAGCGGGTGCTTCGCCTGCACGCTCGGGTTGTAAATCGACACGCGGTCGGCCTGCACGTCCTTGCCGATGATGGGGAGCAGGGCGGACTTTTGCCGGGCGAGGGACACCGGGTGGTCGATCGCGTACTGGAAGAAGTCGCCCAGTTGGGAGGCCGTCGCCGCGGAAGACACGCCGGACTGGAGTTTCATTCCATTCCGCAGTTCGTGCTGAAGTTGCTCGGCGTACTTGTCCTGCCCTTTCGCCGCCTCGGCGGTTTTCTTGAGGGATTCCAGTTCGCGCCGCGCGCGGCCTTCACCCCCCATGCCACCGATGTAGGAATCCGCAGCCGGTTCAGCGGCGGCGAGGGCGTTGGTCGGCTTCATGCCGAACCCGCCGCGGTACGCCGGCGGCCGCAGGGACGCGAACAGCTCGGGCTCGACCGTCGGCCGCGGGACGTACAGCGGGTTGTACAGGTCCATCTTGAACGAGATCGGCCGGCCCGAGATCAGCGCCATCTTCACGTTCACCCAGTCCTCGTCCGACGGGTTGTCGACCACCGCCCACCCCTGCAGGTACGGGTTCTCCTTCTCGTCCAGCACCAGCCGGTACGACGTCTTCCACACCGGCGCTTCCACCACGTACCCGACCCGCACGTCCCGCTTCTTCTCGCCCGAGAAGTACACCGAGACCGCCTTCTTCGCGGCGTCGTGGTTGAGCGCCAGCACTTCGAGCGCCCGCCGCATCTCGCTGTCGAGTTGCGGGTTCGCGAACTTGACCCGCAAGACGTCCATCATCTTGATGGCCCGAACGCCGTCGCCGTTGTGGATCGTGATGACGTCACATTCCGAGGGCGGTTGGCCCGGTGCGGACGGGAGCCGCTGCTTCTCGACGCCGACCAGCGTCCCGACGATCACGCCCGGCTGCGCCGCGGCGGTCGGCTGCAGGGCGACCTCGACCTTCTCCCCGCGGGCCTGCGTCAGGATCTGCGTCAGCGGCGGGTTGCCGTTCAGGTTCAGCGCGAAGCTGGCGAGCGTGCGGGCGACCGGCTCCCGCGAGTCGTAGCTGACCGCGGACACCCGGCCGTCGCCGAAGTCCTGCAGGGTCATGCTCTTAATCAGGTCGTTGACGTCGTTTTCCTGGAACGTCAGATCGACCCGGGCGTCCCCTTCAATGGCCCCCGACCGGGTGAAACTGCCCACGCCGCTGCTGAACAGCACGACCTGCGAGATGGGCAGGGAGACGGCCGGCTTCGGGTCGGCGGCGTCGCTTTTCGCGGCGGCCCCGAGGAACGACTCGGCCGTCAGGCCGACGGCGGCGGCCCCGACCACGGGGGCGGCCCACAGCAACCGGCGAAGCGAACGAGAGGACATGGCGAACTCCGAGGGGGAATCGGGACTCATTTTCCGCGAGACGAACCCGCTGTGAGACTCGACGGGTCAGCCCCCCGTCCGGATTGCGGAAACCGGTGATCTCACTCCGCCTGTTACCGAGTGTGACAACTCCGTCACGTCCTCGCATTCGCAAGCCGGGCGGGCGGCGGTAGAATCCCGGCATGAACCGCCGCACCTTTCTCACCGCGTCCGCCGCCGCCACCGTCCCGTTCCTCGGGTGTGCCGGCGGGGGCCAACAACTGCTTAACTGCTCCTACGACGCCACCCGCGAGCTCTACCGCCGGCTCAACCGGGCGTTCGCCGAGCACTACCTCGCCGAGCACGGCAAGGCGGTCCGCGTGACGCCGTCCCACGGCGGGTCCGGGAGCCAGGCCCGCGCCGTCATCGACGGCCTGCCGGCCGACGTCGTCACGCTCGCGATGTGGCCGGACACCGAGGCGGTTGCGAAGAAACAACTCGTCCGGCCCGACTGGCTCGACCGGTTCCCGCACCGGTCGTGCCCGTACACGTCCACGATCGTGTTCGTCGTCCGCCGGGGCAACCCGCTGGGCCTCCGCGACTGGTCCGACCTCGCCGCGCACCCGACGGTGAAGGTGATCGCCGCGAACCCGAAGACGAGCGGGGCGGCGAAGCTCGGGGTGGTGGCGGCATGGGGGTCGGTGGTCGCGGCGGGGGGGTCGGCGCGGGAGGCCGACGACCTCGTCCGCGCGGTGTACCGCAAGGTGCCGGCCCTGGAGTCGTCGTCCCGGGTGGCGACGGTGACGTTCGCGCGGAAGCAGATCGGGGACGTCCACCTGACGTGGGAGAACGAGGCCTGGCTGGAGCAGCGCGAGATGAAGGGGGAGTTGGAGATCGTCTACCCGGCGCGCAGCATCCTGGCCGAGCCGCACGTCGCCATCGTGGACGCGAACGTCGAGCGCAACGGCACCCGCGCGGTCGCGGAGGCGTATTTGAACTTCCTGTATGCGAGCCCGTCCCAGGACGCGATCGCCGAGAACTACTACCGCCCGACGACGCCGGCGGCCGCCGCCCGGCACGCGGAAAAGTTCGGGAACCTGGACCGGTTCCCGATCGCGAGCGTCCTCCCCGGCGGGTGGCCCGAGGCCCAGAAGCGGTTCTTCGACGACGGGGCGCTGTTCGATCGGGTGTTCCAGTCCGGCGGCTAACAGCTGATGGGTCGCGCTGATGCGAGCCCGAATGCGAGGTGTGATGACACCCGCGGGTCGTCGATTTCGCGCGAACTTATCAATTCTTGCGGAATCTCCTTTTCCATACGCGCGCGGTGTTGTAAACCAGAGGTCACTGCGTGACATATCACGCGGTTGAATGCACCCGGTCGTATCACTGCGAGGCACGCGATGGCGAAGGCGAAGGCGGAAGAGGGGTCGCTCCCGAGCAAGACCAAGATGGTCGAGGCCGCGATGGACACGCTGGGCATGGACAGCTCCCCCGCGACGATCCAGCCGTGGATCCTGGAGAAGTACAAGGTCGAGATCGACAAGCAGATGATCTCGTCCTACGCCTCGACCTACCGGAAGAAGCGGGGGGCCGGCAAGAGCGGCTCGATCCGCGTCGCCGCCGCGTCCGGCAAGGGCGTCGTCGCGGTGAAGGACGTGCAACTGCTGAGCGACCTGATCGCGCGGGTCGGCCCGAACGAGGTCCAATCGCTGGTGCGGACGCTCGCGAAGTAACCGGGCCGACTTGTGGCACGGGCCTCCGCCTGACAAGATGCCCGTGCCGCGGGCGAGTGGTGTAACGGCAGCCACGGCGGACTTAAAATCCGCTCCCCGCAAGGGGGTGCGGGTTCGATTCCCGCCTCGCCCACTCGACCGACACTCCTGCGGTTCTATCGCTCGCGACCGACGATCGCGGAACGGGTTTGGCACCGCTGGCGGCGGTCGCTGTAGCCTGACTGTTACCACTGCGTCAGCACGCGCCGCAAATCTCCAGCCGCGTTCGCCTGCCGGCCATCGATGGCGTTTTGGGCCGTCGCCTTCGCGTCGAGCACGCGCGCCCGTGCTGTTCGACGAGACCGTGGGTCCGGGCCGTGTCACACCTTCTTGTACGGCGTCTGCAGGTCGAACGTGCCGTCCGGCAGGGGGACGCGCTCGAAGTCGCCGAAGAGGTTCGGGCTCTCGGCTTGCAGGACGTCGAGCATCTTGTTCGCGAGCTTGCGGATCTCGGGCTCGGCGGCCACGCTGCCGCGCTGTTCGAGGAAGTGCCGCAGGGCGCGGGCGTTCGCCGTCACGAAGATCTTCGTCTCGGTCGCGTTCGGCAGGACGCTCCGGGCCGCCTGCCGGGCCGCCTTCCGCTTCGCGGTGCGGTCCGCGTCCGGGGGGAGCAGCGCGGCCGCCGACGCCTGCGGGTCCGCGAACTTCGCGTTCAGCCGGTCGACCAGCACCATGTAGGTGGCGTGCGACGTGGCGATCGCTTCGAGCCAGATGGCGTGCAGTTCCGGGTCGGACGCGATGACGTCCGGGGCGACGTACTCGGCAACGGACTCGTCGACGTACCGTTGCGAGAGCTGCGAGTAACCGAATCCGGCCCTGTGTCGAACCAACTCGTGTGTGAGCGACCGCGAGACGCCCGTGATGAGGAAGTTCCAGACGGCGTGCTCCAGCACGGACCCGTGGCCGACTTCCTTGATGTGGTTGAGGTACGCCGAGTTCCCGCCGGGCCGCGGCTTGGCGAAGCTCATGTAACACGCCCGTCCGGCCGTCTCGCTGAGCACTTCCCCCGCGACGGTGGTGTCCGTCTGCCAGCTGACGCCGTGGTCGGCGAGGAACCGGTTCAGCCCGGCGTCGTCGATCGATTGCCGGCCGATCACGTAGACGCTCGGTTCGGTGATGACGCGGATTCCGGATTCGGCAGGCTCGGTCGACATCGGCGCGATCCTCGGCAGGTCGGGTTACGTCGGTGATACCGGTCGGGGCGGATTTGGCCAGTTTTCCGGGCCGATGGTGCGGGTGAAACCGGGCGGGTGCGGCGGGCCGGGGAATTCGGGGGGAAGTTTCCCGACTGACCCTTCAGGCCGGCCGCACCGGGTGGGTATACTACTCGCTGAGGAACTGCCACGCCCCGCGCACCCGGAACCGCCGCCATGCCGGCCGCGTGCCCCCCCCGCCGACCGCGACCCCGCCGGGCGTTCCCGGCCGCGGTGCTGTTCGCCGTGTGCTTCGCTGCCGCGCCGACCACTTCCCCCGCCCAGAACCCGAAAGCACCGGCCGAAACCCGTGCCGGCGCGATCAAGCTCCCGGACGGGACGATCGTCTTCTTCACGAAGAACCCCGACGACCCGAACCCGCCGGTCGACGGCGTGATCCTGTCCGGGAAAGAGTACAAGGCCCTCGTCGATCAGGCCGAAGCCGGCAAGAAGGGGAAGGACGCCGCCAGGCCGCACGCCCCGTCCGGGTGTGCGATCCGGGCGAAGGTGCAGGAGGCGGGCGAGACCCAGGTCGCCTCGCTCTCGCTGACGTTCTCCGTCCAGACGACCGCGCCGCGGACCGCGGTCGCCCTCGGGTGCGGCCGCGGATTCCCCCGCGCGGCCCGCCTCGCGGACGGCAAACTGCCCGTGCTCGGGTCCACGCCCGACGGGCTGACGGCCGTCCTGGACAAGCCGGGCGAACACACGCTGACGGTCGAACTCGACGCCCCCGTCGGGCCGCGCGGGTCGAAAGGGGAAGTCGGGTTCGAGGTCGGCCTGCCCCGCGCCGCGATCACGACGGTGACGCTGGAGCCGCCGCCCGGGGGGGTGAAGAAGGTGACGGTCGGCACCCGCTCCCCCGACCGCCCGGCAGAGATCCAACGGACGAGCTTCGCCGCCGACCGGCTGTCCGGTCTGCCGCTCGGCCCGACGGACACCCTGGAAGTCACCTGGGAGGTGCCGACGACGACGACCCCGGCCCCGCCGGCGGACACGTCGCTGGTCGCGGACGCGGACGTCGCCGTGCGGGTGGACGAGTCCCAGGTGGAGACGACGGCGAAGGTCCGGCTCCGGGGCCCGGCGAAGGAGTGGCAGATCGCATTCCCGCCGGGGGCGGACGTGACCGCCGGGCGGACCGGCGCGGACGCCGCGTCGGCCGGGGGGATCGCGACCATCGTCCGTCCGGCGGACGGCAACAAGCCGATCTGGACGGTCAAACTCCCCGACGCGACCGCCGCCGACTGGACGGTGACGGCGACGGTCCGGGTCTCCCGGCCGAAGTCCACGGACCCGCGGTTCCGCGGCCCGTACCCGATCGGCCCGGCGCTGGTCCTGAACGCGACCCGGCAGACCGCCGCGTACCGGGTCACCGCCCCGGCCACCGTCCGCGCCCGGTTCCGGTACGGCCCCGAGGTCCGCCCGCAGAACATCCCCGCCGGGGCGGACGAGGAACTCGTCGGCGCGTTCAAGACCGCGCTGGCGAACCCGCCGGGCAAGTCGTACCCGCCGCCCGCGCTGGAGCTCGACGCCACCCTCGCCCGCGTCTTCGTCCGGGTCGAGCCGGCCTACCGGTTGAAGCGGACCGAGGCCGGCTGGCGGCTGGATGCCACGCTCAAGGTGACGCCCGTGCGGTCGGACGTGGAGCAGGTCGCCGTCGAACTCCCCGACGGGTGGCCCTCGATGGAGGCGGGGCCGCCGGACGTGGTGGACGAGGTGCAGGAGCAGAAGGACGGCAAGCTCCGGCTGCTGACGATCCGCCTCGCGTCGCCGCAGCGGACCCCGTTCACGCTCACGCTCGCGGGGACGTACCCGGTCCCGGCGGCGGCGAAGGAGGCGGCCGTCGGGCTGCCCCGGTTCCCGCAGGCGATCGAGCAGAACGCGAAGGTCACGGCGACGGTTCCGGACGGGCTGGAACTTCGCGGCAGCGTGGCCACCTGGGAGAACGGGCAGGCCGCCGGCACGACCGACCTGAAGCCCGACACCGGGGAACCCCGACCGGGGGCCGGCGTCGCGTCGGCCTCGGCCCAGCTGGAGAAGGGGGCCGCCCGCGTCGATCTCGGCTGGCAAGCTTATCGCCCGGAACTCGACGCCGACGTCCGGGCCGACGTGACCGTTCAGGACCGGCAGGCGGTCGTGGTCCAGACGATCCGGTTCCGGTCCCCGGACGGCGGCGGCCGGCCGATCCGGTTGCGCGGCCCGACCGGGGTGACGGGACTCCGCGGCACCGCCGACCCGGTCGGCCCCGGCGAGTGGGTGTTCCGCCCCGCCGCCGACGCCGGCAAGGAAGTCACCCTGACGCTCAGCTTCGGCGTCCCGATGCCGCCCCGCCGGCCGGCCGACCCCGGGCCGCACAAGTTCCCGGTCGGCCTGATCTGGCCGGACACCGCGACCCGGGTGACCGCGTCCGTCCGGGTGTGGTCCGCCCCCGGCGGCCGGCGGGTGAAGCGGTTCGAGGGGCCGTGGCGCGAACTCCCCCCGGAGGCCGACCGCGACTCGTGGCCGCTGTTGACCCTGGCCGGGTCCGGGTCCGGGTTGCCGCTCGCGTTCGAACTCGGTGACGCCGGCGACGCGCTGCTGCCCCAGGTGTGGGTGGACCGGGCTCTGATCCAGGCGTGGGCGGGCGAGGAGTCCGTCGCGGTCCAGGCCCGGTTCCTGCTCCGCCGGTGGACGACCTCCCGGCTGGAAGTGACGCTGCCGCCGGGGGTGGTGCCGGAGGTCGCGCTGGACGGGCGAAAGGTGTCCGACCTCAGCCCGGACCCGGGCTCGTCGACCGTCGGTGTCCCCATCGCGGAGCCGAAGCCGGGCCGGCCCTACGCCGTGCTGGAGGTGCGGTACCAACTCCCGACCGCCCGCGCCGCGTGGGCCGAAACGACGCTGATCCCGCCGGTGCTGAGCGGGGCGGCGTACCGCGCCCCGGCCCGGTGGCAACTGGCCTTCCCGCAGGACGTCACCCCGCTGACGTGGGGCGACCGGTTCCTGCCGGAAGCCCGGTGGGGCCTGCGTTCCGGTGTCGTGACCCCTCTGCCGGCGGGAACGCCCCAGGACCTCGAGCAGTGGTTCGCGGCGGGGGTCGAGACGGACCTCCCCGCCGACACCGCGGCCGGCCCGAGGCGAGACGCCGGGGAAGCCGCGGTCGGCCGCCAGCCGCTGCCGGGCCGGGTGTCCGTGCTGACCCTCCCCCGGGCCGGGTGGGTGACGGTCTGCTCGCTCGCCGTGCTGGTGCTCGGCGTGGTCCTGGTCCGCTTCCCGCCCGCGGTGATCGGGCCGGCCGTGGCCCTGCTCGGTTCGCTGGTCGCGGTCGCGGCCGCGGTCTGGCCGCAACCCGTGTCGCAGGCGGTGGCCGGGTGTCAGCCGGGGTTGTGGGCCGCCCTCTTGCTGCTCGCCGGTCAGGTGGCGGTCCGGTGGTACTACCGGCGGCGCGTCACCCACCTGCCCGGCTTCACCCGGACCCGCCGCGACCCGGCCTCGGACCTCGTCGGCACGGCCGCTTCGGTCGGCCCCAGTCCGTCCGCGACCGGCTCCGGGTCGGCCCCCCGGCTGGTGGACGACCCGACCCCGGTGCCCGCGAGGAGGTAGCCCGTGTCGCGCTGGGTTCCCCTCACGGCCGCGGTGCTCGGCCTGACCGTCGCGCTCATCCCCGTGCGGGGGCAGCAGCCGGGCACCGACCCCGCGTCGGCCGCCGTCGCCGGCCCGGGCGCGGTCGCGCTCCCCGTCCCTTCCACGCTCCCGCCCGCCCCGGACGTTCCCGACCCGTTCCCGATCCGCCGGGTGTTCGTGCCCCCGGAGCGGCTGGACGGCGCGATCGCCCAGGCCGGCCCCGGCGGGCTGCTGCGGCTCCCGCGCACCGCCTTCGAGGACAAGGTCCGGGCCGCGTCGGCGGCGCAGGCGGCCGCGACCGACCCGCCGCGGCTGGCCGAGGGGCATTACCGGGCGGTGTGGGGTCCGAACGGGTTGACCGGCACCGCGGACTGGACGGTGACCTACCCGACCGGCCGGGGCGGGCCGGTCGGGCTCGACGGGCTCCGGGTGGCGACCTGGGAGCCCCGGTGGGCGGGGGGGCGGACCGCGCTGGTGTTCCGCGCCGGCGGGGACAAGTCCGGCCCGGTCCTGCTGGCCGACGCGCCGGGTGACACCGCGGTGTCACTGCAGTGGTCGTGCCGCGGGACCGAGGAGCCGACCGCCGAGCGGTTCGACCTCGGGTTCCCGGCCGCGCCGGTCGCGCTCCTGACCCTCGACCTGCCCGCCGACCGCGAGCCGAGCGTGCCCGCGGCCGGGCCGCTCCTCACGGGGCCGTTCCCCGCGGCGGCCGGGCGGAAGCTCTGGCGGCTGTCCTTCGGCGGACAGTCGCGCGTCGAGTTGACCGTCCGCCGGCCCGGCCGCGAGGCGGAACCCCCGGCGCTGGCCCGGTCCGGCCGCTCCGCCCGCCACGAGTTGTCGCCGGGCGAAGCCGTCTCGACCTTCGAGTTCGACGCGGAAGCCGTCCGCGGCGCGATCGCCGAACTGCTGCTCGAAACCAGCCCCGGCCTGCGGGTCACCGGCGTGACGGGGACCGCGCCCCTGACGTGGCGGGCGGAATCCAGAGGGAGCGGCGTCGTCCGGGTGCGGGTCGGGTTCCGCGACCCGGTCCCCGCGTGCAAGCTGACGGTAACGGCGACGTCCGTCCTCCCGACGCCCCCGCCCTCGGCCTGGACCTGCCCGCGGATCCGGGTCGTGGGCGGGCTGCCCGGGGGGGACGCCGTCGAAGTGCGGGCCGACGCCGAGGTCCGGTATCTCGGGTGCGACCCCGGCGACTTCCGGGTCGCCGACGCGGGGGACGACGGCACCGGGTACCGCGTCGGGTTCGTGGGGTCGCTCCTCGCCGACCCGCTCGCCGACCGCCGGCCGCCGACCGTGCGGTTGACCGGGGCCGCCCCCGAGTTCACCACCTCCGAGCAACTCGTCTGGACCGTCGGCCGGGGCGCGAACAGCCTCACCGCCCGGTTGAAGGTCGCCGTCCTCCGCGGCCCGTTGGCGACTTTCTCTTTCGCCGCGCCCGCAGACTTCAACCCGGAATCGGCGACCCTGACGCCGGACGACACCGGGAGTGCGCTAACCCCCGGCCCGAACGGAACCTGGACGGTCGAACCGTCCCGGCCGATTCCGACCGGGTCCAGCCTGGACGTGCGGATCGAGTTTCGGGGGCCGTCGGTGCTCGGGTCCGGGGACCCGGCGTCGGGTCCGCGGCCGCCGCAGGTGGTCCCGTTTCCGCGGTTCGCCCCGGTCGGCGCGGCCGAGCGGGACGGCACGTTCCAGGTCGTCGTCGACCCGACGCTCACCGCCCAGGTCAGCCCGTTCGGCCCCAAACCCGGCGCGATCCCGTTCCGCGGCCGGGAGCCGGAGGGGGTCGTTTCCCTCGGGACGCGGCCGGTCGCCGTCTCGGCGACAAGTGACACCGTGGTGACACTGGACGGGAACGCGCTCGGCGCGAAGACGACCCTCCGGGTCCGGCCGGAATCCGGGGTGTTGGGCGCGGCCACGGTCTGGGCCGCCCGGGTTGCGGATTCGACGTGGGACTTGACCGGCCCGCCGGGGGTTGCCATCGAGCCGGTCCCGGCGACCGCGGTCGTGCCGTGGTCGGGGCTGCTCGGGGCGGCGTCCGGGTGGCAGGCCGTCGCCGCGACCCCGGTCGGGGCGACGACCCCCGTGACCGGGTGGCGGGTGACGTTGGCCCGGCCGCCGCAGGGGGAAGTGGCGATCTCGGCGGCGTGGAAGGGCCCGCCCGGTCCGCCGGACGGCGCGGTCGTCCCGCTCCCGACGGTGCTGGGGGCGAAGACGACGCGGGTCGGGGTGAGCCTGAGCCCGACCGCCGCGTCGAAGTTCGACACGCCGCTTCCGCCCGCCGACCCGTCCGCGGTCGCGCCGGCGGTGCGGCTGGCCCCGGTCGGGTCGACCCCGCCCCCCGTGCCGGGCCGGGCCAAGGGCTGGGCGTTCGAGGCGGTGAGCTTGCAGTGCCGAATCGAGGAAACGGGTTCGCTGGCCTGCCGGTTTTCCGGCCGGGTGCTCGACGCCAAGGACCCGGCCCTGCGGGTCGCGCTTCCGCCGGGCGCGGAGTGGATCGAGGCCCGAATCGGCGGGAAGCTGGCGGCCGCGGCCGCGGAGGGGCACGACCCGGACCGCACGGTGTACGCGCTGCCGCTGCCCCCCGTGCAACCGGACGGCGTGGCGTTCGACATCGCCTATCAGTTGCCCCGTCCCGCGGGGTGGGGCGTCCTGACCTACCTCAGCCCGCCTCCGACCTTGCCGGCCGGTCCGTCCGTCGCGGCCGTTCAGTGGTCCGCGGCGTCCCAGGTCGCGCTCGTCCAGGTCGGCCGGAGTCCGGGCGAAGACACCCCGTTCGCGACGGTGATCCCGGTCGACGTGACGGCCGGTCTCGGCGCGCTGCTGGCGGCGCTGGTCGCGGCCGTCGGCTTCCGCGCCGGGTTCCGGGCGGGCCGGTTCTGGACCGTCGCGCTGGTCGCGTCGGTCGGGGCGTTCGGGGTCGCCGCGTGGCTGCTGCCGGCCGCACTGCAAGCGGTCGCCGTCCTGCCGCTGGTCGTCGGGCTGGTCGTCCTCGGCGTCCACGTTTCGTTCCGCCCGCCTCCGGTCGGGAAGCGTTCGCCGCGGGCGTCCGCGGCCGGACTCGCGACCGGTCTGGCCCTGCTCGGCGGGGCGGCGGCCCAGGCCCCGGACCCCTGGGTCGCGGTGGTGACGCCGGCCCCCGCGCGGCCGAACCAGTACGACGTTCTCGTGTCCCCGAACCTGATCCGCGCGCTGGAAGCGCTGACCCGGCCGGCCGTGCCCGGCCCGATCATCACGGCGGCGGAGTACGACGGGGCCGTCGACGGCTCCGCTGTTTTCCGGGCGAAGCTGACGGTGTGGTCCCCCGCCGCGGGCGAGGGCAAGTTGGCGCTCCCCCTGTCCGGGGTGAAGCTGCGGTCGGTCGCGGTCGACGGGAAGCCCGCGTTTCCGGAGGCGGAGGCGCAGCGGTACGCGGTCGCGGTGGCGGGGGCGGGGCCGCACGAGGTGCGGGTCCAGTTCGACGTTCCGATCGCCACCTCGGGGGCGGACCGCGAAGTGCAGTTCGGCGTCCCGGACGTGCCCGGCACGCGGGTGGGGTTCCGGGCGACGCCGGGGTCCGCCTTCCTGGACGTCTCCTCCCGCCGCGGCGAGCAGCGGCCGACGGACGACGGCGGCACCCCGCGTGTCGAGGCGCACCACGGCGGCGGCCGGGAAGTCGCGATCCGCTGGCGGGCCGCCAACGCCGGGGGGACGAACCCGGTCGTGTCCGTCCGCGAGGCGGCCGTGTGGGATCTTCGCGAAGCCGGCACCACCGTGTCCGCCGTCTTCCAGTTCAAGATCGACGGCGGGTCGGTCACCCGGCTCGAACTCGACGTGCCGGACGACCTGGAACCGGCGAAGCTCGTCGTCCGCGGGGCGGACGGGCGGAGCGTCGGCGTCGGGCTGAAGGAATGGCAACTCGGACCCCCGAACGGCGGGTGGCAGTCGCTCGAACTCGGGCTGCAGGGGCCGGTCGACGGGTCCGTCGTGGTGGCGGTCCGGCTCTACCCGAAGCGGCCCCTCTCCGGCCGGCCGGTGCTGCGGCTCCCGCGGGCGAAGGGCGTGGCCGGCACCAACTCGTACTGTGCCCTCCGGCCGACCGGCGTCTCGGCGGACGAGGTCGCTCGGGTCGGGGTCGACGACTACCCCGTCGACGGGCTGACCAAGGAGTTCGCGTTCGCCCCGGAACTGGCCCTGGACCGCTACCCCCCCAACCGCGCCTTCCGCCGGAAGTCCGACGCCCCGGTCGAACTCCGCCCCGAGCTGCGCCCCGCCGGGCCGGGCGCGACCGGCACCGCCCGGTCCACCTGGGTGGTCGGCGCCCGGGCGGACGTCGACGGGGAGCTGACCGTCACCGGCCGGGACACGCCGGTCTCCGCCGTCGAGTGGGAACTGCACGGCCCGGTCCGGGTGACCGAGGTCCGCTCGCCGGGGCTCGCGGCGTGGTCGCAGGTCGGGAGCCGGGTTCAGGCGTGGCTGCGGAAGCCGAGCAATCGGGCGGTCGACGTGCGGTGGTCGGGCACCCTGACCGGGTATCAGCGGTCCGGCCGGGCCGGGTCCGAGCCGGGGCCGGTGGATCTGCCGGTCGCGAAACTCGTCGGGGTCGAGCCGACCCCGACGGACTTCTGGGTCCGGCCCGCGGACGGGTGGGGGGTCGCGCTCCAGCCCGCGGCCGGGGTCCGGGGGGCCGGCGACAAGTACACGCTGGACCCCTCGGCGGCCCCGGTGGTGAAGTTCACGGGCACGCCCCCGAACCCGCCGCCGGCGGTCGAAGCCGCGGTCGACCTGTAGCGGTCCCCGACCGGGCTCGCGTACCGGTCGACCCTGGCGGTGCCGGTCCGCGCCGGCCGCCCGACGGCGTTCCGGCTCCACCTGGCCGGGCCGCTCGGGCCGAAGCCGACGCTCCGCGGGCCGCGGGGGGTGCTGGTCGGAAACCCGGTCGGCGGGCCGGACGGCACGACCTGGGCGGTCGCGGTCCCGGCGCAGGATGCCCCCCAGATCCTCCTCGCGGTGGCGGCCGACCTCCCCGCCGCGCCGCGGGTCGTCCTGCCGGACGCGGTCCTCTGGTTCGGGGTGTACGCGGTCGCGCCGTCGGTCACCGCACTGGTTCTGGACCCCGACATGGCCCCGGTCCCGGACCGGGCGAACGGGGTGCGGCCGGCCCCGGACGCGAAGGCGGGGCTCGCGGCGCGGTGGGCGGTCCCGGCCGAGCGGCTGGCGAAGGCCGCCGTCTGGGACCGCGTCGAAGACCCGGCTTCTCTGACCATTCGAGTCGCCCCGCCCGGCGGCCCCCGGGAAGGGCCGCCCGCCGTGCCCCCCACCCCGCCCCCCGCCAAAGACGCGGCCGACGACGCGCTCGCCGCGCGGCCGGGGGTGCCGTGGGCGGCGGCGGCGGTCTGGTCGCTCGGGCTGTTCGTGGTCGGCTGGCTGTCCGTGTGGGGGCACCGCGGGTGGTGGCCGGAGCGGTTCGCCGGGTGCGGGCTCCTCGGCCTCGCCGTCGTCGGGCTCGATTCCGCCGCCGGCGTCGTCTTCGCGGGGCTGGTGCTGGTCGGGTGGACGTTCCGCTGTTCCTGGTCGATCGGCCGGCTGACGCGGGCCGTCGCCCGGTGACGGCGTACAATTCCGGAAACCTCTCGCACCCCACTGCCCCAGAGTTTCCGGGATGAAGATCGTCTTCGTTCTCGCCGCCGTGCTGACGGCGGTCGGCTACTTCGCCCAGGCGTCCGCGGCCGCCGACCCGCCCAAGAAGCGGCCGATGCAGGTCGACGACCTGTTCCGCTTCAAGCGCGTCGCCGACCCGCAGATTTCCCCCGACGGCACCCGCGTCGCGTACCAGGTGACGACCGTCGACCTGGACGCGAACAAGTCGTCCACCGCGATCTGGGTGGCGGCCGTGGACCGGAAGACGCCGCCGAAGCCGCTCACGTCGCCGACCGGCAAGAGCGACAAGCACCCCCGGTGGTCCCCGGACGGGAAGACGATCCTGTTCGAGTCCAACCGCTCCGGGTCGTCGCAACTCTGGGTCATCGACCTCGACGGCGGCGAGGCCCGGCAACTGACGGACATCGGCAC
>ERZ1066123.1413-NODE-1413-length-14331-cov-6.369361_pt1 | contig 14331 bp, 14 predicted proteins | sample MGYA00382770_ERZ1066123 | MGnify/ENA primary metagenome ERZ1066123 (study PRJEB33369, sample SAMEA5778353) | biofilm metagenome | biome: Industrial cooling water; feature: Water cooling tower basin; material: Biofilm | place: United Arab Emirates | collected...
TCCGTGAAGGTCCCGGCGAAGCGGTGGACCCGCGAACTCAACTTCCTGAAGTTCCTGCCGGCCGACGGCGGACCCGGCGGCCCGCTGCCGGTGGACTTCAAGGTCCGCGTCACGATCCAGTGGCGGGAGCCGCACGACCCGGACGTGATCCTCGGGGCGGAGCCGTCGTTCCCGTTCACGCTGCGATTGCTGAAGCAACTCGACCCGGACGGGAAGACGGTCGCGTCCGACCGGTTCGCCGAAGTGACCCGGTCGGACGCGATCCCGGCCCGCATCATGAAGACGGCCGGCGCGGGCGTCTACGAGCAGAGCATCGACGTGACCGTCCCGGCCGGCGTGTACGCGCTGCGGGTCGATTCCAAGGCCGCGTTCGAGCCGAGCGTCCCGGCCCGCCGCCGCATCGCGGAGATTCGTCCGCGGATCGTGGTGGAAGCGTCCGGCGCGGACTCCGCGGCCAAGGGCCGCGTCGCGTTCGACACGTTCACCCCCCGGCACGTCGGCGTCGGCATCCCCGGCGAGAGCCTGCAAGCGGTGACGGTCGGCTCCGCGAAGCCCCCGGCGTACACGGACGTGACGTCCAACTTCGGGGCCGGCCCCGGCGTGACGCTGCGGGTGAAGCCTGACCTGCTCACGTCCGGCGTGCTGGTCATCGACGGCAAGGGTTCGGCGGGCACCGGCATCGGCACCGCCTTCGCCGGCGGCGTCGCGGCCAGCCTGCTGTCGTCCGGCGTGCGTGCCCCGGACCTCGTCCGCACGGTCAAGCTGAACCCCGGCGGGCCGCTCGTGCTGCCGACGGACTTCCTCGAACGGCTGCGGGCTCGCGACGGAAAGTGAGTCACCGGGTCGGTTGGCTCAGTCGTTTCAGCATCTCGGCCGCGTTCGGCACCTGACGGTTTCCCAGGCCCGGCCGGCCGAGGGTGAGCATTCCGGGAACCACCGCCTCGTGCGGGACGTAAACGTAGGGCGAACCGAGAACCGCCGAGTCCGGCACGAGCCCGCCGGCGTAGATGGCCGCCACGTCTTCAAAAAGTCCCGCCAGGAGGGCGAGCGTGCCCGCCCCCGGTTCCGCGACGGCGGGCGGGTCCGGGGCGTCGAGCGGGGCGGCGAGCTTGCGGTCGGGCGGGTTGGCGGCGGCGAAGGAATCGCCCCACACGGCGAGCTTCTTGCCGTCCACGTCGGCGTATCCCCGCAGCCACTCCAGAACGGTTCGCAGGTCGCGCGACTGCGAACCGAGCACCGTCCGGCCGAGGATCTGTTCCGTCTGCGAGAGCGACGTGCGCGAACTGCCGCGGTCGGCGGACGTGCCCGCTCGCGTCTCGCCGGTGCCGCGGACGTCCGGGAGGCAGACGGCGACTCCCGCCTTCAGGAACTCGCGGATCGTGTCGGCTCGCTCCTTCAGAACCGCCGCCTTTCCGCCCTGCGCGACCATCACCACGACCGCCGGCTTACCCTGCACTTCCGTCGGCCGAACGAGCACGAACGGGATCGTGACGCCGTCCGCCGTTTCGAGCGCGAACCGCTTCAGATTGCCGCCGGGGACGTCGGTCGTTTCTCCCTCGAAGAGCTTCGGGTTCGCCGGAACTTCGCCGACATCGCCGAGAACCGCGGCCCACTCCTTGCGAAGTTTCTCCGGGGAATCGAGCCGCTGCCGGGCTTCTGCCGCCCGCTCCGCCGCGAGGTCGGTCAGCACCTCGTGCAGTTTCCGGGGCATCAGTTCCTTCCGCGCCCCGTCCGTCCAGCAGAGCAAATCGTCCGACGGCCGGCGCTGGCTGAACTCCGTCGGGATGGGCATGTCGAACCACGCCTTCAGGGTGGGATAAATCATCTTCCGGTGGACCGCCCCGACGTGCGTGCAGTGCGAACTCTCGGGCGGCTGGCCCTTCAGCGTGCCGGTGCCGTGGGCGAACGCGAGGCGGTCGTCCGGCTGGCCGTAGAAGCCGAAGATCGTCTGCAGCCGGGGCCACGCCGGGTCGTCCTTCGGGTTCCAGGCGAACTCGTGGGCGTGGATCAACTTCCGCGGGGCGACGCTGCCGACGATCGCGTAGTGGGCGAAGCCGCCGGCCGCGCCGCCGCGGAGGCCGCGGGTCGACTCCCAGTAGCCGTCGCCGAACCACGCGAAGTCGCGGTCGGGGTTCTCTTGCGCGCGAGATTCCGGCTGCCAGCCGCCGAAGTTGAACGGAATCGCGCAGGCGATCCGGGGGTCGAGTGCCGCCGTCACCCCCGCCGGGTCGCCGCCGCCGGCGACCGCGCCGATGAGGATGAGCCGGTTCGAGTCGATGCGGGGTTGCTTCAGCAGTACGTCGACGCCGCGCATCAGGTCCCAGACCATCCAGCCCATCAGCGAGTCGCCGACGGCCGTCAGTTGCAGGTTCGCGTTGTAGCGGAAGAAGTAGTCCTGGCGGCTCACGCGGAACGGCTTCGGGTAGTCGGCCTCCGTGCGGAAGTCGTGCTGCCGCCGCTCGCCGTGGCCGAGGTGGTCGGGGACGAGGACGGCGGTGCCGGCCCGCGCCCACGTCATGCCCGTGTCTTGCAGTTCGCCGTTGGTCTTCGACGTGTGGTGGCTGTGCGAGATCAGGATGCCCGGCATCTTCTCCGGCGGCTTCGCGGGCAGGTACAGGTTCGCCGAGACCCACCATCCGGGCCGGGTTTCGTAGACGAGGTCGTGCAGTTCGTACCCGTCCCCGGCGTGCTTGCGCGTCGCGACGATGCGCAGGTCCTTCGGCGGCTCGGGAAACGTGCCGAGCGACTTCCGCAGTGCCGCGAGGCGGGCGTCGCGGAACGCTTCCCACTGCTCGCGGGTCTTCACCGCGGCGAACGCCTTTGACTCCCGCAGGTTCGCCTCTTGCATCCGCCGCTTGGCATCGGCCGCCACCATGCGCGGAAGCGCTTTCGCACGCGGGTCGTCCGGCGGGAAGACGGCCGGGTTCACGTCGGCAAACTCGGCGGCGAGCAGGACCGGCAGCAGGGCGGGGAGGAGGCGGCGCATGGCGGGGGCTCCGGAGGGGTCGCCCGAGTATAGCGGTTGCCGGCGGCAGCGGACTCGATAACTTGTTGAGGTCCGACGGTTCCCGCTCCCCGACCGGGGGGCGGGACGAAGAGGGAAGCCGGTGCGAATCCGGCGCGGGGCCGCCGCTGTGATCGGCGAGGCTTCGGTTCAACCTGCCACTGTGCGGAGCGATCCCACGGGAAGGCGAACCGGGCCGCTATCAGCCGTAAGCCAGAAGACCTGCCGTCGCGACAGTGGTCCGGTGCTTCGGCCTCAAGCACGCGGGCGGGTCCGTGCAAGCGCACCGCGTTCCCGGTTCGGGTCGTGGGGCCACCCGCGCCGTCTGCCAGGTCGAAGGCCGTTCGTGCCCGGCCCGGCAGAAAGGCTCTTGCCCGTGTTTCCCGTCTCAGCGTCTCGGCGCGCGTTTACCCTGATCGAACTGTTGGTCGTGATCGCGATCATCGCGGTCCTCATCGGGATGCTCCTCCCCGCGGTGCAGAAGGTCCGCGAGGCGGCGGCCCGCGCGAAGGGGCAGAACAACCTCAAGCAATTGGCGCTCGCGGCGCACAACTACGAGTCGTCGTTCCAGCGGCTTCCGGCGTACAGCGTCGGCGTCACCCCGTGGTCGCCGCCGACGCCGTTCGTCACGAAGTACTGGTTCGCCCAGGAAACGATGGACACCACGACGTTCGCCAGCACCTACGACCCGACGGCCGGCGTGCTCACGAACTACTACGAGAACAACACCAAGGTCAACACCTGCCCGAAGTTCGACGCCTACCCGATCGCGAAGGTCTACCAGGGGTTCACGGCCGGGTACGCCTACAACCGGCACGCCTGCGTCGAGCCGGGCTGGCCGAACCCCGTCACCGGCAAGCGGATGACCGACTTCGCCGCGACCTCGGCCACGTTCCTGTTCGGGGAAGTTGTGCAACTCCAGGCCGGCGGGTCGTTGCAAGAGCCGTTCGGCGGGTACTTCGGCTCGCCGCACGTCGCGAACAAGGCGATCACCATGTCCGCCATCACGTGTACGCAGTTCCGCTTCTCCGGCGTGTCGAACGTGGCGTTCGTCGACGGCCACGTCGAGGCCCGGAAGCCGGCCGACGCGCCGGGGGTCGCCCCGTTCCTGCCGGCCGTGTGGAACGACGCGGTGACGAAGCACCACCTCGGGTTCCTGGCGGACGCGGCATCCGCGCAGGCGTACACGGGAGACCTGTAACCCCTCCGACCCTCTCCCCTTGGGGGAGAGGGTGGCCGCAGGCCGGGTGAGGGGAAGACCCCACGAGGGAGATGGGTTTATCCCATGGCAAGTCGGCTCTTCCCCACGTGAAGCCATTCCCCTCACCCCCGGCCCCTCTCCCCCAAGGGGAGAGGGGAGTACGACTGTTTCGCACCAACGCCGGCGGGTTTTCGGTGTTGCATCCTGCACGGGTCCGGTAGGATCGGGGTCCGCTCGCACAGGATGGAACGCGCATGCACGCCCGCCGTGCGTTTACGCTCGTCGAACTGCTCGTCGTGATTGCGATTATCGCGATCCTGATCGGGCTCTTGCTCCCCGCCGTCCAGAAGGTGCGGGCCGCCGCGGTCCGGACCGCGGACAAGAACAACCTGAAGCAAGTCGGCATCGCGGTCCACAACTACGCCTCCGCGATGGACGGCGTGCTGCCCCCGCTGAAGACCGTCGAGAACGGCCGCGAGCGGTGGTGGTTCGGCGAGGTCGACCCCGCCCTGCCGCCGCCCTACGCGGTGACGGCCGCCAACGGCCACCTGATGCCGTACCTGGAGAACAACCAGTCCGCGCTGCAGGTGCCGTCCAAGACGCCGGGGAAGGTGCGGCTGAACTACGACGGCTGCACCGGCGGGTACGGGTACAACTCGAAGTACCTCGCCCCCGTGACGACGGTCGGCGGCGTGACGAAGTGGACCAGGATCAAGCTCGCCTGCGTCCAGAGCACCTCCCAAACGATCGCGTTCACGAACGCCGCGGGCACGGACCCCGGCGTCGGCGTGGACGGCACCTCACCGTCCCTGGTCGAAGTCTGCACCGCGGAACCGCCGTCGAGCCGGTACCCGACCACCGCCTTCCGCTGGGACCGCAGCACCGCCCACGTGCTCTTCCTCGACGGCCACATCGACGGCTGGGCCGACCCCACCCGCAACCCCGCCGCCGCCGGCGAAGGCCCGGAGTTCACGGCCCTGCGGGACAAGTACCGCCTCTACGACATCGGCACCACGGACGAACTCTGGGACCGAGAATGAACGGAGGCCGGCCGAGGCATGAAGTGGTGGCCGGAAGGGCGTGGCCCGGGTACGCGAGAGAACCCGAGTGCGAGGGGGGGGACTTGAACCCCCACAGCCTTGCGGCCGACAGATCCTAAGTCTGTTGCGTCTGCCAATTCCGCCACCCTCGCGGGGTTCCCGTATCTTACGGGACCGCCGGGGCGGCCACAATCGGAGTGCGGCGAGACGTGTAGGCGGTCAGGTAGTTGAGGAGGTTCCCGGCGAACGTCGCGCGGGGGCCGCCGGAGTGCTTCATCTCGGCGATGGCTTCGGCCGGCGACCAGCCGTCGTACTCGACCCGGTACACGGCGCAGTGGGCCCCGGTCCGGTGGATGCCGGCGAAGCAGTGGACCAGCACCGGCCGGCGGGTCGTCGGCGCGTCGAGGATGGCCAGGAAGGCGCGGACGTTCCGGTCGCCGGGGACGACGCCGTCGACCGGCTCCCAGTCCGCCGGGGCGAGGCGGTGGAACCCGATCCCGTTCGCCCGGCAGTAGTCCTCCTCGAACTGGTCGGCGAGCGTGCCGGAGTCGTCCTTGGTCTCGCGCAGGGACACCACCGTGCCGACCTCGTACTCGCGGGCCACCCGCGCGAACCCCGCGGGGGTCATCTGCCCGCTGCGGTAGAGCACGCCGGGGGTGACCACCCGGAAGTTCCGGAACCCGACGGTCCGCTCGCGGCGGTGCAGGGCGGGGACCAGGGCCACCCCGGCGGCGAGAACCAGGCCCACGATCGCGGCACGGCGCATTCCGACCCCTGCCCGGAGGACGACATCCGGGCGGGACTCTACCGCGGGAATGGCGAACGGGGAACCCCAACGTTCACGCCACCCGCGCGAACACCGCCTTCAGGTACCGCCCCTCCTGCACGTGCGCCAGGAACGGGTGGTCGCCGGCGGCCCCGCTTACCTGGAAGATTTGGAGCGTCCGGCCCGCCTGCCACGCCGCCCGGCGGAGCATTTCCAGGAAGTCCGGCTCCGACACCAGCCCGGTACACGAGCACGACAGGAACACCCCGCCGGGGGCTACCACTTGCAGGGCGAGGCGGTTCATGTCCGTGTACTTCCGCAGCGCCCCCTCCACGTCGTCGCGGTCGCGGGTGAGCTTGGCCGGGTCGAGGACGACCGCGTCGTACCGCTGGTCCGCCTTCGGGATGACGTCCCGCAGCCACGGGAACAGGTCCGCCTGCACGAACCGCACGTCGAGCTTGTTCAACTTCGCGTTCTGCTTCGCCAGGTCGACCGCCTGCTCGTCGAGGTCGACGCCGGTGACCTCCGCCGCGCCGCCGGCCTTGGCGTACACGGAGAACCCCCCGGAGTTGCAGCACAGGTCCAGGACGCGCTTGCCGGCGCAGAAGCCGCCGAGCGTCTTGCGGTTCTCCCGCTGGTCGAGGAAGAAGCCGGTCTTGTGCTTGCTCCCCGGCGCGACGCGGAACCGCAGCCCGTGCTCGGTGATGGCGTCCGGCGGCGGCGGTTCCGGCGGCCGGCAGTCGAACGACTCCTGCTTGGCGACGTGCTCTTCCGCGAACCAGTAGAACCGGCAGCCGGGGAACCGCTCGGCCAGCACCGCCTTCAGCGTGTCCCGGACGCGGAACATGCCCGCCGAGAAGAACTCGATGACGACGGTCGGCCCGAACTTGTCGACGACCAGCCCGCTGAGCCCGTCCGCCTCGGAGTGGACGAGCCGGTAGGCGTCGGTCACCGCGTCGAGCTTGAGCACGTCCTTCCGCAATGAGAGGGCCGCGTCGAGTTTTCGGGCGAAGAACGCCGCGTCGACCGCCTCGTTCGGGTCCGCGGTCAGAATCCGGAGGGCGATGCGCGAGTGCCCGTTGTAGAACCCCCGGCCGACCCACGCCCCGGCCCGGTCGAGGACGTCGACGACGGCCCCCGGCGGGATGCGGGCCGGCGGCTTGTCGACCATCTTCTGGAAGACCCACGGGTGCGACGACCGCCGTTCGATCTTGAGCCGGACTTGCGGGAGCGGGTCTGCGGACATGGTCGGATTCGCGCCAGGGGTCGGGGCAAAAGGGAATTGTACGACCCGCGTCGCGGCGACGCGGAGGGAAACGTGTGGCAACACACTGCCACTAACACGATCACTGCCACTGTTTTCACTTGAACAGCAGTGATGGTGTCCGTGTCGGTGACGGTGCAGAAGGATAATCCGCAGGAACACCCCGCGGTAGCCTCCGCCTTCTCGGTTCCTCGGCGGTGCGGTATCATGTCACAAACGTGCCGCAGTGAAGGGGGAGGGCGAGCGATGGACCGGGAGACGTTCACGGCGACGATCGGGGCGTTCCAAAGCCGGAGGCCGTTCCAGACGTTCACGGTGGCCCTGTTGAACGGGGATCGGTACGAAGTCGATCGGCCGAACGTCCTCGCGCTCGGTGACGGCGCGGCGGTCCTACTCGCGCCGGGCAACGTGCCGGTCTTCTTCGACCACGAGGGCGTCAATCAAGTGATCGGCGACCTGTCCGGCCGAGAGGCCCAAGCCTCCTGACACAACTCCTCGCTGCGTCGGAGTGCTCGGCTCGGTGAGAACTCGATTGAGTTGGCGATGGGGTCACCCGGTAGTCATATGAACACACCCGATCTCGCGAAGTGTCTGGCCGTCGCCGTCGAAGCCGCCCGCCGGGGGGCCGCGGAACTGGAGTCGTGGCGGAAGCGGTTCAAGGTCCGGGAGAAGGCCCGGGCCGACCTCGTCACCGACGCCGACCACGCCTCGCAGGCGGCCGTCAAGACCTGCCTGCTGGCGGCGTTCCCGGACCACCTGTTCGTCGGCGAGGAGGAGGCCTACGGGAAGTCGATCGAGGAGACCCGCCCGCCGGCCGGGTCGCCGCCGGTGTGGGTCGTCGACCCGCTCGACGGCACGTCCAACTACGTCCACGACGTGCCGGCGTACTGCGTCTCGATCGGCCTGTGGTCCGGCGGGCGGGCAGTGGTGGGGGTGATCCTCGACCCGCGGATGGACGAACTGTTCACGGCGGCCGCGGGGCACGGGGCGTTCCTGAACGGCGAGCCGATGCGGGTGAGCGAGACGGCCGCGGTCCGGGACGCGCTGCTGTCGACGGGCTTCCCCGCCGGGTGGGCGCAGCAGCAGCGGAACCTCGCCGCGTGGCGAACCCTGTCCGAACACTCCCAGGCGCTGCGGCGGACCGGGTCGACGGCGCTGAACCTCGCCTACGTCGCGGCGGGGCGGTTCGACGGGTACTGGGCCTACGACAACTGGGCGTGGGACGTGACCGCCGGCGCGTGCCTCGTCGCGGAGGCGGGAGGCACCGTCACGACCGCGGACGGCGCGGCGTTCGACCCGTTCCGGCAGGACATTCTGGCGACGAACGGCCCCACCCACGCGGAACTGCACCGGATTCTGAACCCGGCCGGGTGACGGGTCACCGGTTCGTCTGGCTGTCCTTCGGCACCCACGTCGCGGTTTGTTTCACCGGGCTCGCGGCCGGCGGGGTCACGGCGGGTTGCCAGTTCACTTCGGACGGCGCGGTCCCCGGCAGGAACCCCGAGCCGCCCGGCGACAGGACCGGCAGCGGGCCGGCGGGCGGCGGTTGCATCGTCGGGAACGTCGACGCGATCGGCTTCACGTCGGACGAACCGGAAACCGGAGAAAACACCGGCTGCGTCGGGCTTTGGGTCGGCGAGATCGACGCTTTCAAGGGCGGTACTTCCCCGGTGGGGTTGAACGACGTTCCCACGTAGACCGGGGGCTCGGACCCGGGTAGCGGGCGGAACGGGTTCACCACCGGGACCGGGAACGCGCCGGGCGTCGCGCCGGTCTGGGCGTACCACGTCGCGGTTCCCCGCGGGGACGCGCCGGCCGGGGCGAACGGGTTCCCGCCGGGGGTCGTCGTGCCCCAGCCGTACCACCGGTACGCGGGCGGGCCGGCCATCATGTTCGCGACCTGCTGGCCCGGTTGAACCAGCAGCGGCTGCGTTTGCGGGACCGGGGTCGATGTCACGCCGACGATCCCCTTCACCCCGTCCCAGGTGCGGTCGACGAACGACTTCGCCGGCGGCGCGGTGGAGGCCGGCATCGCCGACGGGACCGCGGGCGCGGCCGGCTTCGGCGGGCCGCCGGGCCAGGCCATCGCGGGCGGGGCGGACGTCGAGAGGCCGTCGAAGAAGTTGGACCGCTTCCCGGTCACCGGCACCGGGCGGATCGACGGGGTCGGAACGCGGTCGTCCGGGCGGAACTCGGGGGCGAGCCCCCGGGCCTCGGGCGTCGGCTCGGCGGGTTGCGGCGGCAGCAGGCGGGCGGCCGGCGGCGGCAGCGGTTCCCCGCGAGCCACTGCAACGGCAGCCGTCGCGCCGAGGGACAGGAGCAGTCAGCGGGCCGTGAGGTGGGTCGTGGTCACGGGTCCGATTCCTTCGGAGTGTGCGGGCGGGTTCCGCAGAACCCCTCCCCCGGCCCCTCCCCGAAGCGGAGAGGGGAGGAAAACAATTCTGTCTCCCCCTCTTCGCTTCGGGGAGGGGGATGGGGGGAGGGGTTGCTTCCTCCAACTACCGCTTCGGCGGGGGCGGCGGCTTCGCCCCGAACACGCCGGCTCGGGCAGGGGTCGAGGATCCGATCGCCCGGGAACCCGCGAACGTCACCGGGTGGCTCGACGGCGGCAAGGCGGGAATCTCCGCCCCTTCCCGCGGCATTTCGGTCGGCTCCTGCGTCTGGTTCGCCCCCGCGGGGAGGAACCCGGTCCGCAGCTGGCTCATGCCGGGGACTGACGGGTTGCCCCAGTTCTGGCCGAGCGGCTGGCCGACGCCGAGGCCGGGGCGGACGCCGTAGAAGTAGTTCACCGCCGGGTTCCCGCCGCGGAGCATGTTGAGGTACGGGCTCAGCGGCTGGCTGTTCCGGTTGAAGATGCTCCCCGCCGCCGAGAACGGGTTCACCACCGGGCCGACCGGCTGGGTCACGAACCCGTTGATCCCGAAGTTCGGAATCACCCCGCTGTACGGATTGGGGGCGACTCCGCCCGGCACCTGGGCGGCGGCCGCCCCCGTGAGGGCGGCGGTCAGCACGGTCGCGATGACGGCTCGTTGCATGGCGTGTCCCCGGTGTTCGGCCGAATCGTGTTGATTCCTTGCCATCGGCCGCCGATCCCTCCCCCTTGAGGGGGGAGGGGACCAGAACAGCATCGAAACCGATCAACTCCGTTCGGCATCAGTTCCCGAACCCTTGCCCGCGGCCCTGGATGTTGTTGATCGTCGCGGCCCCGAGCAGCGTGATGCCGAACACCCGCTCGACCGGCTGGATGATCCGCGCCAGCGTCGTGTCGATCGTGACCAGCCGCTGGGCCTTGATGTACACGCGGTCGCCCGGCATGATCTGGTAGTTCGTGCTGGTACACCCGTGCTGGCTCATCCCGACCCAGTCCACCGGCAGGATCTGTTCCGGCTGGCCGGCGTGCGGCGTCCGGCGGGCGATCCAGATGTTCCGCTTCGACGACACCGGCGACAGCCCGCCGATGTTGCTGACCGCGTCCAGCACCGTCTCGCTGCCGGTGATCTGGAACCGGGTGACCGTCTCGCCCGCCCCGCCGCCGTCCGTGAAGACGTAGTACCACTTCGAGTTGTACTGCGTCACGTCCAGCACCACGAGCATGAAGTCCGGGTTCAGCCCGTCCGCGTCGGCGAAGACCTGCTTCGCCAATTTCTCGCGGATGGCCGCCGCCGCCTGCTGCAAAGTATACCCCGCGACTTGAACGGAGCCGTAGGCCCCGAGGTAAACCGTGCCGTCCGGGCGGACCTGGTATTCCCCCCAGACCGGTTGAAGGGGCAGGCTGCGGAGCTTGTCCGTGGGTTTCTTCTTGTCCTTGTCGTCCGGCTCCCGGACGACGACCTCGATGCGGAGCACGTCCGGCGGCTCGATGACGTATTCCGGAAGCGTGACCTTCCGCAGTTCCCCCGGCACCGCTTCCGGCGGCGGCACGTTGATGGCCGGCTGGACCGGCCGGAACCCGTGCCCGCCGTGGACGCAGCCGGACGACACGAGCCCGCCGACCGCCAGGGCGAGGACCGCCAGTTGGTTCGCGTGGAATCGTGGCATCGCCGTCTCCCCGAGTCTGGACCGTGTCACCGGACTTATCGGCGGGGGCGGAACAACCGCTGCAATCTTCTTCTCCGGTATGACCGGAACCGCCGCACCGGGCCGACCGCCGCCCGACCGCGACCGGTTTCGCGGGTTCCGCGGGGGCCGCTGGCACTGGATGTGCAGAATCTTCCGCCCGCGGTGCCGCGTGACGCACCCGTGTTCCTGAACTTCACCGCTGGGAAGCACCCATGACGCCGACCACGACCGCCCGCCTCGGGCACACCGCCGAAGCCCCGTCCCGCAGCCCCGAAGCGTACCGGCACTCGGAAGGGCCGGTCGCGCGGCAGATCGAAGAGTACACCGCGCAGCTGCCGTCCGACACGTTCCTGTGGGCGGCCGGGGCGTCGATCCTCGGGTCGCTGACGCTCAAGTGCAGCGGCCGGGACCACGCCGCCCTGTTCGTCGGGCAGTGGGTCGCCCCGTTCCTGATCCTCGGGCTGTACAACAAGCTCGTGAAGGTCGCCGGCTCGGACCGCGTCCACCGGTCGTAGCGTTCTCGCCTTCGGGCCGGCGGCCCTACCCGGCCGCCGGCCCGAACGTACAACCCCCGGCGGCGACCCGCCACTCCCATGCCCCCCGGATTCGCCCCCCCGTCAGGCAGACGCGGACACCGATTTCCCCCTCGAACGTCCCGCCGTCCCAGCGCCGGACGGTGCCGCGATTCCCCGCAACCGGGCCTTCGTACTCCAGATACAGCAGCCGGTGGTCGAAGTTCGGCTCGGCGGGCACCGGGCCGACCGGCTCCGCCAGCAGCCGCCACGCCTTCAGCACGGCCCCCGCTTCGAGCAGCAGGTCGAAGTGCGGCGTCGGCCAGTCGTGGGCCAGGATCACGAACCGCGGCACCGCTTTCCCCCTCCCGCGCATCGGCCTGTTCAACACCGTCGCCCATCGGGTAGGATACCCCACCGGCACCCAGGCGACCGCACATGGCGAAGACGACGAAGACCAAGGACGGCGAAGACGAGATCGTGAACATCTGCCGCAACCGGCGGGCGACGCACGACTACGAGGTGCTCGACCGCATCGAGTGCGGCATCGTCCTCGTCGGCACGGAAGTGAAGAGCCTCCGCGACGGGCACGCCACCCTGGACGAGGCCTACGCCAGCATCGACCGCGACGAGGTCTGGCTCGTCGGGGCCGAGATTCCCGAGTACGGGTTCGGCAACCGGCTGAACCACAAGCCGAAGCGCGAGCGGAAGTTGCTGCTCCACCGCCGGGAGATCGCCAAGTTCGCGGCGAAGGCGGACCAGAAGGGGTTCACGCTCATCCCGCTGCGGATGTACTTCAAGAACGGCCGGGCGAAGGTCGAGATCGGCGTCGGCCGCGGGAAGAAGTCGCACGACAAGCGCGACTCGCTCAAGAAGGCGGACGCCAAGCGCGAGATCGACCGCGCGATGTCGCGGAAGCGAAGGGTCTAAGATTTCACCACAAAGGCACAAAGAACCACAAAGGGGCACAGAGAAGAGTTTTGAAGGATTTCTTTGTGACCCTTTGTGTGACCTTTGTGCCTTTGTGGTGAAATCTGATCTTCTTTTCGGCCAGGGAGGGCCGGCGTGAGGTTCGTCGCGTTCGTCGAAGCCGTCGACCACGTCTGCACCCGCTACCGGGTGTCCGCGTTCCGCCACGCGTTCGCGGACGCCGGCATCGCCGTCGAGCCCGTCGCGCTGCCGCAGACCCTCCTGGGCCGGGTCCGCGCGTACCACGCCGCCCGCACCGCGGACGCCGTCCTCGTCCAGCGGAAGTTGCTCCCCGCGGGGGAAATCGCCATCCTCCGGCGGTTCGCGAAGCGGCTCGTTTTCGACTTCGACGACGCCGTCTGGCTCCGCGATTCCTACTCCGGGAAGGGGTTCGACAGCCCCCGCCGGGCGGCCCGGTTCCGCGCCGTCGTCGGGGCGTCGGACCTCGTCGTCGCCGGGAACTCGTACCTCGCGGCGGAGGCCGAGCGGTTCGCGCCGGGCCGGGTCGCCGTCGTCCCGACGTGCGTGAACCCCGCGGCGTACCCCGTTTGCCCCCACACCCGCCCGCCGGGGGACGTTCGCCTCGTGTGGGTCGGGTCCGCCAGCACGCTTCAGGGGCTGGAACGGTTCCGCCGCGTCCTCGAAGCCATCGGCCGCGCGGTGCCGGGGGTCCGGCTGCGGCTCATCTGCGACCGGTTCTTGAAGTTCGTCTACCTGCCCGTCGACCCGGTGACGTGGTCGGCGGAGACGGAAGCGGACCTGATCGCGACCGCGGACGTGGGCATCGGCTGGGTGCCGGACGACCCGTGGAGCCGGGGGAAGTGCGGGCTGAAGGTGCTGCAATACCAGGCCGCCGGGCTGCCGGTGATCGCCAACCCCGTGGGCGTGCAGGCCGACTTCGTCACCCGCGAGACCGGCATCCGCGCGACGACCGAGGCCGAGTGGGTCGAGGCCGTCCGTCGACTGGCCGCCAGCCCCGACCTTCGCCGCGACCTCGGCCACACCGGGCGGACGCGAGTCGAAGAACAGTACAGCCTTACGGCGGGTGCGCAGCGCTGGCTGGAACTCCTCGCGGACCTGACCCTGAGCGAGCGACGACGAGTTGGATGAATCAAGAAAATCTCACGCAAAGTCGCGAAGTCGCAAAGATTCACAAAACGGGTTTCCTTCGCGTCTTTGCGGCTTTGCGTGAGATTTTCTGTGAACTTGAGGGGATCGTGCTCAGCCACTTCCTGCGCAAACTCGGCGGGCTCAACCCGTGGCGGACCGCGGACCGCACCGCCGTCGCCGACGGGTGGGTCTGGCACGTCGCCCCCGGTGCCGCCGTTCCCGCCCTCGCCGCGTGGCGGACCGCCGGTCTCGCCGCCGTCGTCAAGCAGAACCTGCAACGGACCATCGAACGGGTCCGACTCCCCGGCGGCGCGGTCTTCGTGAAGCAGTGCCGGGCGAACACGCCGCGGTCCTGGCTGCGCGAGGTCGTCCGCCCGCCGAAGGCCCGCCTGGAGTTCGAGAACGC
>ERZ1066123.1414-NODE-1414-length-14330-cov-9.327356_pt1 | contig 14330 bp, 12 predicted proteins | sample MGYA00382770_ERZ1066123 | MGnify/ENA primary metagenome ERZ1066123 (study PRJEB33369, sample SAMEA5778353) | biofilm metagenome | biome: Industrial cooling water; feature: Water cooling tower basin; material: Biofilm | place: United Arab Emirates | collected...
TCCGCGAGGCGCGCGACGCACAGGGCACGCTCGGCTGGCTCGACAGCGTGTCGCGCCTGCCGCCATGCAGCGCCGCCGATCTCTCGGTCGTCATCTGCACCCGCGACCGGGGGCCGCACCTGGCCGCCTGCCTCGCTTCGCTCGCCAGCCAGCAGAGCCCGCCGGGCGAGATCGTGGTCGTCGACAATTCGGCCGCCGGCGACGCGCGGCCCCTGTGCGAGGCGCGCAGCGATGTGCGCTACGTCCACGAGCCGCGCCCCGGCCTCAGCCACGCGCGCAACGCCGGGATCCGCGCCGCCAGCCGCCAGATCGTCGCCTTCACCGATGACGACGTGCAGCCCCATCCCCTCTGGACGAGCGAAGTCGCCCGCGTCTTTTCCGAAGGCGAGAACGCCCCTGACGCCATGACCGGCCTTGTTCTCCCCGCCCGGCTCGACACACCCGCGCAGGTGTTCTTCCAGATGCGCATGGGCGGCTTCGGCAGCCGCTTCGTGCCGGTCCGCTTCGACCGCCTGCTCTACGAGAACACTCAGGCGCAGGGCGCGCATGTCTGGCATATCGGTGCGGGGGCGAACATGGCCTTCCGCCGCGCGATCTTCGACCGGGTCGGCCTGTTCGACACCCGGCTCGGGGCGGGGGCCTCGGGGTGTTCGGAGGATTCGGAGATGTGGTACCGCATCATCGCCACCGGCGGCACCTGCCAGTACGAGCCGCGCGCGGTGGTCCGTCACGACCACCGCGACAGCTGGCGGGCGCTCCACAGCCAGATGCGCGCCTACCAGAACGGCCATGTCTCGGCGCTGGTGGCGCAGGCCGACAGGTTCGGTGACCGGGGTAACCTGCGCCGCATCTTCCGCCAGCTGCCGAGCTATTTCCTGCGCGAGCTGTTCGAATCCGTACAGGCGCAGGAGCCGGAGCGGCGGCGGGTGCTGGCAGAGGAGCTGCGCGGCTGGGCTTCGGGGCTGCGCTATGTCGTGGACCGCCGGTGGCGCGGAAAATCTTCGGAGAAAGGCCCGCGATGATCGCCAAGCGCAGCCTCGGCGCGTTTCTCGCCCGCAACCCCTTCGAACGCGGCTGGAGTGACGGGCTGTTCTACCGCGAGAAGATGCGCGCGATCCACCGCATCGCGCCCGGCAGGCTGCCCGCCGATGCGCGCATTCTCGAGGTCGGCGGCGGGCGCAGCGGCATGGCGCGCAACCTCTACCCTGACGCGCATGTGACGACGATCGACATCGACCCCGGCCTCGCGCCCGATGACCCCGCCGCCGACGCGGCGTCCGACTTCGTCGTGGGCGACGCGCGCGCGCTGCCTTTCGCAGACCGCTCCTTCGACATCGTCACCCTGTTCGACGTGCTCGAACACATCGAGGGCGACCGGCGCGCCGCCGCCGAGGCGATGCGGGTGGTGAAGCCGGGCGGCTGGCTCCTGATCTCCACGCCCTATGACCACTGGCATTACCCGCACTACCCCTTCATGGCCCGCTTCTGCCCGCCCGAGCGCGCGCTGATGGACGAATGGGGGCACGTGCGGCGCGGCTACACGCGCAGCGAAGTGGCGGGCCTGTTCGGACGCGAGGCGGATCGCGCCGCGAACTTCATCAACCCGGTGACGTCCTTCTACCACGACGTCGCCTTCTCGAATCTGCCGCGCCGCGCCCGCAAGCTGGCCTATATCGCGGCCGCTCTGCCGGTGCTCGCCGCCTACGCGCTCCATCGCCCCGCGACGAGGGGCAGCGAAATGGCCTGTGCCTGGCAGCTTTGAGCGCACAGCGGGCGCATCGGCCGCGACCGTCCGAACCCCCGGCATGAAGCGATCGTCGCCGCCCTCGCCCCGCGCAGCGCAGTCCACCAGAGCGGCCTAGATTGCGGGCCGGATCGGCGGTATTGACCGGTCGGAAAAGGGCCGGGCAAGCAGGCAACTGCGTTGAGACCCGGCCATCCGCAGGGGCTGGAGCAGAATGGACCGCGACCTCGCAAGAGCGCGAAACGCACGATTTGCCCTGGCTCTGGTCGGGCTGACGATCGCCTACACCGCGCTTGCCTATGTCGGGCTGAACTGGGCGCAGGTGCGCGGCGCGGGATCGCCCGTGTGGCCGGCGGCGGGCGTGGGCTTGGCCGGCCTGATGCTCGGCGGGGTGAGGCTGTGGCCGGCGATCGTGATCGGACGGCTCGCCGCGGCGGTGCTATCCGGATCGGCGCAGCCGCTGTGGGCCGACACCCTGATCGCAGCCGGCAATGCGCTGGGCACGGTGTTTCCGGCGCTGATCCTTTCCCGGCACGGAACGTGGGCCGAGACCTTGCAGTCGCTCGGCGGGTTTCTGCGGTTCTGCCTGCTCGGAGCCTTGGGGCAGGCACTGATTTCGGCCTTGCTCGGCACTGCGGTGCTCGTGCTTTCGAGCGGAGAGGACGTGCAATCGGTCCTTGGCGTCTTCAGCAACTGGTCCATCGGCGCCTTCGTTGGCGGGATTACGGTCGGACCGCTGATCCTCGCATGGTGCTTGACAGCCGAGCGTTGGCCGCCCCCCCGCATTGCGGGTTTCGCGGTGCTCATGGCGGCCACCGCCGGGTTTGCATGGCTGGTCTTTACCTCAGCCGACAGCGAGGACCTGAAGACCTGGCAGGTTCTGCCGTTCCTGATTGTCGCCAGCCTCATGTTCAATGTCCGCGGAACGTCGACCGCGCTCGCGATCATTGCCGCTATTGCGGTATGGGGCACCAGCCGGGGCCTTGGACCTTTCATCGAGATGGCGAGCAGCACCGAACAGCACGTGCTGCTGCTCCAGCAGTTCATCGGCACCATCGGGTTGACCGCCCTCATCCTGTCGGTCGTCACCGAGGAGCGGCGCACGAAGGCCATCCTTGCGGCAGAACAGCAGTTCCTGCGCCGGGCAGAGCAGGAAAGCCGCACGCGCGCCGAGGAACTCGAGGCCATTCTCAGTGCGGTTCCGGCCACGGTCGTCATCGCGCACGATCCCGAATGCCGTGAAATGAGCACCAACCGTTTCGGCATCGATACGCTGCGACAGCTCGGCTGGACGCAGAATGTCGCGAGCGTGAACCCGAAGGTGACGATGCTGGACGGCTCGGGCCACATCCTCGCCGAGGACGAGCGTCCCATGCGCCGTGCCGCGAGGGGCGAGACGATTTCCGGCTTCGAGGGAAAGTTCGTCTTCCCGGGCGGCACGACGCGCGACTTTCTTGGTGCGGCCCGGCCCCTTCACGACGCGCAAGGCGGGGTGCGCGGCGCGGTCGGCGCCTTTGTCGACATGACCGAGCGCAAGAAGGCCGAGGAGCGGATCACCCTGCTCGCACGCGAGGTCGATCACCGGGCCAAGAACATCATGGCGGTGGTGCAGGCCATGGTCCGGCTGACGAGGGCCACCGACATCGACAGCTACCGCAAGGCGATCACCGGGCGGATCGGCAATCTCGCCCGAACGCACAACCTGCTCGCCGCGAACCGCTGGGAGGGGGTGTCGCTGCAGACCCTGATCGGCGACGAATGTTCCGCCTTCGGCCTCGACAGCGATGACAGCCCCGCCAGAGGCACGCTGCGCGCCAGCGGGCCCGATCTGCGGCTGCCGCCCGCCGCGGCCCAGTCGCTTGCGCTGGTGATCCACGAGTTGATCACGAACGCCTTCAAATACGGTGCCCTGTCGGTTTCTGGAGGGCTGGTCAGTCTCGAATGGCGGATCGAAGCGCAGGCGGGGGCGGACATGCTGCTCGTCACATGGGTGGAGGAAGGCGGCCCGCAGGTGAACCCGCCGCAGAAGGCCGGTTTCGGCAGCGAGCTCATCGCCGGCTCGATCCAGCACCAGCTCGGCGGGAGGGTGGAACTGGATTGGCACCCGGCTGGGCTGCGCGTGTCGCTCGCGATTCCGCTGCAGGATCAGGGGACAGCTCCGGCGTGACGCCGCCAGGAAGGCCGCTTTGCAAGAGCGCCGTGGCAGGGGTGACAGGATTCGAACCCGTGGCCCTCGGTTTTGGAGACCGATGCTCTACCAGCTGAGCTACACCCCTGCACTGGCGGAAGCGGCCCCTTACCCAAGGCGCCGGTGTTAGGCAATCCTCTTTGCCTCGGGACGTCAGGGCATGTATCCTGCAATGCAACATGCATGCACCCCAGCGCCCTCCGATTCCGGTCGAGACCCTGCTGCTTGCCTATCGCAGCGGGATCTTCCCCATGGCCGACCGGCGCGAGGACCCGGAGGTGTTCTGGGTCGAGCCGCGCGAGCGGGCGATCATCCCGCTCCACGGGCTGCACCTGTCGAAGTCGCTGAAGAAGGTGCTGCGTGCCGACAGGTTCACGGTGACGGTCGACCGCGCCTTCGAACAGGTCATCCGCGCCTGCGCCGAGCCGCGTGCCGATCATCCCGAGACCTGGATTTCGGAGCGCATCGTGCAGTCCTACATCGGCCTCCACCGCGCCGGTCACGCGCATGCGGTGGAGTGCTGGCAGACGGGCGAGGAGGGCTGGCCGGAACTGGTCGGCGGGCTCTACGGGGTGAGCTTCGACCGGGTGTTCTGCGGCGAATCGATGTTCAGCCGCGTGCCCGACGCCAGCAAGGTCGCGCTCGCATGGCTGGTGGCCCTGATGCGGCGGGCGGGCTTCGCGCTGCTCGACTGCCAGTTCATGACCGAGCACCTGCGCTCGATGGGCGCGCGCGAGCTGGCGCAAGCCGATTACCGGCGGCTGGTGGAGCGTGCGCGGGGCCAACCGGTCATGAGCCTTGCGATGGCCAGCCGCTCGTTCGACGACGGCTATCGGGCAGGCGGGGCGGCAGGTGGGGCGGCGGGCGTCGCAGTCGCGGCGGGTGACGGGCGTGCGGCAGGCCTCGCCGAGGGTTCGGCAGCCGGCGCGGCAGGGCCCTCCTCTCCCGGAAAGCGCATCGTGCAGTCCTTGACCCAAACGTCATAGACCGGGTGTTCGACCACATTGAGGCTGGGGCTTTCGCGGAACATCCAGCCCGAGAAGACGCGGGCATGCTGCGCCGCGCCCCGCTCGCGGATGTCGACCTGGACGAAGGCACCGGTCTCCTGCGGCAGCTCCCATGGCGCGGTGCGCTCGCAGGCCGAGACGCGGATGATGACCGGACCGATCTCGCGCGCCTCGCCGGGCTTGAGGCTGATCTCCTCGGAGACGTTGTTGCGCTTGTTGAGGAGGCCGAGCACCGCGACCCGCTCGTTCATCGGCGTGGCGCCGTAATCGCCGGTGGGCGCAGCCGCGGGCGTGCCGGCGGCGGCAGGTGCGGTCGGGGCGTTATCGTCGAGCTGGACCTTCACTGTCTCGGCGGCGGGAGAGAACAGGTCGCACCCGGCCAGCGCCAGCACGAGCGGCAGCGCCATGACGGAAACGCGGAGCCGCATGTCCGGCCTCAGCTGTCCGCAGCGCCGGGGGTCCAGGCCTCATAGTCGCCGACCGCGCGGGCCCGCTGGCCGCCCCGTTCCAGAGCGCCCTGCGGGCGATAGGCGGCGGCGGTGCCGGTGGCGTTGGGAGTGTAGTCGACCTCCCAGACCTTGGGCGGCGGGAGGTGGCTTTCGGGCACCTCGTCATAGGTGCCGTGGATCCAGCCGTGCCATTCGGCAGGCACGCGGCTGGCATCGTTGGCGCCATTGTAGATCACCCAGCGTTTTTCGCGGCTGGTGTAGGAACCGTCATTGGCGGCGGCGGCCTTGGGCCGCTGGCGGTAATACTTGTTGCCCGCCGCATCGGTGCCGACGTGTTCGCCCTTGGCGCGGCCTGCCCACAGAAGCGTGCCGATGGTGGCGCCGTCCCACCAGGTGAAGATTTTCGCGAGAATACCCATGGGCCACGCGCCTAGCGGATTCGGCGCACAGGGCCAAGACGGGATTATCGATGGTGCGCCGTAATCGGTCGCGCCAGCGAACGCGAGCGCACGCGCGCGAGCCGCAGGTGCTCAAGTCCGCAGGACTTGAAACAGCGCCGAGGACGAACCCGCGCAAGGCGGGTTCGCCGCTAATACGTCACCCTGTCCCCCGGCACGATCCCCAGCGCCGCCGCGCGGCCTGCGCGCAGTTCCAGAACGGCGCTCGCATTGCCCTTCGACGAGACGGACGCGGTCGAATAGGGGACGGTGTTCGCGGCGATATTGAGGATCCGCCCGTCTGCACCGATGAAGATGATGTCGAGCGAGAGCGGCGTGTTCTTCATCCAGAAGCTGCGCGGTTCGGGCACGGCGGAGGGGAAGATCATGCCCTCAAAATCGCCCAGCTCGGTGCGGAACATCAGGCCGCGGGCCTGGGCCTCCGGGGTGTCGGCGAGTTCGACCTTGAAGGCCAGCCGCGTGGCCCCGCGCTCGACGACGAGGTCGATCACCTCGAGGCCGGACACAGGGTGCCGGGCGGCCGCAGCCGCAGCCGCCACAGGGGCCTGCGCGCTCGCCGTCGCGCCCCCGCCGGGGGAACAGGCGGCGAGCAGCCCGAGCACCACCGACATCGCGCCTGCCAGAGAATGCCTCACCATGGCCCGTCCGTTCCTTCCTCGTCGCCCGCCTCGGCGAGCCATTCCTCGACATCCTCGATCCGCGCCGCGGCAAGGATGAACTTCGCGTGTTCGTATTGGTGGCCTGCGCGCAGCATCGCTGCAACGGCTTTTTCGTGGGCCTTGCGTGCGCCGAGGGGATCGAGACCCTCGGCCTGTGCCCCGAACGGGCCGAGCCGCTTCTTCTGCGCCATCACCGCTGCGGCCCGGCGCCCGGCGGCCTCGCCCGGCGCATGGGCCCGGCGCAGCCCCTCGCCCACCCCGGCGTGCCGCAGGCTCTCCTCCACCCGCCGCCCGCCATAGCCCCGCGCCCCCAGATCGCGGGCGCGCATCCGGGCATAGGCATCGTCGTCGACATAGCCCAGTTCCACCAGCCGGGCGACGAGCGCCGGCACATCGACCTCCACCGTGCGGCCGTCGGCGTTCTCGGCGAGGCCCCGTTCCCTAATCTTGCGCAGGAGATAGGCCTCGAGCCGCGAGGCCGTCGAGGCGAAGCGGGCGGCGTAATGGAGCGCAAGATCGCGCAGCTTGGTCTCGGTCAGCGGCGGCTTGCCGCGCGCGCGGCGCGCAGCATCCGCTGCGGCCTTGCCGCCTCTATCGCTACCGGGCGATGACGAATTCGCTTTACCTGAAACCATTTCGCCTTATTCGTGCCACTTTCCTTATCAAATGCGAAACATTGGACGCCGCCGGACTATGCCCGGCGACACGGGGTTATGCCAGAGCGTGCAGGGCCAGGCCATCAAGCGCGCCGCAACTGACGGGTATCGCTGAAAACTATGACCGACGCCGCCATGATGCCGACGCCGAACGATTGCGACCTGCCGCGAATCCGCGCGCAGTTTGCAACCTTCAACGATGCGATCGACTACGCCGCGCAGAGCCGCAAGGGGCTCAACTTCCACGACATGCGCGGCGAGCTGGCGCGGGTCTATCCCTACAGCGAGATGCGCGCCGATGCGCTGGTGATGGCCCGCCGTCTGGTCGCGGCCGGCATCGGCAAGCAAGACCGCGTCGCCCTTATCGCCGAGACCGGCCCCGATTTTGCCGCGCTGTTCTGCGCCTGCGTCTATGTCGGCGCCTGGCCGGTGCCGCTGCCGCTGCCGACTACCTTCGGCGGCAAGGACAATTACATCGACCAGCTGGCGATCCAGCTGATGAGTTCGGACCCTCGGATCCTCATCTATCCCGAGGAAATCGCCGAAATGGCGGCGGCGGCGGCCGCACGTCAGGGATGCGAGGCGACCAGCTGGCAGGACTTCGCACAGCGTCCCGCGCCCGAATGCGACCTTCCCGAGGCATCGCCCGACGATATCTGCTACCTCCAGTATTCGAGCGGCTCGACCCGCTTTCCCACCGGGGTCGCGGTCACCCACCGCGCGCTGCTGCACAATCTTTACGGCCACGCGACCACCATGAACCTCGGCACGAACGATCGCTGCGTGAGCTGGCTGCCATGGTATCACGACATGGGGCTGGTCGGCTGCCTGCTGTCGCTGATCGCCAACCAGGTCTCGGGCGATTACCTCAAGCCTGATGCCTTCGCACGGCGCCCGCTGGCGTGGCTCGACATGATCAGCCGCAACCCGGGCAACACGCTCTCCTATTCGCCCACTTTCGGCTACGACATCTGCGCGCGCCGCATCTCGAGCCAGAGCCACGTGGCCGAACGCTTCGACCTGTCACGCTGGCGCATTGCGGGCAACGGTGCGGACATGATCCGCCCGGACGTCATGCAGAACTTCGTCAACGCTTTCGCGCCTGCCGGGTTCAAGGCGGCGAGCTTCACCCCCTCCTATGGCCTTGCCGAGGCGGTGCTGGCGGTGACGGTGATGCCGCCGGGCGAGGGCATCCGGGTCGAACTGGTCGAGGAGGAGCGCCTCTCGGGGGCCCCGCGCGACCTTTCGCGCCCGGCCCGCTACCGTGCGATCGTCAATTGCGGCAAAGCCCTGCCCGACATGGAAGTGGCGATCCGCGGCGAGGACGCACGGCCGCGCGGCGATCACCAGATCGGCAAGGTGTGGTGCCGCGGCCCTTCGGTCATGCACTCCTACTTCCGCAACGAGGAGGCCACCAGCGACTGTCTGGTGCCCGATGCGGACGGGACCATGTGGCTCGACACCGGGGACATGGGCTACACCGCCAAGGGCTATCTGTTCATCGTCGGCCGGGCGAAGGACATGATCATCATCAACGGCAAGAACCACTGGCCGCAGGATATCGAGTGGGCGGTGGAGCAGCTGCCCGGCTTCAACCACGGCGACATCGCCGCCTTCGCCATCGAGATGGAGAACGGCGAGGAAGCGCCCGCGGTGCTGGTCCACTGCAAGGTCTCCGACCCGGAAGAGCGCGTGCGCCTGCGCGACCAGATCGCCGACAAGGTGCGTTCCGTCACCGGCATGAGCTGCATCGTCGAGCTGGTCCCGCCGCGCACCCTTCCGCGCACCTCCTCGGGCAAGCTGAGCCGCGCCAAGGCCAAGAAGCTCTACCTCGCAGGCGAGATCGTCCCGATCAGCCTCGCGGCCTGACATCGGGACGCGCGGCCGGGTCAACCGCCGCTGAGTTCCTGCCGGCCCTCGGCGGCGGCAGTGAGCGTCTCGACCGCTGCGGCCGCACTCGAGCGCGCCTGTGCGACGCATCGCCGCGCGCTGCGGATGGTCGCCGGCTGGCTGGCAAGCCCATCGGGCGCGCACAGCGCGCGGGAGGCGCGCTGGATGCGCATGGCGAGGATGCGCTTACCCTCGGCAGAGGCAAGGTCGAGATCGCCGACCGCAACGGGCATGTGCTGCGGGCGCGCGGGCTCGGCAGTGGCAAGGTCGGGCGTGGTCAGAAGTGCGAGGGCGAGCAGGGGATAGAGGCGGATCATCAGCAATTCCTTCAATGCCTGGCCGGCCAGGATTGGCGCGGCACGGCATGGGAATTGGCGGATCGGCGCGCGGCAGGCTGTCCGGTTTCGAAATCGGGCTGGCCGATTTCGGGGCGTGCCATGCTGATCGAATCCGCACCGGCTGGGCGATTCCGAAATCGGCTTGTCGGCCTGCCCGCCCTCTGGCAGCCAAGCGTTCGATGACGGCCTTCGAACAGATCAACCTCATGGCGCGTGGCGGGTCGATCTGTGTGCTCGTGCTATGGGGCTGGATCATGATCCGCGATCACCGCGATCAGCTTGCCGCCAGACTTGCGATTGCCATGGCACTGGCGATCAGCTGTTACCTTGTGCAGACCGAAAAGATGTTCCCGATCAGCACGATCGGAGGACTTGTCGTGTCGATGTGCGGAGCGTCCACGGCGGGGATATTCTGGCTGTTCGCCAAGGCCTGGTTCAATGATGAAACCCATATCCGCCTGCGCGATCTGGCATTGGTGGCCATTGCCGCGCTCAACAGCCTTGTCATGTTCGTCAGCTTTCATGATGGCGGCGCCGTCAATCTCATCACCGGCACGCTCTTCCGGGTCGGCATGATGCTGTTCGCAGGAGCCGCGCTGTGGGAGGTCTGGCGCGGGCGTGAGGGCGACCTGATCGAAAGCAGGCGCCGCCTGCGGCCCCGGCTGGTGGCAGCGGTCGCGTTTTATGTCGTCGTCATCGCCCTTACCCAGATTGCGGTGCACAATCTGGGCATGGCCCATTGGCTGATCGGCCTCGTCAATACCAGCATCGTCGCGATCTCGCTGGCGTTCGGCGCCGCGATGTTCGGGATGCGGCAGGCCGACCTGTTCGGCCCCGTCGCCGCTGCGCGCACCGCCGCCGCGGCGCGGCCGGCGATGGACGGCGCGCTCGCCGAACGGCTGCGCAACCATATGGAAGGGCACCGGGCCTGGCGGGACGAGGCGCTGACCATTGCCAAGCTTGCCGCGCAGCTGGGCGAGCAGGAATATCGCCTGCGCCGCACGATCAACGGCCAGCTGGGCCATCGCAACTTTTCCGCCTTTCTCAACGGCTACCGCCTTGCCGAGGTCAAGGCGGCGCTGGCCGATCCGGCGCAAGCCGCGGTGCCGATCATCACCATCGCGCTGGATGCAGGGTTCGGCTCGCTCGGCCCGTTCAACCGCGCCTTCCGCGAGGCCGAGGGCATGACGCCGAGCGAATTTCGCGCCCGCACCCTCGTCGTTTCCGGAATCGGCTAGCCATTGTCCGATACCGGCGCGAGTGAACGGGCCAGCATCGGCAGGCGGCAATGGCCACCTGCAAGAAAGGCCCTGCCATGAACACCGGAATACCGCCGCTCGATATCCTGCTGGAACGGGGGCTTTACATCTTCACCTTCGATCTCAACCGCTATCTGATCGCCGCCTCGGTGACTTTCGCGATCGTGTGGCTGCTGCGGCGCACAGTCTTGAAGGCGCGCACAATCCAGAAGCGGGAGGCGAGCCTTGCCGACATGCGGCGCGAAGTGGCGCAGTCGCTGCAATCGGTGTTCGTCTACACCATTGGCATCTGCCTGCTGCTCTGGGGTCGCGAAGCCGGGGTGTTCCACGATGTCTTCGGCGTCAGCTTCGGGCTGGGTGTGGATGTGCTGATCCTTGCCGCGATCATCATCGCGCATGACGCCTATTTCTACTGGACGCACCGGATGATGCACCACCCGCGCCTGTTCCGTGTGTTCCACCGCGCGCATCACCGCTCGATCACGCCGACGCCATGGGCCGCCTATAGCTTCGCGATCCCCGAGGCGGCGGTGGCGTTCGCCTTCGTGCCGCTGTGGCAGTTCTTCGTGCCCACGCCGGGCTGGGTGATGCTCACCTGGCTCAATTTCCAGATCATCCGCAACGCGATGGGGCATGCCGGGTTCGAGTTCTTCCCCCGATGGTGGCTGGATTCGCCGCTGACCCGCTGGATCAACACCACGGTCCACCACGACCTGCACCACAATGGCGGTTTCAACAGCAATTACGGGCTGTACTTCACCTGGTGGGACAAGTGGATGGGCACCGAACATCCGCGCTACCGCGCAAAGTTCCTCGAAGTCACCGGGCGGGGGGAGACGCGCGCGGCAGGCGGAGCCGAGGTCCCCGCCTGACCGACCGGCCGAGGGGCGCGCCTAGCCCTCTTCGGCCCATCCTGCGCGCAGCGGGGCGGGGCCGGGGCGGGTCTGCACCGCGACACCGCCGCCGCGCAGCACCTCCGCTGCCGTTTCGGCTTCGGCCGCAGGCCCGGTCAGCACCACGCCGCGACCCAACCGCTGCGCCGCCCAGCCCGTCAGCGCCAGTGCCCGCGCGCCCGCATCGGTGGGCTGCGCGCCGTCGAAGGGGATCGCGCCCGGCAGGGCCACGACGGGCGGGATCAGTTCGATTCGCCAGTCGCGCTCGGTCCCCGCGATCCGCGTCTCGAGCGCGCGATAGGTCGCCAGCCCCGCCCCCTCCAGCCGCTGCGCCCGCACCAGCGCGCGGCGACGGCTCTCGTCGATCATCACCTCGCTTTCCGGAACCCCCGCCGCCAGCGCAAGCCGCACCGCCAGCGCCTGCCGGCGCGACGAAGCCGCCCGCTCGTCCCGCTCGCGCGCGGCGGAAAGCTGGGCGCGCTCGGCGGCGGTGGCATTGGTGCCGACCTCGTATTGCACGAGGTTGAGCTTGACCGGCTCGCCCAGCCGCGCAGCCAGCACCCGCTCGATCGCGCTCTCCACCCCCGGCCGCAGCACCGGGGTGAACAGCACCGCCTCGACCCTCACGGGCGCTGCCGCATAGTCGATCTCGAGCGTGTCGAGCTTGGCGCGCTCGTCGAACTGGGCGCGGATCTCGCCGCGCACGATGCGCTGGGCATTGGCCTCCCAGGCGATGCGCTGCAGCGAATAGCCGAGCGGCACCGCGAGCGCGAGAAACACCGCCACCACCATCACGCTCTGCACCCGCGATTGCCCGCGCGAGAGGTTGGCGCGAAAGCCGTAGAGCCGCGCCATGCCGAAGGCAGTCAGCGCGATGGTGATGAAGTTGGTGACGAACAGCAGCAGCGCGCCCGAGAACACCGTCCAGTTCCACGTCGCAAGGCCGAAGCCGACGACAGCGAGCGGCGGCATCAGCGCGGTGGCGATGGCGACGCCGACGATCGCCCCCTCGCGCCCGCGGATCATCGCATAGGCCCCGGCCAGTGCCGAGAAGAGCGCCACGAACAGGTCGAAGAGGTTGGGCCGGGTGCGCGCCGCGATCTCGGTGGTCACGCCCTGGATCGGGGAGACGAACACCAGCACCGCGCACAGCAGCACCGCCATCGCGCTGCCGAGCGCGAGGGTGCGCAGCGACTGCTTGAGCCACGCCCAGTCGCCGATGGCGAGCGCGAAACCCAATCCCATGATCGGCCCCATCAGCGGCGAAAGCAGCATCGCCCCGATCACCACCGCAGGCGACGACAACAGCAGGCCGAGCACCGCGATCGCCCCGCTCATCGCGGTCATGAACAGGTAGTGTTCGGACAGCTTGCCGTCCTCGCGGCGGCGCTCGGTCACTTCGGCCTGATCGACCTGACCGATGACATGCACCGTCCACCATTCGCGGATTGCGGCGATGACGCCGCGCAAGGGAGTGGGTGCGGCGGTCTCGTTCATGGGCGCTCCTTGGGCTGTTGCCTGGGCAGGAACGATAGACGGCCCCGCGGGCGAAAGCCAACCCGCGGGCCGCACGGCAGAACCCGAGCCACATGGACGCACGGGGCCAATCGGGCCTAGGATGCGAGGGCGCGCTTGAAAGGCGTGTTTTAGATCACTAATACAGTCGGGATGGCCCCGCGCGCCTGTGACCTTTGGCAAAGCGGGCTTCAGGGAGCACGAGACGAGGCATGAGCACCGAAACCCAGACCGCGACCGCCCCAATTGCTACGGCCGAATTCACGCTGACCCCGCCCGATCCGGTGCCGCAGGTCGCGCCCGAGAAGGCGGCAGGGCTGGTGCCGGTCACCTCCGAGCAGAAGACCAAGCTCGACAGCAAGGTCGATGCCTTCGTCGACGAGCTGGTGAGCGTCGATGCCAACTCGCCCCAGTTCGGCGAGAAGGTCGACCAGATCACCCGCATGGGCCAGGAACAGATCCGCGCGGCGGCCGCGATGTCGAACCGCTTTCTGGATCGTCCGGTGCGCGCGATGGATGCCGATGGCAGCGTGGGCAAGGACCTTGCCGAACTGCGCCGCACGGTCGAGGACCTCGATCCGGGCCGCAAGGGCAAGCTTTCGGGACCGCGCAAGATTCTCGGCATCATCCCCTTCGGCAACAAGCTGAAGAACTACTTCGACAGCTACACCAGCGCGCAGGGCCACATCAGCGCGATCCTCCAGCGGCTCGAAAGCGGCAAGAAGGAGCTGCACCTCGACAACGCCGCGATCGATACCGAGCGCCAGAAGCTGTGGGCGGCGATGGGCGAGCTGGAGCAGATGATCCACATCGCCAAGACGCTGGACGAACGGCTGGAGGCGAAGGCGCTGGAGCTGGATTCCTCCGACCCCGCCAAGGCCAAGGCGCTGCGGGAATCCGCGCTGTTCTATGTCCGCCAGCGCACGCAGGACCTCCTCACCCAGATGGCGGTGAGCGTGCAGGGCTATCTCGCGCTCGATCTGGTCAAGAAGAACAATGTCGAACTGGTGAAGGGCGTCGACCGCGCCAGCACCACCACGGTCGGCGCGCTGCGCACTGCCGTCACCGTGGCGCAGGCGATGACCAACCAGCGGCTGGTGCTGGGGCAGATCACCGCGCTCAACAAGACCACCAGCGACATCATCGATTCGACCAGCACGCTGCTGCGCGAACAGACCGCGCAGATCCACGAGCAGGCGGCCTCGAGCACCATCCCGCTCGAGACGCTCCAGCGCGCCTTCCAGAACATCTACGACACGATGGACGAGGTCGAC
>ERZ1066123.1419-NODE-1419-length-14319-cov-5.988292_pt1 | contig 14319 bp, 11 predicted proteins | sample MGYA00382770_ERZ1066123 | MGnify/ENA primary metagenome ERZ1066123 (study PRJEB33369, sample SAMEA5778353) | biofilm metagenome | biome: Industrial cooling water; feature: Water cooling tower basin; material: Biofilm | place: United Arab Emirates | collected...
GCTCTGACTCTACCAGGTCTTCCCGCTGTAAAACCAATCGACCTTCTGGCGCCACGCTGAATATAGCTTTGCATATTGGCAATAGCAGCAGTGGCAAATCTATTGCCAGGACGTGCTGAGAGTGCCTGTCTAAAAAATTGTAATGCTCTACGATAATTTCGTTGACCAGCTTGAGCGTAACCTTGTCGCATCAACTGATTGAAATTACCTGCCTGCGCTAAATTGTACACAGAATATTGCTGGTAAAGTGAAGTCGCTTGTGCATGGGCAAAAGGAAATGACACTGTAACAGCTAGTAAACAGCTAGTCCAGAACTTGGTAGTTATGCAATTCACGACTAAGAGCGGTTGTTATTATTGCCAGCAATCATACATCGCACAAATATTTGGTTCTATTCTCCGAAGGTCGAATTAAATTTGAAATTAAATTTGTAAATGTGAACCACGGTTCACATTTTCATCCGAGAAACCTGGTTTCTAATCGAAATTGTGATTTTTATGACAAGATTCAACGAAGAAACCAGGTTTCTATGATTTCTTGACATCAAACCATTTTTCATATAATGTCTTATAAATTCCATTCTCTTTAAGAGTCAACAGCGCACTGTTAATTTCTCTACGGTAAGGACTATTATTTGGTAAAACAATACCGTAATTTTCTTCTTGGAATATTGAGCCGACAATTTCAACCTTATTTTTACCTTCGTTAGCTGTATAGTAAAGAAGTACAGGAGAGTCAAAAACTAAAGCATCGGCTTGATTGTTTAGTAAAGTTGCATAAGCTTTATCGATACCAGCGACTTCAACAGCTTTAATTTTTTGCTGACGTAGAAATTCAGATGCAGTACTACCAGCAGTAGTAACCACAACTCGACCGGGTAAATCTTCAATACCACGAATATCACCTTGAAGTTGTTGCACTGTCATAGCAGTAGTAACGGTTGCTGTAAAATAAGCGACAAAAATCACGCCAATAAACATCCAAATTATTGCTATCATTCGACCGAGTGGACCTTTGGGCATTTCATCAGCTTGTGTCGCTAAAGTTGCAGCTGCCCACCAAGAAGCTTTTAAAATACCAGGGAAATAAGATTTGGAAATCATTGCTTCTTGGTGATGACGTTCAAATAACCAAATAATGTGGGCAGCAATTACAATTAAAACTAGTGCAATGGCAACAAGCTGTAGAAGCGTTGGAGAGAAAAACATCTGTACCAGGTTAGGGAAGATATTATTTTTGCTTTCAGAACTTCTGACCATTATCTGCAACCCCCCTGCAAACATTGGTAAAGAGAAATCAAATTTCTTTTGCCGTTCTGCAGTGATGGAAATTGCTGCAATGCCTAAATCTACTTTATTTTGTTCAACTTGATTAAGAACATCTGGTACTGTTGGATACACGGTAAACTTAAAGTCGGCGCCTATTTCGTTAGCAATGCTGCGCCATAAGTCAATACTAAACCCCGAAAGTTTATCTTTATCTTGAAACACAAACGGAGGAATTACTTTCGTTGCAACTTGCAGCGTTTTTTTAGATGGGTTTTCTTGAGTGGCGCCAGGGTAAGGGTATAACAATAATAGTACTAGCAGCCCAGCCAGTAGACTTTGCCACAAACGCACTTTATTTAAGGTTTTAATGATTTGACGTATTTTTTTTGACAAAACAACTTTTATATTTAAGTAATCATACATAGTAAACTCCATCACCCTTAATACATATATATCTTTGAATGTCAATATATCATTTCGTAGATTTATTTGAACATACTTATATTTACTGAGAATTTGTGAACCACGGTTCACACCGCTAAATTTACGCATGAAAACCTAGAGTCTGTGTCATTAATTCTGGGGCGTTGTAAGGTGGGCACTGCCCACCCTAAGACAGGTACCAACATACCAAAACTATTGACACGAACCATTAGTTGCGCTAAAAAGGCGCCTTATCTAAATAGGTGCCTTTATTACGTATTGTTATTCTAATGTTTCAAAATCATCCCAAGTAAAAAGCCAATAATTGTTCCAGAAATATGACTAACAAAACTAATTTGAGGTGTAGTTAAATCGAATACTGTTTGTAGCACAATTATCAATAAAAAGCTTTGTAATTTTTTTGAGGCAATGCTACCTCTATTTTTTAACCAGTCGCGCAAAAATATAGCAACAGAAACGCCAACTAAACCCATGACGCTTCCAGAAGCACCAACTACAAAGTTTTCTGGCGAATAACCTAATATATACATTAAAGTAACTGTCAGCATTGCCCCAACACCTGTAGTTAAATATACGAATAAATATTGCTTTACTCCTAAAATAAATTCTACGACACGACCAAAATAATAAAGTCCAATCATATTCATCATTAAATGCAACCAGCCAAAGTGAAGGAATGTTGCAGTCAAAAGGCGCCACCAATCTCCAGCTAATACTTGTTGTGGAACCAAGGCGCCTAAATTATATAATGCATATAAGTTTGTACTACCTCCAAATCTAACTAAGAGTGCAAATGCTACTAGGTTTAACCCAATAATCAAAAATGTAGCTTTTGGTTGTCGCTTAATTTGACTTTTGCCTATATATCTGGCTTCTTGTTTAATTTCTATAATTATTTGTTCAAGAACATCTTTATCTAGAGGGGGTATCAGCGGCGCCTTCGATGGTTGAGATAGGCGCCATTCTACAGCCGTGCGAATACGTACATCTTCACAGTTAATTAAATTTAAAAATAGCTCGCGAGCAGTTTCATAATTTCCAGATGCTTGTTCAGCAGTGGCCAACCAAAAATTTTTAATCGTTTGAGGGTATATTAAAAGCGAACTGTTAAATAAGTTTGCGACTTGTTCCTTTTCTCCACAAAATGCCAATACATATAGTTTTGTAAGATTGCGCGTTGATAAATCTGTTTTTTCTATACTTGAAAAATATTGTTGCCATACCTGTAACATTCCATTTACATCACCTATTTCTCCTAAAGAACGCAAGTACATTACTAATAAATATGATTCTTTTGCTAGTATCTCTGGTGTCGTATTTTGTTGTATCCATAATAGTAATTCTAACCAACGAGAATTAATTTGATATAAGGTAATTGCAGCAGACCTGCCAATTGATGTTGTTGATGATTGGTAACGTTGAAAAATAACAGTAGCTTCATCAATAAAACCCTTTTGAGCTAGCTCTAATCCTTTAATTAATTCTGGTTGCTCTTTTATGCCATCTAAAGGATGTAATAGTCGCACGAGAATAGAGAGTTTTCGAGCTTGTTTAAATTTTTGTTGAGCTAAAAGTCGATTGACATGGACAAGCGCAATGATAGGAGTGACTATTAGTATAATCCATAAGCTTCCACCAATTAAGCCTGCTATAGTTGGAGTAAAGTAATACAATGCTCCCGTGACAGCTAAAACAAACGCTGAAACTACAACCCAACCTGTAATGAGTCTCTTTGAACTGCGAATTGCATAAATGATTTGCAAAATGCATGATACAGTGACTGTCCAAATCAGTAAACGGTTAATATCCATAAAAAAGTTGTCTTCTGATTCAGTTTAGTATTTCATTTAGAATATAGATAAATCAAACGGAACATGGGGTAAAAAATGGCAACCCAACTTAGTGAACCAAAATCTCAAAAAGGCATGGTAATATCTTGGGAAGCATTACCTGATGATTTTTGGTTAGAGGACGACCCAGTGGAAAATACAGGTCAGCCATTGTTGGCTGGTGCTTTGCGTGAAATATTAGAACTTGCTGGATATATCACAGCGTACATGTTAATAGCTTCAAATTTTGGGCTTTGTGCAAAAGTCAACGGTTTGTTTACAGTTAAAGCACCTGACTGGGTGTATGTAGATAGAGTAAATGAAATTTTAAACGACCGTAGAAGTTACACACCCAATTTAGAAGGTAATATTCCTTCAGTAGTTATGGAGTTTTTGTCGGACTTCAAAAACGAAGGATATAAAGGTGAAGAATATTCGTCAAAACAAACACATCCACCAGGAAAATGGTTTTTTTACGAAAAAATACTTAAAATTCCTGTTTATGTTGTGTTTGACCCAGATGGAGGACTATTAGAATTTTACAAATTAGATAATGGTAGTTATATTCTAGAATTGCCAGATGAGAATGGGCGCCATTGGATTGAGTCGATGGGTTTATTTTTGGGAACTTGGCAAGGAACTAAGGAAGGTCGAACTGGTTATTGGTTACGCTGGTGGGATGCATCAGGTAACATGTTACCTTGGGCTGTTGAAAAAGTCGAGTTAGAAAGCCAACGCGCGGAACAAGAACGTCAACGCGCGGAACAAGAACGTCAACGCGCGGAACAAGAACGTCAGCAAAAAGATAGGTTAATTGCCTATTTACAATCTCAAGGTATCGACCCAAGCAATTTGCCCTGATACCATGTCCAGTTGATTATCCATATGTAGAGACGTTACATGTAACGTCTCTACGGAGATTTTATTTCATGTCTGATATCAAATAATACAATTGCCACAAATAAAAATACGTCTTTTTCTCAATATAAATACTATATATATAATATTTGTGTAAATAAAAATACCATTAAACGGGCTAGAAGCCCATTCCACAAGAGTTAAAATATCAGCATGACATTTTTCTATAATAATTGTAAAATTTCTTTGGCGGCTCTGTTACATACTCCAACTTCACCTAAGCTCGCACGCATTTCTTGGTAGTCTTTTTGTAAAAGCTTTTTACGTTCAGGATTTAATAGTAGTTCCATTGCTGCCTGAACTAGGTTTTCTTTTGTTGCGCGCTCTTGAATAAATTCTGGCACTATTTCTTTCGCTGCTACTAAATTTACTGGTGAAGCGTAATCAAAGGTTACTTTTAGTATTTTAGTACCTACCCAGTAAGTAAAAGGGCTGAGACGATATAATACTACCTGTGGAATTTTTAATAGTGCTAGTTCTAAGTTTACTGTGCCGCATTTGGTAATTGCTAAGTCTGCTGCTGCTAGTACTTCTTTTTGTTGACCTGATACTACTGTTGCTTTTAGTCCATATTGTTGTATTGCTTTTTCAATTCTGTCTCGGTAAGTTTCTAGTGACAGAGGTATCCAAAAGTGTACTTGCTCTAATTTTTCTTGCAGTGTTTGAGCAGTTTCAAACATTACGGGTAATAAATATTTTAGTTCTTGAGGACGAGAGGCAGGAAGCAAAGCAATGTTTGTAACTTCATCAAGTATACCTAATTTTTGACGAGCGATTTCTCGACTCTCGAATTCCTGCATTCTATCTATCAAGGGATGCCCTACCCAAGTTACATTTGCTTTGTGCTTTTCAAAATAACGAGCTTCTGCTGGAAAAATCGCTAATAACTTATTACTGACGTTAATTATAGCTTTTGTATCTTTGGTTGTTAGTGAAGACACCCAAACTTGTGGTGCTATATAATACACTATGGGCAAATTAGGTAAATGGCGCCTCACATATTTACCAATTACCATATTTGGTCCCATGTAGTCGATTAGTACTACTAAATCTGGTGGGTTTTCTTTCAGGTATTTAATAGCTGTTTGTTGAATTTGTAACGTCGGCAATATATAAGGTATTGCTTCTAACAATCCGAATGAAGAAATTTTTGCTGTGTTACCAATAATGGTGGCGCCAGCTTGCTGCATTTTATCACCACCTAATGCCACGATTTCTAATTGGGTGTTATTAAGAGTCGCTTGACGCAATAATGCTTCAACAAGTAAGGCGCCTTGCAAATCTCCAGAAACTTCACCAGTACTTATAAATATTCGCATTTTAATATAGTTAGGAGTTAGGAGTTAGGAGTTAGGAGTTAGGAGATGAGAAGTAGAAATTAATGAATCGACATAGCTGTTTACAAAAACAAAAGTTAAAAGTCTAAGGTTTAAAGCGAAATACTAAATTTATAACTCTTAACTCCTAATTCCTAATCCCTAATTCCTAACTCTCAACTCCTAACTTGTTATTCATCGCTTATATTTGCGCCTTTGCCTTTACCGGGTATTAATCCGCGTCTTCCTGGCATTTGTGATAGCAGTAAAAAGCGACGTAGATGTAGTAAATGCTCGGTGTCTCCTAGCATTTCAATTTCGTCTAAAGCGTCTTTAAATGTTTGCTGTGAGCGATATAAAATGCGGAAAGCTTTTTTGAGGTTTTGTAATTCTTCGGGTATGAAACCTGCGCGTTTGAGTCCAATCAAGTTCATGGCTCGAACTCTCGCTGGATTTCCTTCGATGGTCATGTATGGTGGTGCGTCTCTGTCGATACGTGCCATTCCTCCCACCATTGCGTGTCTGCCAATATGTACAAATTGATGCACTCCCAATACTCCACTGAGTCTGGCGCGTGATTCAATGTATACGTGACCTGCTAGGGCAACCGAGTTAGCAATAATTACAGAGTCTTCAATTACACAATTATGACCTACGTGGACATATGCCATGAGTAGGTTTCTATTACCCACAAGTGTGGCTTCTCCTGCACCTGTGGCGCGGTTGATTGTTACATACTCGCGAATTAGGTTATCGTCGCCGATTTTGACCCAACTCAGTTCGCCGTCGTATTTTAAATCTTGTGGTTCTGTACCTATAACTGCGCCAGGGAATATTTGATTTCGTGCCCCAATTTCTGTGAACCCGTCTAGCACCACGTGGGCGCCGATTACGGTTTCGGGACCTACTTTCACATGCCCTCCAATCACAGCATAGGCACCGACTTGCACTGTGGGGTGAAGTTCCGCATTTGGATGTATTACAGCGGTAGGATGAATGAGCGTCTTCAAGGGTGCATCTCCAGAACAGTAAGCGTGCTGACTATTTGATTAATCCGTAGCCGAAGGTGTCGGGTTACCAACAAGCGTGTGTGTGAGGGCGAAAGTTATCGAAATTTAACAGATTTTACAATATAAGTTGTAAATAACTAATTTTCTGGTATCCTTTTTGGTGAATAAGGGCACGATTGTTAACGTACCCACATTCCTGATTAAAGGCATCAGGTAACGAGTGAAAACATAAGTTCGCCTTCACATGCGAGTTGACCATCTACTTCGGCACGAGCTTGCATTTTACCGAAACGACGCTGTTTAACCCATAACAGTTCCACAGTCATTACTAACTGGTCTCCTGGTACTACCTGACGGCGAAAACGCACTTTATCTATACCAGCAAATAAGAAAAGCCCACCTTCCAACTCTGGCACTTGTGTCATTACGACACCCCCCACTTGTGCCATAGCTTCAACTATTAACACTCCTGGCATTATTGGGCGCCCAGGAAAATGTCCTTGAAACTGTGGCTCGTTGACAGTAACATTTTTAACACCAACGGCACTTTTACCTGGTACAAAATCAATGATTTTATCTACTAAGGCAAAAGGGTAACGGTGGGGTAATATTTTTTGTATTTCTTCAATGCTGAAAACTTTTTTAGTTTCAGATTGTTGTGTAGAAACGCTCTCTGATGCGGGTTCCGATGACCCAGGAGAGGTTACATCGGTAGTTTTGGGTTCAGTGACGATTGACATGGCACTCTGTTAATTTTGGATTTTGGATTTTTGATTCAAAAAGATTATAAACTGTAGCATTAATTTAAAATCTATTTATTGTCGCAGACAAATCATAAATCCAAAATTTTTTGAGCTAGTTGAACATGTAACTGATGGCTAGCTTTGTATGCCAAGAAGTGAGCTTGCGGAAATTTTCCAAGCAAACTTAAATCTCCCACTAAGTCCAAGATTTTATGACGAACTGGCTCGTTTGCAAACCTCAACGGCGGATTTAACCAACCCTCTGGCCCACAAACAAGTGCATTCTCCAAGTTTCCACCCTTAATTAATCCAGACTTTTGTAAGTACTCAATTTGGTCTAACAGTCCAAATGTACGAGCTGGCGCTATTTCCGTTACGAAACTTTTATCAGAATAATCTTCTGATGTGGGCATTGTCCAACTGTACCATTGATTACCAATTGCAGGTAAGTCAAAATCAATACCGTATGTAAACCTCGTTTCTGGTGCTGGCATCGCACAAACGAAAGCATCTTCGTGCCTTACCCAAATTGGTTCATTAATAACAATCGTTTCTTTTGAAGGAGATGATTGTGTTAATAAACCTACCTTCCCAATGCTTTCTGCCCACACTAAAGCTGATCCGTCAAGAAGTGGGACTTCTGAGCCATCAATTTCGATACGCGCGTTATCAACACCACAACCTGCCAAAGCAGCTAATATATGCTCGACGGTACGGATGTGAATTTCGTTTTTACCTAGTTGAGTTGAAAGTACAGTATGGTTTACTGCTGCTACTTGTGCAGGAATAATAGGGGATTCTGGTAAATCCACTCTTACAAAGTAGCGTCCACTTCCAGGCGCCGCGCTTTTGATGGTTACATGTGTGGTAACACCACTGTGTAGCCCCACTCCTGTTTGGAAGATTTCTGCGGCTAAAGTATGTTGTTGCATTCGCTTGGGTACTGGGTACGGTAATAACGTCGTTAAACGTCATCAAAAGTCAATATTCATACAGTAAACTTTTGACTCCGGATTTTTAACTAGAAAAAGACTTATCAAAAAAGTATTAGGTAAATACAACTATTTGACAAGTCAACTAACTAACAGAAGTTAAAAGTGCTGAGTGCTGAGTGCTAAGTGCTGAGTGCTGAGTGCTGAGTGCTGAGTGCTGAGTGATAAGTGTTAAGTTATAAGTTTTTACTCCTAACTCCTAACTCCTCTCAGCACTCAGCACTTTCAACTCAGCACTCTTAGAATCTTTCTCCAATACCAAAGTTGATACGGCTATCGCCATCGTCATTGATACCGTAGTCGATACGGATGGGTCCCAATGGTGATTGGACGCGCACACCTAAGCCGTAGCCGTATCCTGTACCGTTTTTGTTTAATACTTCGGCTGGTCGGGTACTGGTGCCTAAATCACTACCTACATCGAAGAATAAGGCGCCGCTGACTACTGAGAATACTGGGAAGCGATATTCGACAGATGCCTGTACGTAACTGCGACCACTACCTAATTGTCCTTCTTCGTAACCCCGAACAGAGTTACTACCACCTAATGAGAATGCTTCGTAAGGTGGCAAGTCTCCTAGAATGGTTCCACCTTGGAAGTTGAAGGCTAAAGCTTGAGGTCCTTTAGTAAAATTAGTAAAGCTAACTGGAATGTAATAGCTGTAGCTACCACGTAAACGGGTTAGGAAGATGTTACCTAGTCCTACTGGTACTGATTGGTCTACACCAAAACGCAATAATGAACCACTAGTTGGTTGTAGAGGGTTATTACGTTTGTCGCGCGAGGCGCCTAGCTGTAAAAATAATAAATCGTCTTCGCCAGTTCCTGATGCGCTCAATTCAACTTCTCGATTTGGGTCTAAATTTACCCTACCAAGTCTTCTTACGTCTCCGTCAAAATCGTTAGTTGAAACTCGTTGGTATTGTAAACCCGCAGAAGCTACCCATTCAGCCGCCCTAAAAGGATTTGCGGATAAAGGACGAGTAAATGTTACACCACCCCCGGTTCTAAAGACGCGCGGACGGTCTCCCTCTTCGGTTGGATTACTTGGGTCAAATGTTTCAATGTTATCGTCTTTGCCTTCAAAAAGAAGTGATATCGACTGTCGTCTAAACGCATTGATGGTATATGAGGTTCTGTACGGGTCTCCGGCTATCCAAGGGTCGGTAAACCGAACATCAAATAATAAATCACGTGTGGAAAGCTGTAATTCGGCGCCTAATTTCTGGTTTCTACCGTTGAGGTTTTGTTGCTGGTAACTGATGGTACCAAACAAACCACTGGCAGAACTTATACCTGCACCTGCTGCTATCGAACCGCTGTTACGTTCCACAACGTTGACGACAACATCAACTTTACTTGGGTCACTGCCTGGGTCAAGCGATACGTTAACGTCTTCAAATAGTCCTAGTCCAAATACTCGCTGCAAATCTCTTTGCACTATGTTGCGGTTAAAGATTGTGCCAGGTTTTAGTTCTAACTCCCGCGTCACAATATACGTCTGTGTACTACCACGAATTGGTTCACCTTTTTCGTTGGTTTCTTGACCGTCTTTATTACGGAATCTAACGCGAATGTTTTCAACAACCCCTTCTGCTACTTGTAACGTAACTACACCATTTTCTGCTACTTGGGGGGCGCCGATAATGTTTGCCAGTACAAAACCTTGGTCTTGATAGCGTTTGGTTAATGTTTTAATTCCTTCTTGTAAATCACGTAGGTTAAGAATTCTGCCGTATTGTTCTTTAAATATTTCATCTACCGCTGCTGGTGGTAAAACAGAAGCTACATTTGTACCTGGATTCGCTTGAAGTTGAACTTTTGTTAAGACAGGGTTTTGTTGAACAACAAAGCTAACGCGCACACCTAGCGGTGTATCTTCTGGTAATGCTTGTACGTTTGAGAAAAAGCCAGTTGCAAAAATCGAGTTAATGTCTTCTTGTAATTGTGAGCGTGTTGTGGTACGTCCTGCTTGTGTCCGAATTACACGATACACTTCTTTTTCTAGCTCAGGCGCCAATTGTCCGGTTTGAGGTCTAACTAACACCTCTGATACCAAAACGCGCGGTTCTGTTGGGGCAGGTGTTTGACCCGGTTGATTTTGCGGAGGCAGGTTAAATTGAGGCGTTGAAGGATTTTCTGGCGCCGGAGATTGTTGAGGAACTTGTTGAGGAACTTGTTGAGGAACTTGTTGCTGCGATGGTGCTTCTTCTGGCACTATCGGTGGTAGCGGTGCCGGAGTTTGGTTATTTGGAACCGTATTAGGTATTTGGTTTGGTTGCTGTTGAATTGGTTGCTGTTGAACGGGGTTAGGTAGTGGAGTTGGAACTTGACTCGTTGGAGAAAGTTTTATTTGACTACCATTTGGCGCCACAGTATTTAGTTTGGCACTATTTGATTTGGCACTCGCAGGTATTGTTTTTAAAGCTTCAGATGCTGCTGGAAAAACTGCAACTACTTGATGCCCATTATCAACAGTCGGAGCTGAAGTAACAACTTCATTGGTCTTATTGCTACTTTGTATTAATTTTTGTACTAACTTTTGCTGCGGAGTTTGTGCATTTGCAATCGAACTGGCTAGCGGTGCGGTAATTGCCACCACAGTCACCAAAACAGGAGATAAGCGCATTTTATCTAGTTTCCTCTTCACGTCCACACACCATCAAAAAAAGTAGTTAATGTCGGTAGTTAATAGTAAGCGATTCGCCTTTTTGACGTTAGTCATCAGCTAATGTTTACTAGTTAACGGCTAATAGTCAAGGCTAGCAACTACAAAGGATAACCGAAACTATAAAAGAACGAGTAATAAGCTCAAATAGATTAATTTTTGGTTTCCACTGCCTTTAATACGCGATTTAGAACCTCCTGATAAGCATTTTCGACATTTCCCATATCTCGACGAAAGCGGTCTTTGTCAAGAACTCGACGATCGGGGTCAGTTTGTTGTGAGGTATCCCACAAACGACATGTATCGGGACTAATTTCGTCTGCCAGCAGAATTTGCTGTTGTGAGTCCAAACCAAACTCCAGTTTAAAGTCAACTAAGGTTATATCGCAGCGCACCCAAAAGTCACGTAAAAACTGATTGATGTTTAATGCTAGATGAGTTACTTGCTCTACTTGTTCCACAGTGGCTAGTTCAAGTAATAATAAGCGCTCGCGGGTTAAAAGTGGGTCACCTAGTTGGTCATTTTTATAATAAAATTCCACCAAAGGTTTAGATAGTACTGTTCCTAGCGCTAATCCTGTTTGTTGGCATAAGCTGCCTGCGGCAATATTTCGCACTACAACTTCTAGTGGAATAATTTTTACTGCCTTAACCCGCATTTGGTTCGGCGCCGGAGTATCAATGTAATGGGTTTTAATACCCAAAGCTTCTAGTTCTTGAAAAAGCTTACTAGATATAGTACAATTAATGACTCCCTTGTTAAGAATGCTACCACGCTTCTGAGCGTTAAAGGCGGTGGCATCATCTTTGTAGTCGGCAAGCAAAATATCAGGTTCTTCCGTAGAGTAGATAATTTTGGCTTTGCCTTCGTATAACTTAGTGTGAACAGGCATGATAGAAAATTAGATATCTGGGCGTTCGACGCTTTGATGCTCAACCATTTTATCTTTAGTTGTCACAAACGCGCGTTAAAAATTCCTATTCCGGCGCCTGACTTACCTTTATTACCTGGAAATAACCAAATAGTAAATTTTATGCTTTGTAGCTATTGTACCTAAGTATATTGCGCTCAAAAACTATTCCTGTAATTTATGAAATCAGTTAATTTGCGGATGTCAAGGCAGAAATGTAACAATTTAAATAGTAATTATTGATACTTATTAACTTCAATTAATTACGGAATAATGATAATTAATATTAATTTTATACGAGAAAGATTATCAATAAACATAAAAATGCATCTAGTAGCGTTATAGCGACACTCAACTTTCCCACATTATATAAATACAGGGTTTTTTCAAATGGAGACAGCAAAAGTGAACAAAGACGATTTTCTCTACCCTCGTAGTCGTTACTATGGTCAAGTAAAACCAGAGAACTTAGTATTTAACGCTAACTTGCAAGAGTTCGCACAGAAAATCAGCTTTATTTGCAGCTTAGAAACTTCAGGTAAAATATCTCCCGAAGATGCGTATGAGCAAGTTAAGGCACTATGGAAGCAGTTAAAGCGTGCGAAGAAAGAGTTACATATTGGTGAAAATCCTTTTGGCAACCAAGAAAGTTAAAAGTGAGGAGTGACGAAAGATGCAAATTGTCATTCTGAGCGCAGCGAAGAATCTTTAGATTCCGATAAATTATAGAGATGCTTCACTGCGTTCAGCATGACACTTACAACTCCTAACTCCTAACTCCTAACTCCTAACTCCTAACTCCTAACTCCTAACTCCTAACTATTTACTACTCATTGTCCATACTCCGTCCCATGAACTGGATGGGGGTTGATTTAGGTAATTGCGGGCGCGTTCGAGATGAACGTCTGTGGTATGGTCAAAAGGTTTGAGTTGTTTGGCTGCTTCAAAACAGATAACTGCGTCTCGGAAGTTACGTGATAGATATGCGGAACGTCCTGCATGATAGTGTGATAAAAATTCTTGAGTTTTATCATCTAGTGGTGTGCTACGGTCACCAATTAGTTCGTATATATTAACGGCTTGGTGTTTTCCTTTGACACGAATTTTATCGAGTTGACGTACCCAAATTCGTTCGCTACAAAGCTGATACGTAAATTCGCTTAATACAATATCGCATCCGTATTCTTTTGTTACTGTTTCTAATCGGGAACTTAAATTTACTCCGTCCCCAATAACTGTATAGTCCATGCGTTTGTGTGAGCCGATATTACCTGAAACCACTTCGCCTGAACTAATACCAATACCTATATTTATTATTGGTTGTTCTTGTATAATTCGACGCTGGTTAAATTCTTCGAGTCGGCATCGCATTTCTAAAGCTGCCTGTACAGCTTTCCATGCATGATTCTCATTTAATGGTAATGGGGCGCCAAAAACTGCCATTAACGCATCACCAATAAATTTATCTAAGGTTCCTTCGTGATTAAATACTGCTTCAACCATTGTTCCAAAATATTGGTTGAGTAGCGAAACTACTTCAGCAGCGCCAAGATTTTCTGTAAGTGTGGTGTATCCTCTGATATCAGAAAATAAAATAGTAACTTCTTTACGCTCACCTACCATTAATGCATCTTCACCTAACGCCATGACTTGTTCTGCAACATGAGGCGTTAAATATCGATACATAGTGGTTTTCATCCGCTTTTCGCGACTGATATCCTCTAGAACTACAAGTCCACCGCGCACACCTCCTTCAGGATTTGTCAAGGGGTTTACGGTTAAATTCATACTGCGCTCGATAGGTTCAAGCTGCGAAGCTCTTAATAATTCTGACTGTGGAGTTAAGGGATGATTCCAAGGAATAAATATATCTTGATTGTTACGGTCGCGTATCGCTAGTATTGAGCATTGTATCGAACTCGAATTAGGTAATACATCTGTCGCATCTTCTGTAGTTGCAGCTTTTGCACGGCATGTAGGTATTTTACCTGGCGCCTTTGAAGAAGTTGTTTGATCTGTAAAGCTATTTTCTGGCTGAATTTGAGTATATGTATAAATTCCTACTGTTAAATTTTGTTCGGGTACATAATGCCTAGCTCCTAACGTTAAGCTGTCTTGGAGTCGCATCTGTAAATTATCAATTGGTACTACATCCCAAACTAGGCGCCCAATTAGGTTCTGTTCCCATAAGGGTTTATTATATTTGCTATAAGTATCAC
>ERZ1066123.1422-NODE-1422-length-14292-cov-6.671911_pt1 | contig 14292 bp, 14 predicted proteins | sample MGYA00382770_ERZ1066123 | MGnify/ENA primary metagenome ERZ1066123 (study PRJEB33369, sample SAMEA5778353) | biofilm metagenome | biome: Industrial cooling water; feature: Water cooling tower basin; material: Biofilm | place: United Arab Emirates | collected...
ACTTCGGGCTTCGCCTTCTCCAGCACCCGCCCGAGCCGCTCGAACAGGCACGGCCGCGGGAACTTCCCCCCGGCGTGGCCGTCCTCGCTGAGCCCGGACAGCGTCTCACTCGCGAGCCCGAGGCCGAGGAAGTCGAAGTCCTTCTTGGGGTGTTGCTTCTCCAGGTAGTACGACACGAACGAGATGTACCCGCCCGCCTGCGTGATGCTGTCCCCGAGGAACACGACCCGCTTCCCGGCGAGCGATTCGGCGTCTTGCGCCGCGACCGGGGCGGCGAACAGGGCGACGGCGAGGAGGGGTTTCCACATGGGTTCGTCTCTTCGAGAGGAGTTGCGCGGCCCGCCCGACTGCGGGTATGGGGGAAAGGATACCACGATGCCCGACGTCAGGCTGCCGACATTACTCGGCGAGCCGCGGACCGGGACCGCGGTCCTCGTTCACCCGGCGGTCGGGTACACCGATCCGTTCCACCTGTCCCCGGCGGTGGGCGGGGCGGGGTTGTTCGCCGCGGGGTGGTGGCTGGTGCGGCCGTAGCACCCCGCAGAATGCGGGGAATCGTCGGCTTGCTCCGAGTTGCACTGGCACCCGGCCGTTTCAAGGGTATACTTCACCGGGAAGATTTCTTCATCGTTCCCAGCTTCCCCCAATCACTCGCGCCGGTTCTCGCGGGGGGCGGAACGGGTCTTCTCCTTACCCGGAGTCCGTCGATGGGCCTGACTCGCCCCCGTCGGGGGTTCACGCTGATCGAACTGCTGGTCGTCATCGCCATCATCGCGATCCTCATCGGATTGCTGTTGCCCGCGGTGCAAAAGGTCCGCGAGGCGGCGGCCCGGTCGAAGTGCTCCAACAACTTAAAACAGCTGGCCATCGCCTGCCACGCGTACCACGACGCGGTCGGGACGCTGCCGCCGGCGGTGTTGATGCAGTCCGGCGACAACCGCCGCGAGGTGACCGGCAACTTCGGCCCGAACTGGATCGTCCTCACCCTGCCGTACTTCGAACAGGGGCCGCTGTACAACTCGATCCCGGACCCGGCGAACTACCGCGCGACCGGGGACCAGAGCTGGAAGACCATCCGGGGCACCACGATCCCGACGCTGCTCTGCCCGACCGACGGCGGGGCGGCGGGGACGCCCTACACGGGGTCGAGCCCGGCCGGGGGGTGGGCCCGGGGGAACTACGCCGCGAACGCCGGCAGCACCCACATCCCGGGTTCGACCGGCTGGTGGAACACCGAGGGCGGCAGCAGCCCGAAGCACCCCGGCGGCAACGGCATCCCGGCGGACAGCCTCAGCGGCGGCGTCATGTGCATCAACTGGGGGGCGAAGCTGCCGAACATCGCGGACGGCACCTCGAACACCGTCATGCTCGCCGAAGTCCGGTCCGGTGCGTCCCTCTCCGCCGACGACCCCCGGGGGGTCTGGGCGCTGGGCTACCCCGGTGCGAGCGTCATCGGCGGGATGACCACGTCCGACTGCTACCGCCCGAACGGGGACGAGCACCAGGCCGACGACTGCCGCGGCTGCGTGAACAACACGGCGGACCGGATGGGGGCCTGCGGGGGGTGTGCGTTCCAGCAGGCGAACGCCCGCAGCCGGCACGTCGGGGGGGTGCAGGTGTCGATGGCGGACGGCAGCGTCCGCTTCGTGAAGCAGGACATCGCCATCGTGACGTGGTTCAGCATGTGCATGCGGGACGACGGGTTGGTGTGGTCGGACTGATCGGTCCGGCGGGCGAGCGGCGGGGCGTGAGCCCGCCGCGTTTCACCGGAGGAAACGCGGCGGGCTCACACCCCGCCGCTCGCCGGATCACTTTGCATTCGCCTCTTCTCGCTCGTCGTTCGCCCTCGCCCGGACCTCGTCCTTTCACCCCACCCGTTCGTCCCCTTTCCCGAGCCTGCCATGCCCTCCCGCTGCCGCGTCGCGCTGGTCGCACTCGCCCTTCTCGCCCCCGCGGCCGTGGCCCAGAAGCCGCCGGCCGTGCAGGACGGCGTCACGTTCGAGACCGGCGTCGAGTACGCCAACCCGGACGGGCAGCACCTGCAGCTGGACATCGCCCGGCCGAAGGCGGGGGACGGGCCGTTCCCGGCGGTGATTTGCATCCACGGCGGCGGGTTCCGGGCCGGCAAGCGCGAGGGGTACGACGGGCTGTGCATCAAGCTCGCGCAGCAGGGCTACGTCGCGATGACCGTCACCTACCGGCTCGCCCCGAAGTACCCGTTCCCGGCCGCGGTCCACGACACGAAGGCCGCCGTCCGGTGGGCCCGGGCGAACGCGGCGAAGTACAAGATCGACCCGGACCGCATCGGCGTCACCGGCGGGTCCGCCGGCGGTCACCTCGCGCAGTTCCTGGCCGTCACCGAGGGCGTGAAGGAGTTCGAGGGGGACGGCGGCAACCCGGACCAGTCCAGCCGGGTGGCGTGCGTCGTCAACGTGTACGGCCCGAGCGACTTCACCAAGAGCTACGGCAAGAGCGTGGACGCCGCCGAGGTGCTGCCGCTGTGGCTCGGCGGGAACCTGGAGACGGCGAAGAAGACGCACGTCCGGGCCAGCCCGCTGAACTGGGTCACGCCGAACGCGGCCCCGACGCTGTGCATCCACGGGACGGAGGACAAGTACGTCGCCCACGAGCAGGCCGTGTGGCTGACCGACCGGCTGAAGGCGGCCGGGGTCGAAGCGGAGTTGCTGACGCTCGAAGGCGCAGGCCACGGGTTCAAGGGGAAAGACGCAGAGACGGCGGAGAAGGCCCTGGTCGCGTTCTTCGACAAGCACCTGAAGAAGAAGTGAGCGGGGGCTCGACCCCTCGCACCTTCGCGATTCCGCGCAAACACCCCGGCTTTCCGGGAATTTCGTGGCCCCGGCGTCCGCAACCGCGATACTTTCCGCATGTCTTGTCGGCGGTCCGGAGTGAGGCCGCTTCTCCCGTCTCATCGTCCGAGGAAATGCGATGCGCTCCTTGTTCCGCAAATTCACCGCGCCGGCACGGACGCGGCTTCGGCTAGAGCCATTGGAACCCCGCGAAGTGCCGGCCGTGTTCAACGTGACGAGCTTGGCCGACTCGGGGGCCGGGTCGCTCCGGCAGGCGATCCAATCGGCGAACACGACCCCCGGCGCGGACACCGTTCAGTTCCAGGGCGTTGCCGGGACGATCACGCTGACGAGCGGCGAACTGGCCATCACCGACGACGTTTCGATCGTCGGCCCCGGCACCGTGACGGTGAACGGCAACGCTGCGGGCCGGGTGTTCAACGTCAATCCCGGTGCGGCGACGGACGTGGTCAGCATCTCCGGGTTGACGATTGCGAACGGCTCGGCGGTCAGCGGCGGCGGGATCGCCGTCTCGTCCGGGGTGTTCAACCTGTCCGACTCCGTCGTGACCGGCAACAAGGCGACGGGATTGTTCGGGGGCGGGGTGTACGCCACGGGCGCGGGGAGCGTGAACATCACCCGGAGTGTGATTTCCAACAACGAGTCGGGCGGCGGGGGCGGCGGCGGGTTGGCCATCTTCCGCTCCTTCACCATCACGGACTCCACCGTTTCCGGGAACACCACCGGCCAGAACGGGGGCGGCCTCGACGGCCGCATCGGTGTGGGACAAACCGGGGTGATCCGCAACTCGACGTTTTCCGGGAACACGGCCAACGGGTCCGGGGTGACGAACGGCGGCGGCGGGCTGTCGCTTCAGTCCAGCGGCGGGACGTTCACGCTCGTCAACACGACCGTGTCCGGGAACTCGTCCAAGGACAGCAGCGGGGGCATCGTGTTCAGCCTCCAGAACGCGACCGCGTTCGCCAGCGTCCAGTCCAGCACGGTGTTCGGCAACCAGGCCGGCACCGACGGCACCGGGACCGGCGGCGGGATTTACGTCCTCGGGAACGCGACCGCCACCCTGACCATTTCCAACACGGTCGTCGCCGGGAACACCGACCAGGCGGGGGCGAGCGACCTCGTCCGCACCAACGGCGTCGTCAACGCTTCCTTCTCGCTCTTCCAGACGACCCCGACGGCGGGCACCATCACAACCGCCTCCAACGTCGTTACCGGGGCGAACCCGCAGCTCGGGCCGCTCGCGGACAACGGCGGGCCGACCCTCACGCACCTGCCGCTCGCCGGCAGCCCGCTCATCAACGCCGGCGACCCCAACTTCGCCCCGCCGCCGAGCACCGACCAGCGCGGCGACCCCCGGGTCGTTCAAGGTCGGCTCGACATCGGTGCCGTTGAAGTGCAGGCCGCCGGATTGCCCGCCGTCGTCACCGCCGGCCCCGGCGCGGGCGGCGGGTCGAAGGTCGCCGTGCTCAACCCGGACGGCACGACGAAGACCACCTTCGACACGTTCACCGGCACCACCGGCGGCGTCCGGACGGCCACCGCGGACGTCAACAACGACGGCGTCGCCGACTACATCGTCGGCACCGGCCCCGGCACCGTCGCCCGGTTCCGCGTGTACAACGGCGTCACCCTCGCCCTCATCGCCGAGGTCGTCCCGTTCGGGGACTTCACCGGCGGCGTGTACGTCGCCGCCGGGGACTTCAACAACGACGGGTTCGCCGAGGTCGTCGCCACCCCGGACCAGGGCGGCGGGCCGGTCGTGGCCGTCTACCGCGGGGTCGACCTGGCCGGCGGCAAGGCCGTCGAACTCGTCCGGTACTTCGGCATCCAGGACGACGCCTTCCGGGGCGGCGCGCGGGCGGCCGTCGGGGACGTGAACGGGGACAGCGTCCCGGACATCGTCGTCGCGGCCGGGTTCTCGGGCGGCCCGCGGATCCAGGTCTGGAACGGCGTCACGATCGCGGCCGGGGTCCAGCCGACCACCTCGCTGGCGAACTTCTTCGCGTTCGAGGAGACGCTTCGCAACGGGGTGTTCGTCGCGGTCGGGGACGTGACCGGGGACGGGGTCGGGGACTTCGTCTTGGGCGGCGGGCCGGGCGGCGGGCCGCGGGTCCGGATCGCGGACGGGGCGGCGCTGTTGGCCGCCGGGAACTTCGGCACGCTGGACAGCACCGCGACCGGCATCCCGGCCTTGACGGTCGGCAACTTCTTCGCCGGGAACCCGGACTCCCGCGGCGGGGTGCGGGTGGCGACGGCCGACCTGGACGGCGACACGATCGCGGACATCGCCACCGGGGCGGGCGACCTGCAGCCGTCCACGGTGACCACCTACGCGGGCAAGACGGCCCTGGGGACGACGACCCCGCCGGTGCTGTTCGGGGTGACCGTGTTCCCCGGCGTCGACAACGGCGTGTTCGTGGGGTAGCCGGTCCCGCGCCGGGGTGGGTTCCCCCTACCCCGGCGTTTCCCACTCCCAGCGGGCCATCGCGTCGAGCCGGGCGCGGTCGGTCAGGTCGAACTTCAGCGGCGTGACCGTGATGAACTGCTCCGCCAGCGCGGTCACGTCCGTGTCCGGGTGCGGGTCCGGGCAGTGGAAGTTCGGGCTCGTCCAGAAGTACGTCCGGCCGCGGGGGTTCACCCGGCGGTCGAACTTTTCCGTGTACGGCGACACGTTCTGCGGCACGACGCGCACCCCCGCGATCGGGCCGTGCTCCAGCACCGGGATGTTCACGTTGAACAGGCTGCCGGCGGTCGGCTTGCGCGCCAGGATCTGCTCGACGACCTGCCGGGCGTACTTCGCCGCGGTGGGGAAGTCGTAGATCTTCTGGTCGTACTCCAGCGAACACGCGATCGCGGTGTGGTGGTAGAACGCGCCCTCGATGGCGGCGGCCACCGTGCCGGAGTAGAGCACGTTAATGCCCGCGTTCGACCCGGCGTTCAACCCGCTGACGATGAGGTCGGGCGGCTCCGGCAACAGTTCCAATAGTGCCAGTTTGACGCAATCCGCGGGCCGGCCCTCGACCGCCCAGCCGATGAAGTCCCGCGTGCCGCCGTCGGGGTCGTCGTACACCTCGTTGACGAGCAACGGCGTCGCCAGCGTGACGGAGTGCCCGGCCGCGGACTGCTCCGTGGCGGGCGCGACGACCGTCACCGTTCCGAGGGGAAGCAGTTCCCGGCGAAGGGCCCGCAGGCCGGGGGCGTAGATGCCGTCGTCGTTCGTCAGGAGGATGCGCATCGTTGGGGCAATCTCAGGCGGGCGTCACTCGCAAGAGTGACGAGTCTTAACTTGACCGCTTGCGGAGGGCGTACATGATCCGTTCCGCGTGCGGGTTCCACGGCCACCGGCCGATGACGGTCGGCTCCAACCCCAGGATAGCAGCGAGCCGCAGGAAGTGGTCCCGGTTCACGACCATTTCCCCGCGGTGCCCGGCCCCGCGTTCCACGAGCGGCGACGTGATGACGTCCGCGACCACGACGCCCGTCGGCCCGAGCAGCCGACAGGCCTCGTGCAAAAGCAGCGCCGTTTCGTCCGTGAACGTGTGGGTGAACACGCTGAAGAAGATGGCGATGTCGAACGCCCCCGCCTCCGCGCCGAACGGGACGCGGGTCATCTCGCCGCTGCGGAACACGAAGTTCGGCTTGCGGAACCGCCTGGCGCAGAACTCGATCGCCTCCCGGCCGATGTCGGTGCCGTAGTACGCCCCCCGGTCGGAGAGGTAGCCTTCGAGCGCGTCGCCCATCTGCCCGGTGCCGCAGCCGATGTCGAGGACGCGCGAGTTCGGCGTCAGCCCGGCGTGCGTTTCGAGCATCCCCAGCCGCTCCCGGCTGGACTTCTCGTACTGCTCCTTCGAGTGGTACGCCCCGACGACCCACCAGTGGTTCGCGTTCAGGTCCGCGTTGCGGAAGACGGCGTGGTAGTCGATGTCCGTGGCCCGCGGCCCTTGCACCGGCACGGCCGCGGTGCCCACCTTCGAGCGGGCGTTGCGGATCGCGAAGCGATTGCCGTCGGACTGGGTCAGGTCGAACTCGACCTGGAAGTCGCCCACGAACTTCGGGGCCGGGAACGTCGCGGTGAGCGTCTGCGGCTCGCCGGGATACAGCGGCTTCGGCAGCGGGAACGAGGCCGCCTCGCCGAACGGCTCGCCGGTGAACGTCCGCCAGCGGGCCGACAGGCGAACCGGGTCCGTCCCGTCCGGCGACCACGCGACCCCGCCGCGATTCGCGACGCGCACGGTCCAGGTCCACGCTTGCCCGGCTTCGAGCGCCACCGGCGGCGCGACGACTTCCACCTCGGCGACGCACTCGCCGGCGGGCAATGCTGCGTCGTGCCGCGGCGGCAGGGCATAGCGTTTCAGCCCGCGGGTGAGCTTCCACAGCGGCGTTTGCTTGATGCTGGCGAGCAGCGACGGCGAGGGATTCATTCGGCCTCCGTGCGAAGAATTTGTGTAGGGTGGGTCGAGCCGGCTTTGCGGCGAAGACCCACCGAAACGGCAACGACCGATTGCCGGCCTGGTGTGTCAGCGCCGAAGCGGCTCGACCCACCCTACAAGACTGTCAGCTTCAACATTTCCCGCCGGGCACAGCGTTGCCACGGCCACGATTCGATCACGTCCGCGGTCAACCCGCTCAGCCGGGCGAGCCGCAAAAAGTGGTCGCGGTTCAGTTCGATCGCCCCGCGGTTGCCCGTGCTTCGCTCCACGTGCGGGGAGAAGAAGCAGTCCGCGACGACGACCCCGCCGGGGGCGAGCAGACGGGCCGCGTCGGCGAGCAGGAGGGCGGTTTCGTCCGGGTGGGTGTGCGTGAAGACGCTGAAGAAGGCGACGAAATCGAAGGGTGCGTGTTCGTCGGGGAGTGAAGTCGCGGCGTTGCGGGCGAAGCGGAAGTTGGGTCGGCGGAATTTTGCGAGGCAGTGGTCGACCGCCTCGCGGGCCACGTCGGTGCCGAAGTAGAAGCCCGCGTCCGAGAGAAAGGGTTCGAGCCGCACCGCGAGTTGGCCGGTGCCGCAACCCACGTCGAGGACGCGCGAGTCGGGCCGCAGGCCGACGCCGCGGAGGATGTTCAGCTTCGCCTCGCCGAGGCGGTCGAACTCGTCGCGGGTGCGGGGGCCGACGACGGTCCAGAAGTCGCGGTCGAGCCTCGCGTCGGCGTACATGCGGTCGTAGTCGATCGCCTCCGCGGTTCGACCGGTGACGTGGACCGACACGGCTGATTCGGCGAAGGGGGGCTCGCCGTCCTGTTCGAGGGCCAGTTCCACGCGGAAATCGCCGAGAGAATCGGGGGCGGTGAGCCGGGCGTTCACCCGGACGGCTTCGCCCGGTCGAAGCGGGAACGGCAGGCGGAACGCGAGTGGTAAGGCATCGGGCACGGTCCACGTCGCGCTCAACCGCACCGGAAAGGTGCCCTGCGTGCTGATCGCGGCCCGGCCGCGGTTGACGACCCGCACCGGGCAAGGGAACGTCTCGCCGCGTTCGACGTGGAACTCGCGTGCCAGCGGCACCACCTCGGCGGCGGCTTCGCCCGGCGCGAACCGCACGTCCATCGGGGCGGAGCGCAGGTGCCGCAACGACGCGCGAACCTTTCGGGCGAGCGGGCGGAGGGGCGTCGGGATGCGCTGAGCGAGGCCGGGCACGCGGTCGCCTCCGGGTGGGTCGGACGCGAGATGTTACCGGCGACCGGGGGCGGGGCGTCAACCCCAACCGGGCTACAGCACGAGCATCGCGTCGCCGTAGCTGTAGAACCGGTACTCTTCGCGGATCGCTTCCGCGTACGCGGCGCGGAGCACGTCCGACCCGGCGAGTGCCTGCACCAGCAGCAGCAGCGTCGTCCGCGGGAGGTGGAAGTTGGTGACGAGCCCGTCCAGCACGCGGAACGGGAACGGCGGGCGGATGTACAGACTCGATTCCCCGCGGAACGGGGCGAGTTCCCCGCCCAGGGCCGCGGTTTCGAGGGTGCGAGTCGTCGTGGTGCCGACGGCGATGACCCTCCTTCCCGCCGCTTTCGTGGCGCGAATCGCTTCCACCGTGTCCGGGGACACCTCGCACCACTCGGCGTGGATCTGGTGCTCGGCGGGGTCGTCGGCCTTCACGGGCAGGAACGTCCCGAGCCCGACGTGCAGCGTGACCCGTGCCGTTCGCACGCCGGCGTCCGCCAGCCTTTCGAGCAGTTCCGGCGTGAAGTGCAGCCCCGCCGTGGGAGCCGCCACCGACCCGGCCCGCTCCGCGTACACCGTCTGGTAGCGGTCCCGGTCGGGCTCCGCGGCTTCCCCCTTGCGGATGTACGGCGGCAGCGGGATGCGGCCGTGAACCGCGAGCAGGTCCGCCGCGGTGCCGGGCCGGTCCGGCCGCATCAGCCAGTGCCGGTCCGCCGTCCGGCCGACCAGCGTCAGTGACAGCCCGGTGTCGGTGACGAACACGTCCCCCGGCTGCGGGAACCCGCGGGTCTGCGCGAGCATCTCCCAGGTGCCGTCCGCCTCGCGCAGAAACAGCCCTTCCCACTTCCCCCCGGTGGCGGCGCGGCGGCCGACGACGCGGGCGGGGATCACCTTCGTGTCGTTCAACACGAGCCGGTCGCCGGGGTTCAGAAGTGTCGGCAGGTCGCGGAAGTGGCGGTGTTCGAGGGCGCCCGATTCGCGACGCACGACGAGCAGCCGGGACCCGTCGCGGGCCGCGGCCGGTTCCTGGGCGATCAGGTGGTCGGGCAGGTGGTAGTCGAAGAAGTGCATGGATCAACCCGGTTAGCCGCGAGGCGGAGCCGAGCGGGACTGCGTGCCGCACGCTCGGCTCCGCCTCGCGGCTAACCATTTCGGTTACTTGAACCCCTTCAGGAACTCGTCGAACCCCTTCTTGTGCGCGTCGACCGTCTTGCCCGGCCCGAGTAGCCAGAGGTAGTACTGCTTGCCGTCCTTCGCCTCGAACACGACGTAGATCTGGCGGTAGCCCTCGATCGGGGTGCCCTTCTCGGCCATCGGGAACGGCTTCTTGACGAACGTGCCGGTCACGTCCTGGTAGGTCGCCTCGACCTCGCCGACCTTGATCTTGTCGACGGTTTCCTTGCGGCCGTCGGCCTGGAACTTGGCCAGTTGGCGTTCGAGGTTCTGCTTCACGGTGCCGCTACCGCCGGGGAACACGAAGATCGCGACCTCGGCGTCGTCCTTGTCCCCCTCGGCCTTGGGCACGACGAACTGGGCCATCCGCATGGAGCCGGCGGGCAGTTCCTTTTCCTTCCACCCGGCCGGCGTGGTGGACTTCAGCCCGCCGAGGGACACTTCGGTCCCCTTGTCGGCGGCGGACGCGACCCCCCCCAGGGCGGCGGCCACGATCGCGAGCAACGAACGGCGCATCGGTATCCTCCGGTGAAAGCGTGCGGAACGAGGATGATTGTAGCGATTGATTCGTCCGACAGCGTTGAAATGCTGTCCCGTGCGAGGCGTTTCGTTTGTTGCGATTGTTGACTTTGCTGCGACTGCGGGTATAGAGTGCTCAAAGACATTTGGGAGGAATCGCGATGGAAGGATCACTGCTCGATCGACCCGAAACGCTGGTCCCCCAGGCCGAAGACATTCGACTGGCGGAAGCATCAAGTCGATCGTTGGCCGCCCTTGACAGCGGGAAGAAGCCAAACGCCTTCCAGCTCGCGGTGACGACAGACGACCACCGCGAAGCGGTTCCGATCCCGTCATCGGTCGTTCGGATCCTGTTGGACATTCTCTCGCATGTGGCAAAGGGAAATGCGGTGACGCTGGTGGCGTCGCACGCGGAACTGACCACCCAGGAAGCGGCCGACATCCTCAACGTGTCCCGGCCGTTCGTGATTCAGTTGATCGAGTCGAAACAACTCCCCCACCGAAAGGTGGGCACGCATCGTCGGATTCTGTTCTCGGACGTGATGGAATACAAACGGCGGATGGACGCAGCACGCCTTGAAACGCTTCGGGAACTGGCAGAGCAGGCCCAGGAACTGAATATGGGGTACTGATGCCCGCCTTCACCGTGCTCGTCGATGCCTGTGTGTTGTACCCTGCCCCCCTGCGCGACCTCGTCATGCACCTGGCGCTCGCGGACCTGTTTCGCGCCAAGTGGACGGATCGGATTCATGAAGAGTGGATCGCGAACGTTCTCGCGAACCGTCCAGATTTGTCGCGAGGTCAACTCGACCGCACCCGCATGCTGATGGATTCACATGTCCGCGACGCACTGGTGACGGGCTATGAACCGTTGATCGACACACTCGCGCTGCCCGACCGGGGCGACCGACACGTCCTCGCTGCCGCCGTTCGCTGCAACGCCGACCTGATCCTGACGTTTAACCTGCGGGATTTCCCGCCCGAGGTGCTCGAGCCGTTCGGCATCGAGGCGTAACACCCTGACACGTTCATCCTGCACCAACTCAGTCTCGACCAAGCCAAGGTGCTGACTGCTCTCAAGCGTCAACGGGAGATGTTGACGAAACCGCCGGTCAAATCGCTGGACTTCCTGGACCGGTTGGAACGCCAACAACTCCCGCTCACCGTCACGGAGTTGCGTCGCTACGCGGATCTGATCTGACTCACACCGCCGCCCGCTTCTTGCGGCGGGCGGCATCAGTTGCGGGGCGGAGGCGCGGCGGGCCGTGCGGCGTCACGGTGCGATCGTACAGCGGGTCGCCGGGGGCGGTCTTGTACACCCGCTCCAGCAACCCCGCCGCCAGGCCGATGAGGGACGGCGTGTCGTATTCGCGCTGCTCCACCGGTTTCACGAACAGCTGCAGCGGCACCGGCGGGCCGTCCGACTCCGCGTAGTTCGGCGTCTGCAGTTCGATCCCGTCGAGCCACAGGCCGCCGACCCGCTCGAACAGGTTCACCCGGGCGTCCCACAACTTCCAGGCGGCGTCGCCGTCCCCGGCGGCGGGCTTGCGGCTCTCCCAGACGACGCACGGGAGCGGCTCGTCCGCGGAGTGGGCGTCCGCCGCGAACAGCTTGAAGCACTGCTCGAACAGCCGGGTGCCGACCCCGCGGCGGCGGAACCGGTCGTCGACCCCGACGTAGCAGACGTACCCGCCGAAGTCCGGCAGGTGAACCCCGTAGGCGAACCCCGCGAGGCGGTCCGAAACGGCGTGCTCGTCCGGCTCCGGCTTCCAGTCCGCCCCGGCGACGCCTTCCACGTCCGGGGCGAGCCCGTCGGCGGCGAGGACGAGGTGCTTGCCCCACGTCCCCGGCCGCCACTGGGTCCGCCCCTTGACCGATCGCGCGATCCAGCCCCAGGGGATTCGTTCGTCCGGGTGTTGCGTGTTTTCGTACAGACGCTCGGCCGCGTGAAACAGCGGGTGCGACACGTCCAGGGCTTCCCAGCAGTAGATCCGTTCCGACGGCATAAGTCACCTGAGGAGAGATTCGACACCCTCATTGTACCCGCCCGTCCGCGGCGGCCGGGGCTGGCTTTCCGGCCGGGGTGCGGTAAAGTCGAGGGAACGGCTGGCAGCACCCCGGCCCCAAACTGTTACCCCGAAAGAGGTTGGCAATGGCGGACGCGAAGCCCGGCGGATTCCGGTACGACTACCCCCGGCCGGCCTTGACCGTCGACGCGGTCGTCGCCACGCGGGACGATCATCCGAAGGTGCTGCTCATCAAGCGGCTCAAGGACCCGTTCGCCGGCAAGTGGGCGCTGCCGGGCGGCTTCGCGGAGGAGGGGGAAACCCTCGCGGCCGCGGCCCGCCGGGAGTTGAAGGAGGAAACCGGGGCGGACGTCGGCGAGCTCGAACAACTCTACACCGCCGGCGACCCCGGCCGCGACCCGCGGGGGTGGACGGTCAGCGTCGCGTTCCTGGCCCGCGTCGACGCGAAGAAGGTGAAGGCGAAGGCGGCCGACGACGCGGCCGACGTCGGCTGGTTCCCGCTCGACGCCCTGCCGGAACTCGCGTTCGACCACGCGATGATCCTCGGCCGCGCCCGCACCTGGCTCGCGGATCGGTTAGCGTGACGCGGATAGTGAGATGCTACAACGCCTGATACGGCATCTGCGGCTTACGAGTCAGCCGGCCCACCGAAGATCCGATCTGTGTTGACATCCCGTGACCACTCGACGCGAGCGGGATCGACGTCGGCCCACCGCATACCGGGGACTGCTATCAGCGGGGCCGCGCAAGCCGGGCATTTGAGCCGGTACAACACCCCTCCGCGGGAACCGCCGGGTGCCTTGGCGTCCGCCAACCCAAACGCCCACTCGGCCGCTTCCACCTGAGTGGGCGTCGGGCGGACCGGCACGAGGCAGAACGGGCAACAGCCTTCGCCCACCGGAATACCTCCGTCGCCGGAACGACTACGCTCAGCTACGGCGGCCAAGGGCCACCGCAGCCGAACAAAGAGTATTCCCTGACCTACAAATCAGGGAAACAGTTCCCGTCTGTCAGATAATACCAGATTCTAATGAGGATTCATCCAGTAAGAGTGCCGGTATTCGCTTGGCATAACGGTATCCCAGCCGGTTCGCCTCAGCAAGTTCACCGACGGGGCAACGCAGCGCGAGAACACATGTTTATCTTCCTGTCCTGGTCAATGCGGCCGTCCAGGTGGACGGTATCCCGGTGCGGTCGGAAGATACCACCGGACCTCGACCGCCACCCAGGATGTGCCGTGCCCGCGCCGCTGTGGAACGTCCCGAACGTGCTGTCGCTGTCCCGGTTGCCGCTGGCGGTCGTGCTGTTCGTGTGCATTTCCGTTGAAGCGTGGGCCGTCGGGCTCGCCGTCTTCAGCGTCGCCGCGTTCACGGACTGGCTCGACGGGTGGTGGGCCCGGCGGTTCAACCAGTCCACCCCGGTCGGCCGGGCGCTCGACCCGCTCACGGACAAGGTGCTCATCGGCGGGGCGTACATCTACCTCATCCCGGTCCCGGACGCCGGCATCACGCCGTGGATCGTGACGGTCGTCCTCTGCCGGGAGCTGCTCATCACCGGGCTCCGCGGCATGGTCGAAGCCACGGGGCAAAAGTTCGGCGCGGACTGGTTCGGGAAGCTGAAGACGGTGCTGCAAAGCGTCGTGCTGATCGGCGTGCTGCTGCTCCTCACGCTGCGGTCCCGCGGCGAGACGGGACTCGTGACGACCCTCGACCCGATCCAGGTGGGGCTGGTGTACGCGATGCTCGTCGCGACCGTGGGAAGCGCGGTCCAGTACGGCGTGAAAGCGGTCCCGTTGCTGCGGTGAGTGTCTGTCGCGCACCCCGCCCCGCGAGCCGCGGACGCCAGTCCGCGGGTGAAGTGCCGATACCCGCGGACTGGCGTCCGCGGCTCGCCGATCGACCTTACTTCTTGCCCCAGGCGTCGAGGAACCCTTCGAGTTGCCGGCTCCGGACGGGGTGCTGGAGCTTGCGGACGGCCTTCGCCTCGATCTGGCGGACCCGCTCCCGCGTCACCTTGAAGATGCGGCCGACTTCTTCGAGGGTGTACGTGTACCCGTCGCCGAGGCCGTACCGGAGCTTGATGATCTCGCGCTCGC
>ERZ1066123.1426-NODE-1426-length-14279-cov-8.453600_pt1 | contig 14279 bp, 10 predicted proteins | sample MGYA00382770_ERZ1066123 | MGnify/ENA primary metagenome ERZ1066123 (study PRJEB33369, sample SAMEA5778353) | biofilm metagenome | biome: Industrial cooling water; feature: Water cooling tower basin; material: Biofilm | place: United Arab Emirates | collected...
CGATCCACAGGTCGGTGCACCCCCGCCCGTGGGCGAAGTGGCGCTTTTCGTAGAACTCGCGGTAATTGGGGAGGAAACTCTTGGGCACCACGCCGAGGATCTGGCCGCGAGCCACCACGACGGCGCAATTGTAGAGCTTGTCGCCGCGCTTCAGCGGCGCGCCCAGCACCAGCACCGGCGACAGTTCGGCGGAGGCAGCGACCACCTCGTCCAGCGCCGCCTCGACCCGCTCGATCAGCGCGTGCTGGAGCAGCAGGTCGTCAATCGCGTAAGAGGACAGGGTCAGCTCGGGGAAGACCACCAGATCGACCTTCGCCGCATGTGCCTTGCGTGCCTCGGCGAGCACGCCTGCGGTGTTGTGGGCGACATCGGCGGTGCGGCTGCACGGGGTCGCCGTCGCCACGCGCACGAAGCCGTGGGCGTGCATGTCGAAGAAGGGGTGGGCCTCGGTCATCCGCGCGGGTGCTCCTTGATTGTCCGGCGCTGTAACGCGCGGCGCGCGCCCTGCCTAGGCCGCGTCGCCATCGAGGTAGTCGCTCGCCGCGCCGCATTCCTCCAGAAATGCGATCAGCCCGCGTTCCGCGCGGGTGAGCCAGCGGGTCTGCCGGGGCAGTCTCAGCCCCTCGCGCCACGCCTCCTGCCCCTCGATCCGCGCGATCACCGCCGGATGCACATAAGAACTGCGCGCGATCGCAGGCGTGTTGCCGAGCGCGCCCGCGACATGCTCCAGCATCTCGGAAAGCTTCACCCGCCCCTCCCCCGTAGCCAGCCGCTCGAAGGCGAGACTGCTGGCGTGGAAGGTGCGGAAATGCTTGGCGGAAAAATCCTCGCCCATGGTCTCGCGCAGATAGGCATTGACGTCGGCGGAGGTGACGGGACGCACCGTGCCGCCGTCGTCCTCGTAGCGGAACAGGTGATCCTCGCCCTCCTCGGCAAGGTCCTCCATGCGGCGGACAGCGGCCGCGAGGTCTTCGTCCTCCACCGTCAGATCATGCTCCTTGCCGCCCTTGCCGACGAAATGCAGCACCAGCCTGCGCCGCCCCACTGCGGCATGATCGGCGCGCAAGGTGGTCGCCCCGTAACTGGCGTTGGTCTTGGCATATTGCTCGTTGCCGACCCGGATCGCCGACAGATCGAGCAGCCGCACCACCGCCGCCAGCGCCCGCTCGCGCGTGACCGGGCCGCGCGCCAGATCGGTCTCGACCCGCTTTCGCACCAGCGGCAGGCGCTTGCCGAAGGCGGCGCAGGCGTCATACTTCGCGCTCTCGCGGTGGCGGCGGAATTGGGGGTGATAGCGATACTGCTTGCGCCCGGCATCGTCATAACCGGTCGCAAGGATGTGCCCGTTTGGAGCCGGGCAGAACCACGCATCGGTATAGGCCGGCGGCAGGGCGATGGCGTTGAGGCGCCTGCGCTCGGCAGGATCGCGAATCAACGCGCCCGAGACATCGTAATAGGCCCAACCCCTGCCTGACCGGCGCCGGGTGATCCCGGGCAGATCGTCGTCAACATAAACCAGCTTTTCCATGGCCAAGCGAAATGCGCCGGACCGGCACGATGTTCCATCTTGCCGCGAGCTTCTGCGCGCGCCAGCTAGGCAGAGGCGACAGCGCGCCAGCCGCGCCCGCTCAAAGGAGCAAACCCCATGGCCGATACCACCTACACCCCGCCCGCCGTCTGGAGCGCCGACACCGTCTCGGGCGGGCGCTTTGCCAATATCAACCGCCCGACCGCAGGCGCGCGCGAGGAACGCGAATTGCCGCAGGGCGCGAACCCGTTCCAGCTCTATTCGCTCGCAACGCCCAACGGGGTGAAGGTGACGATCATGCTCGAAGAGCTGCTTGAGGCGGGCCGCACAGGCGCCGAATACGACGCCTGGACGATCAACATCGGCGAGGGCGAACAGTTCGGCAGCGGCTTTGTCGCCATCAACCCCAATTCCAAGATCCCTGCCCTGCTCGACCGCAGCGACCCCGGGGCACCGTTCCGGGTGTTCGAAAGCGGCGCGATCCTCGTGCACCTGGCGGAAAAGTTCGGCATGTTCCTGCCCTCGGACCCGAGCGCCCGTGCGGAGGTGCTGTCCTGGGTCTTCTGGCAGGTTGCGAGCGGCCCGTTCATGGGCGGCGGCTTCGGCCATTTCTACGCCTATGCGCCGGAGAAATACGAATACCCCATCAACCGCTACGCGATGGAGACCAAGCGCATCTTCGATGTCGCCGACAAGCGTCTCGCCGAAAGCCGCTTCCTTGCGGGTGACGAATACACCCTCGCCGACATCGCCAACTTCCCCTGGCTTGCGCCCTTCGTCGCCGGGCAGATCTACAACGACGCCCGGACCTTCCTCAGCATCCACGAATACACGAACGTAGCGCGCTGGGTGGAGGAGATCGCGGCGCGCCCGGCGGTCAAGCGCGGGCGGATCGTCAACAAGACCTGGGGCGACGAGGACACCCAGCTGCGCGAACGCCATTCGGCGGCGGATTTCGAGGGCAAGCGGCTGGTGACCGGCGCGCCGACCTGAGGCGGCCCGATCGGAGCGGGCGAAGGCGACACATTAGGCGCTTTCGCCCCCTTCACATCTCGATTCCAGCCGCTATAGAGCGCCGCTCTTGCTGGGGCGTAGCCAAGCGGTAAGGCAGCGGTTTTTGGTACCGCCATGCGAAGGTTCGAATCCTTCCGCCCCAGCCAGGAATATCTTCCGATCTCTACAATCGGAAAATGGAGAGTGTCTCCGCGGTTCGAAACCGCGTGAAACGCTGTCTTGGCCGCGTGCTTGTCCGCAGCATGGGCCGGCATGCAGGTGCGCCGGGCACGGTCGAACCCGGCGAACAGCAGCGCGCGAGAGGCAGAGCGGGGAGCGCACCCGGAGCAGATCGTTCAGGTCTTATGACCGCTGCGACACGAGCAGGCCGTCGAGAATGGCGCGCCCTGCTTCCGCATCGCTGTCGCCACCCATCGCATACGCGAGCCTCCTGCTGCCGAAAAGCGCGATCGCGAACTGCTGACGAAAGATCGGGTCTGCCGCCAGCGCCGGCGGGACACCCGCCTCGACCAGAGTTTCAGCCTTGACGTTTTCGCCACGGCGCCGACGCATGTCGAGGGCATGGGGGGCGAGCGTCGGCATCCTTGCCCCCGCAAGCGCGACCACGCCGGTCGCTCGCACGAGATCGGCAAGCGGCGAAGGCGAGGCCGGTCCCGTGCCGGCCATGCCGCGTTTGAAACGATCGATCACGCCATAGAGCCCGGCGACAATAAGGTCCTCGGTCGAGCCGAAGCGATAGACCACCGTCGCGGGCGATACGCCCGCTGCTTCCGCGACCGAGCGATGGGTGATGCCTACGTGCACGGCAGAGGTGAGCAGGTCGGCGGTAGCCTCGACAATGGTCCGCGCGCGCTTGCCAAGCTGATCGCTGGCGGGCGGAGTCGTGGCCGGTGCGAGCGCGGCGACGAGCGCGCAGAACAGTTCCGCCTCTTTGTCGCTCGACGATTGGCCCGCAGCCGTTCGCCCGACCAACGTCTCGAGGCACAGCCGACGCAGCGCCAGATAGAGCGGTTGCAGCACGCTGCCCAGTGCGAAGGCCGCCTCGTCGATGACATAGCCGAGCGCAGGTCCGCAGCGTTCGGCATCACCAAACAGCAAATGCGACCAGAACGGGCCTGCAATCGCGACCCACTGCCGCAATGCCTGGGGACCTTCCTTGCTCAGGTGCGGTGAACGCAGCAGATCGAGCAGCACCAGCAGCGGCGCGCGGTTGCGTGCCAGCCAGTCCTCGAACACCACGCTAGCCATCCGGGCACGTGTATCGTGCTGGACGATCGGCAGTCCGGGAAGGATCTTGTTCCAATCCCGGTAGAAGCTCGCCTCGGAGGAGATCGAGGTTGCGATCAGGGCGTCCAGAACGGCCTGCTTGTTGCCGAAATGGTGACTGAGCGTTGCCACGCTCACGCCGGCTCGTTCAGCCAGCGGACGCAGGGTCAGCTCGCTCAGCGGGACCTCGCCTGCCATCGCGAAGGCTGCCTCGATAAGAACAGCCCTGGTGCCGGCGTTCGCACTGTCTTCAATCGGCAGTTCCGCTTGCGTTGCCATCCGGGTCATGCACGCTCCGCCTGTTTCGTCAGCATCGGTCGCATTACTCCTCGAACGGGTGAATCATAGCCGGAAAAAGAGGTCACAAAATTCAAATTCTCGTCATAATGAAGCATCCACCGTGGGGCATATCCGAAGCATCCGTAAGGAGATTTGCTCTTTTCCTGATTGATACATTCGTATAAGCTCTGGTCGCAGGGGGTTCTTGTGACCTATGGCCGGGTGGCAAGGCAAGGGCTCATCGAAGGGGAGGGGATGACGATGACGGCTTGTCTTCGCGGGGCATTGGCAGCGATTCTCTTCGGCTTGCTCGTCCATCCGCCCGCAGCTTTCGGGCAGGAAGCTCCTGCGGAGGTCATGTTCACCGATGTGCGGGTGTTCGACGGGACCTCCGATACCCTGTCGCCCCCCACCAACGTGGTCGTGCGCGGCAATGTCATCGCCGTGATCGGGCCGGAGGCCAGGCCTGAGCGCGATGGCGCCACGGTGATCGAAGGCAAGGGCCGCACCCTCATGCCGGGCATGATCGACAACCACGTCCACATGATGTTCAACAGCCTTTCACCCGCGCAGATGGCCTCGCCCGACATGGGGTTGGAGAGGATCATGAAGCTGTCAGCGGGGCAAGCCGAAGCGATGCTGCTTCGGGGCTTCACCGCGGTGCGGGACGTTGGCGGGCCGTCCTTCGAACTGAAGCGCCTGATCGACGCCGGGAAGATCAAGGGACCGCGCATCTGGCCTTCGGGCCCGATGATTTCGCAGACCTCTGGCCATGCCGACCTTCGCGGCCCGAGCGAGCCTTCGCGGCGGTTCACCGGCAAGGTTCCCCACGCCGAGGAGGTTTGGGCCAGCGTCATCGCCGACGGCCGCGACGAGGTGCTCACCGCTGTGCGCGAGAACCTGAGGCTGGGTGCGAGCCAGATCAAGATCTCCGCTGGCGGCGGGACGAGTTCTGAATATGATCCCCTCGACGTCACCCAGTACACCCTCGACGAGATGAAAGCGGCTGTGGATGCGGCCTCCGACTGGAACACCTACGTCACCGTCCATGCCTATCACCCCAAATCGGTGCGCCGCGCGATCGAAGCCGGGGTCAAGGTGATCGAGCATGGCAATCTGCTCGACGAGGCGACGCTGAGGCTGATGGCGGACAAGGGGGTCTGGCTGTCGGGTCAGATGCTGGTCGAATCGACCGAGGCGATGGACCCCAAGCGGCGCGAGAAGCGCAAGCCCGTGATCGAGGGGCAGAAGATCGTCTGGCCAATGGCCAAGCGGCTCGGCGTCAAGCTGGCATGGGGCACGGATTTCCTGTTCGAGCCCGATCTCAACGAACAGCAGAACGCCTATCTGCTGCGGCTCAAGCCCTATTTCACCCCGGCCGAGCTGCTGCGGCTGGTAACGTCGCAGAATGCCGAACTGCTCGCCCTGTCGGGGCCGCGCACGCCCTATGAGGGGCGGCTCGGGGTGGTCGCGCAAGGTGCGCTCGCCGACCTGATCCTGGTCGAGGGCAATCCCTTGGCCGATATCGACCTCATCGGCGATCCGGCGCGCAGTTTCGCGGTAATCATGAAAGACGGCGTGATCGTGAAGGGGGCACCGTGATGAAGCATCTTTGCCTTTGGCTGGCGGCCGCGCCGGCAATCCTGGCCGCCCCGCTGAGCGCGCAGGGCAGCAGCCCCGATGAGCGGAGCGAGACGAACAGCGCACAGTTCACGATCTACGGTTGGCTGGCCGGTGCAACCGGCAAATTCCGACCGTTCGCCGGTGCGCCGACTGTCGAATTTGACAATTCCTTCAGTGAAGTGCTCGGTGATCTCGATGCGGCCTTCTTTGCCAGTGCCCAACTGCGCCGCGATCGGTTTGTCGCCGTGGCCGATGTCTCCTATGCCTCACTCTCGCGTGAAGGGCTTGTGCCGCCGGGGGTTCCGGCCTCGGGCAAGGTCTCACAGCTGGCGATAACGGCGCTCGCAGGCGCGCGCGTGCATGACAGTGACCAGATGACCGTCGACTTGCTGGGCGGAGCGCGCCTCTGGGACCTCGGCGGGCGGGTATCCGTGCCGCTTGCCGGTGTATCCGTCGCCCCGGACAAGACCTTCGTCGATCCGGTCGTCGCGACCAGGATCAACGCGCCCTTGGCACCCCGCCTCTCGGCGCTTGTTCAAGCCGACGTGGGCGGCTTCGGGATAGGATCGGACTTGACCTACCAGGCGGTGGGCACGCTGAACTATCGCGCAGGACGCCGGTCCTATTTCTCGGCCGGATGGCGCCACCTTCATCTGGATTACGATGATGCCGGGACGCGTTTTGTCGGAAGTCAGACCGGGCCGATCATCGGGTTCACTCAACAATTTTGAACCGCCGGCAAGCATTGCGCGCCTTCAAGATCGCCCGTCCATTCACTTCCGAACCGGCCTCCTGAACAAGGAATGACGCTCACCGATCGCAACCGCACACCCAAGGAGCAACATCTCATGCCTGCAACCAAGATCACCACATTCGCGCTCGTCGCCTCGACGGCGCTTCTGGCATCATGTGCGACGCTGCAGGATGCGGCGCAGCCGCTGGCAGGCACCACATGGCGCCTTGTCGAGATGCAGTCGATGGATGATAGCCAAGGCGTCTCCCGGCCCCCGAACCGCGATCTTTACACCGTCGAATTCAACCGCGACGGAACCGCATACATGCAGCTCGATTGCAATCGCGGTCGTGCGCCATGGACCTCGAAGCGGACGGGTGCAGGGCAAGGCACGCTGGAATTCGGTCCGATTGCATCCACGATGGCTATGTGTCCCCCCGGATCGCTCAGCGAGAAACTCGGCCAGCAGCTTGGGTTCGTGCGCACCTGGGTAGTGCGGGACGGCAATCTCAACATGAGCCTCATGGCCGACGGCGGTATTCTCGTGTGGGAGCGCAAGGGCGCGCAGTGACGTGCTGGATGGGTAATGGTTGAGATCACTCGTTGACCAGACCACGGTCCTGGCGCTTCGGCATCAGGCGCAATGCACTTCGGGACGCGGGTTTTGCTGCCGGGCAAGAGCGCCAAGCACTCATCCGTGTCCCTTGCTGTGCCGCGGCGGTTGACGGACCGGCGCCCTCACTGCCGCGAAGGTGAGAAAATGCCTCTCCCCGATAGATGCTGCGCGCCACCACGAAACCCGGCCGGAAACGGGATCGCGTCCTGACGGTGGCCATCGAGTTACAAACTTCATCCGGTTTGCGGCGCCCGTTCGTGCGGGGTGACAAGCCGCCCGGCGCACGGTATGCGCTCCGCCGATGCATCGCCTGCGCCCCCTTGTCCGAAACCACGCCCGGCTGACGCTGCTGCTGCTGGCGTTGGTGCTGGCGGTAAAGGCACTGGTTCCGACGGGTTACATGCTTGCCGCCGACGGCGAACGGTTCCTGACGGTGACGATCTGCGCCGATGCCTCGGGCGCGACCAAGCAGATGAAGATCGCCCTTCCCGACAAGGGCGATCCGAACGGCGCGCATGGCGAGGGTAGCGCCGCGGACCAGCCCTGCGCCTTTGCCGGGCACGCGCACGGCGTGCTGGGCGGGGCGGACCCGGTGCTGCTTGCCGCGGCGCTTGTCTTCATCCTGCTGCTCGGGCGCGCTCCGTTTCCGGTCCTTCCGCTCCGCAATATCCCCTTCCTGCGTCCGCAATTGCGCGGGCCGCCGCCCCTGTCCGTCTGATCGCAGCGATCCACCGCGCCGCCTGACAGCGGCCTGGAGATTGCGTGTCGTTCGCCGATCCGGCCGCGCCGGATCGCCGGCGCGCAGCCCGCATGCGGGGCGCGCCGACGGAGTTTCGGGATTTCATCGTGTCATGCACCGTCGTCCGGCGCTCGCTCCTGAGCGCCACCATGCTTGCTGCCGCCTGTGCCGCCCCCGCCCCGCTTCATGCGCAGGGGACCGGTCAGCGGCAGGAAGAGATCATCGTCACCGCCGCTCTTGGCGGCACCCCCACCTCCCCCACGCCGCAAGCGGCGCGGGAGGAACTCGAGCGCGTCCCCGGCGCGACGGGTCTGGTCGAGGACGAAGGCTTTGCCGATATCTTCGCGCAATCCATCGGCGACGTGCTGGAGCTGACCCCCGGCGTCTTTGCCGACACCAGCGCCCAGCGCGAGAGCCGCATCTCGATCCGCGGTTCGGGCCTCAATTCCAGCTTTGAACGGCGCGGCCTCACCGTGCTGCGCGACGGGGTGCCGATCAGCCGGGCTTCGGGCACGACCGAGTTTCAGGAGGTCGACCCGCTGACGGTGCGCTACATCGAGGTGTTCAAGGGCGCCAATGGCCTGCGCTTCGGTGCGGCGTCTCTGGGCGGCGCGGTCAACATCGCCAGCCCGACCGGGCAAAAAGCCCGCGCCCCTGTAACCCTGCGCGCCGAAGGCGGCAGCTTCGACACCTTGCGCGCCAATGCCTCACTTGCCGGCAAGAGCGGCGATGTCGACTATTGGGGCGGGATCACCGGCCTAGCCAGCGACGGCTACCGTGAACACAGCGAAGTGCGCAGTGTGTATGGCCACGGCAATCTCGGCTGGCGGGTATCGGACCGGGTCGAGACGCGCTTCTACTTCACCGCCTTGTCCGACAATTTCGAGCTGGCGGGTTCGCTGCGGCTTGCCGATGCGCTCGCCAATCCGCGCGCGGCGGGGCGCCCGGTGACGGCGGGGCCGGTGGTGCTCGATCCCGGTCCGGTCGCGGACGACTGGGACCGCAATCTCGATGTCTACCGCATCGCCAACCTCACCGCGATCGATCTGGGCGGCGCACAGCTGGAGCTCGGCGCGTGGTATGCGCGCCGCAATCTCGACCATGCCATCACCCGCTTTGCCGGCATCATCGTGCAGGGCGAGGACGAAGTCGGCGTATCGGCGCGGTTGTCCGGCAGCCTCCCCTTCCTTGCCCCGCAAAGCCGCTGGCAGGTGGGCGCGATCCATGCCTTCGCCAGCAACGACGCGCGGACCTTCGCCAACGATGCAGGCGAGCGCGGCGCGCTGCGCACGCGGGCAGACCAGGATTCCGGAATGCTGACGCTCTACGGGCAGGCCGATCTCGGCCTGACGGAGGCCGTCACCATCGTCGCGGGCGGACAATATGCACGGGCCACGCGCGATGTGACCGCGATCCTCAACGCGGTGACAGGCAGGGGCGAATACGCGCAGTTCAACCCGCGTATCGGCGTTCTGGTGGACGCAGCTAAGGGGGTGCAGATCTTCGGCAACATCAGCCGCAGTTTCGAGCCGCCCAGTCTTGCCGACCTCACCAGCGGCGGAGCCTTTCCCTTTGCCCCGCTGAAGCCGCAGCGTGCGACCGTGATCGAAGTGGGCACCCGCGGGCAGGCGGGGATCCTCGCCTGGGACATCGCGGCCTACCGGGCGGAGATCGAGAACGAGTTTCTCGACCTTGCAGTTCCCGGTGCGCGCGGGCTCATCACCGTGACCGCCAATGCGGACCGCACGATCCACCAGGGTGTCGAACTCGGCCTCGACCTGCGGCCGTTCAAGACGGCCCTCGAGGCGCGCGGAGAGGCACTGCGGCTGAGCGCGGCCTATACCCTCAACGACTTCCGCTTCGATGATGACCCGGCCCGCGGCGACAACCGTCTGGCAGGCGTGCCGCGCCATGTGCTGATTGCCGAAGCGCGTTTCGACAAGGTGGACCGGTTCTATTTCTCCACGACCCTGCGCTGGATCCCGCAAGGGCCATGGGCCGACTATGCCAACACCGAACGCGCGCCCGGATACGAGACGGTGCAGATCACTGCGGGCATCACCGTGACCAAGGGGATCGAGCTGTTCGGATCGGTCGAGAACCTGTTCGACACGGTGTTCATCGCCAACCTCACCACCAACGCCAACCAGCGCCTCACGAACGATGCGCTTTACACCCCGGGCCAGGGGCGCGCCGTGTTCGGCGGCCTGCGCGCACGGTTCTGAGGAGGACAGCACGATGAGCACGACAAACAGGACCGCGCGCTGGTCCCATGCCAAGCACCGCTGGCTGGCGCTGATCGGCGGGATCAGCCTTCTGGTGTGGGGCCTGTCCGGCCTCGCCCATATCGCGATGGTGCTGTTCGGACCGCAGCAGGCGCAGTTCATGCCTCCCCGGGTCACGGTCAGTCTGGACGGGGCGCGGCCCATTGCCACGACACTCGCCGAGCATGGCATCGGGCAGGCGGCGGCAGTGAAGACTGTTGCCGCGCCGGCGGGCGGCGTGCTGTGGCAGGTGACGCAAGACCCGCTTGCCGAACGCCGCTATTTCAGTCCCGCTGACGGCCGCGAGATCGCCGGCGGCGACCGGGCGCAGGCCGAGTTCCTAGCCCGCCATTTCCTCGCCACCGACCGGGCGATCGCATCGGCGCGGCTGCAAACCCGCTTCGATGCGGATTACCCCTGGGTCAACCGCCTGCTGCCCGTCTGGCGGCTGGAATTCGCAGGCGATGACGGCCTTGTCGCCTACGTTCATACCGAGACCTCCAGCCTTGCCGCAGTCAACAACACCGCCAAGAACCGCCTGCAGGCCGTGTTCCGCGTGCTCCACACCTGGGAATGGGTGCCGCCGGGGATGGAGTGGCTGCGCGTCGCGGCGATCGGCCTGATGGTCTCCAGCCTGTTGGCGCTGGCGCTGACGGGGATCGCCATGCTGGTGACCGTGCGGCGCAAGAAGCGGCTGCCGGGCGCGCGCGGCTGGCACCGGATCGCCGGATATGTGCTGGCGGTGCCGCTCATCATGTTCTCGGGCTCGGGCATCTGGCACCTCGCGCAGTCGGCGCTTGTCCCGCCGCAGAGCAACCTCGCGATGGGCACGCGCGTCGATGTGGCGAGCGGCCGGTGGCCGGTGGAAGCCGATTGGGCGCTGATCGCGAGGGGCCGGGATGTCGCTTCGGTCGCGCTTGTCGCAGGGGCACAGGGACAGCCGCTCTACCGCATCGGCCTTGCCCCGCCCAAGGGCACAATCGGTGGCGGCGAGCACGATCACGGCGCGGACAGCGCCAAGCCCGCGCACGGCATGGCCGGGCATGATCACGCCGCAATGCTGGCCGCACAGGCGAAAGCTCTCACGACCGACGCCGAAATCCGCGAGGCGCGCTTTGCCGGGATCAGGCCCGACAGCCCGGCGATCTACATCGATGCGGCAACCGGCACCCTCGCCCCAGCGGGGGACAAGGACATCGCCCTTGCCCTTGCCCGGCGCTTCACCGGCGCGCCCGACAGCGCGGTGAGGCAGATCGAGCTCGTCACCCGCTTCAGCCACGAATACGATTTCCGGAACAAGCGGCTGCCGGTCTGGCGCATCGACTATGGCGCGCCGGTGAGCGCCAGCCTGTTCGTCGATCCGGGCGCCGGCGTGCTGGTCGATCGGGTCGCCGACCGCGAAAAACCCGAGCGCCTCGTCTTCAGCTTCGTCCACAAGTGGAACTTCCTGTTCCCGATCGGTCGGCTGGGATTGAACGCGGTGGTGGGCGCCTTCGTGATTGCGCTGCTCGGCTTCATGGCAGTGCTGGGCCTCAGGATGGACCTCGCCCGCCGCCGCGCGCGGCACCGCCGCGGCGGGAGGTGACACCGCGCCGACCAGTCAGGCGTCGAACTGCATGGCCGCCTCGGCGTGCCGGGCGAGAACTCGGCGCCCCCCCTCCATCAAGGCCTCGCTCCGCTACGACGTCCAGGCCGCCGGAGCCTCAGGCAAAGGGAATCGCTGGAAAACTCCCGCCGTGCCCTTTGCGCCGCTGCCGCCGGTGCCTTAACCCTCGCGCCGTGACAGTGCATATCGACATCGGGCGCGGGCCGGCGGGAGAGGCGATCGGCATCGATCTTGCCGAACTCCTCGCCACGCGCCTGCTGGTGCAGGGCAATTCGGGGTCGGGCAAGTCGCACCTCCTGCGCCGCCTGCTGGAGGAATGCGCCGGGCAGGTCCAGCAGATCGTAATCGATCCCGAGGGCGATTTCGTCACTCTCGCCGATGTTTTCGATCATGTGGTGATCGATGCCGGGGCCTACTCCCCGCGCGAGATCGAGGAGCTCGCCCTGCGCGTGCGGCAGCACCGCGCCTCGGTGGTGCTGGCCTTGGACGAGCTCGAGGTCGAGGCGCAGATCCGCTGCGCCGCGCTGTTCCTCACCGCCCTGTTCGATGCCCCGCGCGAGCATTGGTATCCGGCGCTGGTGGTGGTCGACGAGGCGCAGATGTTCGCCCCGGCCGCCGCGGGCGAGATGAACGACGACACCCGCCGCCTGACGCTCGCGGCGATGACCAACCTCATGTGCCGGGGCAGAAAGCGCGGCCTTGCCGGGATCGTCGCCACCCAGCGCCTTGCCAAGCTCGCCAAGAATGTCGCGGCCGAGGCCAGCAACTTCCTGATGGGGCGCACGTTTCTCGATATCGACATGGCCCGCGCGGCCGACCTGCTCGGCATGGACCGGCGGCAGGCGGAGCGGATCCGCGATCTCCAGCGCGGGCAGTTTCTCGGCCTTGGCCCGGCGATCAGCCGGCGGCCGGTGGCGGTGCATGTCGGGCCGGTGAGGACCGCAGGGCGCGGCGGGGGACAGGGGCTGATCCCGCTGCCCGAGGCACCCGAAGGCGCGATGGAGGCGCTGCTCACCGACCGCCTGACCGAGGCCGCCGCCGCGCCGGTGCCGCCGGTGCGCCGCCCTCCCACGCCTCCCGCCCCGCGCGCCGATCTGGAGGAAGCCATCGCCCATCCCCGGGCGCTGCCGGAGGTCCTGCCTGCAGCTGCGCCGCCCGAAGCCCCGCCGCCCTTGCCTAACGGGCCTGCCCCGCTCCGCCCGGCTCCCGCATCGCAGGGCGAGGCCACACCCGAGACCGTCATCGCCGAGATCGCCCGAGAGGACGGCGCCTCCTATCGCCCGGCGGCCGCGCTGTTCCGCGACTTCGCGATTCGCTGCCGCCAGCGCGGCGTGCCCTCGGCGCATATCGACCTCCCCCGCTTCCGCCGCCTGTTCGCCTTTGCCATCAGCGGTTTGGACAGCCTCCCTTCCGAGGCCCGCGAGGCTATCGCGGCCGCTGCCGAGGGAGTCGAGGACGACCTGCTCGCCCCCTATCTCGCGATCCTCATCGCCGCCCATACCAGTCGGCCCATGCCTAGCGAGGAGGACCTCGCCCGGCTCTACGGCAGTGCCTCCCCGAGCCGGGTGCGGCGGCTGCTCGATCACCTCGAGAAGCAGGGCCGGATCGTGGTGCGCGAGGACTTCGGCGGGGAGCGTTCGATCACTGTCCCTGCCATGCCGGCAGCGGCCTAATGTTTCACGTGGAACATCGGGAAATGGCCGAACGACATCGCGATGACCTCGCAATGACCAGGCAATGACCCTTGCAGGTCCGCTCCACGCTCGCCCGCCGCTTGCGCCGCCTCCACCCCGGCCCGCGCTGCCGCCATTTTGACGCCAGCGGGATGCATTCCTCCGCGCGCTGACCTATTTTGGGGTGACTGCAAGGCTGAGCCATCGCGCGGAGACCCCCATGATCGAACGCCTCATCACCAAGCGCATCCATGATCTGGGCGGGGGGTTCACCGTCGGGCGGGTGCTGCCCTTCCATGCCCGGCGCATGGTCGGCCCCTACATCTTCTTCGATCATATCGGCCCGGTGGAGCTTGCCCCCGGCATCCCCAAGAGCCTCGACGTGAGGCCCCATCCCCATATCGGCCTTGCCACCGTCACCTATCTCTATGACGGCGCGATCACCCACCGCGACAGCCTGGGCGTGCATCAGGAAATCCATCCGGGCGAGGTCAACTGGATGATCGCCGGCAAGGGCATCACCCATTCCGAACGCTTCGAGCACGCCCGCCTCCACGGCGCGCTGATGCACGGCATCCAGGCCTGGGTGGCGCTGCCCGAGGAGGCCGAGGAGGTCGATCCCGCCTTCTCGCACCATGCCGACCTGCCATGCTGGGACGAGCCGGGGCTCACGGGGCGCCTGATCGCCGGGTCGATGGAGGGCATGACCGCCCCCACCCCCACCCACTCCCCGCAATTCTACGCCCACTGGCAGATGGCGGCGGGCACGCGGCGGCTGCTCGTGTCCGAGTATTCCGAGCGCGCGGTCTTCGTTGCGGCAGGAACGGCCGAGGTCGCCGGACAGAGACTCGAGGCCGGGCAGATGGCGGTGCTGACACCCGGCACCGACGTTCCCATCGTCGCCGAGACCGAGGCGAGCGTCATGGTGCTCGGCGGCG
>ERZ1066123.1431-NODE-1431-length-14270-cov-6.551600_pt1 | contig 14270 bp, 12 predicted proteins | sample MGYA00382770_ERZ1066123 | MGnify/ENA primary metagenome ERZ1066123 (study PRJEB33369, sample SAMEA5778353) | biofilm metagenome | biome: Industrial cooling water; feature: Water cooling tower basin; material: Biofilm | place: United Arab Emirates | collected...
GTCTTAAACTTGCTTTTCAACACAATGGCAGGTTATGCCTTAGCAAGACTAAACTTTGCGGGTAAACAATTTTGGTTTTTGCTGATTCTGGCAGTACTAGCGGTACCCTTACAAATAACGCTTATCCCGACTTTTTTGATATTAAAAGCTGTTGGTTGGCTAAATTCCTATCAAGGAATGATAGTCCCAAGTATGGTTAATGCCACATTCATCTTTATGATGCGGCAGTTTTTTGTTAATTTTCCTAAAGAACTTGAAGAAGCAGGCGCCCTTGATGGGTGAACTCAGTTTGGTATTTTTAGAAAAATAGTATTACCACTCGCCAAACCCGCACTCGCAGCCCAAACGATATTTGTCTTCATGGGTAGCTGGAATAATTTTTTACTACCCGTAGTAATTCTATTTAATCCAGAAATGTTTACATTGCCTCTAGGTCTAAATACCTTTAAAGGTCAATACATCAGCTACTGGAACTACATCATGGCAGCATCAATGGTATTTACTCTACCCGCACTGTGTATCTATGCCTTCTTCAACCGCTACTTCATCCAAGGTGTCACATTTACAGGTGGCAAAGGATAACCACTCATTACTTTTGTAGTTTTGGCGACCATTTGCGCTCTCTTCATGATATTTGTATAACAGTAGCTCAATTGAGATTGAGCGCGACATATTACTTAGCTGTGTTGAGCGTCGAAATCTTTAAGGGGAAAGATGTTAAAAAGATTTATTGGCATATTTGTGGCAACTGTGTTGCTAACGTTCCAATTTGTTATCGGCAGTGCTAATGCGGTGGAACTATCTAAAGAAGTTCGTACCGTAGCTGCTAACGATGCGGGAGATACCACAGTTCTCAGTCTTAAACAAATAAAAGAAGGTAAACGTCTATTTCAGTATGCTTGTGCCCAATGTCATGCTGGTGGTGTTACTAAAACTAACCAAAACGTTGGTTTAGAACCAGAAGCTTTGGCAGGCGCCACACCTAACCGCAATAGTATTAGTGGCTTGGTGGATTATATGAAGAATCCTACTACATACGATGGTGAGGAAGAAATTTCTGAATTACACCCTAGCACCAAAAGCGCTGATATCTTTACTGAAATGCGGAACCTTACCGACAAAGACCTAGAAGCTATTGCTGGATATATCCTTCTACAACCCAAGATTGTTGGTTCTCAGTGGGGCGGCGGTAAAATTTACTACTAATTTGCCTTGCTGATTGTATAACATATAAATTTATACAGCAGAGGATAAGAAGATATTTCTTCCAAAGGCGCCTCTGCTTTTTTATAGAAACCAGAAACCTGGTTTCTACCCATAATCGTTGTTTTTATTTCAGTCTCGATAAAGAAACCAGGTTTCTTCTGGTTTCTAAGTAAAACTTATCATTTAACACATTAGCTATACTAATTAGTAATATAAAACTCAAAAAATTAAATATGACAAGCTGTCGTATTTCGTCGTAAAATGAAAGAACATTAAGAATAAAGTAATTTTTCAGGAGAAAGCCATGAAGTCTACAGCAGCAATTCTGCGACGCTTTAGCTTGGTAGCAGTAACATTATTTTTGGTTGTAAGCAGCTTTGTTGTTTTTGCACCTGGCGCCTCAGCTGAGACCGTTACGATTAAGTTAGGTAGCGATAAAGGTATGCTAGCGTTTGAGCCAGCTAAAGTAACAATCAAACCTGGTGACACAATCAAATGGGTTAATAATAAAGTACCTCCCCACAACGTTGTGTTTGATGCAGCTAAAAACCCCGCGAAAAGTGCTGATTTTGCAAAAGCATTATCTCACAAACAACTAATGATGAACCCTGGTCAGTCAACTGAAACAACTTTCCCCGCAGATGCTCCTGCTGGTGATTATACTTTTTACTGTGAACCTCACCGTGGTGCTGGCATGGTTGGTAAAATTACCGTTGAAGGATAATTCTCTATTACACAACGGCGCCTTTTGGCACATGTATTTTTGGTAAATAACTCGATAAATTTAATATCGAGTACTCTAAAATCAAGGTGGTTAGTTTGTCTAGTTATGTGCGAGACAAACTAGCCACCTTAAACTTTTATTTTTACTCGAAAATGTTTGATACGACTCCCGCAAAGCTTTGCTGCAACTTTAGAATAGTTATAATCGTGCTTGATTTATACTTATATGCTAATTTACAGGGAGATTGGTAATTGAGATTTATTCATAAACTACTATTAGCAGTAGTAATTATACTGCTTTCTTTCGCATGGACAAACCCAGTATTTGCCGAATCGAACGGAGATAGAATTTTTACAAATAATTGTTCTTCTTGTCACCTTGGTGGTGGCAATATATTGATAGCCAATAAGACTTTACACAAAGAAGCTTTATCTCAGTACTTAGATAATTATAATACTGACTCAATACAGGCAATTATACACCAAGTCAAGAACGGCAAAGGCGCCATGCCTGCTTTCAAAAATAAGTTGAACGAGGAAGAAATTCTGGAAGTTGCTGCTTATGTTTTTCAAAAGTCCGAACAAGGATGGTAATGTTCAACATTTAATTTTTATAAAAGACGCGCACATTAAAAGCACGTCTTTTATTTCCATTTAAATGTCAAATCTATTTTAGTTACGGATTAGCATTTTCTCGGTTTGCATTTTCACGCTCTTGTTTAACTTTACGTAATTTCTCAATAACAGACATTTTGCTGTCATCTGAAGATGATTCAGTATTACGTAATTTGGTAACTAAAGCATTTCTTGATGGTTGAGATGTTGTATTATCAGCTTGCGTTTCGCGAGCTGCTATACTCGGTTTCACTTGGGATGCTGGCTGAACATTACGCAGTGTTTGAGGTGAATCAGTTGTGGAAGCTGGTTTTTGTAAAGGCAACTTCGGTAAAACTGTTTGTTGTCCCTGTTGCAGCGTTCCACCTGCTGGTTTTAAAGGTCCAGGTAGTGATGGAGGTAATACTGGTAGTTGGGTTGAGTTAGTGATTGTTGGGTTATTAACTACGGGCGCCGTAACCGCTTGATTCGCATTTGGCTGCGTACCCGATAAACGGTTGAAGATGTTATTGGTTGTTGCAGTTGGCGCCGCAACTGGGGTTTGATTATTTTGCAGTGCGTTATTACTATTCGGTTGAGTTGAATTTACTGAACCGGGTGAAACTACAAAACTGAATAGCGCACCCTTGCCTCTTGTAGAAGTTGGATTTTCTTTGAAATACTGCTGTAAGCGTTCGCGAATTGCTTGTTGAGATGGAAATGGCAGTTTTGCTGCATCACCTAATAGTTTCAAATCAGCAATTTTATTTTCAGAGTCCATTACCAACGAAACTTTCACGTTGCTATCAAGCTTCGCTGAGTCCATCGTCAAATTAATAGGCGCCCGCAATTCTCCTTGTGGAAATTCTTTTTTGAAATCTCCAAATATTCTTGCGTCAGAAAGCTTGTCATCGTCAGAATGCTGTGTTGCACTACCAGTTGGCGCCACACTTGTTCCAGGTGTGTTAGTCGGTCTATTTAAATTATCTAATGGTCCACCTGGTTGCGGCTGAAAAGTTGGTAAGGGTGTACCTGCCGCCAAATTAAACTTCTGATTTCCTACAGTCTGATTTTGGTCGATTGGGGCAATATACTGCCCACCTGTTGGTTCTACTCGCTCGTTTCCTGGTTGTGCTGCACTTACGTTTCCGTAATTATTACCGTAATTACCTGTGTTACCCATTGGTGGAGATGCCATGTCTGTTGGTGGCAATGCTGGTGGATATACAGGTAGATTTGTTGGCGCCGATACAGGTAATTCACTTAATCCAGACGGACGCGATGCTTGAAGTTGCTGCCTAGAGTATCCAGCACCAATGTTATAATTGCTACTTGCTGCATTACTATTTCTTCCAAATGAAAGTTCTGGTGTAACTCTTGAAGTGTCTGTCTTAAACAAGTCATTACGAAATCTTTGTACAGAACTTCCTCCCCTTGGTAGTCCTGCAATGCTCAACCCAGAAGCTCTTTCTAAAGGTGTAAACGCCGAACTATTAGAACCACCTGGGGGTATCATTGAACTAGTTGAGCCAAGTGGAGGTGAAGGAGGTAAACCTGTTGGGGCGCCATTCAGGTTTAAAGGAATTTGCTGCTGTGCAGGAAGTCCTGATATTTGACTGGGTAATGGTGGCAGTTGTGATTGAACACCAGGTTGATTTGGCAATTTTTGAGGAATGCGACTTTGCTCACTGCTGCTCAATTCCGACAAACCAATTGGCTTTGTTGGTGTCGCTGCTTGCTTATTACTTTTAGCAGACTCAACTGGCATTAACGGCAGTATAAATGCAATAGCACCGTGAATACCAAGCGATGCTAACGCAGCAATTCCAGTTGGCTGACTTAGTATTTCTGGCACATTTTTCAGAAACGATGCATAAGACATAGCAATTTTCACTCACTCAGAAGACCGTTTATATAGACTAGCAATTTTATTGTTTAAAGTTAAATATCGTAGCTTATATTATTACCTCTACAAATCATAACTTCCGTTCTCTTGGAGCCATAACAGCAAAAGTATTAAATCTTCAACGATACTTCATCTTTTTTATCATGTATATTATATCCACGACTTTCTGGTATATAAATTACATTTGCAAATCAATTCATTTTAATTTTATTTACTGTATATACTTTAATCGCTATTTAATACCATTTCTTGCTCAAAACAAGTACAATCTCACCCTTACAATTTAGACGAAAGTCTACATTTTGAGTTTCCTATGTCACTACTTGTGTAAGAAAACCTAGAAACCTGGTTTCTTCGTTGATAGCATGTAATAAAAATGACGATTTTCCGTAGAAACTAGGTTTCTTTGCGGATATTTTCATTAATCGCACATAGTACTAATAAGTACAATTTTGGATTCCATAATTCTAAGCAGTAATGATGTTACCCATCATTATCGTACCAGGATATTGAGAAAGTGGCGCCATCATATCTGTTGTCGTTTTTGCCGAACTTATCTACTTTTTGATTTAAAGTCTGGGAAATCTTAACATTTCTTAGTTAAAATGTAATAAAAGTATACATATTATCTTCAACTGTTATGCTGACCACTCAATTCGACAAGACTTTACGGCGAGCAAGCACTATATTATCTGTAGTACTTCTGACTTTGTTTTTTATCGGCGCCAGTACAGGGATTTTGTTATCTTTCTACTATGAGCCTGGAGCAGGTGCTGCATATACTTCGCTTGCTAAAATAAATACGTCCGTCGGGTATGGATGGTTATTCCATAAAGCGCACAGTATTGCAGGCAACGGCATGATAGTTGTGAGTTTGGTACAAATCGTAGTAATGTTTTTGAGCAGACAATTCCGCAAGAGTTGGTTAATTGCTTGGGTCAGCGGAATATTTTTGACTTTAGCTGCAATTGGACTTGATTGGACTGCAATAATTTTGGGTTGGACTCAAGATGGTTACTGGCGCTTTAGTATTGAACTTGGCACTATTGAATCAATACCCTTCGTTGGTCATTTGCTACGTGATATTTTAACTGGTGGGGGTGCAACGGATAGCGTAACTGTACAGCACCTATATACAATACACAGCTATATTGTTTCAGTCTTTGCTCTCGTCGGAGCCATAGTGCATTTAGTTGGTGTCTTCAAGCAAGAAAAAGAAATGTATGCAACAAGCACCAACGAAGCTACAGAATTACAACCACAACCACAATCATTAAACAAAGAAGGCGCCTATTAATTTTATTGTAGAGACGCGATTAATCGCGTCTCTACCGACCGACGGTTTCGTTGGTTGTGGAAAGTTGAACTAACCTTGCCAATGGAACTTCCTCAACTTCTGGGAGATTAATTAATGTCAAACGTTTTGACTCCTTGGCATCTGATAATCGCTTGAGTAAATTTGGTCTTGGGTCATGCAGTAAGTAAATAATTCTGTCGCCAATTTCCCATTCTTGTGCTGCGGGTATTACCTGTAAGTTATCATCACGCTCAAATAATAATGGCACTAATTCACCTGTTCTAATTAGTGCTTGTAAATGTATTTGCTGGTTACTAAAATCGACTTCGTTCAAAGTTGTTTTCCCTAACTTGACCTGCCCATCGTTAAGGTACTCATTCCAATTTTTTATAGTTAATTCTGGAATAAATGCTTGGCTGACTTTTTGATTATTTGCACCGTTTATTTGTGCAATACGTGGGAAAACAGCTAAAACCCTTGGTGGATTAAATTCTTCTGCTGCGCGTTGTGCTAATACATAATTCACTTCACCATTGTTTGTCATTGCCAAGAAAGTACCTACTGAACTCAACCCAGCTTCTTCTAACACTCCTGTATCAAGCGCACTGCTAGCAATAACTTGTAAATTCTCAGCTTCAGCAGCTTGGCATGATTCGGGGTCTGTATCAATCATGACAATTTTTTCGCCTCGTTGCTGGAATAAACGGGCAATTAACAAGCTCAAAGGGTTACAGCCAACAATTACTGCTCCTTTCGTTTCTTTGGAAGTAATTTGTAAAAAGTTTGCCACCCATCCAGCAGTTAATCCTTGGCAAACTACAGTCATAATAATTGTCAAAAAAACCAGCGCTTTGATTGCTTCTCCACCGTTAACACCATGCTGCGTTAAAGAAATTGCAAACAACGAAGCTACCGACGCACAAACAATTCCTCTTGGTGCTATCCAACTTAAAAAGATTTTTTGGCGCCAGTTGAGGTCACTATTCCAAGTACAGCATAAAATATTAATCGGTCTTACTACAAACATTAGTACTAAAACCGTAAATAAACTACCCCAACCAAGGGCAAATACGCTTTTTAGCGATAAGTCGGCGGCGAGTAATATAAATAGAACTGATACGCTTAAAATAGTCAGTTGTCCTTTAAAGCGTCGTAATAATCGCTCTTCTGGAACAGATGAATTGGCAAAAACGGCGCCAGCGACGACTGTAGTCATCACTCCTGATTCAGTACGAATAGTTTGTGCTAGAACAAATAATCCCCATAGAACAGCGAGGACGACAAGATTTTTGAGTTCATAAGATAAAGAGTTAGCGTGCTTAAAGATTAAGCTCATTAAGTAGCCACCAAAGGCGCCAATTAAAGCTCCAATAGAAAGACGAACGAATAAACCAATAATTGCGATTTTGGGGTCAGCTTCGCCATCTAATATAGTATCGAGAACGACGAAAGCCAAAATGGCGCCAACTGGGTCGATAAGAACTCCTTCACCTTCAAGTAGTGTGGCAACTTGCCTATCTACGTTGATTTGTTTGAGTAAAGGACTAATGACGGTGGGACCTGTGACAACAATGACAGAAGCGTACAGAAACGCGATAGCCCAAGGAAACTCGCCAAGCCAATGAGCAGCGAGAGTTCCACCCACGAGTGTGATGAGAGTTCCTAGGGTAACGAGTAATTGTAGGGTTAGGGAGACTTTGCCCAATTCACGCAAATCTAAATTCAGCCCACCTTCAAATAAAATTATTGCGGTTGCCAAGCCAACAATCACTTCTAACCCGGTACCCAGAACATGCGGATGTAATAACCCTATTACATCTGAACCTAATAAAATACCGAACAGCAATAAAAACACGATGCTTGGTACCTGACTGTAAGCAGCCAATACCTGGGCACCAATTCCGGCAATAACGCTAATCACCATCTGAAGGGTGATATCAAGAGATGCTTCCATGTTGTAGATTTTGAGTGAACGGTTTCAAAATCTGGGGTAAAGAATAGTCGTTACTAAACTTATGCCAGCGAACATTACACCCAACCATTTTTACCAAATAGATACTGCTAACCATATGTAGTTAACCATCTTACGATATTTACGCTAATCTGCTATGGAAACTCTATAACACTCTTAAGACTAATAAATGTACTAACTTTTACGCGCGCGTTTTGGTAAGTGACATTTTCTCGTCCCCTACCATATTGCCTTGCAAAACTTTTTTTGTCCAAAGGTATTGACATCTTTCAGAAAAACCGTTAATTTATATATTGTTGAGTCCAATGCGCCCCCATCGTCTAGAGGCCTAGGACACCTCCCTTTCACGGAGGTAACGGGGATTCGAATTCCCCTGGGGGTATACCAAAGAATTGTAGAGACGCTATTAATCGCGTCTCTACTGTTATTTGTAGAAAAAAGCGCCACAAATTCGAGGCGCCATATATTATGTTAATTAGATTCAACATGCTTTTTAATAGCGTGTAAGTTGACTCTTAAACCTTTGCCTAAGCGTTGTTCAATAAGACTTACAGGCATTAAGCGTTTAGGATGGACAGTAAGGGTGTAGCACAGATTAGTATTTGATTGGTCGTTATCACACGGTTGTAATAGCCAGCTACCCGAATATTCCTTAAAATCTCCTTCAACCATTTGGAAACTAATTTCTGTAGGGAAAGACTCGAATAAGTCAAGGACAACACGTGCGTTGAAGTTTAACTTTAATAATCGTTCTCGACCAATTTGTTCGACACGAATACCTCCAGGTTGTGGATGTTCGAGTCGTTTACTCGAATGTAGACTTGGAACAAATTCAGGTAGTGCTTCGTAATTAGTCAAAACCTTCCAAACAATTTCTGGTGGTCGTGAAATTTCTACCTTAGCAGTTATTTGGCGCCTGCGTTCGGCAATTTTTTCGACGACTACCTCAATGGCTTCCAATTCAGGTTCAGGTGCCATATCTTGTTCGTAATGGTCATTCGTATCCTCTTCGGATGCTGCGTTGTATTGTTGAGTCACTGTTGCTGTGTTATGAGTTGATATCATCAGAAAATTGAGGCAAATTGAGAGTAAAACAAATTTCACTCATGTCAGAACCCTCAACAGTATTGCTAGTGACAGCAATATCTCCATTTAAGTGCTGCACCAAGGACTTGACGAGTGCGAGTCCAAGACCAGTACCGGGAGTCCATCGTCCTCGACCACGACGGAATTTGTCGAATATATAAGTAGCTTCTTCTTGTGAGATACCGCGTCCGACATTTGTAATTTCTATAATAACCCGGTCAATTTGCTCTTTAACTGTTTGGCTAACTCTTAAATTAACTGTTGTGTCGGGTTCAGTATATTTAGTTGTGTTAGTAAGTAATTCCTGAAGAATTCTATCAAAGCTTTCGATTTCGGTTTCGAGCGTTAGTGGTGTATTGGTTAATTCGACATTTATGCTGATATTTTTTTCAGCCAGCTTTTTCTCAAACGGACTGATTAAGTTTTGGAGTCGATTATTTAAATCTATTTTTTCCAACTGTGGACGCTCAGAATGTGTCTCTAACTTTTGGAGCGTGAGTAAGTCGTTAATCAAGTTAATTTCTTTATCACATTCTTGTTCAAGAATATCAAGATACATTGCTTGACGTTCGGGTTTAATTTCCGGTCGTCGTAAGTTACGCATTGCCATTCGCATGTTGGTGAGGGGATAGCGAAGTCTATCGCTCATGTTACTCAAAAATTCGTCTTTGAGTTCATTGAGTTCGCGTAACTGTTCAACGTATTGACGTGTTTTTTCGTACAATTTTGCTTGTACTTCTAAACTTCGCTGTAGTTGTGCTGTGCGTTCATCAACTAGCGTTTGCACTTGCCGCAATGTTTGAGATTGAATAATAGAGTTGCTAAGTTGCGCGCAAACCATTTCGACTATATTCGTTTCTGCGGTTTGCCAAGACCGTGGTGTTGCTTGTTGAAGTACCACAAACCCTAATATTCTGCCTTGACTTTCTAGAGGCATCATTAATATAGCTGGTAATCTATATACTTCAAATAAAGGCGCCGCAGTTGTAATTTCGGCAATTTCAGCAATATCTTTAATAATAATAGGTTTACCAGACTCAGTAAATATACGCTGGCATAATCCACAATCGGATGTCATAAAATAATCATCTAACTGCGGCTGTGTACTATTAGGAAATTCCGCTTCGTTTATCCACTTAGAGTTTACAGTGGCTTTGGCGTTGGGTATTTGTCTTCGTTGTCGAATTCTAAATAAAGGGTCAGTATATTTAAGTAATATTAATAAAGCGCGGTCAACTTGAAGGGCTTCAGCAGTAGAAGTAATAACAAGCTGAAGAGTTTGGTTTAATTCTAAGTTGCTACGACCTAATATAGATAATTGTTTAATTAAACTTTGATGTTGGGCACAGGTTTGAACGTATTGATGCTGTGAAGTAATAACCAACTGCTGGAGAAGAACCGAAAACGCAATAGCACATGAAGGTTCAAGGTCTTTGAGCATTTGCTTTTCGCTATTGCCCCACTCGTGCTGCTGTAACTTGACCAAGGTAACTACACCGTTTTTCTGACCACCAAACTTGATAGGAATAGCCAAAACGGTTTTAATACTGAGATGTAAATTTTGAAATCCGGCTATTAAACTTTTTTCTATAGTCGAAATATCATCAATTGTCAATGTTTCGGACGCGCATTGAATAACAGGCAAATTAACCTGTTCCATCGATAGCATCTCTTTATAGTATGCAGCTAACTGTTCGGGGTCTTCTTTGAACCAACTGTTGCTAACTGGTTCACTTCCTTTACCCAATAGCGTTACCAAGCAGCAATCTACATCAAATGCAGTTCCTAGAACCTGAGCAATCAAATGCAGCATGTCTAAAATAGGTGAGACGCTTGACGGTGCCAGCTTTTGACCCGTCATATCAAACCCAAAGGATGCATGATTGGCGACGATTTGATTTATTTGTTGTGCCAGTTGATGAATTGGCTGTTCTGACTGCTGCATCAGCTTTGTATACGGGTTATTACTTATTCGGGCAATTTCGTCTAAATCTTGTAAAGGCGATGAAAAACGCTTTTTCATCCCTGGTGCGCTGTTAAATATCGAACCCATTTTCTTGTTAACCACCCTCCTGACATATGGTTCACCCTATATCGTCTGTTGCACCCTTTTGGACAAATGTATGAGCGTATAAAACTTTCTCTCACCTGTTATAGCCCGTTTTTTTCAAGATGACAAAATATCATAAACGTTTTTGGTAAACGCATTAAAGATATAAGGACACACTTTACAAAGATAATCGTGGCTCAGTTTAGGAGAGTCATAGTAAAGGTTTTACGTTCTTGACTTACATACTCTGATTTAGAATATCCTTTCTCAGACTCTACACAAACCGTAATTATGCTATATTTCAGACGAGTTACTCGTGAACTATATCCGCGTTAATACTGAGGTATTACGGAATGTACTGAGCATATTTCTGACATTCGATTTAGTGGTGCCATTGGAGGGATTGTCGAAACACAAAGTAAAGCTGATGATAAAGCTAATCAATTTTAATCAGTACTTATTCTAATCAGTGTTTACCCTTGGTACAAAGACAATATTTATCTCAATTTCAAGAATGGTTAAGAGTGATTAGGGTATAGTTTTACTCCTTTTGTGTCACATTGCACTTACTTTGTTAAATATAAGACTACTGAATGTCAAGAGGTGTGTAGCCCTCTGCTCGAATAAAAGTATATTAGTCTTAGAGTTATATAGGATAAATGAAAATTGACCAAAAAAACATTTAATTAACTAATATTAACTTAAATTAAATATTGTTTCTTCGTATAAAAATAAGCTGCGCGCAGTCTTGGTAGAGTCAAAGACTGCTGACTGCGCGCGGGTTTTCGATACTAATCGGCTAAACTCTCGGCACTTAGCGGTACCATTTCGCCATTTCTCGTCAAGCCCAGCAGCATAGGTTGTTGTGGTTGAATCAGTTGACCTGTAAGTACGCAGCGTTCTTCTTGCTGTGCCGTAGCGGCAATGCTAGCTCGTATATCAGTACGCGAAAATCTCGGTTTCCACTCACCTGATTTTTGCTGGACGTAATTCCATAAAATATCTCGAATAAGCGCCTGATATCCCTGATTCCCTGATAGGTCTTTGAGTTTCTCTTTAAGTTCTCGCTCTAAACGGATGCTGGTAACTTCCATATCGGTGGTTGGGGTGCGAGCGATAGTATGCATGATTTTCTCCTTAAAAGTATAGACAGGATAGTATTACAAGTGTAGTATGTTTATAGGAATGTTCAATAGGTGAAATTTTCTGTGATTACTTTTTCCCCAAACTCTACTTCTACGCGCGGCTGTGGCGCCCATCTAAATTGGGAATCATGGTGTGTGGAGGTGGAGTATTTATTTATGGGCACATCCCATAGATATCAGGAGCGGAACACAGATAGTAATCGAGATTACGGATATGCGCGAATTAGCATATTTAGTCAAATGTTGGATAAAGCTATAAATCTAGTTTTTAATCTAGGGTCAAAACCGAACAATAGAAGCGGGAGGTACAGGAATAATAGTGCTGTACCAAAATAGGGAAAGAGACAACAACGTCAACTTTTAACCCCCGCTTCACCGAATACAGGAGAAGCGGGGGTTAATTTTATGAGGAGTCAAGCTGTGACGAACCCGACAAGTAGGCAAGTGTTAGAACAATCGGTGGTAGTATTTTCGCAAAACTACCTACCACTATGTCGCGTCAATATTAAACGTGCGATTGTGTTGCTGGTGACAGAAAAAGCGGAACCTCTCGATATGCTTTCTGAAGTTGGTTGGATGGTTCACTCTCCGAGCTTAGTGCTTCATGTACCGAAACACATTCGTTTAAAAATAGCTTCTTTAGAGAGAACATGGAAACTGCCACCAGTAAATCGTAGAGAAGTGTTAAAACGCGACCACTACACTTGTCAATATTGCGGTAGCAGCAAACATTTAACGCTAGACCACGTAATTCCTCGGTCGCGAGGTGGTTTACATACATGGGATAACGTAGTAACTGCATGTGAGAGATGTAACTCCAAGAAAGGAGACAAAACACTTCACGAAGCAGGAATGCAACTGCGTCACAAGTTAAAAGCACCAATCCATCCAACAATAGCTTTTGCCGAAAAGTTTTGGACGGAACAACCTAAAAGCCTGGAGTAACGGGAGCGCATGGATAATGCTGAAATTAACGTACACGGAAACTGGCTTTCACCTTGAATGTATAAATCAGTCTATTGAGGACTGGATACAAACGCGCGTGCTTTTATCACTTCGCGCGGGTCAAAGCCTCTGCGTCGAACCCAGCACCGCATCATTTTTGCTTCCTGTTGATTTACCGGGAGTAGAGGTGCTAAAAGCTCAGACCAAATGCTGCGACAAAGAAATCATGACCGTCTGTGTTTGCGACGCTGAATATTTAGAAGTCACGCTACGCGGTTCATGGATGTCTAGCGGTTGCGAAGAAGCAACAGGCGTTTTTGTAACCACAATTAGCGACCGCATCGAGTTCTTTTTGCACAAACTCTGGCAAGAAGCGCAAGCTTGTATTAGTGCTGAGTGCTGAGTTGTGAGTGTTGAGTGCTGAGTGTTGAGTGCTGAGTGGTGAGTGGGAAGTTAGAAGTTGTACGGTGGGCACTGCCCACCCTACGAGACTCATAACTTTTTATCCATTTCTAGAATTTCTGGAACGGTAACAAATCTATAGCCTTTTTCTTTTAACCCGCTAATAATTTTTGGTAACGCTTGTACTGTCCGGCGCCTATCACCTCCCCCATCATGCATCAGCACAATGGAACCTGGTTTGGCATCTCGAAGTACATTCTTTACAAAAACTTCATATTTGGCTTTAGGGTCAGTATCAGCAGAGGTTTGTGACCACATTACTACACTGTAATTTTGGCTTTTGGCGTAAGCTGCTAAACCGTTATTTAAGTAGCCACCAGGTGGACGAAATAAATTAGTTTTGGCGCCTGTGGTTTTGTAGATTAAATCTGCTGTTTTATCGATTTCGCTTCTGGCTGTGGCTGTATCCATGTGTTTATACCAATGGTGCCATGTGTGATTAGCAATTGCATGTCCTTCAGCCACAACTCTTTTAGCTATTTCTGGGTTCTCTTGAATTGATGTTCCTACCCAAAAAAATGTAGCTTTTATATTATTTTGCTTGAGTATATCTAGCATTTGTGGTGTGGTTTCTTTCCAAGGACCATCATCAAATGTCAAAGCTATGACTTTCTCGTTGTTTGGAACTTCCGATTTATATACTATTTTTCCCTGGAATTTTTCAGGAGCAAGAAAACTTAGATTTTGCGGTTTCGGTGATGATGGCGCCGGATTTGCTGTAGTGTTTGCCGCTAAAACTTGACTTTGAGGCGCCTGTTTGTTAAAAGTCTCTATTTTGGAGTTGCTACACGCCGTAATACACACACATATAGTAATTAAAATTAAATCCCCCCTAGCCCCCCTTAATAAGGGGGGAACAAGAGTTCTATTCTTAGCCCCCCTTA